>Ga0164294_10001258_pt1 | contig 23669 bp, 18 predicted proteins | sample GEODES005metaG_FD_111479 | JGI IMG/M metagenome (GOLD analysis project Ga0164294, IMG submission 111479) | Oligotrophic lake water microbial communities from Sparkling Lake, Wisconsin, USA - GEODES005 metaG | ecosystem: Environmental > Aquatic > Freshwater > Lake | place: USA: Sparkling Lake...
ACGTTAACCACTTTTACTACTAACACAAATGTTGCAACAACCGACTATGTAGATAATTGGTATGGTCGTAAAGAAACCGAAACATGGACAGGTTCGCACAACTTTACATCCGCCACACTTACGGCTGCTACTCAAACAACCAATACAAATAATACATTAGTTGCAACAACTAAGTTTGTAAATGACTTTTTTGGTCAAAAAGGAGGCCAATCATGGACAGGTTCGCACAACTTTACATCCGCCACACTTACGGCTGCTACTCAAACAACCAATACAAATAATACATCAGTGGCAACAACTAAGTTTGCAAATGACTTTTTTGGTCTTAAAGAAGGCCAAGTATGGACAGGTGCACACAATTTTACATCCGCCACACTTACGGCTACTACTCAAACAACCAATACAAATGATACATTAGTTGCAACAACTAAGTTTGCAAATGACTTTTTTGGTCTTAAAGCAGGTCAAGCATGGACAGGCACACATTCATTTGCTTCAATAACGACTTCAACCATATCTTCTGCAAATCCTGCATCCGATGTAAATTTATATACGGGTCAGACAGGTGGAACCATCACCATCGGAAGTAGTGGTGTAACAACTACTATTAACGGAACTTTAAAAACACAGACCATTAGTGCTTCGGATACTGCAACATCTGTCAATTTATACACAAACAATTCATCCGGTACCATTAATATAGGCAACGCTAACGTAACTACCAACGTCAACGGACCTCTCACACTTGTAACTCCCACATTAGGAACCCATGCTGCCACTAAGGCATATGTAGATTTAAGTGTAGGAAGTGGAGGAGGAGCTTCATTATTAGCAAATGACAACCCTTGGACTGGAAACAATACGTTTTCAAAAACAATCGTTGCATCAGGGAACATACGTACAGGATCTGTTGGAACAACCGTTGTTATGTCTACATCCCCCGTTTATTATATGACCGACACAAATACTATCAGTACAACCGCTCCTTCAACTACGACTTATTCACGTACGTTTTCGTCATTTAGTTCGGGGATTGGAACTGTAGGTACAGGTACACAATCTTTTCCCATAGAACTCGTAAATAATACCCTTTATGCAGGAATTTACACACTAAATTTTTATTGTGGAGTATCATCCGGTTCAACAGGTACATGTAGGATTTCAGCTGTTTTAAAATACACCACCCCCTCCCAAGGGTATGATACTAATCTTAATCTTGCCGAATATACTTCATTTATAACTAGTACAGGTATTTATCCTGTTACAATTACTCTACCCTCCAATCAATCTAATCCTACATATATATTTCAGTTGGGAACATATTTTGTGTGTTCAGGATTTACAGGAACTGTCACTTTATATTTTGGGACAGGGTATAGCAATCTTACACTTCCCTTTTATACGGTCCCTACCTATGGCATTACTTCGACAAGTACTCTTCGACTAGGATCTGTAGATGGCATTATTGTAGATTCATCCATTTCGGCTCCCTATCCCACTTCAGAAAGTAATGTAGCAATCAAGGCATATGTCGATGCACCTGAATTGACAGGTCTCTATATATCGGCAGGAAATACCTTAGGTATTGGAGGTACTGGAACTCTGAATCCAACCAAACAAACGCTTTCGACACCAATCTTCAGCGGAACGGTAGGTACAACAAATATAACTCTATGTACGTTTACCTTTACGAACACCAACTCAGATATGTACATCATTCCTGCGGGGAAAATATGGGTCTACATGTTGATGACATCCACAGTGAACGCGAATAACTTTACGTACACGTTTAATTTAACAGGAGGAATCACGTCAACGACTACAGCAACAGTTGTCGTAGGTACCTCTGCTACCGTCATAGGTGCATCGTTTACGATATCCAAAAATACTTATTTTAATAATAATATGACTCTTCAGTTAACTGGTCAAAATGTAACTTCGGCTACGATGACGATCGTTTCAACCCCCAATCCCTACCTCTATTTTAAACGAAACGAAATCATTTATCCATCCATCACCCCCATTGGTAGCATCATTCAATATGGAGGAATTCGACCTCCTATTGGATATTTGTTATGTGATGGTGCTTCCTATGGAGGCACAGGTATATTTTTAGATTTATATAACGTGATTGGTAACTTTTATGGAGGAACGACGAGTGCATCTTTTGACGTACCCGATTTTAGACAAAGATTTCCTGTGGGTGCGGCTTCTACTGCTACGATTGCAGGACTCGGTACGACTCCCGCAGTGGTAAAGGCGGAAGGCGGATCTTCGACAATTGATGTATTACAGATTCCAGGACATACTCACCCTGTCAACGATAGCATAGGAATTAATTATACTACCGCCAATACTACAGCTAATATTGCTAGAAATCTTACGACTTCTCACAACATCGGTGCAACTTTCTCTGGATTCGATGGTACAAACGGAAATAATATGGCGGATGGAGGTAAGACATCCACGTCTACTGCCAAAAGTACTATAACCTGTACTGTCACGGGAGGTGTTACTGCGACCTTTCCGGGCGTTTACAAGACAGGTACAGTAGCAGTAAACGCTCAAACAGGAACTCAAATCGCTTATTGGCAGCCACATACGGCCGTAAACTTCATCATTAAATATTAAACCGTTAATAAAAATGAAACAAAAATAATCCTCTGTTTATACATAAGAGATGAACGCCTTTCTATCAGGCCATACTGCTTCGGACAAATCCGAATGTACCCACACGAGGATCGGCAGTACCGAACATAATGTCTATGGCGGATCCTATTCCATTCAAAACCTACACGAATTCTACTCGATTTATTGTAAACACGTTTTCGAAAAAGGTATCCCCGAATACTTAACGGAGAAGCAGTTCGAGACAGGTCCACTCGCGATTGATTTGGATTTTCGTTATTCGGAAGCGAAGCGTCTTTACACGAAAGATCACATTCTTGATTTCATTGATGTTCTCCTCTTTGAGATGCACAAATTATTTCACATTCATGAAAACTGTACCATTTATGTATTTGAAAAGCCCAACATCAATTGTACGTCCAAATGCATCAAGGATGGGATTCACATGATTGTTGGCGTGAATGCGGATCGCGCGAGTAAAACCGTATTACGAACCCATCTTCTCGAGAAAATGGACATTTGGAAAGATCTAAAACTCACGAATGATTGGCCTTCGGTTCTCGATGAAGGCGTATTTCGAGGAACGACGGGGTGGCAGCTGTACGGGTCAAGGAAGCCCGGAAATGAGGCGTATGAACTGACCACCGTCGTCCAGTGTATGAAAAAGGGTGAGAATTTTGAGTTGATCACTTCTTCAGGAAAGGGGTTTCCGATGACCGAGTTTCATAAATTGTCGGTTCGAAACATCGATCATGAGACGATCAAACTGAAGGATGAATTCATGCCCGAAGCGGAACAGAAGACCAAGCGGCGATACAAGGTCATGAGTACCGACCCGATCGCCGATGAAGACATAACGAATGCGGCTCAGTTGGATACTTCCATCGAGACGTTTCTAGGAACACTTGACCCGAATGAATACATTTCGGCAGAGGCGCATCAGTACGCGATGAGTCTTCCGGAGGAGTTCTATAACAATTACGAAAAATGGATCCGTGTAGGGTGGGCGCTTTATCATACGGACAAGCGACTTTTCCTCTCGTGGGTCAAGTTCAGTAGTCAATCGCCCAAGTTTGATTTCAAGGACATTTCGAAGCTTCGGCAGGATTGGGACAAGTTCAAGCGAGATGATGGGGTTACGATTCGATCGATCATGTATTGGTCGAAGATGGCGAATCCCGACAATTATGGAGCCATTCGATCGAAGAGTGTGGAAACGGCGGTCGATGCGATCTTGAGAGAATCGATGTGTACGGAGTTTGATATTGCAGAGTTGCTCTATCGGCTTTACAAAGATGAGTATGTGTGTGTAGATTTGAAGCAGCAAAAGTGGTTCAAATATGCAGGGAACAGGTGGATTCTGAACGATTCAGGAACCGATTTGAGAAAGCAAATAACGGACATGAAGGGTGTGTACGGGATCTTTCACGTCAAGCGAGCGGAGCTTTGTACGCTGATTTCATCCATTCCGCCGGATGATGAGCGGAAGAAAGACCTCGAGAAGAAGAAGAGTAAGATCGAAGGTATCATGGTGAACATCTTGAAGAAACAGGGTGATAAAATCATGAAGGAAGCCAGTCATAAATTTTACTCGCCGCAGTTTTACCAGTTGCTCGATAGTAAGCCGGACATCCTATGTTTCACGAATGGCGTGATTGACTTTGAGACGCAGCGGTTTCGTAATGGTGTGCCTGAAGATTATACGCATAAACACACACGTATTCCGTATGTACCGCTTTCCCAGTGCAATCAGCATACGGTCTCGGAGGTGAATGCATTCATGGCTCAGCTCTTCCCTGATGCGGAGTTGTGTGAGTACATGTGGGATCATGGAGCATCGATTCTCATGGGAAAAAATACAAATCAGACCTTTCACATTTATATTGGTTGTGGTCGAAACGGAAAAAGTAAATTTGTAGAGTTGGTTTCGGAGGGACTTGGAGAGTATCGGGCGACTGTCCCCATTAGTTTGATTACACGGCCTCGTGTGGGAACCGGTGCAGCTTCACCTGAGATTGCGGCGCTAGTTGGTATTCGATATGCCGTCATGCAAGAGTCATCCGTCGATGACATGATTAATGAAGGTGCGCTGAAGGAATTGACCGGAGGTGATACGATCTTGTGTCGTGCGCTGTACTCTTCTCCGATTTCATTCATTCCGATGTTCAAATTGGCGATGTGTACGAACAACTTGCCCGGTATCAAGGGTAAGGATGACGGTACATGGCGTCGTATTCGAGCCTGTGAATTTAAGGCTCGATTCACCGAGACGCCGGATCCGGACTCGAAATATCAGTTCATGGTGGATAAGAACCTCGATAAGAAGTTCGCAGAATGGAAAATTGTCTTCATGAGTATGTTGGTGGAGAGAGCGTTCAAGACCAAAGGAAATGTGGTGGATTGTCCTATGGTCATGCGAAACTCGGAGAAGTATCGAAACGATCAGGATTACCTGACTGCATTCGTATCCGATTGTATAACCGAAAATCAGTCGAGTACGATTTCCGATGCTCAGATTTTCGATACGTTTACGGTATGGTGGAAGCGTCAGTATGGCAACAATCCACCTAAAGGAAAGGAGTTGTTCGCGTATCTACAGAAGATTTATTCAGAGAAGGATCATGTGGTACGAACGAAGACGTCGTGGCGTGGTCTCTGTCTCTCGACGGATGAAGATGAGGTTGAGGGAATTTAAGATTTGAGAACGGACTTCAATACTTTAATTTCTGCCTTTAACAGCGATAATTCTTTATTATAAAGACTGGCTTTGATGTTGACGGATTCATCGCATAAATAATCGCAAGAATCCGAACATTTTTCTTGACAATCTTTTTCACATTCATTATTTTTTCGACTAAAGTTTAACCAAGAGAATCCGCCTTCTCGGGGTCGAAGTCCGGCTTTGACCGCGTCTTTGATCGTAGTACTGGCATCCCCTTCTAAAATTTTACGCAGGTCTATTTTTTCTTGGTCGGTCAGATCCGTGGTTTTAAAAAGACGATCGACGGATTCCCCTTTTTCCTTTTCAATCTGTTTTTTAAGATCTTCTTTGATCAGAACAAGTTCACTAATGGCCTTTTGATGATACGCCTTATCTTTTTTAGCAACGGAACATAACTGTCTGCAACTATGCGAACAGTTATGTTTACACTTAAAATGACATTTGCTTTTAAATCCCCCTTTGTATTTTCGCGTTCTCATACTATAGTGCAAGTTTTATTTTCATCAGTTTTTTAACCATCAGATCACTTACTTTTTCTTGATGGAAGGCGACAGCGGTATCGTAGGTCGGTTCAAATCTCCGCGGCTCTTTCAGTTCGTTCAGGTAGGCTTCGGCGGATTGACCAATCAGAATCATTTCATCGTCGTTGACCGTAAAATGGGTGTCTGGTATATAAAGTTGAGGATTGAGTACAAACGTAGAGATTCGAGTATACCGATTGAGTTCGGTCGCCATCCGTTTAAAGTATTGATTGGGTAGACCGGTGACGAGATTGGTTTCTGGAATGTAAATCTCGGAACAAGTATACTTGGCCTTGCAATTCAAAATCTTTTGAAGAGAGTCTTCATTGGAAGGAAGCGAAGTATACTTGGGGAGAATGGTATGAACATGTTCTTCCATGACCGTTTTGTTCTTGATATGATCTTGTAAAGTAGCACGTAATTGTTTATTACGATGAAGTGCATCTTTGACCCGTCGACGGAACTCCATATAACAATATTTTTCGGCTTCCGATTGACGATGAAGTAGTATACGCTTGGCATCTTGTAATTTTGTAGTTGAAGCATACTCATAATTAATTTCAACTCGATAAAGAGGAAGATCGTCCGGCTTATTTTGTTCCTCTGTACAAGGTACAAAGGCGCCTGTTTGGGTCACGACACCGTAGACGATTCCATTCAAAACGGATTTAAAACGTGGCTTACAGGGACAAAAATCGGATACTTTATTCAGTGTACTCACTGTATGTTTATAAGAAGATGTGGCATGATCAATATCCGTCTCTGTTATTTTTTCAAGAGGGATGGATGGATAAGAAGGAATGTATACTTTATCTACGACTAACCCAATACACATCGAATCATGAATGACCTGACTAACTTTAAAATGAGCCTGTAGATTTTGATAGAGTGCATCCGCTGTCATGTTGGTGGAATAAAATTCAGAATAGGGATTACATTTATCGTAATGTTTTTCGATTTCTTTAAAGGTATTGAGTAAAAAGGGGTTGTGGTACTCGTGAAGAAGTGCATGATCATTCTTCTGGATGTTATGTTCGATGATCGGTTCAAAACGAACTTCACGTTTCTTTTGTCGTTCCAAAATGATGAACGATACTTTGGCAGGATTGAACGGGGTCAACATGTACCGGTTGCTTGGACATACCAGTTCTACATCGGTTTCATTCGGTATACGCAACACGATCAAATTGATGTTCAATAAAAGACATACAAGTTCCCATAAATAGGTATAATCCATCTGTTCCATGTGGGATTTGAATTCTTCCAACGTAAACTGTTTCTGTATACGCCCGTTGTTTAATTTCTTAAAGTGTTTATCGGCAAGTTTTCCTAACGCTTTCAAGACCGTTTCTTTCGTCGATCCCTTTTTGTACAACTGGTAGCAGGTGACGATACAATCCATGAACGAATGCGGGGAAGGTACTCCATATCGAAGTAAGTAATTGTTTTTGGACATCATGCAGGTTTCAGGTAATCCAAAAAAGAACTGAAGTGGTTTAGGAAGACGTGCGACTTTGGTCGCTTCCATCGGTCGATTTCGGTCTTCAATAATTCGTTGAAGGGCTTCGATGACCGGTTTTGCTTCTTGTTTCTTAACTTTAGGATTGAGTTTGAAACAGCAGGGTCCGTAGGCTTTGGCAAGCATGCCTGGATAGGGATAATCTCCTGTTTCCAATTCCAGAATGGTTCCATCTGTTTTAAAGTCGATGGATCGCTTTTCTTTGACTGTTTTTTTATCGATGACGCGTTTGTCCTTATGTTCCGCCGATTTTAAATCGGCTTCCGTCAGAGGAATCTTATTTTGCATGTCCCAGTATTTCGGACAGACAAAGGTTCGATCGTTGACCTTGAAGGTCGGATGTTTCTTGACGCGATCTGCTTCGGCCGACGTTAGAGCGATCGGACACCTCTTCAGAGGACACTTTTTCGTAAATTCCTTTTCTTTGAACTGTGGATCTGCTGCAAATACCGATTTGATTCTTGTAATTAAAAAACTATCGTTCTTGAGAATAAGGTCTTTGTCAACGGCTCCCCCCGACATTTCATCATCGGAGTCAATCTCTAAGACTTCTTCGTCTGAATCGATCTCGAGCATGTCGACATCCATGACAAGTTCATGAACGGGTGCTGCTTGAACTTCCATCTTGGCACAGGTTATTTTATTCGGTGTGGTACAGAGAGCAACATATGCACCTACGTTTCTTCGTATTTCTGGAAGATAGTGAACGGAAGGAACGTCTCTCACTTCTACGGACACGATATTTTGAGACGAGGTGATGATGGATGTAAACCCTTCTTTTTCTTTCAGGGATACCTTTTTATTTTCATTCTTTGCCTTCAGTACTTGAAGATCCGTTTCGTAAGTTTTCCATACGGTCTGGGCTTGTTCCTGTGTCATGCTGAACGTTTCTTGAAGTTGTCGGACGATTTTATCGACGGAAGTATTGTTCAGTAACAGAGCCAAACATACTTCATAAATGAACTTGGACTCTTCAAACTCGCTGACCCGAATGTATCGCCTCTCCTTATCGTCGAGTTTGATAAAAAATTTGTGTCGGCAATTGTGTTCGGTAAAGGTGGGTACTTCTGCAAATTCAAAGTATACAGAGAACTTCATCGTAGAACAATCTTCCACTGAAGTGAACTCGGGGTAGACATATCCGCTTTGTTCCATAAAGTGTTGAACCAGATGAAAGGCACTCAAATGTTTATTGATTTTTTTATTCATGTCTTCGATCGTACACTCGCCTTGTTTGCACTTGATGTCAAAAATGACGCTTCCATCTTCTTTAAAGGCAAATTTAACTTCATCTTTGAAAAAAGCGGTTATGGATTTGGGATAGGACTGGTCTCGTTTGAGAACTTTAGAAGATTCCAAATAAGGAATTTTATGACCGGCAATATCGTATTCTTCAGTATACAGCTTGTACAAAAGTGTTTCTTCCGATCCTGTATTGTATTGGATCATCGGCATCGTTTCCGATACATGAAGTATACTGAAGATTGTATCTAAAGAAACCGAGAGAGAAATGAGAGGACTGATCGTACATGAAAGAGAAACAATCCTTTCCAAAGGAGGTCGTGTGGGTAAATGATAAATCTCACTTAACCCACTAAGTCTTCGCTTGATCAAATCTACATCCACTTTATGGTCATAGTACATGGATTTCCCTTCAAAATCTTTTTTAAGGCATACGTACACTGTATCGTCCACCAAAGGAAAGTAGTCCAACAATAGTTTGGCCGAGTCTTGTTTGTAGACAGGGGTCGACCCATATTCGGAGATGTTTTCTGCTAATAAAGGGTTGGCCGTAAGCAACATTTTTTGACCCAGAGAAACGCTCATCATGGCACCCACAAAGGAGGTTTTAGAAATGATGTTTAAGGTCACCGGTTCTTTCTTGACATCAATATAAAATTCAAAATTGTTTGCATAATTCTTATAATGGAACCATGGAATGTCGCCGGTTTCATCCGACAATTGTTTGTATACTTGTTCGGGGGTAAAGGACACGATTTTTTTAGCAAAAAGACAAATGTCCTGTATATCACATCGGTAATGTTCGGATAATTTATACCATACGATGTCAATCGAGTCATCTGGATAGATGAAAGGCATTTCGACTGCATCTATTTCAGCAGCCTCATTCGTATAAGTTACGAATTTCATACTTATAGTAGATAAGTAAATTTAAAATAGTATACCAGTATATGGCGTTTACCCGATATTATGATGATCCTGATCGAGTCATGAAAAAACTGCAGGAAAGTACCAGTCAAGGCATGTACTATTTAAATCAGCCGGGGAATGGAGATGCTCCTCCCTTTATCTCGGACCCCTCGATCATCATTCAAGGATGGGGGGCGAACATGTGGAACAATCGTGTGGATATTGAAACCGAACTACGAGGAAATCGAAAATTAACTAGAGATGCAATCAAATGCCCTAAAACGATCCCGTCTAAACGATCGTATGTGTCCTATGATGAGGAAGTAACCTCGGCATCTCGTACGATTGCTCCTGTATGGACGGCGAGGGACGTAGAACAAGTTGGATGGTGGAGTCTACAGACAAACCCTCAAAATACAGCCATCATGCCTTTTTCCAGTACAAGTTCTCGATTATTAGAAAAAGATAAATCGTAAGATGTATCCAAAATTGTATGCTTTTTTATATGGCGCTTCCGTACATCGAGTTTACAGGACGGAGTGTTTCGACATATTCTTCGCCTCTAGCAAAGAGGAACAGGACGCCGACTTGGCCCTCGTGATAGCATATTTTTTTGCGTGGTTTTCGGTCCATGTAGGCCGTATCCACTTTTTGAAGGACTCGACCCCGTTTTTCGTAGAGGGTGTCGTTTTTCCATTCGAGCTGAGCCCATCCGCGATGGTATCCCCTCCATGTACCGTTCGATAAACGGTGTAGGGAGGCCGTCGTGAAAGGATTATGCGTGTGTTCCCATTCTGCAGGAATCAAACAGGTCTCGCGGATGCGAGGCCACTCGGTGTCCCAATTCTCGGGAGTAAAGGGGTGCCAGACCGCTTCGTAGGTCGGTACAATTTTAGCCTTTCCGTGAACGCGCATCGAGAGTGAATGTTTTTTGTAGGTTCGAATGAGATCTTCGGCTTGGTCTTCCGGAAGGCCTCGAGGAGGACAATTGGGATGAAGCGTCATCCCGTCGAAGGAACAGACGAGGAATCCTGTTTCGGTTTCCTTTAGTTTCCATTTGAAAGGATTGTAGAAGGATTCGTAATCGATTTGTCGAGCCGAGAGTTTGAACGTGCTCATGCTGCCGAAGACGCGAATGGGTTGAAATCCCCCGTATTTTTGACTGTAGTGATTGACCCTCTCCTGTGCCTGAGACACCGTGCTGAATTTGATTTGATGGCGGTAGTCGTGAGTTGCATAGACGCGGTCGTGGCAGGCCCATTCGGTAGAGCGAGATGACGTTTGGTCGATGACGATCAGGATCGGTTCGGTTCCCTTTTTGTCCCAGTAGGCAGGATTGGACCAATCCACGCGTTCGGTTTTAAAAGGTCCCTTCAAGCTGGACGTTTCGTCTTTGTCCGCGATGACGTGGAATCCTTCCAGTTCTGGAAAATAATCCAGATTCTTGAGGAATTTGTAGAAAGCTTTGTTTTCTTTTCGGCTGAGTTTTCCACCCAACTCACCGTAAGAGAGCCGAAGAATGAGTATGTTTCGTCGAGGATGGAGTTCCATACTTTTTCGCATGTCCCGAAGAAGATCCGATCCTTGAACCGTTAAGGAAGAATCGTGGAAGAACTCGATGGCTTCTTCTACCAGTCCTTCCTTGAGAAATTTGGCCGGTCCGCAATACCCCTCAGGTGGTGTATAGACGACGGAAGTCCCGTGCGACAACATGTCTTCCATGATGCCCTCGGTAAGCTCGGATGAACACAGGATTTCTTCAGGGGTTGCACTATAGAGAATGTTGGTGAATCGATCCCGAAGGTACGCCCACAGAATGCTGAGAGACTGCGTGTCCCCCGATCCATAGTCGCACTCGTCCAAATGAATGACGAGATGTCGCGTTTTGGCTTCAATTTGGATCCACGTCAGACACGCCGTCATCGTTTTTTCGTTCGTGATGGTGAAGACGGCAAGCCCGTGCTGCTCCAATTCTGCTCTCTGTTCGTGATCGACTTTCCTGTACCATGACGAAATCATGACGTGAGAATAGAAGGGATTACTTACTGCGATGTATTCGATCATCTCGCGTTTTCCGCTTTTGACGGGGGCATGGACGAGAATCCGTTTGCATGATCCGAGGATCGGTTGAATGTTCTGATCGACGAACCCTGCCAAGTGCGGCCGCTTCTCCCGAAAGACTTCCTCGTTCCACGGCTTCATGTTGTACGAAAAAAACATGTCTGAAATATCACTTCAATTTTTTTAAGGACATATAGTATGAAACGTGCGTTATTGATTGGTATCAACTACACGGGTACGTCATGTCAACTGAACGGGTGCATTAATGACGTCAAGAACATCAAGAATCTCTTGTTGGCAAATGGATACCAAGAATCCAACATGACCATTCTTACGGACGATAATCCGTTGATGATGCCGACCCGTGCCAACATTCTTCGTGAATTTGAAAGAATTGCCACTATCCCTGCAACTGAAATCTTTGTTCATTATTCTGGACATGGATCCAACGTACGAGATAAAAATAACGATGAAGTGAGTGGTTTTGATAGTGTGATTGTTCCTTATGATTTCTTGACCGCAGATGTCATACTGGATGATGTGTTGTTTCAAATTGTCTCCAAAATTGGTTGTAAAGCCACGATGTTGTTCGATAGCTGTAATAGCGGTTCTGTTTGCGACTTACCCTATTCGTTGTCCTATTCCAACGAGAGAATATTTCAGTCTACGACAAAAAGAGTTGCTCGTATGAGAAACCCTTCCGTTTACATGATGAGTGGATGTAGAGACACACAATTTAGTGCGGATGTAGAAATGGAGGGGGAGTTTTGTGGTGCTTTTACGAATGCATTTCTTAAGTCGGTTCAACCTAACAAATCCATCATTTCGGTCTATGTAGATACATGTAGGAAATTACCCAATACACAAGTCCCCGTGTTATCGATGAGTTCGCCTTTTACCAAGGCATATCCTGCGATCCTTCCTCCCGCCGTTTCCTCACGAAACATCTCGTTGGCAAGGAATCTACAGGGAAATAAAGCCTAATTTTGTAGGAAGAAGGGATACTTCTCGTACTTTTTCAAAGACGAAGGATCGATTCATGAAGGAGACTTCTTGTTCCCCTGAATTCATTTTAATGGACCTTGCAGTCGGATCCGTTTCATAGATTTGTTTAAAGGACATCGATAATTTTTCATCGTAGTCAAATCCATATTCTTTCATGAGAGGAATGAAATAGTCAAAGAAGACAAGATATTCATCGATCTTTTGAGTTCCGATCGTAGATTGGTAAACGCCAATCTTGTATCCCAAACAACTTTTGTTTCGAATGACCGATGTTTGAGTATACTTCTTTTCAAGACTACATAGTACATTCCCATCATAGGTTATGTCCACTTCCTTCTTGTCCTTCAGTTTATCAAAGATGAGTGCACCATCAAAGCATGTTCCGACAAAATGACCGTTGAGAGCGGTACATTCGGCGACATTCTTCAGGAAGGTGGTCAACGTCGTAATGTTTTCGAACATGTAGTGGACGGCAAACTGTATACTGGTAACGTTAAACCCTTTAGAAGCCTTGCCGTAATGTTCGACGACTCCTGCTCCAAGAGATTTATTCAACGGATCTACGCCTAAAATGGACCGCGCGATGGCATTCTCATAATCGGTATACATGGCCTCGCCTGATTTAATGGACTTGGAACTGTTTCCATGAAGAAAGAGGCATCGTGTCTTTGTTTTCTTGCTCTTGATGGATTCCATGTAGCGTTGTCCTGCACCATCCACACTATCCACCAAGTTATTTTCAAAAATATCAACGCCGAGTACAAAACTTGCCTTTTTCCATTTTTGCAAGTCTCCACCTTTTCCTACGGCAAGATCCAGTACGGTATCTCCTTCTCGAATGATTTCCAACAGTTTATACTTGTTGTGGTTGTGGAACTTTCGAAGACCTGCCATCTGATCCTTGTCCACATGTTCATAGTAGACCGTTCGATTGGAAGAGGATAACATCTCGATACTGATCGGATTCACAATCGTGTTCCAGTTATTGAGAGCGGTCGTGAGTGCATTCGGATTTCTTCGGACCATTTTGTCCCACCGAACACGTAGAGGTACCCATTTGGATCCTTCCGGATAATCCAAAGAATGATCGTATTTACATTCGATGATCATTTTGGATTCGATGGGCTCTCCATATTGTGTCCGTATACTTCCATCCGGCGAATACACAATCGCCTTATGAGGGATGGCTCCCGGTTTGAACATGATGTTTTGGGTTCGTTCCGGAGCAGGAAGTACATCAAACTTATTCCAGATACAGTATTGGTGGTTGACGTACTGGGTTCCGTGAGGATTGATGTCGTTTCGATTGAAGCCTACCATAAGATTCAGGGTCTTGTACTCTTCCGCTCCTGCAGCGGTAGTTTTGTAATGGGATGCATCGGCGATCGTTACATAAAAGTCGATGGTATTCTCTTCGGGCGGTTTCCATTTGAAACTGAGTTCCCATGTGAATCGTTTGTTCGTCACAGTACTTTTGGTCGAGGTCATGCCTACACCATATTGAATCGGTGTGAAGATGATGCCATCGGTATGGTAAGTATACTTATCACTCTCTACCAATTCCGTACAGGCTGCAGGAGTTGCCGGAACGAATTGTTTGGAGGAAAGGGTAAGATTGGAGGACGGTTCACCGGACCGTTTTTCGTTGATGGATTTCAGTATACTATTCAATTGAATGTAGCGAGTATCTACCGGATTGGTGGCAGCTCCTTTGAGTGCAAGAAAGGGGAGAGCTCTCACATCCGACTTTGTTTTGAGAAGAGGATTAAAGTAAAGATCGAAGGCAAGATAGGCATTCATCGAGTTTCGGTTCTTGTCTTTGGTCACATGTTCTCCATCAATAAGAGTTCCATTCCATCCTTTGATCGTAAATCCAGTATACTCTACTTTTAGAGCCGACGTAAGTAAATAGATCCGTTGATTCGTAATGAATAACATTTTTCTCTCACCGTCCGCCTTTTCGCTCACGACATACTCTCCGAAAATGTGATGATCTTCGACATGCGTCTGTTGTAAGGTAATGGGTCCTGGACCGATGAAATCTCGCGTCGTCGTTAAGGCAGTATACTCATCGACGACCTTTTTCATTTCTGAAACAGCAATCGGATAATACGTTCTCTGAAATCCTCGAGACGCAAACGTGATGGCCTGCTGAATCTGTTTTTGAATGTCGTGTTTACTTGTAAACTCGGCCTCAATCTCATATTCAGGATCTTTATCAAAGAGGGTGGTTATGTCGTTTGATGTTTTTACGATGGTACAATCAAATACAAACGGATATTTGGAAGAGGTAAGACGTACACGATTCATGAATCGAAACGACTTTTTAACCCCTTTCAACATCTCTAGGATGGGAGGGCGTTCTTCTTCAGGAATAAGCGTTTCGATGTTGAGAGCAAGTCGAGAACGAAAATCAGGAATGGCATATTTCATGACCGATGTTTTTGAATAAATCAACGGATTAAGGAGAATGGATGTTTTACAGTAGTGTTGAATCGCTCCCAAATTTGTCAATTCAAAACGATATCGGTTTTCTGTATCGGACACTACGACACGAAAAATATCAGCCCCTCTAGGATCTTCGATCGTAAATCCTGAGTAAAGAAGCCACTGGATGACATTTTGGTAATCGATGACAGTGGTACTTTGATCCCCAATTTGCGTCTCAAACTCAACGGTAGAATTATCTTTTACCGTTGTTTTTATAAACGCCTGTACTATGTCGTCCATTATACTCTATAAGAATACTATATATTTAATCAATTTATTTTAGGTATATAGTATATATGAACGCCGTTTTAGTGGAGTTTGTTGGCTCTCTTTTGTTTATGTATGTCATTATTTTGACAGGTAATGCTTTCGCGATCGGCGCGGCGCTTGCCTTTTGCATCTTTTTAGGCGGAAAGATCTCGGGTGGACACTTTAACCCTGCGGTCACCGTCATGATGGTCATGGCCAAGAAGACGGATGCCAACCTGCTATTGCCGTACGTACTGGCTCAGGTTGCGGGCGGTTTACTCGCCCTTGAAATTCACAAGCGTGTTAAATTTTAGGCGTGTTGGACGGTGTAATCAGACTTGAATCTTCCTGCGTCATGGTAGGGGGTAGAGATTCTTCTTCCGAGTCCATTTTAGGTGTGTCGGGTTGTACAAGAGACTGAATTTCTCCCTTGAATTTATAGTATCCATATCCCAAAAATGACAATAGGAAATAAAGAGGGACTTCGTGAAGTGCCTTTTTGACCTCTTCTTCGTCGATTCGCTTATCTTTGTATCCTGCTTGATCGATTTGGTCCCATAAAGCAAGGCCCTGACGATCTCGTGCAGACTTGAGGGCGTTTTTATACCCGATGAACTTGCAGAAATCATTATGAAGTGTTTCTAAGGCGTCGTCGCTATGAGAATACAACTCAAACAAAGAATCGATGATGACGTCTCGATCGACGTCCTCTTCACAACAAATGTCCTTTTTCTTAGAAATGTACTGATGAATGTTCTTTTTCAGGGTCTTCGTTTTGGAAAATTTAAATTTTTTACGGATGAAAGACAACATAGTATACATGAATATAAATTTACCATCCTCTATTTTTAAAATAATCTGGATCTCTTGAATCCAGTATTTTAACACTTTTGTGGGTCACATAGGCATACTGATGCCCTTCGGGAGGGACAATTTCTTTGAATAAATAGATAGTTTGGGTTGAAGGAAAACAAATGTCTATATAATGCAAATTTCTCCATCCTTGAAAGGTGTCGATACGGGTGGCTACCAAGACATTTTCTACAATATTCAATTGGAATTTTTCAGGATGCAAATGATCTACCACAGAAAGAGTATACTCGATGTCCGATGGAAAATACCCTAGCCGAATACATTTGGTCGGAACATTCGATTGACTGAGAGGAACTCTTACTCTGACGTGCGTCAATGGATATTCCTTATCTGAATTCAAATATTCAACCCCTACATTATATTTGACCACATTCGCCATGTCATAACAAGGTCCGTTGGGATACTTGTAGGGATGATTGATTAAAAAGGAAATCAAAAAGCATAACATAAGCGGATTTTTTGGAGAAACACTCGTCATAAATGCCTGAAAGATACTTCGAGGATCATCGGCCAAACACGAATAGAAGGTATTCTTATCTAAGTCATCAATCTTCAAATAAGGAACCAAATCGACATCCGCATAAATACCTCCACATTCATATAACTTACACAATCTCCATAAGTCAGCTTTGTACATTCCCTGAGGAATCGAGATGAATAATTTTGCAATTTCGGGAGAGAATCGTTGTTTTAAAAACTCAATACAGTGAACATCCAAGTTCAATTGGATATCAAATTCGGGATTTAAGGTTTTCCATCGCTCATACACCTTAAACGGTACGATTTTTTTGTAAGTCATATGAATGATTTTAGGTTCCATACATATATCATGGTGTATTATTTTTATGAATAAACTTAAATCTTATCTTGTATACTACAGTGTATGAGAGTCCTTTCGATTGACGTGGGAATCAAACACCTTGCCCACTGTCTGTTGGACAGTACTCCAGAACAAACGAGTATACTGGATTGGAATGTCATCGATCTTACGGAACAATCGTGTAGTTGTGGACAAAAGGCGACCGCACAACTACACGAAATACCGTTATGTAAGAGACATGCAGCGCACAAGGCAAGAGGTCTCGTCGATTGTATTGCTTTATGCACACGCGCTAACTTGCCTCTTGGAACGGTGGAACAAATGCAAAAATGTCTTTTGAAGAATACAAAAAAGCCGGATGTTCCTAGTGCGTATGTCTTAGGAAAATCTATCATGAAACACTACGATACGTTGGGACCTGTCGATCTTGTGTTGGTCGAAAATCAGATTGGTCCTTTGGCAAGTAAAATGAAGATGGTTCAAGGGATGGTCGTTCAATACTGGACGATGAAAGGGGCGATGGTCGAATGTATTTCAGCCTGTAATAAGTTAAAATTGTTTGTCCAAGGAAAAACCACGTATGCGGAACGGAAGAAATTGGGCATCCAGCATGCGCTTCTTGTACTTCAATATAACGATATTTCTCCGGGAGGATTTCATCTACATAAGAAAAAGGATGACCTAGCGGATACATTTCTACAGGCAGTTTGGTATTTACATACTAATTGCGGAAGACTTAAAATTAAATGTTCTTAGGTATATTATGGAAATTGTTAATCTAACACCATTAGACGAAATTAAAGTCTCCTCTCTGGGTCCAGGCATCGAATTATTGATGAATGATAAAAGATCCGATAAAAATACCGTCTCCATTTCCGATATTGACAAACTGGAGACAGAATTGAATAACTTGAGTGCTCCTCCAATCGACAAGAGTTTCGATCGAGGGCCCACCATCTCGATCCCTGATTTTCCTCGTAGTGAGACTCCTGCACCCGACACGCCCAGAGAAGTCAAGTTTGAGATTCCTACGCCGGTCAAAACCACATGGGATGGATTCAAGCCCTTTAATGGAAATCCGGATAAACCTGCAGCGCCACCGGACAACTTGAAAGAGAAGTTTACGTTTTTGAGAAAGCTAGAGGATTTAGAATCCAAGGGGATTCGATTGACTCGAAAGTATTCGATGGAATCCTCGTTGGATGAAATGAAAGGAGAATACGAGAATATTGTCTCGGAGAAGGAGAGATCCAACAGCGTCAAGTTTCAGGGAAAAATGTTGATGGCCTGCATAACAGGGATTGAGTTTTTGAACTCCAAGTTCGACCCCTTCGATGTCAAGCTGGATGGATGGGCAGAACAGTTTAACGAGAACATAACGGATTACGATGAAATTTTCGAGGAATTGCACGAGAAGTACAAGACAAAGGCCAAGCTTGCTCCCGAGCTCAAGCTTCTCTTCCAATTGGGTGGAAGTGCGATGATGCTTCACATGACGAACACGATGTTCAAATCGTCGATGCCTGGACTGGACGATGTCATGCGCCAGAACCCTGAATTGATGCAAAAGTTCTCACAGGCGGCGATGAATTCGATGAGTACGTCGAATCCTGGATTCTCCAAGTTTATGAATACGGTCAACGAACCAAAATCACGCCCCGACAATCCTCGTCCCGAAATGAAGGGTCCTTCCGACATTAGCGATATTTTGAATGGTCTCAAGCCCAAGTCGGTTCAGATGGATGAGGCAAGTAATGTGAGTGCTAGCGAATTGGCCGAAATGAAGGAAGGTCTCATGAAACGAGGACGAAAGAAGAAGTCGGAGAGAAATACGGTTAATTTAGACATATAAGGTATGGATGTTTCCAAAACAGACGAGTTGAGGAAATATTCGGATCCTCAAAAAGTAGTTGCCAAAGCAAAACAATATTTAGGGAAAAACGTCAAGATTCGAAGATCAACACGAAAGGGTAAAAAATACATGATTTTTCATAACAAATGGATACATTTTGGAGCGATGGGGTACGAAGACTATACCAAACATCAAAATAAGAGTCGCCGTCAAAATTATTTAACACGAAGTGCTGGTATACATGACAACGGCAAATATAGTGCCAATCAACTCAGTAGACATATCTTATGGTAATAATTCTATCACTACTTACTATGGATAGAATTATTATTACCATCGTATTGTTCATTCTCGTCAGTATACCATTTATTGTCTTTCAAAAACAAATGTCTGCATGGTTATCTTCTGTAACGGAAGAAGCGGAGAATAAAAAGGAAGAGAAGGCGAATTCGATGTCTCAAAACATTTTCATTCTATTAACGGTTCTTATGTCTCCTATCGTATTGTTGCAAGTGTACGAAGACTACTTCCTTTATTTATATGTTCTTTTGTATTCGGTCATCGCGATGGGTCTTTTACTGGTAGATCCGATGGGGATCATTACGAATAACCCTTTGGCCGATTTGGTCTATTATGCAACTACCTTCTTATCCTATGTCGTCATCTATAATCGACCTCCGGCTCCCATCACACTCTTATGTGTCATGGTGTTATGCATTTCCATGACAAATATTGCGAGGTCGTATATGGAAAGTCAAACCAAAGAAACTTTTGTGAATGACGACTTTAAGCCGGTCTCTGCATTTTATATGATTGGGGGAGGGGATGACTCCGAGGGGTTTTATTCGATTGAGAATTATGAAAATAAAAAGAAAAAGAAAAAAGAAAAGAAAAAGAAAAAGAATAAAAGTAAAGATAAGACAGGATTGATCTACTTTTTAGTATACACCATTCCGTTTTGTATTGCGTACATCTTTGCCGTTCGTCCCTCATGGTTGACCGCATTATTGAACCGTCAACAGGGCGAATCGCCTAAAATGGATCTTCAAATGAATTATACTCTTTTGGCATGCGTCTTCTTCTTCGTTCTTCTCTTTTATAGTACCACCACCTTTAAGAACTACTATGGAGGAGACCAGTGGATTCGTGAGCCCGTATCCTTGCTGATTCCCGTAGAGTATAAAATTGTCCCCTCTCATGATTATATGCTTTCGTATTGGGTCTATTTCGATGCAGTCCCACCCGAATATTCTTCTCGGGCATCCCTGTTTAATAACGTGGTCACGATGGGTAGCATACAACAGAGATACCAACCGTCGACCACTACCTTACGTTTGATTGTAGAAGATGTGGAATCCCCCCATGATATGCAGATGTTAACTCAAACATGGAATCAAGTCGTCCTCGTAGGAAATAAGGGACAATTGGATGTATTTCTAAACGGTAATTTACAGTATACAACACATTCGATTGCAGAACCGAATGAATCTTTGCTCATAGGTCAAGAAAACGGAAATAAAGGTAAAATATGTAATGTAGTTTATTCCCCGAATAGCATTTCTCATTTCATGGTTCAACAAATGTACATTCAACTGAGATTACAGAACCCTCCCGTCATTTAAAACATGTTATTCCCGAACCCGCCAAAGTTGGAAGGCATCGGGTCCATCGAAGGAGGATTGACTGCAGGGGCGGTAGGGCTTGAAAACATGGGGTTGAAGTCGGGTTCTTGTGTAATGGGGTTAGAAGTACTGCTTCTTGTGGGGAGAAGGTTCGTGGTAGATGAATTGAGGGGTTGAGTATGTTTTATTTTAACAGGGGGGTCATTTTTGGTAAATCTATCTAGGAGAATGTTTACTTTTCTACCGAGACTGTTTGTACTTAATAATACAATCAGAGCTGGAAGAATGACAGTAATTACATTTTGGTCCATGTACTTGATACCACTTAATGTAGGAATATAGGTTATGATTCGATGAATGAACAAAATGCCTATAAAGAGGACAATACACTGAACGGCAATTTCCATCAAGAGAGGGGCAGTTCCTTTCGTTTCTTCCGGTTCAGGCATATACTCTTCAATTCCTCTGTTCAGTAATGAAATCAGGATAATTCCTATAAGAGTGTATTGAATGATGTTGGCCATTTCATTCCGACTGTCCTTTTCAAAATTAAATACATGAGATACAAAGTTAGGCTGATCCTCCATGTTTCTATGTTAGAAATTAATTAGTTAAAATGAGAAAATATCTATCCTTTATAGTATTATGTCCAAGAAGCCTTCCCAAGCACCCCCATCACCTTCTCCGGCACCGCGTCAAATTTCAATTAACGATGCGGTAACGCATATGGCCGGACGGCTGCAGAAGCTTGAGGTAATCTGTGGCGCCAAGTTCAAGGGATTGGAGACAAAAATTGGAGATCACGAAAACAAGTTTATTGAAAGTACTCCCGATCTCGACCGTTTTACAGAAATGTTTGCGAACTTCAATCAGCGACTGAACGAATTGACCGATCGGTTGAGTGTCCTTGAACGCGCCAATAATGTCAAGCCTACCAAGAAGAAGGGCGGGACGGTCATGCTGACGGAACTTGGTGAATCGACCGACCCTTCCTTTACTTCTTCGTAAAAAGTATAAAGTAGATTTCTGTGTAGTGTAATATAGATGAATTTAACCATTCTTGCTACCATTTGTATCGTGACGATGTTTTACATTCATGTCGTTTTTCATTTAAAAACGAGTGATGACTTGGAAGTATTTGAAATTCAAATGCCTCCTAAACACAAATTAGAAGACGTGTGTAATTTTAGACAGCCGATCCTCTTTAATTATACCGATGAACTTCTTCAGCAGTGTACACCCCAATCGCTTCAGGAATACAACGCCTTTGATGTCCTCGTGTACGATCAAGACTATGCAGGAATTCCTGTAACGTTAGAACAGGCATTTGTTCTTTTTAAAAATAAAGTATACGCAACCTATCACAATTCTGCCTTTTTGAATGAAACGATGGCAAAACGCTATTATATTGAGTTAGATTCGTTCTTGAGACCTCCGATGGTATCGTCCATTTCCTATGATGTTTTATTTGGAAGTCCGAAGTATACGACGCGGCTTTCCTATCACAACCACTACCGAACGTATTATTATGTGACGAGTGGTACCGTAACCGTCAAATTAACGCCTCCTCGAAATACAAAGTATTTAGAAGAGATCAAAAACTATGAAGAACAGGAGTTTTATAGCGATTGCAATCCTTGGAAAGATCCTACCAAGAAGGTAAAATACATGGAAGTTGTCTTGAGGCAGGGACAAATATTATTTATTCCTGCTTATTGGTGGTATAGTATACAATTGGAAGAGGATTCATGTGTGTGTTCGATCCAGTATAAAACGGTCATGAACATTATTGCTACGATGCCGGATATTGCGATGGGCATCTTACAGCGACAAAATACGAAGCATAAGGTACTCCCTACTTACTCTCCTGAGCAAGCCGCATCGCCGTCCGAGTCTCGCACATGAGAGGACCACGGCCTACACCCGTCACATCTACTGCAGTCGTCTTGTTGTTATCGAGGACCTGAAGAGCAAACTCCACATACTCACCCTGTACAAGATACTTGTACTGGTTGTCGCTGATGGAGAGGTTCTTGTGGTGGACGAAAATATCGGATCCGCCCGCCTCAAGAAATCCGTATCCGGTCTTGTTGTTGAACCACTTAACACGTCCAACTTGTCTTGCCATATACCATGTTATAGGGTGGTTTCTTTATATTATATCAAAGAATATAAATATAGGTCAAGAATGAATATCATGTGTGGTATCATGGCCGTATTATATCCTACGGCGCCCAGCACACAACTTACCGAGTTGTTTTTTAAAGGGCAACATCGGGGGCCGGATAACAGTCAAAACGTGGATTTGGAAAATGCATGGCTAGGGTTTCATCGACTCGCCATCAACGGATTGGATGATTCTTCCAATCAGCCGTTTCAAATGAATGATGTATACTTGATTTGTAATGGAGAAATCTACAATTACAAGGAGTTGTTTCGTGCGATGAACGTCGTCCCCTTTTCCAAATCGGACTGTGAGGTCATCCTTCATTTGTATTTGGCATATGGGATCGAGTATACGGTTCAGGCCATTCAAGCCTCCGAATTTGCTTTTGTCATTTATGACAAGCGAATTGACACGATGTATGCCGTCCGCGATCCTTATGGCGTCCGGCCTCTGTACATGGGGAGAGATGAAGGAATGACCTATTTTGCCTCCGAACTGAAAATGATGCCGAAGATGACCACGTCGCATGTTCGTCCAGGAACCATAACCACCGTTACCGCGGAGTCGGTGTCAACGGCTCCTTATTGTTCTCTCCCATCGATCAACCCCGTTAAAGTTCCTGCATGCCATGTCTATTCCGTACTGTACGACTGTGTCAAGAGGCGCGTCGAGAATACGGATCGTCCCATCGCGTGTCTTCTCTCGGGCGGTCTTGATAGTAGTATTGTAGCCTACTTGGTGAATACGGTCCGAAAAGAAATGGGAATTACCGCGCCGCTAGAAACGTACAGTATTGGACTCCCAAATGCCGCGGATCTTTATTATGCTCAAAGAATGGCAGACTTCTTGGAATCCAATCATACGAACGTCATTCTTTCGGAAAGTGATTTCTTGTTTGCGATTCCGGAAGTCATCCATGCAATTGAAAGTCGCGATACGACTACGGTAAGGGCAAGTGTAGGAAATTATTTAGTGTGTAAATACATTCG
>Ga0164294_10001261_pt1 | contig 23632 bp, 18 predicted proteins | sample GEODES005metaG_FD_111479 | JGI IMG/M metagenome (GOLD analysis project Ga0164294, IMG submission 111479) | Oligotrophic lake water microbial communities from Sparkling Lake, Wisconsin, USA - GEODES005 metaG | ecosystem: Environmental > Aquatic > Freshwater > Lake | place: USA: Sparkling Lake...
CCCCGCAAAATCATGATGATGGTCAAGGCCGGACCGGCCGTGGATGATCTCATCGCCAAGCTCACCCCCCTGCTCTCCAAGGGTGATGTCCTCATCGACGGCGGCAACACGCTCGTCACCGACACCGAACGCCGCACCCGCGAGGTGGAGGCCAACGGGCTGCTCTACATCGGCACCGGTGTCTCCGGCGGCGAGGAAGGGGCGCTCAAGGGACCGAGCATGATGCCGGGCGGATCACCCGCCGCCTGGCCGCTGGTGCAGCCGATCTTCCAGGCGATCGCCGCCAAGGTTGGCCCCCAGGCAGACATCCCCTGCTGCGACTGGGTCGGCCCTCGCGGTGCCGGACACTATGTGAAGATGGTGCACAACGGCATCGAGTATGGCGACATGCAGCTGATCTGCGAGGCCTACTGGCTGCTCAAGACCGGGGCCGGGCTCTCCAACGAACAGCTCGCCGGCGTGTTTGACGAATGGAACCGGGGCGAACTCGACAGCTATCTGATCGAGATCACCCGCGACATTTTCACCGTCAAAGATCCCGACTCGGGCGATTTCATGGTCGACCGCATCCTCGACACCGCCGGCGCCAAGGGCACCGGCAAATGGATGAGCCAGCTGGCTCTCGATATGGGCGTTCCGAGCACGCTGGTGACCGAGGCTGTGTATGCCCGCTGCCTGTCGGCAATGAAGGAGGCCCGCGTCCGCGCCAGCAAGGTGCTTGCCGGCCCCGACATGAAAACGAAGGACACCCCGGTCGACTTCGTCGATCAGGTGCGCAAGGCTCTCTACGCCTCCAAGATCGCCAGCTATGCCCAGGGATTTGTGCAGCTGGCCGCCGCGGCGAAGGAATATGACTGGAAGCTCGACTACCGCTCGATCTCCATGCTCTGGCGGGGCGGCTGCATCATCAGGGCCCAGTTTCTGGAGCGGATCGCCGAGGCCTACGTCGCCGATCCGAATCTGGAAAACCTGATGCTCGCCCCCTACTTCACCAAGGCCCTCGCAGATAGCCAGAGAGCGTGGCGGCATGTGATTGCCACCACCGCCACGATCGGCGTGCCGGTACCGGCCTTCATGGCAGCCCTCGCCTATTACGACGGCTACCGCCATGAGCGGCTGCCGGCCAACCTGCTGCAGGCCCAGCGGGACTACTTCGGCGCCCACACCTACCAGCGCACCGACAAGGCGGGGACCTTCCACACCGAGTGGATCGAACTCCGCAAGCCGGTCGTCCCCGCCAATCAACAGGCCAAGCGATGAGCAGCTCCTATCTCGAAAAGCTGTTTGGGCTCTCCGGCCGCACGGCGGTGGTTGTCGGCGGCACTGGGGTGCTCGGCGGGGCCTTGGCGGAGGGCTTGGCCCGGGCCGGCGCGTTTGTGGTGGTGGCGGGCCGCGGCGCCGAGCGGGGCGAGGCCTGCGTGGAGCGCATCTGCGCGGCCGGCGGCAGCGGCAGCTTTGCCACTGTCGATGCGGTCGACAGGGCAAGCGTGCAGGAATTGCTCGCAGGCGTGATCAGCGCCCGGGGCCGGGTCGATATTCTCGTCAACTGTGCCGGCGTCAATTCCTCGGTGCCCTACTTCGAGATTGCCGACGACGACTGGGACAGGGTTCTCAGCACGAATCTCAAAAGCACCCATCTCGGCTGCCAGATCTTCGGAGCCCACATGGCCTCTGCCGGCGGCGGGGCGATCCTGAATATCGGCAGCGTGTCGGCCGACAAACCGCTCTCGAAGGTCTTTTGCTACTCAGCCTCAAAGGCGGCGGTAGTCAACTACACGCAGAATGTGGCCCGTGAACTGGCCCCCAAGGGGGTGCGGGTCAATGTGCTCTGCCCCGGATTTTTTCCGGCGGAACAGAATCGCAAGATCCTTTCGCCGGAACGGACGGCGGTGATCATGAGCCAAACCCCCATGAACCGCTTCGGCACCCCCGACGAACTCGTCGGCGCGGCGATTTTGCTGTGCGCCCCGGCGGCGGGCAGCTTCATCACCGGCACCGATCTCTATGTCGATGGTGGCTTCACGGGGATGCGGCTGTAGAGCCCCCTGCCCTGTCGGTGCGGCCTCGTTCCCGGCCTTCTGCAGAACCCCTGCCCCGGAAGCAAAACCCAGATGCCTCACACGATCGTGATCTTCGGTGCCTCGGGCGACCTCACCAGCCGCAAACTGGTTCCGGCGCTCTACAACCTCAAGCGCGCCGGCTCGCTGCCGGCCGACACGCGGGTGGTGGGCTATTCCCGGACGCCGATGACCGACGAGCAGTGGCGGGCAAGCCTTCGCGACACAACCGCCAAGCATGCCGAAGGTGAGCCGTTCAACGCGGCCGCCTGGGATGCCTTCGCTGGCAGCATCCATTATCAGCCGGGCGACATCGGCGACGCCGCCGAGATGGCAGGGCTCAAAGCGCGGCTGGAGACGCTCGAGGGTTCGGCGGAGGCCACGCGCGTCTATTATCTCGCCACGGCGCCGCAATTTTACGCGCCGGCGGTGTCGGCCCTCGGGGCGTTGGGAATGGCGGAGGAATCGGCGGGCCCGCGGCGGATTGTCGTGGAGAAGCCGTTCGGCACCGATTTGGTCACGGCGCAGGCGCTCAACGAACACCTCCATACGGTGTTCAAGGAGAGCCAGATCTACCGCATCGATCATTACCTCGGCAAGGAGTCGGTGCAGAACATCATCGCCCTGCGCTTTGCCAACACGATCTTCGAGCCGGTCTGGAACCGCCGCTACATCGATCATGTGCAGATCACAGTGGCGGAGGAGGTGCCGGTGGGTCGCCGCGGCAACTACTACGATACCGCCGGCGTGCTGCGCGACATGTTTCAAAACCATCTCCTGCAACTGTTGATGGTGACGGCGATGGAAGCCCCGGTGCGGTTTCGGGCCAATGCCGTGCGGAACGAAAAGGTAAAAGTGCTCGAGGCGATCCGGCCGCTGGAGGTGGCGGAGGTGGCTGCCGCCGGCACCCGCGGGCAATACCGGGGCTATCTGGCAGAGCCGGGGGTCGCCCCGGCGAGTCGCACTGCCACGTTTGGCGCCATCCGGCTGGAGATCGACAACTGGCGCTGGCAGGGGGTGCCCTTCTATCTGCGCAGCGGCAAGTGCATGTCGTGCCGCACGACGCAGATTGTGATCGCCTTCCGTGAGCCGCCGCTGGAGCTGTTTGCCGACGGCCCCCGCGCCCAGCGCGAGGCCAACCGGCTGGTGATCCAGATCCAGCCCGCCGAGGGGATCCAGATGCACTTCCACACCAAGGTGCCTGGCGGCGGCATGCGGCTGCGGCTGACCGATCTGGAGTTCAGCTACTCGCGCGAGTTTGAAGGGCGGCTTCCGGAGGCCTACGAGCCGCTCTTGCTCGACGTGATGCTCGGAGAGGCGAGCCTCTTTGCCCGAGCCGACGAGGTGGAGAAATCGTGGGAGATCATCGATCCATTCGTGAAGTCCTGGGCCGCCACCGACATGCCGGCCAGCGACATCTACGAAGCGGGCCACTGGGGCCCGGCGACGAGCGATGCCTGGATCGCCGCCCAGGGACGCACCTGGTTTGACACCTGCCCGGTTCTCAAGTGATTCCCTCCCCGCCAGCCACCGTGCCTGACTTCCCGGCCGAGTCTGCCTCTGGTGTGCCACCGGCAGCCGCGATTGCTGGCCGTGGGGAAACAGGCCCGCTCATCGGCTCGATCCGGCTTGCCTCGCCGGTGGTGCAGGCGGCGCTCTCGGGCTATAGCGACCGGGCGATGCGGGTGCTGGCCCGCCGGCATGGGGCTGCCTACAGCCTCTGCGAAGTTTTGATCGACACGTTTGTGGCGGTGGTCGGCACGAACAAGCGCAATCTCGCCCGAATCGCCGTCGCCGCCGACGAGCATCCCGTGGGGGGACAGTTGATGGGAGCGAATCCCGACGACTTCGCCCCGGCGGCCCGCAGGCTGGTGCAGGCCGGCTTCGATGTGATCGACATCAATTTCGGCTGCCCGGTGAAGAAGGTGCTCGGACGCTGCCGGGGGGGCTATCTGCTGAGCGTGCCGGAGACGGCACTGGAGATCGTGTCGCGGGTGCGTGAGGCCGTGCCGGAGCATGTGCCTGTCACGCTCAAAATGCGCCGCGGCATCGACGATTCGGCCGCCAGCGCCGACAAATTCTGGACGATCTTCGAAGGGGCCTTCTCCCGTGGCGCTGCCGCAATCACAGTGCATGGCCGCAGCGTGCAGCAGAAATATGTCGGCCCGAGCAGCTGGGAATTTTTGGCCAGCGTGAAGCGGCAGGCGGGGAAGCGCGTGGTGCTCGGATCGGGCGATCTCTTTTCGCCGCAGGCCTGCGTGGCGATGCTCGAGCAGACGGGCGTCGATGGTGTGAGCATTGCCCGGGGTGCGATTGGCAATCCGTGGATCTTCCAGCAGACTCTGGCGCTGTTGGCCGGCCTCCCTCCCCTGCCGCAGCCGACGCTCTTTGAGCAAGCTGAGGTGCTCCGGGAACACTTCTCACTCGCAGTGGAACTCTATAACGAGGCGCTGGCGGGACGGACGATGCGGAAGTTTGCGATCAAGTATGCCCGGCTGCATCCGGAGCATCTGGTGGTGCGGGATGCGTTTGTGGCGGTGCAGACCAACGCCGACTGGACCGCAGTGCTCGATCGCTTCTATGCCACCGACGCCCCCGGCCGCGACCCGAGCCAGGATATCGACGAAACAGGGGAGTGCGGGGCGTAGTGGGGCTCACGGGCTCTTGATAAACTGCGGGTCGGTTCGATGTGATACCCGTTAACCGCGGAACCGGTCGCCGCCTCCACCCGCAAAACCCTCGATCCACAACCTGACGCGACTCCTCCCATGGCCGCTTATGCCTCTGATTTCGACGCTGATGGCTACTGCATCGTTCGCGGGGCCATCGATCCCGAACTGATCCACCGGGCCTATCTGCAAATCAATGCATTCAGATCGAAAAACGACCCCTTGCTGATTGAACACAATCTTCTGCTTGAAGGCATGCTGCACCGGGTCGTCAACCTCCACTACTCTGTCACGGCGCTGCAGGACATTTTTTCAACCGCCATGCGCGCGGGGCAAGAGGTATGCGATCGATTCGGAGCGGCCACGCTCTACACCTCCCTGTTTTTTGAACATGGGAGCCAGCAACTCATCCATCGCGATACTCCCTACTTTTATTCCGGTTCCGACGGGGGCTATATGGGCGTGTGGGTCGCCCTCGACGATGTCGATGAAACCAACGGTGCCCTCTTCTTATTGAAGGGAAGCCACCGACTGGAGGAACCCGATCTCGAAGCACTCAAGAATCGGTTTCATCCCGACTCCGACGTGCCGGCGTCATCCACGCCGCTATTCAATGCATACAACGCCGAACTGGTGACAGAGGCGAACAAAAAAGGCCTTGTAGCGATACCGTGCGTTGTGAAAAAGGGGGACATGATCCTCTGGCATCCCTCCACGCTCCATGGCGGCCTGCCGCACCTTGATAAAAGTCGCTCTCGTCGCTCATTTGTCATGCACATTACACCACAGAATATGCCGATCCAGCACATGGACTATTTCTTCCACCGCGACAAGCCGATCGAATCGGTTGAAAGGCAATACTTTACGCATGCAGACCGGCTCCTGCTTGCTGGCGACAAGGTCGATTTCAGACACATGAAAGCTTTTCCGGTTTCCGAACTCGGCACGTTTTAGCTGCCCGGCCGCTTTATCTCGAATCCCTTCTTCTTCCCATAGCGGAGGTAGTGATAGAGCGGATTGAGCCCCGAAGAGCGTGCCTCCGGATACCGCCCAACGTAGGCCTGGGCATCAAAATCGGCAGATGGATTGCGGAGTTCACGGCCGCCGAATCTGCAGTAGTGCTGCAGCGGATCGATCCCGGCCGCCTGCACATCCGGGTAAGCCCGCTGGTACCACTCGGCGTCAAACAACGGAGATCGAGCCAATGCGTCAGCGACGAAAGGTTTGAGAATTTTGGCTCTGATGGTACTGACAACCCGATTCAGCCAACTCCGATGGCCAACTGCCGGGCAAGGTTCGAACGGGGGCGGCGGGGGAAGCTTTATCGCACTCTCTGCCTGCTGCCTCAGCCGCATGATCTCGCCCCCAATCGATTGGGCGAGCACATCAATCTGCGCAGTCGAGAACGTCAGGCTGCCCTGGCAGGCAGTATCTTGCTCCTCGATGACGGTCGGCTCTTCGCTCCCATACCGTTCGGTGGCCGGCAGATGCTCGTTGAGCAGCGATTCCAGCGGGGCCATCCTGGCGCGGAATGCCTCGTAGTCGGGTCGCGCTATTCGCGGCGTGCCTGCAGAGTGCTGCGGCAGTCGCTCGCAGAGCGGATACGCAATCAGATCTCGAGAAGGCCCCAGCACCTCGTTGAAGCGGATTGCCAGATACAGCTCTGCCGCGTCGAGCGAACGATTGACACGAGCCGCCGGAGGCACCACCAGCACTTCCGGACCGACACCGATCGCAGTGGCGAAGGTTTCGAGCAGATCGTCGGAATGCCGGCTGTAATTATAGATCTTGGCGCGGCATCCCGCTTGCTCGATCGCTTGCATAACACGCAATACGGCATTCGGCCGATTGTATTGGCCGAGATACTGAGCAAGACTGAGGTTGCAGCCTTCCGACTTGCCTCGATGATTATGATTCGATAGTGCATGGGCGAGAAACTCGCGGACGAACAAAATCACGGTCACATCGAACGACTCCTGCAGCGTCGCCAGCAAACCACCCTCCTTGCCAATGCGCTCAAACAGGTATTCGCTCGAAAACAGCAGGCGTTTTGCCTGGGCATGCCGCCCTGCCACGTCGGCGACGGTGTCCACGAAGCCGACGGCGTGGCCGAGATTACCGCAACTTCCGGCACCTCGCTTCGCACGGTCGAAGGGAAAAGAGGGGAGTTCCGGATACTCGATGCCGGCCTCCCGCAAGCTCTCCACGCTCAGGGCCAAGCTCGACTGGATAAAGCTCGAGCCCGTTTTGCTGTGGCCGATATGGAGAATGATTTCCTGACGGCCAGAGGCCCCAGAGGCGATGACCGGGGTCCGCACGGAGACAGGAAGCGTCTCTTCATGGGCCGGTGAACTCACATTTTGCCCCTGGACGACCGCAGGGGGCTGCGGAGACTGGCCTGCCCTCGGCTGCCACTGCCCTCTCAGTCGTTGTATCTCCCCACCGAGCGACTGCGCCAGCAGGTCGATCTGAGCGGTGGAAAAGGTCAGGCTTTCCTGTCCGAGAGCATCCTGATCTTCAATGACTACAGGCTCTTCAAGGCAATACCGCTCGGAGTGTGGGAGCAGCTGGTTGAGCTGTGCCTCCCACGGAGCGAAGCTCGCACGGCAAAAGTCGTAGTCGCGGCGAGAAATTCGCGGCACTCCAACCGGATGGAGGGGGAGTTGCTCGCAGAGCGGATCTGCGACAAGCCATCCGGAAGGGCCGAGCACTTGGTTGAACCGGCGAGCCAGTTCGAGCTCGCTTCTATCCAGCGAACGATTGACGCGGGCGATCGGCGGCAACGACAGCCTATCCTGTGGAATACCGATTGCCGTGGCGAAGGTTTCCCGCAGATGATCGGCATGCCGACTGTAGTTGAATATCTTGGCATGACACCCTGCCTGCCCGATGGCCCGCAAGACTCGCAGAACACGCTCCGGCCGCCGGTATACAGCGAGATACTCGGTAAACTCGAGTGTGCTGCCTTCGCGCTTGACTGCATGGCCATACCGGGTGAGGGCATGCGCCACGAATTCACGGATGAACAGCACGATCGTCACATCGAACGACTGCTGGAGTTCCGTCAGCGCTTCGCCATGTTTGCAGAGGTGTTCAAACAGGTATTCGCTCGAAAAGAGCAGGCGTTTGGCCTCAGGACGCCGCCGTGCCTCGTCGGTGATGGTCGCCACAAAGCCGGCGGCCTCCCCCAGATTTCCGTTGGTGAACCAGCCCCGCTGCGCGCGGCCGAATGGCGACGACGCCAGCTCCGGATACTCGATCCCCATTTCCCGCAACGCAACCCCACTCCGCGACAGACAGGACTGGATGAAGCTTGAGCCGGTCTTGCAGTGACCAATGTGAAGAATGATTTCCTGACGGCGGGGGTTCATGGCTGAAATCATACCTCGTAACGCTCCATGGCTGGCACACTGCATTCGGCCGGGTCGCAGCTACTCGTCGCCTTCACCACGCGCCATCCCCCGATCATTCCACCAAGCTGCCGGCGATCTCCTCGAGCACCGCTGCATCGGCCTCCACCTTCTGCCGGGCCTGGAGCGCCTCTTCGATCCTCGGGACAAGGCTCGCGACTTCTCCCCCCGCCACCCGCCAACGGCCCAGCGCCCAGGCCGCCGCCCCCCGCACCACCGGCTCCGCATCGGCAAGCGCCGCCACAAGGCTCGCAAGCGCCGCTCGATCGGGCCGGTTACCCAGCACCAGCGCCGCGGAGCGCAGCAGCCCGCTGCGCTTCGCCCGCCCCAGCGGCGAGCCGCGAAACCGGCGCCGAAACTCTGCCTCATCGAGCGCCAGCAGCTCGGCAAGCGCAAGGGCCGGCTGCCCCTGGCGCGGCTGAAACGTCGGCTCGGCCGACCCCGGGGCAAAGCGGTTCCACGGACAGACCTCCTGGCAGATGTCGCAGCCAAAGAGCCAGTCGCCGATCCCGCTGCGCAGCTCCGGGGCCACCGGCCCGCGGGTTTCAATCGTCAGGCTACTGATACAGCGATTGGCATCGAGCAGACGCGGGGCCACGAAGGCGTCAGTGGGACAGGCCTCCAGACAGGCGGTGCAGCTGCCACAATGGTCAACCCGAATCGGCACCTCCGGCGGCAGCTCGATATCCACCAACAGCGCCGAGAGGAAAAAATAGCTCCCCGCCGCCGGATCGATCAGCATGGAGTTTTTGCCAAACCACCCGAGGCCCGCCAGCCAGCCAAACTCGCGCTCGGAAAAGGGGGCCGAATCGACCACCCCCCGCGTGCGTGTCCCCGGAGAGGCCGCCTCCAGCCAGGCTCCCAAGGCATTGAGGCGGGGCCGCAGCAGATCGTGGTAGTCGGCCCCCCAGGCATAGCGAGCCACGCGACCGCCGCCGCCAGCGCCCGCCGGGGCAGTGGCGACATAATCGGTCGCCAGCATCACCACGCTCCGCACCCCCGGAAGCAAATTCGCCGGTTCGCGCCGCAGCGGCTCGTGCGCCACGAGCCAACGCTCCATCCCAGCGGCAAACCCCAGATCGAGCCAGCGGCGAAAGGCCTCGTGCACCTGCGGGTCGCGTCCCGACTCGACCGCCGCAATCCCCAGCCGGGAAAATCCCAGCCGCCGGGCCTCACTCCGCAGCCCCTCCACCAGCGCAGGCCCCTCCCCCGAGCAACACAAGCCAGCATCAGAAGGCAGATCGACAGCCATGGTGAGGAAAAAGCCCCAACGTGGGCGAATGGGCAATATGGGAACCCACCATCCCGGCCGCGGAGGCACTCGCCGAGGCATGCTGCCAGAAGTGATCTGGACGGAATGGGAAGAGTCGCTATTGTCCCCCCGGTCTGAAGGTTTCCCAACCCCGCTTTCCCGCGGAGATTCCGCCGTGCCGCTTGCAACACCCAATCGACAGCTGACCACCCCGGTCGGCCACTGCCCCCCGCATGCGGCGCAACCCCAGCGAAACCTGCGGGCCCACCGGCCATATCTCTGTCTGGCGGCCATGGCAATCGCCGCCGGCCTCCTGCTGAGCCTCGCCGGCTGCCAGACGCCCCAACAGCCCGCCGCCTACGGCGCCGTCGTGCCTCCGCCAGGCACCGGCATGATCAATCAGCCTGCCCCCTATGGTGGGTATGTCAGTGCGCCACAGGGGGCCGCCTATCCTCCCACGCAAACGATCATGCCCGGCCCAGCGCCGACGACGATGCCCGCCGCCCCGAGTTGGCAAAGCGCCGCTCCGCAGATGCCCGTCGCCCAAACCGCTCCCCCGGCCAATTCGTGGACATGGGCCAATTCGGGCCAGCCGACTCCCCCTCCCTCGCTCCCCACCTACGGCGCGCCTCCCACGATCAACCAGGCGCCGCAGAATCTTTCCAATCAGGCGCAGCAGTATGCCAATCAGCTTCAGGCACAGCCGCAGCAGTGGGCCAATCAAGCGCAGCAGCAACTCGGCCAGCAGCAGCAGCAGATGACCAACCAGCTGCAAAACACCGCCAACCAATATCAGCAGGGGGCATCGAACCAGCTCAATAGCTGGAACAACCAGTTGCAGCAAAATCTCCAAGCCCAGCAGCAGGCTCTCTCGGGCCAGATGCAGCAGGCCACCAACCAGATGCAACAGGCGATTCCCGGCGCACCACAGCAGCAAACCGCCAATGGCTGGTGGCCGTTTACCAGCCCCGCCGGCATGCCCCCGGCCCGCAGCGTTCCGGCCCAGCCGGTGCGGTACTAGCTTTCGCGCCTGAAGGGCCATCCATGGCCCCTTCAGGCTTACGGCATTCGGAGGCACAGCCAAGGTGTGCCTCGAATGCCGGGCAGCGCCGCCTTCCGGGCGGCTTTGGGGTTTGAGGCGAGACGCTGCCGATGCGTTCCTCATGCGCACGGGTGATGGAGGCGGAGGGGTCGGCGAACGCTCGAGGAGCGCAGGCGACGAGACTTTTGCCGTCCCGCAGCCGATGCGCTACGGTCGATCCTCCTCGGCCGAAGCGCTACGGTCGACGAATGCCAGGCAACGCCGCCTTCCGGGCGGCTTTGGGGGTTTGCGCAGCGTTACGCTGGGCATGCGCCCCTCACGCCCACGGGTGATGGAGGCGGAGGGGTCGGCGAACGCTCGAGGAGCGCAGGCGACGAGACTTTTGCCGTCCCGCAGCCGATGCGCTATGGCCGATGTGCTACGGCCGATACTCCCCGCCCGAGGCTTCAAGATCGCCGGGCATCGCGGCGACAAGGGGCGCCGCTTCGCGTTTACAGCTTGTAAAACTCTTCCCAGCCCGACCGCGGGGGATCGCCGGCTAGAAAATCGTTCGCCTCTTTGTGGTTGGTGATCTGCCCCGACACGGAATCAAACGCGAGCTTCGCATTCACCCGCTGGGCAATCACCCCCAGCGCCATCGTCTGGCACAGCGGCCCCGCCACCGCAAAGGACGATCGACACTTCTCCTCCCCCCGACAGGCCCGCAGAAAATTCAAAAAGTGATTTGACGGGCTCTCCGGCACCTCCGGCAGCGACGCCGCCATCTCGTCCGCCTTCTCCTGCGGAATGATCCGCAGCGTCCGGCCATGCGAGCCACCGGTGAATGTCAGCCCATCTCCATAGATCACCTTGCCAGGACTGCGCTTCTTCTTCTTTGCCGGCTTGTCCTCCGGGGCGGGCGGAAGATCCTTGTTATCCTCCTCGTCGTCGCCCATGCCCTCGGGCAGCGGCGGCAGATTTTGCTGCCCGTCGTACCAGGTCAGCTCCACCGGCGGCAGCGGACCACGGGCCGGAAATCGGAAGGCGAGCGTTGAAGCCTGCGGAAAGATAAACCGGTTGTGCCCCTCCAGCATCACCGGATCGATCTCCGTCGGCAGGCCGAGACTCAGAAACTCATGGGCCGTGTCGATCAGATGCGCTCCCCAGTCGCCCAGGGCGCCATTGCCGAAGTCAAACCACGATCGCCAGTCGCCGTTGACGTAGCCGACGTTGTAATCATGAAAGGCCGCTGACGAGAGCCAGCTGTCCCAGTCGAGCGTATCGGGCCGAGGCTGTTTTGGCAGGTAGCCCGAGACATTCATTCCGTGCCAGCGCCGAGGGCTGTTCATGAAGGCGGTGATCCGCGTCACGTTCTTGATGATGCCTGCCTCGACCCAGGCCTTGAATTGGAAGTAGTTGGCCTCGGAATGCCCCTGATTCCCCATCTGCCCGGCGACGTTGTATTTCTTCTCGGCCGCCATCATCAGGCTGATCTGCCGGAAGCTCTGCCCCATCGGCTTCTCGCAATAGACATGCTTCCCCTGCGCCATCGCCAGCATGGCGATCGGAAAGTGGGAGAAGTCGGGCACCGCCACGCTCACCGCATCAATGCCCCGGCCGAGCGCGTCGAACATCTTGCGAAAATCGGTGAACCGCGGCACATCGGGAAACATCTCCAGAACCGCCCGCGTGTGCGGCGCGCCGATGTCGGTGTCGCACAGGGCCACGATATTGGCCTGCCCCGTGGCGTGCAGCGATCTCACATCCTCCGCTCCGCGGTGGCCAATGCCGCAGCAGGCGAGATTCACCCGCTCGGCAGGCGCCGCGGAAACCACCCCCTGAGGCAGCAGGGCGGCAGCGGCCCCTCCAGCGGCAACGCGGTGAATGAAGGCCCGGCGGCCGATGGCCGGAGACAGCCGCGGGTGCAGAGTGGGGCGATTGTTGGTCGTAGGCATGGTCTTGGCGATTCCCTCCGGATCCACAGGATACGCCCTCGGCGAGCCGAATAAAAACAGCCCGCCGCGTGGTATCGTGAGGATCGTCATTCCGGGGCGGACTTGCGCCCCGCTCGCTCTCTCAGTTTTTTTCGATGAGGACTCCATGCTGGGGTGGCTGAAAGGCTTTGCGCCAGGCACGCGCCGCGCCATCGACGCCACCACCTGGCGCGCCGTGCGGGCCATCGAGGCCCTCGGCCCTGCCATGCAGGCCGAGAGCGATGCCGGCCTGCGCCGACTGGCCCGCTCGCTCTCCTACCGGGCCAAGGCCGGCGAACCGGTCGATTCGCTGCTGGTGGAAAGCTTTGCCGCGACGCGCGAGGCGGGGCGACGGTCCCTCGGCATGCAGCACTACGACGTTCAGCTTCTGGCAGGCGTGGCCCTGGTGGAAGGCTCGATCGTCGAGATGCAAACAGGCGAAGGAAAAACTCTCGTCGCCACGCTGCCGCTGGTGCTCTACTCGCTCTGCGGACGGGGCGCCCATCTGGCCACGGTCAACGATTATCTCGCCAAGCGCGATGCCGAATGGATGGAGCCGATCTACAAGGCCCTTGGGCTCTCTGTGGGGATCGTTGAATCGCAGATGGACTTTGATCAGCGGCGGATTGCCTACTCCAAGGATGTGACTTACGGCACCGCCAAGGAATTTGGCTTCGATTTCCTCAAAGACCGGCTCATGGGGCGCGAGATCGCCGAGGGACGAGGCGATCTGGGGGCGATGCTCACCGGACAATCGGCCGCTGGCGGAGCCCGGCTCATGCAGCGGCCCTATTGGTTTGCACTGGTCGATGAGGCTGACAACGTGCTCATCGACGAGGCCCGCACGCCACTGATCATCTCCTCGCCCCCGGGGGAGGCACAGGCGGTGCAGGAGGCGCTGTTTCGGTTTGCTGCCACTGCGGCCGAAGACCTCAAGGCCGATGAGGACTATGAATACGAACCACAGAAACAGTCGTGCGAACTGCTCGGCCCCGGCCGCAGCCGGGTGCGGGGGATGGGGCGTCCGGCGGTGCTCGAAGGCACAAGCCTGCTCTCGCTCTACGAGGCGGTGGAGCGGGCGCTGCGGGCCCGACTGGCGTTCACCCGCGACCGGCAATATGTGGTGCGCGATGGCAAGATCGTGATCATTGATGAGTTCACCGGCCGGGCCGCTGAGGGACGCACGTGGCGCGATGGCCTCCATCAGGCCGTGGAGGCCAAGGAGGGGCTGGAGGTGACTGTGCCGGCAGGACACGCGGCCCGGATCACGATCCAGGATCTGTGCGCCCGCTGGCCACATCTGGCGGGCATGACCGGCACGATCGCCACCAGCGCCCCGGAGATCAGCCGCACCTATGATGTCGCCGTGGCCACGGTGCCGACGCACCGGCCAGCCATTCGGCAGCGGCTGGAACCGGTGGTCTGCGTCACGCAGTCGGAGAAGTTTGCTGAGATCGTCAGGGAGGTGGCCACGCTGCATGCCCTGGGCAGGCCGGTGCTGATTGGCACCCGTTCGATCGACAAATCAGAGGCTCTCTCCGCGCTGCTCAACAGCGCCGACTTGCCCCACACCGTGCTCAACGCGCGGCAGATCGAGCGGGAGGCGGAGATCGTGGCCGGGGCTGGGCAGCGGGACCAAATCATGGTCTCGACCAACATGGCCGGCCGTGGCACCGACATCAAGCTCGGCGAGGGGGTTGGTGCGCTCGGCGGGCTCCATGTGATCTGCACCGAGCTCCATGATTCAGCCCGCATCGATCGGCAGCTCGTAGGACGCTGCGGTCGACAGGGAGATCCGGGCACCTGGCGGCAGTATGTGTCGCTCGACGACGAGATCCTGATGGCCGGCTACGGGCCGACGCGGGTGAGCCGGGTGAGGCGGCGACTCCTGCATGGCCTCCATGGGGATCCCGAGAGGTTGCTGCGGGTGTTTCACAAGGCGCAGCAATTGGTAGAGGCGCGGCATGTCCGGCAACGGCGGGTGCTTGAATATGTGGAGCGGCAGCGGGCGGAGGCCCATATCCAGATGAGCCAAGACCCCTACCTTGACGCGGCGTCGTGAGGCGGGGGCAAAAAATGGCAGCCCAGCCCCCCTTTCCCTCACCAGACCTCCCGCTCCCCGCAGGTTGCCGTTGACTTGAGGGGCCTTTCTCCGCGACCTTCCGCGCTTGAACCGTTCAGCACCCTCGGCGTGGCAGGACATGATCTGGCGCGGACAGACCCAACGCATACTGCTGGTAGCTGCAGCCCTCGGGTGGGGTGTATGCACTGCCAACAGCACCGCCGCGCAGGAAGCAGGGCAGCCCCCTCCAGCTTCCCCCGCCGCCCCGCTGGAAGAACTCCCAGCAGAAGTCCCAGAAGAATTTCCGGAAGAAATCCCGGGTGGAGCGGCTGCCACCGAGCCGCTCGCGCCGCGGCCGCTGGCGCCACTCGGTGAACCGCCCCCCTCTGAAGTCTCTGCCCCACAAGCGTCGCCGCCACCTGGAGAGGCACTCCCTCCGCTTACGGCCCCTCTGCGAGCGGTGCCCCAGCAGACTTTTCCTCCCGGCGACAGAACCGACGCGGCAGCCGCTGCTCCACTGGAGTCGCCCCCTCCCACGCCGCGCGCCGACGGGCTGCCCGCCCCGCCCCTCTCCGGCGGCCGGCCCCGCGCTGCCGACGGTACGCTGTCGGTGATCGTGCCTCCCGCCGCGGCCGGCCTCCCCGCTGGCCCGCCACCGGGAACGCTGCCGCAGGGAATCACCCCCGGCCTGCCGGCGGCCCCACAGGCTCTTGATGGAGAACTCCCGGTCCGGGGCGGAAGTCCGCAGACTCCGCCCGATTCGGCGCTGGCGATTCTGGTGCAGGCACTGGAACTGCCGGCGCGGTCTCCCGGGACCGCGCCGCCTGCCGGGCTTGCCGAAGACCGGGCCAGTTCCCGCCCTCTGCCGCTCTTGGAGGCGCTGGAACGCTCGGGCGACCGGGCGCGGCGGCTGTGGATCACGCAGTCCTATTGGAAACTCACCGCCGCGGTTGTGCAGGCACGGTCTGCGGAAGATGCCCACGAGCGGCTCTCCCTGGTGGCGCCGGGGAGCGACCCACACGATCAGTCGGTGCTCGACATGGCTTTGGAGACGGCTGCGGCCGATCTGGACGATGCGCGGGCCTCTCTCACCGGCGTGCAGCAGGAACTGGTCGATCTGGTGCGGCTGCCAATCAACGAACCGCTTCCGTGGCCGGCCGATCGGCCCCTCACCTCCACCTACCAAACACACTTCAACGCCATCTTCGCCGCCCGTCCGGCCACCGGCCGCGTCCGGGCCATTCACCGGCAACTCCCCCATCGCCACGCGGCGCTCCAGCACCGAGCGGCAGCGGTGCTGGCTGGCGAACAGGCATTCGCCATGGCCGAGGCCGAGCACGCCAAGGGACAGCGGCCGATCGAGGCGGTGCTGGTGGCGCACGATGCGCTGGTCGCCCAGCAACGCTCCTTCGCCGAGGCGATGCGGTCTTATAACTGCGACATCGCCGAATATGCCATGTCTGTGGCCGACCTGTCGGTGCCCGACGATCGCTATGCCGCCATGCTCATCGGCAATCCCCTCCCGTGGAGGCCACAGACGATTCCCCAGGGGCAGCCTGTGATTCCGGCCGGGGGCCTGCAGCCGCCCCCAGCAGGGGCCTTCCCTGCGGCCACCCTCGAACCGAGGGGAACGGTGGTGCCGGTGCTCACCCCACCGCCGGCGCAGACCGGCTTCCGCTAGCCGTAACGGTCCGCGAAAAAGTCTCCCGTGGCGGTTTTCCACAGACCGTTCGGGTAAACTTTCAGAGATGATCAGCCCCACGCCCACCACCGTGCCTGTTCCGCCGCTGCATATCGGGCCGGTGGTCGTTGATCCGCCGGTGCTGCAGGCGCCGATGGCGGGCTACACCAACTTCGCCTTCCGGCAGGTGGTCCGCGAATTTGGCGGCGTGGGCCTGCTCGCCACCGAGATGATCGCGGCCCGCAGCGCCATGTGGCTGGAGACCAACCGGGGAGAGCACCCCGACCGGCTGTGGGGCGTGGCGGAAGAACCGCGGCCGCTTGCAGTGCAGATGTGGGATAACGATCCCGAGAATCTGGCGCAGGTGGGGCGGCGCTTGGCCCGCGATTTTCAGGTGAGCGTCGTCGATCTGAATTTCGGTTGTCCCGTGCGGCAGGTGACGGTGAAGGCCCAGAGCGGCTCCTGGCTGCTGCGCGATCCCGACCGGGTCGGCACGATCGTGCGGCGGGTTGTGGAAGCCTGCGATGGCGTTCCTGTCTCAGCGAAAATCAGGCTGGGCTGTGCTGAAAATTGCCAGACTGCCATCGAAGTGGCGCAGCGCATCGAAGAGGCCGGCGCCTCCTGCCTCACCGTTCACGGCCGGGTCGCCTCGCAATTTTTCTCTGGCGAAGCCAACTGGGAGGCGATCGCCGCAGTGAAACGGAGCGTCTCGAAGATGCCGGTGGTGGGTAATGGCGACATCGATTCCGCCGAAACGGCCGTGGCACGGCTGCGGGAGAGTGGCGTGGATGGTGTGATGATCGCGCGGGAAGCGCTCAGCCGTCCTTGGATATTCGCCCAGACCGCCGCGCTGCTGCGTGGAGAGCCCCCCTTGCCGGAGCCAAGTTTGGCCCAGCAGCGGGAACTGGTGCTCCACCATTACGACCTCGTCTGCCAGCGCTTTGGCAACGATCGGGGAACACTCCTGATGCGGAAGTTTGCCTGCTCCTACGCCCAAGGCCTGCCGGGAGCACGCGAATTCCGCGGCCGTGTCTCGCGGGTGCTGACGCAGGCAGAGTTTCTCGAAGTGATGCGTGAAAGCTTCCCCATTGCCTCCGCCCCACAAGTCGCTGAAGCGTAACGGGCATTTTTCACAGATTGGCTTGTCAAAATTGTTGGTTGGTCTACATTCAAGGGATGGATCAGAGTATGCAAAAAGTCGTCGCCAGCCCCATTTCTCCCGCCAGCCAAGCAGCCGGTAAGTGGACGCTCCGTTCGTCTGACGAGCACTTGATCGACCTGCTCCGTGGCCAGGCATTTTTGAAAATCGACACCTTGGCCCGCGAACTCGGCGTGACCGCCACCGCCGTCCGCCAGCGGTTGGAGCGCCTGATGGAGGCTGGTCTGGTCAGCCGGTCGCGGGCCGACGATGTATTCCCGGAGAGCCATAGCCGCCGTCCGCGTGGCCGCCCGTCGCACGTCTACAGCCTCACCGAAAAAGGTCGCCGTACGCAGGGAGACAACTTCCGCGACCTGGCACTGGTGCTCTGGCAGGAGATCCGTGGCGTGCAGAATCCGGAAATCCGCCGGGGGTTGATCGCCCGGATCGGCTCTGCCATGGCCAATCAGTATCGAACCGCTGTGACCGGCGACACGGCGCATGAGCGGTTTGAGAGCGTGGCCCGTCTTCTGCGTGACCGGCAGATTCTCTGCGATGTGAGCCCGGCGGCCGAGTCGGCCGATGGCGGCAACTCCAATCTGGCGGTGCTCACCAGCCACTCCTGCCCCTATCCCGAACTCTCAGACCTCGACCGGGGCATCTGTTCCGCTGAAAGATTGATGCTGCAAGAATTGGTCGGCACCGCGGTGCAACTCTCCGAGTGCCGGTTGGATGGCGGTTCCTGCTGCCGGTTTACGGCGGCCGGTGCGGCTGATTCACAGGAGGTCATTCCGGCAACCCTGTGCCAGTCGTAGGCTGCTCTGTTTCATTTTCACCCCTCGCCCATTTCCCCCGCCCATCATTCCCCGCGGAGCTTCCCAATGACCCAGCCCTGGATCGAAGGCCGATTCGAAGAAAACATGGTCCTCACCACCGTGGAGCAGGCGATCAACTGGGCCCGGCAGTCGAGCATCTGGCCGATGACGTTCGGCTTGGCGTGCTGCGCCATCGAGATGATGGCCGCCGGTGCCAGCCGCTACGACCTCGACCGCTTCGGTGCCGGCGCCTTCCGCGCCACGCCACGGCAGGCCGACTTGATGATTGTGGCCGGCACGGTCACCTACAAAATGGCCAGCCGGGTGCGCCGCCTCTACAACCTCATGCCCGATCCCAAGTATGTGATCGCCATGGGTGCCTGCACGACCGGCGGCGGTCCCTACTTCAAGTACGGCTACCACGTTGTGAAGGGTGTTGATCTGGTCGTGCCGGTCGATGTCTATGTGCCCGGGTGTCCGCCGCGGCCAGAGAGCCTGCTCGAGGGCCTGATGCGGATTCAGGACAAGATTCTCGGCCAGCGGATCGCCAAGAGGTCTGACGGTCTCGGCAAGGTGTCGGACGAATTGCCAGTGCCCCACCACTCCGGCTATGTCACTTCCCCAGTGGGCGACGGCGAATTGGTATTTGACCATCAGAAGGTGCAGTCATGAGCGAGAAAGTTTCTTCGGTGCATTCCCCCGCCCGCGAACGGCTTACCGTCTCGGGTCTCCATGTCGCCGTCGGCGGGCAGGAGATTCTCAAAGGTGTTGATCTGCAGATCGGCCGTGGCGAGATCCATGCCCTGATGGGCCCCAACGGCTCAGGCAAGAGCACGCTCGGCTACGCGATCATGGGCCACCCGCTGTATGAAATCACTGCCGGCAGCATTGTGCTCACCGATAGTCATGGTGCCGAGCACGATGTTGTCGCGATGGAACCCGATGCGCGGGCGCGAGCCGGGATCTTTCTGGCGTTCCAGCGGCCGATGTCGATTCCCGGCGTGCGGTTGGCCGATTTCCTCCGGCATGCCGTCACCAACGTGCGCAACCCCGAGCGTCGCGAAGGGGAAGAATTGATGCCGATGCGGGAATTCCGCGGTGAACTGAAGGCCAAGATGGCCGAGCTCTCCATGGATGCCGAATTCGCCCGCCGCTACGTCAACGATGGCTTCTCCGGCGGCGAGATGAAGCGTGCCGAGATTCTCCAACTCGCGATGCTGCGTCCCAAGTTTGCCATTCTGGATGAAACGGACAGTGGCCTCGATGCCGATGCGGTGCGTCTGGCCAGCGAGAGCATCGCCAAGATCGGCGGGGCCGACATGGGCATTTTGATCATTACTCACCACGAACGGCTTCTGGAGCACAACGTGCCTCACCGCACGCATGTGATGCTCGGCGGACGCATCGTGGAATCGGGGGGACCGGAACTGGCCGCCGAACTGCACAAGCAGGGCTACGACCGGATCCGGGCTGCCTATCCCGACGCGGCAGCCGCCGAACGGGCGATGGAGGAAGCCGCCCGGAATGCCGCCGAGGCGGCCACGATCGGCTGATCTTTTTTTCCATCAGACACAGTTCATCCACCACCAGCTTGAAGGGGCATCAACCAATGGCCACCGGCATCGAATCACCCATCAGCCAGCCTGGCAACGAGTCGAGCACACTGGCGCTCGGCGAGATCAACAAGTATGACTTCCGCACCGATTCCCCCGCCATCTTCAAGGCCCGGCGGGGCATCGATGCCGAGATCGTTTCTCAGATCTCCGAGATGAAGCGGGAGCCGGCCTGGATGCGCGATTTCCGGCTGAAGTCGCTGGAGATCTTCAATGCCAAGCCGATGCCCCACTGGGGCGGCGATATCGCCGTCGATTTCCAGAACATCTTCTATTACCTCAAGCCGGCCGAGCAGCAGGGCAAGACATGGGACGACGTGCCGGAGGAGATCAAAAAGACATTCGACCGGCTGGGAATCCCCGAAGCCGAGCGGAAATATCTCTCCGGCGTAAAGGCGCAGTTTGAAAGCGAGGTGGTGTATGGATCGCTGCAGGAGGATCTGGCCAAGAAGGGCGTGATCTTCACCGACACCGACACCGCCATCCGCGAGCACTCCGATCTGCTGCGTCAATACTTCGGCACGATCATCCCCCCTTCCGACAACAAGTTCGCCGCCCTCAATTCGGCGGTCTGGTCGGGCGGTTCGTTTATCTATGTGCCCAAGGGGGTGAAAATTGAGTTCCCCCTGCAGGCCTATTTCCGCATCAATGCCGAGAGCATGGGGCAGTTCGAGCGCACGCTGATCATCGTCGACGAAGGAGCGCAGTTGCATTACGTCGAGGGCTGCACCGCTCCGATGTACACCACCGAGAGCCTCCATTCGGCGGTCGTGGAGATCGTGGTAAAAAAGCACGGCCGCTGCCGCTACACGACGATCCAGAACTGGGCCAACAACATTTACAACCTCGTCACCAAGCGGGCCATGGCCCGCGAGGGGGCGGTGATGGAGTGGATCGACGGCAACCTCGGCAGCCATCTGACGATGAAATATCCGGCTGTCTACATGATGGAGCCGGGGGCCCGCGGCGAGATTCTCTCGATTGCCTTCGCCTCCGCTGGCCAACATCAGGACGCCGGAGCCAAGCTGGTGCATGCCGCCCCGCACACCAGCGGCCGGATCGTTTCCAAGAGCATCTCAAAGAACGGCGGCCGGGCCAGCTACCGCGGCCTTGTGCGTGTTGAGCCGGGGGCCAAGAAGAGCCGCTCGAGCGTCGTCTGCGATGCTCTCATCCTCGACGACAAGAGCCGCAGTGACACCTACCCCTACATCGAGATCGAGGAGCAGGATGTCTCGATCGGGCATGAGGCAAGCGTGTCCAAGATCGGCGAAGAACAGCTCTTCTACCTCACCAGCCGCGGGCTCTCGGAAGCGGAGGCGAGCACGATGATCGTCAGTGGGTTTATCGAACCGCTGGTGAAGGAACTGCCGATGGAATATGCCGTGGAAATGAACCGGCTGATCCAACTGCAGATGGAGGGCTCGGTGGGCTGAGCCCCGGCAGCCTCCACCACCCCACACGCTCACCACGAGACCCACTCCTACAGTGACAGCCATAGTGACAGCCACAGCTCCCGCCGCGCCCGCCGCATTCAATCGCGACGCCCTCGAAAAGCTCCTCTCCTCGAGCGCGGCCCCCGCGTCGATCCACCAGCGGCAGCGGGCCTCCTGGGAGCGATTCGCAGCCCTGGGGATGCCGCAGCGCAACGATGAAAATTGGATGCGGACCGACCTGCGGCTGTTTAAGCCGCAGGGCTTTGGCCTGCGGCCACGGCCCGCCGCCAATGCCGCCGTGCCGCCCGGCTTGCTGGCAGAATCGTTCGCCGCCGGCTCCGCCGAGGGCCCCTCTGAGCGGCTTGCCGGCCGCGTTCTCTCCCTCGACGGCCATATCCTCCGCGACGAACTCGACGCCGACCTGGCCCGGCAGGGAGTGCTCTTCGGAGCACCGGAGCGGCTGCTGGCTGAGCATGGCGATCTCCTGCATTCGCACTGGCTCTCCGTGATCGACTCCGGCTCCGACTGGTTTGGGGCGCTCCATGCGGCGTTTCATTCTGGCGGCGCGATTCTTTATGTGCCTCCGGGAGTGCACGTCACCGCCCCGCTCCATTTGCTCTCGGCGATCACGCCGGGGGGCGTGGACACCGGCCATGTGTTGGTCGTGCTCGGTGACGGTGCCGAGGCGACCCTGCTCACCGAAACCGCCGGCGGCGGCTCGGCCGGCAGCCCCACAGCTGGATTCCATTGCGGCGGCACGGAGATCGTGGTGGGCAAGGGTGCGATGCTGCGGATGGTGAACCTGCAAAACTGGAACACCGGCGTGTGGCATTTTGCGCGACAAAAGGCGCGGGTGCATGCGGATGGCCGGTTGCAGTGGACGCTCGGCGCCCTTGGCAGCCGCCTCTCACAGGTGCAGCAGGATGTGGCGCTCGTCGGCCGGGGAGCCCATGCTCAAGTTAACGGTGTGATGTTCACCGAGGGCCGGCAGCAACTCGTCTACAACACCCTCCAGCATCATCAGGCCCCCGACTGTAAAAGCGATCTGCTCTACAAGGGCGCCCTGCAGGACCGCTCCCGCCTGGTGTGGCGCGGCATGATCAAGGTTGATAAGATCGCGCAGAAGACCGACGGCTACCAGCGCAACGACAATCTGATGCTCTCGACCGAAGCCCGGGCCGATTCAATCCCGGGCCTCGAGATCGAGGCCGATGACGTGCGCTGCACGCACGGCTCAACCAGCGGCCGCGTTGATGACGAGCAGATTTTTTATGCCCAGGCCCGCGGCCTGACTGCCGACGAAGCCGCCCGACTGGTTGTGGCCGGCTTCTTCCAGCAGGTCTTTGACCGGATCACAATCCCGCCGGTGCGCGAAGCGCTCGCCCGGGCGATCGGTGGCCGGATCAGACGCGTGACCTGAAGGGCGTTTTTTTCTGAACAACAGATCCTGTTCCCGGCTGCCGACGGCTGCCGTGTGGAACCAGTGGAGGGCAAGCGATGGCTGAATTCGTGCGGGTGGCTGAAGTTGTCGAGTGCGCCGATCCCAGCTCACAACTGGTTGAGGTGGATGGGGAGATGGTGGCGCTGTTCTGCGTGGGCGGGCAGTTCTACGCGCTCGACGACGTCTGCACGCACGATGGCGGGCCTCTCGCCGGCGGCGAACTGACCGACCACAAAATCGCCTGCCCACGCCATGGGGCGAAGTTCGACATCCGCACAGGCGCCGCCCTGAGCATGCCGGCGGTGCGTGCCACGCAGAGCCATGATGTGAAGGTGGATGACGGGAAAGTGTGGGTGCGACTGCGGTCGGGCAAACGGGCCGACGGTCCCGCCGCTCACGGTCTTGGCTCGATCGCCCCGCCACCACCCGCTGCCTCCCCACTGCCGCTGGCGACTGCGGCCCCCGTCGCGGGCACCGCGAGCGAGGCCCCTGCTCCGGCAGCCAGCGCAGCAGTTTCGGCAATCCTCTGCGAAGACTCGGTCCGCGAGATTCTCAAAGAGGTGAAGGACCCGGAACTGTTTGTGAATATCGTCGACCTCGGCTTGATCTACGGCGTGACGCTCTCCCCTGCGGCCGATGCTCCCGACAAGCAGCATGTCAGTGTCGATATGACGATGACGAGCCCTGCCTGCCCCGCGGGGCCACAACTGATCGCCGACACCAAGCGGGCTGTCAGCGCCCATGCAAATGTGTCGGCGGTGGAGGTGCGGATCGTCATGGATCCACCCTGGACTCCCGACCGGATGACCGACGCCGCCCGCGACCAGCTGGGTATTTTTTAGCGGCTGTGTACACGCGAACAGAGCCATCCATGGCCTTTGTCACTTAAGTCGGCGGAGGGAAACGCCCCCGTCGAGGGCCCCGCTGGCGTTTCCTGCGCCGACGGGCATCGCATCCGGCGATGCTGGCTAGACGCGAACAGAGCCATCCATGGTCTTTGCCCATCGAGCGACGGAGGCGGAGGGATCGGCGAACGCTTGAGGAGCGCAGCGACGAAACTTTTGCCG
>Ga0164294_10001262_pt1 | contig 23616 bp, 19 predicted proteins | sample GEODES005metaG_FD_111479 | JGI IMG/M metagenome (GOLD analysis project Ga0164294, IMG submission 111479) | Oligotrophic lake water microbial communities from Sparkling Lake, Wisconsin, USA - GEODES005 metaG | ecosystem: Environmental > Aquatic > Freshwater > Lake | place: USA: Sparkling Lake...
GAGCGCATCAACCCCGGCGACAACGAGCATCGTGTCGCTACAATCAAAAAGGTGACTTCAGGCTCTACCCCTGAGGTGGCTGACTTGGTGGATGAGCTTTATCTTGAAATCGTGACTGCAGGTACTCACCGCGCGGAAAGTATCAAGGTGGCTGAAGCGGCCAAGGTGATCGAAAACACCCAACGTGATGTCAATATCGCGCTAATCAACGAGCTGGCGCTAATATTCAATAAGATGCAGATCGATACCGAAGCGGTACTTAAGGCAGCAGGCAGTAAATGGAACTTCCTGCCCTTTCGGCCGGGACTCGTCGGCGGGCATTGCATCGGGGTCGATCCCTACTACCTGACGCATAAAGCGCAGGCCATTGGCTATCACCCGGAAATTATCTTAGCAGGTCGCAGGTTGAACGATAGCATGGGTGTGTATGTTGTTGCTCAGCTTGTGAAGGCCTTGACTCGCAAGCGAATTCAAGTGGATGGTGCACGAGTCCTAGTGATGGGTTTGACGTTCAAGGAGAATTGCCCCGATCTGCGCAACACCCGTGTGGTGGACATAATTGAAGAATTACAAGACTATCGGTGTAAGGTAGATGTTTATGATCCCTGGGTTGCGAATTTCGATGCCGAACAGGAGTATGGAATCAGCACAATCAAGGCCCCCGATACTAATAGCTATGATGCGATCATTATTGCCGTCGCACATAGACAGTTCAAAGCTCTAGGAGCGAAGGCTATCCGAGCTTTCTGCAAGCAGAACGCTGTGCTTTATGACCTTAAATACGTATTGCCAGCCCTCGAGGCGGATTTAAGGCTATGACCATGACTAGAGGCTTTGCGATTCAGTATATACATTGCCTGACTTCCTTTGGGCATCGCTTGTCTGTTAGGGTTGGCTCTGTTCCTTATACGAAGAGTCGAAAGGATTAGTCCTTGTGGAAAAGATTACTGCTTATATCATTGCATATAACGAAGCCGAAAAAATCCGAGCTGCGGTTGAGAGTGTTCAGTGGGCGGATGAGATCATTGTTGCTGACTCTTGGAGTACCGACGGCACGGCTGATATCGCAAAGGACTTGGGCGCCCGCGTGATCCAGATCGAATTCGCTGGATATGGGGCGTTGCGGAACAGGGTTCTTGCCGAATGTAGTCATGATTGGATCTTCAGCTTGGACTCAGACGAACGGTGTACTCCGGAAGTCGCAGCTGAGATCCGCGACGTCGTTAATGGTACGGACTCGCTGAATGTGTACCGAGTGCCACGCCGCAATTACTTTATGGGTCAGTGGATAAGGTTCTCAGGTTGGTATCCAAACTACAGACAGCCACAGCTCTTTCGAAGAAGTCAAATGGTCTATGGCGAACAGGCCGTGCACGAAGGATATATCCTCAAGTCAGAGCAGGATATAGGCCATCTTACTAACGCGATCTGGCAGTACCCGTTCAAGGACATGAGCCAGTTAATACACAAGATGAACCGCTATTCGTCCCTGGGAGCTGTCCGGGTAAGTGGTCGTCGCGTATCAATATGGAAGGCAGTTGGACATGCTTTCTGGTCATTTATCAAACACTATATATTTAAATTGGGAGTCTTGGATGGAGCTCCAGGGTTTGTAATTGCCTTTGGAAATTTTGAGGGTACGTTTTACAGATACCTTAAGGCCATCGAGATCCAGGAAAAAGATAGATGGTTTCCACCAGGCTAGAAAATGAAATGGGTTCAATGTTGAAAAATATTGGTGGCCTGGCTGACGTTGCGGGTTTTAATTGTTGAGCGCTCGATTGCAATCTTGACTAAAAAGCAGCGGTGTTTATGCCTTCATTTAATTCATGGATTCCGTGGAAATGCTCACCGTCGGTGGCATCAAACAATCGCCCTAGTGATGCTCGTATCGGAAAGCTCTGCGGTGCTGTAACTACGAATTACTATGGTGACGGCTGGACGTCCGATATTTCTCTGCAACCTGTGTCTAACACTAGGTGTTTCCTGGTACGGGCTTGCCTAGCTGGTTCATTTAAGTGTTAGCAGGCTTCTCTTATCTTCCGGGAATATTGGTGGCTTGTCGTAGGTGATAGTTCGCTGCAATTGAGTGGTAGCCCATATTGGAGTTCGTCCCTAGTGGGTAGTCGGGCAATAGACATCACTCCTGCTGAGTTGGGGCATAGGCGCTAGCAAGGAGCACAACCAAGAACAGCATGTTGGGTTGGTTGAATTTTGAATGATTAATCGCTACACGAAACAATGATTATGTTCACGGAACTTGATTCTTACCGAGATAAGCAGGTCTGCGTACTGGGGTTGGGGTATGTCGGACTCACTCTTGCCGTAGCGATGGCTGATGTGGGCTTTAGAGTTTTGGGTGTGGAGATTCGGGACGATGTGCTGGCCTTGCTCACCAAAGGCGAGGCACACTTCCACGAACCAGGCTTAAAGGAACGTCTACGGCGGGTCGTGCAGTCTGGCCACTTGCAATGCGTTAAGCGGATTCCGGAAGGGTGGCCGGGCAGCGTGTTTATCATCACGGTAGGTACTCCGCTAGATGCTAGCGGGCGATCCCGCTTGGATATGGTCGAAAGTGTCGGGCGCGAAGTTGCTGAGCGGATGCAGGATGACGCTCTTATCATTATGCGGTCAACCGTCAAGCTGGGGACCACTCGTAAGATCGTATTGCCGCTACTGACTGCTAGCGGAAAGAAGTTCCAACTGGCGTTCTGCCCGGAACGGACACTTGAAGGAAAGGCGCTGATCGAGCTGCGTCAGCTTCCGCAGATAGTTGGTGGAATAAGCAGCCAGGCTGCTGTGCGTGCTGCACAGCTATTCCAATTCATAACGCCAACAGTGGTGCGTGTTAGTAGTGTCGAAACCGCGGAGATGATCAAGCTCATCGACAACGCTCAGCGCGATGTTGCTTTTGCCTACGCGAACGAGGTGGCTCGGGCTTGCGATGCAATCGGTGTCAGCGCTGCCGAGGTCATTCAGTGCGGTAAGCTTGGCTATCCTAGAACGAATTTGCCAATGCCTGGTCCTGTAGGGGGGCCTTGCCTTGAGAAAGACTCGCATATCTTGGCTGAAGGTTTGCGGGATCTTGGGCTAGAGCCTGAGATCACGATGGCCGCGCGACGCACTAACGAAAAGCAACCAGCAGAGGTGGTTTCTCACTTGAAACGTGTCACGGCTACTTTGAATGGGTTCGCCGAGCACCCTGCAATTACTCTGATGGGCATAGCATTTAAGGGGCAGCCTGCTACAGATGATCTCCGGGGCACGATGGCTAGGCCAGTTCTAGCGTGTCTGCGTGAGTCCTATCCAACTGCAGAGTTCCGTGGTTTTGACGCAGTTGTCAGTGCTAACGACATAAGTGGATTTGGCCTTAGCCCTGTCCCCGCCCTGCAGGAAGCGTTTGCAGGCACTAGTTTGGTTGTGATCCTGAATAATCATCCGGTATTTAGCTCGATGGACATTGAAGACTTGGCAAAAGAGATGCGAACTCCAGGACTTATTTACGACTTTTGGAACTGCTACAACGCTACGGATCTGCATTTGCCGCAGGGTGTTACGTACATGGCGCTGGGTAGTCATGGCCATGCAAAGCTACAGAAAAATTAATTTCTCCGTATAGTCGAAAATTTGAAAGGACGCACCGTGAAAATACTTGTTACAGGTTCTGCTGGTTTTGTTGGCGGATATTTGGTTCGAGAACTATTATCCGAAGGGCATTACGTTGTCGGTATAGATAATTACTCCAAATACGGGCCAGTAACGCGGGACTACGATAATCATCCAAATTACAAATTTGTGTATGGTGATTGTAAAGACGTCGCCATGATGAAAGAACTTGCGTCTAGTTGCGATCACTTAATTGCGGGTGCCGCAATGATTGGCGGCATCACGTACTTCCATGAGCACGCCTACGATTTGCTGTCTGAAAACGAGAGGATCATTGCCTCCACCTTTGATGCTGCGATTGCAAGCCACAAAAAAGGTCAAATAAAAAAAATTACCGTAATATCATCCAGTATGGTTTTTGAGAGTAGTGATCTGTATCCCACGCCAGAAGAAGCCGTCTTCACCAGCCCTCCCCCCAAAAGCACCTACGGCTTTCAGAAGCTGTCGACTGAGTACTTTGCAAAAGGCGCCCACGAGCAGTATGGACTGCCATACACAATCATTCGACCGTTCAACTGCATCGGCACCGGGGAGGGGCGGGCGCTCTCAGACAAAGAGATCTTGAGCGGAAACGTGAAGTTGGCGATGTCTCATGTGCTTCCCGATCTGGCGCAGAAAGCACTAAAAGGACAGAAGCCCTTGCATATTCTCGGCGACGGCAATCAAATCAGGCACTACACACACGGCAAGGATCTGGCGAGAGGGATTCGCCTCGCAATGGAGTCAAGTAGCGCGTTGAATAACGATTTCAACATTAGTACATCGCGATCAACCAGCGTTTTGGAGCTGGCAAATCTCGTTTGGAAAGAGGTCAATGGAAGCGCGCCATTTGATTTCGTATCTGATGCCGCCTATGAGTACGACGTGCAAAAAAGAGTGCCGAGTACAGAGAAGGCCGAGAAAGTACTCGGATTCAAGTCCGAAATTTCCTTGGAGGACGGAGTCAAGGAAGTCGTTGAATGGATTCGAGAGCAGATCAGCCTTGGGAAAATGTAATGCGGCATTTCCGCCTAGTCTCCAAGCGTTTCAATGCTTCAGTTGCGTTAGCTAGATTTTGAGCGCGAAGCATGCGGCAGTTAAACAAGAGGCAACGCCTATCTTCAAAGTGACAGTAAAAAATTCAGAGCGAAAGCAATTACTTGTTGTCTCTTCAGTATGGCCGCACGTCTCGGCAAACTTTGAGGCAGCGAACGTCATTTGTCACTCAATCTTGACGCAGTTGCTGAACGCGGGTGATTTCGATGTCAGTTACGCGTACATCAACTCGAAACCAGCCACAATTCCCGAGTCGGCAAAGGCCGAGATTGAAGAGCTGCGCGCATGGGGCGTCAACTTTGTCGAATTGCTGTTGCCTCCACCGTGGCGCATTGGCTCTAATCCACTGCGATTTCTGCAAGCCGTGCTTAAGCCAGAGATCGTGCTCAATGGGTATGGAAATGGCGAGCGTCTCCTTAAGTGCTTGGGTGATCGGAAGATCGACGCAGTTCTGACAATATGGTCCGAGGTGGGTGCCAATGTCGCGGCGGAGTTGCCGGTCATGCGTTTTGCGTACCACGGCAATCCTGACCCGAAGGTGTTTGCGGCTCAACATGAAGCGCTGCGTCTTGTTGGCGCGCAGGCGCGTGGGGTCGCGGGAGTGCTTAGCTGGCTACGCAGGAGCCTGCTAGGAGGGCTGTTGGTTCGCGGCCATCTGGCGGTTATGCGGCGCTTCAAATTTGTTGCGAATGTCGCTGCCAACGATGCCGCTTACTACGCAGAAAATGGCGTGGAGGCTTTCTACCTGCCCAACATGTGGCCGACCCTGCCGCCCGCAGATTGGGAGTCTCGTCGCGACGCGTTAGAGCAGATGAACCCAGGCAAGATTGTGGGCAGTATTGGGAACAAAGGCGCCACTGGAAATAGTTTGGGGTTCATCGCGCTTGGCCAGGAGGTTTTACCCGAGCTTAAGCACACTCTTCAGGGGGGATCATTCACTGTTCACATCTTCGGTGGTGGCCAGGTCAAGCCCGCGTTGCAGTTTCTGCTAGACGATCCCTGCATTCAGGTGCGAGGGTTTGTTGAAGACCTAGACGCTGAGATACTTTCCGCACCAGTTTTCCTGATTGCAAACAATCACCATCACTTCAAAGTAGGTCACACGCGGTTTTTGCATGCATGGTCTCTCGGGGCGTGCGTTGTAGCGTTTAGCGATTGTCGTGATGCGATGCCAGAGATCGAGCATGGCTACAGCGCGTTGCTGGGTAACACGCCCGCCGAAGTTGCCGCCTTGGTCGCTCAGGCGATGGCAGATCGCGATTTGCGTCGACGAATCGGTCGCGGTGGCGTGGAGACATTGCAGCGGGTTTACTCGCCGTCGGTCGTCACGCGTACCCTGATCGAGCGTATGCGTGCGAATCTAGGTCTATCTGGGGCAGACCGTTGAATATGGCGCGATAGCTCCATGTCTAAAGAACTTCGGATTGTTCTCTTGGGAAGTCTGCGAAACTGAATCGTATGTTCCTAGCTACGAAGCGGACCGTAAAGCTGATGAAAAGGTGTGCAACAAGGGCGTTTGAAGATGATGTCCTTGTCTAGCGATGCTTTCCGTCCCCGCGGGCTGCTCTTCCGTTTAGATCGTCTAACAAGTTACCCAGGTCGACCAATGGTGCGTCTCTGAGCGGACACGATGTGAATCTATGAAACCGACAAGTACTGCGACCTTAAGAAAATCTGCAATCGCTTTGCGAGCATTGGCGCGCGGAATTTTTTCTGCCGGCGCCCGGGCGCAATTGGCAAAGCATCTGAGTAGCTTTGCAGAGGAGGAGGCCTTTTACGCCCAGCTGCGCCTGCTTGACTCACCGCGGCGCGTTCCTGCGTCCAGAATACTTTCCGATGAATTCCCCGAGGGTTTATTTGTCAGTACCAGTTCGGGTCTGTTCCTGCTCGACAATGGTCAGTGGACGCAACTGCTAGAAACGAAAGGCTACGGGGTGGCCGTTGCACCTGATGGGCGGGTGTTTGCGGTGTGTTCGCCTGGAGAAGAGAGCCTGATCGTGCGGGCGCTCCTAAAGCGTGGTAGCGCAGGCGCATATCTTGCGGATGCATCGGTGCTGTGCCGATTTGAAACTCGCTACCATCCAGAGCGCATCCATCAAATCGCGTGGGACACGCATACCGGGCGCTTGCTTTGCGCCAATACCCGGCGAAATTCGCTGCTCAGCATCGACCCCGATAGTGGTGCATTCGTCGATGAATTTTTTCCATTCTGTGATCGATTCGGTGGAACTATCTGGACCGATCACAACCACGTCAACGGGGTTGCTGGCCACTATGGGAAGTTGCTCTTCTCAGCGCATACCGTCGGTGCCAATGGGTCTGCACTGGGCTTCGTAGATGGCCGCCGAGTGCGGCTTTACGGCTTCGAAGGGCGTGGTGTTCACGATATCTTGTTGCACGATGGCGGCGTTGTGTTCTCTGATAGCTTTCGATTGCCACAACGGGCACTCAACCCCGCTGTTAGTGGAACCGTGATGCGGTCTGGCGAGGCCTATCTGAGTGCGGCGATTGATGCGATCGTGCAGCAGGTGATGATTCGGGGGATCACACTACGCGGCGACATCTCCTGCATTGGCGCGAGCACTTATACACGTCGAGACAAGCGCTCAGCTAATAGCGGCGGCGGACTGCTGGTTTTCCGTGGCAGCGAGCTGCTGGAGCATATTCGCGGACCATTCTCGCAAGTTTACGATGTGCTGCCTGTCAACGGCGAGCACACTGATAGGCCATCCCCCGAACTGGATGTAGATGCGTTGGATGCGCTGTTCCGCAGAGATGTTGGGCCATGCATCTATGACCAAATAATTGAGCACGACGCGTTCGTGCCACCGCTGAGATAAAGGCGACCACTGGATGAGCGTGCGCGCGGAGCCCTTCCACTGGCGCTTTCTGCATTTGCTTGCCCCTGGCCTTCTGCAGGGGGGCGCGGGCATCCTTGTTCTGCCCTTGGCTACGCGGATCTTAACGCCGGAGGACTACGGCATTTTCGCTCTGGTGACCGGCGTTACCGTTGCGGCTACTGCCATCGCTGCGCTGGGAAGCAGCTTCATTCTTGGAAATCGTTTCGACACCCGAGCAGAACACGCAGATAACATCCGGATTGTGTCGACCATGATGTGGTTGGTGCTGTTCACGGGGCTGGTGCTTTCGTTTGTGGTGTTTCTTGGCTTTCTGCTGGGGCAGCAATACTCGCCACTGATGTCCGCTATACCCCTATCCGGCGTGGTGTTCGCGATGATCGATTTGATCGCCAGTGGCCTTTGGGGAGTTGCAACCTCTGTTGCCGTGCTTGCCCGCGTGACGCGGCAGCATGCTCTATTCGCGTCAGCGCGAGCGTTGATTAATCCGCTGGCACTTCTCTATGTTCTTTTCGTGCTGGAGATCCATGGATCAATCGCCTTGTTCGCTGGACTAGGTGCTGCGGGATTGGTCACGCTGATTGGCAGCTGGCGTGTAACGCGACCCTTCCTGCACATGTGTTTTGATCGCCTTCTTGCGGTCGAGGCAATGCGCATGGGGGGGTGGCTGGTTATGGCGAACTTTGCCGAAGCAATTGAGCGTATAGCTGAGCGTTGGGCGCTTGCGTTCTTTGTCAGTGTGCGCTCTACCGGACTTTTAACTCACGCCCAAATCTACCCAAGCATGTTGATGCTGGGTATTCGGCCAGCGATACAAACGGCGTGGCCCACACTGCGGGACGAAGCTATCCAGGCCATACCGAGCTTCCCCAAAGGCAGATATCTGGTGCACTTGATGGGCCTATCATTTAGTGTCGCCGCATTGGTGTTGGCCTTGGTCGGTCCAGAGCTCATTGGTCTGCTGACCAACAACCGATTTCTAGACGCTGCGCCGATCGCAGCGATTCTGGTTTCGGTCGCAGGGTTGCGCCTGGCTGGGCGCCCTCAACACGCTGTTGTCTTCGCGAACGGCCATGCACGAACGGCAGCCCTGGTGAATGGCGTCTCGGCCTTGAGCGGGACTGCGCTGGTGCTCGTCCTCGTGCCTTTTTGGGGCTTGAGCGGAGCCGTTGCGGCACAGGCTGGCTACGGCTTGGTGTTTCTTGGCCTGTTGCATCTGCTCTCCCGGCGTATCCGGCGTGCGCCAATGCTCGACGTGACATCGCTGAGTGGGTTCGTGTTGACCCTTCTGGTTGTCTGGTGTGTGGTTAACTTGGACCTGTCGGTTGCGCTGCGCTTCGTGCTCGCGGCCTTAATCGCGCTCGCCGGGGCAATTGGGGCATGGAAAATGATCCAGCGCAGTGGAATCCCTCTTCCCTTTTCGGTGAGGCGACGCTCGGGCTGATGATGGAGAATCGGTGAAATATGGTGTGGCCCTCTATTGCAAACTATAGTGATTGCAATCGGGGACCGTGATAACAAAGTTCTGCTGTATCTTAAGGAGATAACATGAAGGAGATCATGATCAACGGTCGTCTCGTCGGCCCGGATCACCCGCCTTACATCATTGCTGAGGCCTGCATCAACCATGAAGGCGATATCCGTATTGCGCGTGATATGGTATTTCATGCACGGGCCGCTGGCATCGACGCAATCAAATTTCAGCTGCATGTGTTGGACGACGAGATGCTGCGTCAAACCCCCCAATCGGCCAACTTCGATGAGCCGCTCTACGATGCTCTAGAACGCACCAATTTAACAATAGCCGAACACCTCGAGTTAAAGAGTCTGTGTGAGAGCATTGGTATTCATTACATGTGCACACCTTTCTCCGCAGCATCTGCCGATCTACTTGAGAAAGATGTCCGTGTCGACGTCTACAAGGTTGGTTCAGGCGAATGCACCAATCACCCTTTGCAGAAGCATATTGCTGCCAAGGGCAAGGCGATGATTGTGTCGACAGGGATGACTGAACTTGACGAGGTCGATGAGACCGTCGCGGTGTTGAGGAAGCATGCCAGTGGTGGCTTCGCGCTGACCCATTGCGTATCCGCCTATCCGTGCCCGTACAACCGCGTCAACTTGGGCGTCATTCCCATGTATGCCGAGCGATACGGCGTCCCCATCGGGCTGTCTGATCACAGTGTGGGGATCTACACCTCGCTGGGTGCCGTTGCGTTAGGCGCTTGCATTATTGAGAAACACTTCTCCTTAGACCGGACTTCGCCCGGCCCGGATCACAAGTCATCGATAGAACCACATGAGTTGCGAGAGCTGGTGCGGGGTGCTCGTGCTGTCTGGGAGGCGCGCGGCAGTTCGCGCGAGATCTTCCCCGAGGAGCGTGAAATTGTCGCTTGGGCGAGAGAGAGCGTGGTCTCTGTCAAGCCGATCATCGCAGGTGTGGTGATTACCCGTGATATGGTGTCTGTCAAGCGTCCCAGCCCAGGAGCAGGGGCAATTCCTGCGAAGCACTTGGAAGACGTTGTTGGCAAGCGAGCGAAAGTCGACATCCCGGCTGATCAACAGCTTTTGTGGACGCAGGTTGAGTAATGGCTAAGCGGAAAATTTTGATAACGTTGGAATCGCGCGCCACCTACGGCTATTCGCGCAACGTCATGCGTGCGATGCGCGAGTTCCCTGAACTCGAACTCGCCACCCTAGTCACTGGCATGCATCTGATGCCCGAGATGGGTAACAGCGTCGACCTTATTCGAGGTGATGGTTTCCCGGTGACGGCAGAGGTGCCGCTTGCTCCGAGTAGCAGTGGCGCCGGAGCTTGGGCGCGCGCTATGGGCGGCGCGATGGCTGGGTTTGCCGATGCGATAGAGCGTATTGCACCAGACATCGTGTTGTTGTCGGGCGATCGTGCGGAAACCATCACGCTGTGTATGACCGCCGCGTACATGGGCATCCCTATCGCCCACATACAGGCCGGCGACAAATCGGGACACATCGATGATGCCGCACGCTACGCGATTGCAAAATTGGCGCACGTCCACTTCGCGTCTTGTGAAGATTCGGCAAACCGCTTGCGCGGGCTTGGCGAGCAAGAATTTCGCATATTCAACACGGGGGCGCCGCAGCTCGACGATATCAATCGAGATTTCAAGGCCACCAGCCTCCGCGTCGGCGAGAGAGATATCGATCTAAGTAGTCCATATCTACTGCTCATCATGCATCCAGTCATGGCCGAGCGGGATGAGGTGAGTCGACAGATCAGCGACACACTAGAGGCCTGTTTGGCGTCAGAATTGCCTGTGGTTTGGATTTACCCAAACAGCGATCTGGGTTACGACGACATCGTGCATGTGATTGATCACTACAAAGAGCACCCCCAAGTCGTGCCGGTTGCGAACTTGGAGCGTGACGACTACTTCAAGTTGCTCTACAACGCGGCTGCTTTGGTAGGCAACTCTTCAAGTGGCATTTTGGAAGCGCCCTCATTCAGGGTGCCTGTTGTGAATATTGGCAATCGCCAAAGAGGACGCCCTCAAGCTTGCAACATTTGCAATTGCGTTGCAACCAGAGAGGCGATTGCAGCGGCAATCAAAACGGCCTTGAGCAATCCAGAGTTCAAGAAGGCTTGTTCCAACGCGGTAAATCCTTATGGCGATGGCAAATCGTCGCCGCGTATCTGCGAAATTCTTCGCGACATACCGCTAGATCGCCGTCTCATGGACAAAGAGTCAACGTTCTAAGCTCGATACAAAAGAATTTCTGGAGCATGCTATCAGCGACAAGCCAAACCAGCCACCGCGTCGCTGGCTGATTACCGGCGCCGCCGGGTTTATCGGAAGCAATCTCGCCGCCTATTTGCTTGACCGAGGAGAAACGGTTGTCGGTCTTGATAGTTTTTTCTCAGGCAAGCGAGCTAACATCGATCGGCTGACGGGGCGTTACGGCTCGCGTTTTCGTTTTATCGAAGGCGACATACTCGAAGCCAACACGGTCGCGCAAGCAATGAAGGGCTGCCACGCGGTTGCTCATCTTGCGGCGCAGGTTTCGGTAATGCGTTCTATCGACCTTCCGAAAGAAACCCACGATATCAACACAACCGGCTTCTTGAGTGTGCTTCAAGCTGCGGCTGCGGCTGGCATCCAGAGTTTGGTTTACGCGTCGAGCTGTGCAGTCTATGGCGATAACGATGCCCTGCCCTTAGGGGAAGCCGAAGAGCCGCGCCCAATGAGCCCATACGCGTCGAGTAAGTTGGCCAATGAGGCATATGCTGCCGGATTTCGTGTGCTGGCACCAAACCTGAATATCGTTGGGCTACGCTTCTTCAATATCTTCGGCGCGTGGCAAGATGCAGCAGGCGGGTACGCTGCCGTTGTGCCTAAATGGATCGGCCTGTTACTCGAAGGTAAACAGCCGTTGCTCTTTGGTGATGGCAGTGCAACCCGCGACTTTTGCCACGTGCACAACGTTTGTGAGGCGATCTGGCGGTCGGCCACAGCGGGGTCCAGTGTGAACGGAAAAGTATTCAACGTGGCTAGCGGTATTGCTACGCGTCTCGACGCGCTCTATGGACTGATCGTGCAACTGCTCCGCGAGGGAGGAGTAGCCGCTGAATTTCCTGCGCCCAACTACCAACTGTGGCGGGCCGGAGAGATCCTTCATTCTTATGGCAGCCCGGCCAGGTCCGCTGCCCTTCTTAACTTCCGCTGCGAGGTCACGCTTGCAGATGGTTTGCGTCGCATGCTCGCCGAAGAATACGGCGTTAGACAGCCGCTTTAAAGCTCAATTCACATCAATCTAAACGGAGTCAGAAACATGAGTAAGCGAGTTTTCATTACCGGCGGAAGTGGTCTCATAGGCCTCACTCTCGCCCGCAATCTGATATCAAACGGGTACGAGGTCACTTTGTATGACCTTGCGGAGCAGTTCACGCGCCGTCAGGCAGAAGTCGACAAGTTGGTCGCAACCGGTAAGGTGCGGCTGGCGATTGGGACCATTATGGATCGATGGTCTGTGACTATCGCATCCAAAGGTGCAGATGTTGTCGTGCACCTAGCAGCCATGTTGGGTGTGAAGCGAACTGAAGACAATCGCCTTCAATGCATGGACATTAACGTTAACGGTAGCGACAACGTACTCAATGCCTGCGTTCAAAATCGGGTTGCGCACGTCATCATTGCGTCGTCCTCTGAAGTCTATGGCGAGCCGACGGTGAACCCGATCCACGAAGGTGTGGAGACCAAGGGTAAGACGGTTTACGCTGTGTCAAAAATGGGCGCCGAAGAGCTCGCCAAGGGATATCACCAGATTTGCCCTGACTTGGACTACACCATCGTGCGATTCTTCAATACGTACGGCGAAGGCCAAGTTGCACAGTTTGTGCTGTCTCGCTTTGTGAAGCGAGTGTTGTCTGGGAAAAATCCGCAAGTTTACGGAGACGGTACTCAAACTCGTTCGTACTGTCATGTCGCCGACGCAGTCGAAGGCGTTCGGGCGATCATCGAGAAACCAATTGCCCGCAATCGTGTTTACAATATAGGCAACTCAGTCGAGGTTTATACGCTGACGCAAGTTGCACAAAAAGTGATCAAAATTCTTAAGCCGGATGCTGGCTTAGGCGTAGACATCTTGCCGTTTGAGGAGTCTGACCGTACTCCGGATCGAGAAATCAACATCCGCTACTGTGATAACTCACGTGCGGTCGCTGAACTGGGACTCAATCCCAAGATTTCACTCGAAGAAGGGGTTCGTCGGATTGCAGCCTCGGTCATTCATGAGGATTGGGCTGATCGATGAGCTACTCAGGGGAGCTTCGGTGATAGATGGCAAGCGGTTTCTGGCCGTGGTGCCAGCGCGCGGCGGCTCCAAGTCTGTGCCTCATAAGAACATCCGCGCTCTCGGGGGTAAGCCTCTGCTTGTTCATACTCTGGCGCAGATTGCTGAAGTTCCCGAAATTGATATTGCAGTCGTCTCGACCGACGATGCAGAGATTTCGATGGTGGCCAAGGAGGCTGGAGCATTGGTGATCGCTCGCCCTCAAGAGCTCGCCGGAGACTCGGCGCCAACGGAATGGGCTTTGCTGCATGCGCTTGATGTTCTGGAGGCCGAGGGCAAGTGTTTTGACTACGTGATGGTGCTTGAGCCTACCTCACCGTTTCGAACGCCAGCCACAATCCAACGCTGCATGGAGCAGATTGTCGCTGCAGGTGGCAAGTCTCTGATGACTGTCTTTGAGACGCGTGCCAATATTGGCGGGATCGAATCGGGTGTCTTTCGTCCGTTGGTTCCTGGGGCGCCGCGGCGGCGTCAAGAGCGCACCCCCTTCTTTATCGAAAGCAGCACTGTTTATGTGGCGAGTGTCAGCTATTTGCGATCTAGCGGTACGCTGGTTTGTGATGATTGGCTGGCGGTAGTTGTAGACGAATGCGAAACGGTCGATATCAATACGCAATTGGATTTCGAAGTGGCTGAGGCGCTATTTGGTTACGGCGGTGGGAGCTGATTGAGATGATGTACGGTACAGAGAGCGTTTGAGCAAGGCGTGTAAATTCAGGCCCCGCCGTCTTTTTGTGAGTGCTCCCGGTAAGCCTGAGTCTCGAAATCAGAGCTGCGCTGGTTGTTTAGATCCTGAATGACATTTCTCATCGCCACTTGATTAATATGAGTCCAATTTTTATTGATCGTTTGAAACGACTTCTGTATCGACTAGGGATGGCACGCCCGGTAAGGCATATAGCTGCCCGTCTGAATTCCAAAGGGCGAGTAGAAAATGCAAAGAATCGAGAAATCCTTGCCCGAATCGGAGAAGTAGGACTATCGGCAATACGAGATCAAGTACAAAGTGGGATCGATCTATGTCGTGGTACCGCTTTAGTCTCTCCTATGGACGGCGGGGGAGTGATGCTCCAAGTGCCGCTTATAGCCGGGTTGGTGGCGCATGGCTTAGAGCCAATAATATTGCTGCCATCCAAAGCGTCGAGAGAATCTCAATATCTGTTCCGGTGCATCGGAGTGAGGCGATTTGCATTCTGGGATGAGATTGGTGAATGCAAGTCGTATCTAGATACATTGAAAAAATTGAGAGACAGCAGAACACAAGACGATCTTTTGAGGCTTAAATGGGAAGGAATTTCTGTAGGGAAGTACGCGGTCTCTACCTTAATGCGTCGTTTGCGACTTGGTCGAATCGATCCGACAGATCAATATGTATTTAACCAGCTATTGGTCACTTTACGGCAGGCAGTAGATCACGCGTTCGCGGCCAAAGCTCTTCTATCGCAATGGCGGCCTAGCGTTACCGTGCTCATTGACCGTGGATATACACCGGAAGGCCCATTGTTTGAGGCATGTATTAATCAAGGTGTGCGAGCTCTAACAATGAATTCAGGTCATCGTGACAATGTCTTGATTCTCAAAAGTTACGACTCAAGCAATGCTGACGTTCATCCAGCGTCCCTCTCAGAGGCCACGTGGAAGAAGATGTTGTCAATGCCCTGGACTAGCGAGCTATGGGACCGAGTGCATCACGAGATCAAGCACTGCTATAAAACTGGGCAGTGGTATGGACAGGTCGCGACTCAGTACGGCACGGAACTATTCGAGCGCGAAGAAACGGTAGAAAAGTTGGGGTTAGATGCAACAAAAAAGACTGTACTTGTGTTCCCCCACATATTTTGGGACGCAACATTTTTTTGGGGTGTTGATGTATTTGGCGGCTACGAGGACTGGTTTAGAGAAACGGTCCGAATCGCAATAGCAACGCCTACTGTTAACTGGGTAATTAAGGTTCACCCTGCGAACGTAATGAAAAACGTACGCGATGGCCAGAACACCACTTATTCAGAGTTGAAAGTATTGGCGGAATTCGGGGGCTTGCCAACTCACGTCAGAGTTATTCCGCCCGACACAAATATCTCGACGTTATCGCTGTATTCAATCGGTGATGTTTGCCTTACCGTAAGAGGAACAGTTGGAATCGAAGCGGCCGCCCTCGGGCTTTTGGTGGTAACTGCTGGTACGGGTCGTTATGATCGACTTGGTTTCACAATCGATATTAATTCTCGGGAATCTTACCGAGAGTTGCTTGCAAATATTTCAAGTCTGCCGAGGCCTTCCGACAGGCAAATTGAGCTGGCTCGTCGTTATGCATACGGAGTTTTTATCGTCAAACCCCTGGAGATGCAATCTATAACTTTTGCATATCAAAAAACAAGAGAGGCCCGGCTTGAAATCTCGCCGTCAAGATTGGCATACGAAAATTTATACGAATGTAGTGATGTTCAGGCAATCAATACTTGGCTAGGTGGCGGAGAACAAGATTCCTGATTCAGTTCTATGCTTCGATAGAAAAGTACCTCGTTAGAAAAGCCTCTTTAAATTATAGGAAGAATGAAAATTGTCCTACGCCGAAAACTTTGATTTGCAGTGGAACATTTTTAAAAAAACGCAACTGGATAGCTATACCGGCGGAAGCAAGAACGCAGATAATCTGTTCCTTTCAACAAAATGGTCTGCGACGGATCTGGCGGGTAAGCGTGTACTCGAGGCGGGGTGTGGCCCAGGGAAATACACCGAGGTACTTTTGAAAACGGGGGCGCATGTGACAGCCTTTGATCTCACGACCGCCGTTTTCGTGAATGAACAGCAAAACTCAGTGAAGGGAGAGTTGAGTTGTTTTCAGGGCGATATCTATAACCTGCCAGACAATATCGGGCAGTTCGATTTTGTCTTCTGCTATGGTGTTTTGCAGCACTGCCCTGACCCCAATTTAGCCTATCGCAAGTTGTTTGAGAAATTGAAGTCCGGCGGGAGGATATCGGTCGATTTCTACACAAATCCAGTCATTCCTTCACCCTGGACCACCCCCAAATACTTCTGGAGGAGATGGTCAACAAACATGTCTCCTCGCTCCTTGCTTCGGATTATTCGGCTGTATATGCCGCTCTGGCTTCCGGTGGATACGCTGATTCGTGTAATTCCGGTTCTAGGCCCAATTCTTCTTGGGGTACTGCGCGTTCCATGTTGGAACTATTTGGATGTACTGAAAAATGGATTGAAGATGAAATCCGTTCCCCAAGCTTTATACGAATGGTACGCATGGGCTGTGATGGATACATTTGATGCGCTTGGGGCCAAATACGACCACCCCAAAACTGAAGCCGAAGTCAGGGAGATGGTTGATCTGGCAGGCGCAATTCAAGTAGATGTTTTTCCTGGAAGTAACGGCATAGTCGCGAATGCTGAAAAAGCATCAAACTCGATATGAATTTAATTTGATAGTTCCTCAATGGGTGCAAAAAGATATGAAATCGAAATTCACAACTGAGATGTACTCCAGCATTCAATCAGATTTGCTACGTACCGGTTACAGCATCGTAAAAGGAATGGTTCCGGAGTCGGTAGTAAATGGCTTGCGCGACTATGGATTCACGTTGCTAAATGAACCTGTTGCAGAGGGGGTCGTTTGGGATCCTTACCTCGGGGAGCGCAACAAGGTTTGTTACAGCGATGATCATTTCCAGTGTATGTATCGTGGGTATGCGTTTCCTTGGAATCTCGACGAGGATCGAGCTAGTTTTAGGATTTTCGATGAGCTAAATTCTGTCAGGCTCGATTTGGCCAGAAGACTTAGTGAAAATATGAGCATGGAAATTAACGATATTTACACTACGTGGACGTACTATCCTCCCGGGAAGGGATGGCTTCAAAAGCACCAAGATAGTGTCTACAGCAATAATCTTCTTCTCCACTACATCATTCCACTGACATTTAAAGGATGTGATTTTGATCGTGGTGGTCTCTATATGACCGACCGCGAGGGCAATGTTATCGATGTTGATAGCAAACTGGAAAAGGGGGATGTACTATTTTTCGATGGTAACTGCGCGCATGAGGTCAGGTTAATTGAGTCTTCGGACGGCGTAGGCAGAATGCAGGCGTTTGCGATACCATCAAATTTTAAGCATCCAGAAACCTCGGAGAGATTTCTGTCGAGCTTGTCGATTCTGAATATCGCGAAAATCAAATTCAAGAAATTTCTTCTAGAAAAGAAGAGCCGTTTGACGAGGCGAAAGTGATGATGGCGTAAGCAGAAATGAAGAGGAATACGGTGTCTTGCTGAATGGTGCATAGTCGGAAATTTTGAAAGTTCTTCATTTAAGTCATACGGACGCTGGCGCTGGGGCTGGGCGTGCAGCGTACCGAATTCATCGATCGGTGCTTGATCTGGGTTTGGACTCGCGCATGCTTGTCGCTGATAAGCGTACGGCCGACCCGACTGTCAGCTGTCTAAAGCGTGGCGGACTATCTCGCGCGCGTCTGTGTGAGTGGCTGGAAGCGCGCAATGGCCATGGTCTGGCCGCAAATGCACATATGCTGTTCTCTCCTGCTAGCTGCGCGCAATTCGATGCGGCTGCACATCCTGATGTTCGCGCAGCAGATATTGTCAGCCTGTATTGGATCAACGGTGGTTTCGTGTCTCCGGAGGTTCTTTCCCGCATCGACAAGCCGTTGGTTTGGCGTCTGTCTGACATCTGGCCATTTACAGGCGGGTGCCATTATCCTGGAGCTTGCAATCGTTTCGAAACTCAGTGCGGAAGTTGTCCTCAGTTGCGTAGACCTGGGCCTGATGACGCTGCCAACAGCCTGTGGTTGCGCAAGCAGGAAGCGTGGCGTGCACTAGACTTGACGGTGGTTGCTCCAAGCAATTGGATGGCTGATCTGGCCCGCCGAAGTTCATTGTTTGCTAACCGGCGTATTGAGGTTATCCCAACTGGCGTTGACCTGCATCGCTATCGCCCGGGGGACCGATCTGAGGCGCGTGCTCGATGGGGCTTGCCGATGGATCGGCTCCTGGTGCTGTTTGGTGCAATGAGTTCAACCGATGATCCGCGAAAGGGCTACCGCGAACTCACGAAAGCGTTGGAGGTATTGGCGCAGAGCCGACTGGCCCCAAGGATACTGGCGGTGGTGTTCGGGAGTGATCTTCCACTCCCCGCCAGTCACTTACCCATTCCTGCGGTGTCGCTAGGACGTTTAGAAGGCGATGAGGCTCTAGCGGCAGCTTATAACTGTGCCGATATCGTGATTGTTCCTTCTCTAGAGGACAACTTGCCGAACGTTGCACTAGAGGCCATCGCATGCGGGGCGCCTGTAGTGGCATTCGATGTTTGTGGGATGCCAGACATCGTGGCCGACGGTAGGAATGGCCGGCTGGTCTCAAGTATCGATCCAGATGGTATGGGGAATGCACTGGTCGATCTGTTGTCGGATGAGCAGAACTTGATGGCAATGCGTTCAAACGCTCGGCAGTTTGCGCAGCAGAGATTTTCGCTAGAAAGTCAAGCGAAGGCATATCTAAAGCTGTATGAGCAGGTTGTTGCAAGACATTCAATCGCAAACGACTGAAATGTAATTGAAGTAGGACTCAGTGACAAACGAGAATGCGGCAAAGAGTGATGCCCAAGTGAAGCCCCTCCAATGGACTGACGAGTTAGTCCGAAATTTCTGGAACTATCAGTCTCGAACGCCGGTGAATTACTTCACCAGTCTTTATGGCGACCGAATAGCTGAGGCCGTGCGCAGATGTGTGCCTCGCCAGGCTCGTATTCTTGACTACGCTTGTGGCACGGGTGCGTTAACAGGGCAGCTGTTGCATGCCGGTTTCTTGGTTGGTGCGTGCGATCTTTCGCCTGATTCGGTTGCGTACGTGCAAAATAAATATGACAATCCGGCGTTTTGTGGTGCATCCAGAGTTAATGATCTGCTTGCTCGCGAGGTGCAGTTTGATGTCGTTGTGTTAGTTGAGTTGGTTGAGCATGTAGACGAGAACGTACTGACAAAAATCATGGCGGATGTCTACAAGGTTCTTGCGCCTGGAGGAACCGTAATCGTGACCACGCCAAATCACGAGAACCTAGACGTCGAAACTGTATTCTGTCCATGCTGCAATCACACATTTCACCGGTGGCAGCACGTCCGCAGCTGGAGTGGAAAAGCGCTTGCAGAGCGTTTGGGGATACATGGTTTTAAGACCGTTCTTATCAATGAGACTGATTTTTCGCTAAGTCGAAATAATGGTCTGATCCGCTACTGGTTGCATCGAATTCTTCAGGCTTTTCGACGGCGCAAGCTGCCACACCTCATGGTGGCTGCCAAAAAGATGCCTGAAGGAAAGGCCGCAACTTGAGTCGGTCGTTAGCGTCATCGCATTTCCACGTGAGCTATGAGTCAAAGTCTGAGCCCCTTAATCTCGGTCGTCACTGTAGTTCGTAACGGTGCTTCGGTCATCGCTGGCTGTATTGACAGCGTTCTTGCTCAGGAGATCACAGGGTTAGAGTACATCATCATTGATGGCGCATCGACTGATGGGACGCAAGAAATCATCAGACGATATGGTGATGCGATCTCGATCTGTATAAGTGAGCCTGACAAGGGTCTGTATGACGCGATGAACAAGGGACTGCGCATCGCACGTGGCCGCTACATCCACTTTCTCAATGCCGATGATCGCTACGTTGCCAACGACACGTTGAGCCAGTTGTTGCCTCAGTTGGACGAGAACACCGTCTGCTACGGCGCCATGATCTACCAGGAAGAGGATGGGCGTCAGCGCCGCCTAGGTTCGCCTTTCTCATGGGAAAGAGAACTGATGGAGTCGCATATCCCGCAACCGACTCTTTTCGTCCCAGCCCGTTTATATCGTGAGGTCGGCGAATTTGATCTGCAGTACCGTATCGCCGCAGACTATGACATGGTGCTGCGGCTCGCTCGGCGGCACCCGGTACGCTTCGTGGATCAGCCGGTCACCTTGATGATGGCTGGTGGCATCAGCTATACGCAGATGGGGCGCACATTCAAGGAGGCGGCCCGAGTCTCGGTCAACCATGGCCGGTCGGCTGTCGCTGCATACCTTACTTACGTGCGTCATGTGTTCACTTGGCAGGTGGCGCGACGCGTGCCTGTCTCGTTTATCCAGCTCTGGCGTAGATTGCGGGGCCGCACATGAGCATCAGTGTTGCGCATGTCATGCGCACCTATGGTGTTCATGGTGGAGAAAGCCAGTTAGCTCAGTTGTTTCGCTCCTTCTCCGAGCCCGACTTTCAGCATCTCTTCTTCTTTGTCTATCGCGACGATGTCTGTGAGAGGTATTTCTCTGCGATACCCCAGCTGCAAACGGAGACATTGCTGGGGCTGCGGTCCAAGGTCTTCCCGTCGCTGCGCAAGGAGATGTTGGTACTCCTGATGCTTCTTCCCCTTCTGCAAATTCGCCTGCTGTTGGCCTTGAGGCGGAATCGTTCCCGTATCTGTGTCGCCCATGGCGTGCAGGGGGCTATGGTGGCCTGGCTCGCCGCCAAACTGATGAGCGATGTACGTTTTGTGTACGTCCATCGGGGTACGAAGTCTTCACAGGGAAAAACCCCCTTGTTTACCTTGCTGTATCAGCCTTTCGACGTGATCGCGGGCGTGTCACACGCTTCCGCTGAGTCGTTACGCAGTCTTTCGCCAGGGAAGCAGCCGATTGCCATCGAAAATGGTATTGACTGGCAGGCGATCGAGGCGACACTTGAGCAATGCCCTAGAGGCGTGGCCAGTGATCGTTTTACCGTCGTATGCGTCGGTCGGCTGCTGCCCACCAAGGGGCAGATGCTGATCTTAGAGTCCTTTGCCGACGTTTGCGCCCAAGTGCCGGGGGCAGAGCTGTTGGTCGTTGGTAGCGGTCCTGACGCGCCCTTGCTCCAAGCGCGCGCAGAGCACTTGGGTGTTGCATCCAATGTGCGTCTTCTTGGGGACCGCAAGGATGTCGTTTGCCTTCTGGGGGCAAGTCAGGTGTTTGTCCATGCGTCCGAATCCGAGGGCCTCAGCAATGCCGTGCTCGAAGCGATGGCGGTGGGGTTGCCGAGTGTCGTCGTTGCTGCTCCAGGCGTTACCGAATGCCATGTTGAGGCAGACACGGCGTTTATTGTCGCTCGCTCACAGGCGGAGTTGAGTGCACGTCTACTGCTGCTCGCTGCCGATCCTCTGCTTTGCAAACGTATGGGCCAAGCCGCACAGATCCGGGTTCGTGACCAGTACTCGATAGCCGCAAATTGCAAACGATACGCCGTCCTCTATAGAAAACTCACCTAACCCCGAACCAGCAAGCTTTTGATATGTGCGGAATTCTAGGCGCCACCGGCGGTATGGCAGCGAGTGCATCAGATGCGGACTTCTTCGACGCACTGGACTTGATTCGGCATCGCGGCCCGGACGGGGGCTCGGTGTGGGGGGCGCCCGGAGTGCGTCTTGGCCATCGCCGCCTGGCAATTATCGATCTGGCTCAGCGGGCTGACCAGCCAATGCGTCTAGGCGATCTGGCCATCGTATTCAACGGTGAAATCTACAATTACCGTCAGCTACGAGCGGAACTCGCCGCGCTTGGACACACATTTACAACCAGCTCCGATACGGAGGTCCTTCTTGAAGCGTGGAGGCGTTGGGGGCCAGAATGTCTGACGCGCCTCGAGGGCATGTTCGCCTTCGCGCTGTGGGATAGTGCCCAGGAGAAACTATTTCTTGCACGTGACCGTTATGGTGAGAAGCCACTTTTCGTGCATGAATCTAGCAAAGGCATCGCGTTCGCTTCGGAAATGCCGCCACTAATTCGTTTGGCGGGTGGCTCGCTCCGTGAAGACAGTGCTGCTACGGGTCTATTTTTTTTATATTCCTATATACCGGCCCCGTACGGTGCCTTACATGGTATTTCTCAGTTAGAGCCCGGGTCCTGGTTAGAGTGGACCGCGCAGATGGGCTTGCGGCGCCATCGCTACTATAGCCTGCAGGCAGAAATTGCCATCAGTGCGGCGCGTCCGCAACCGCTGTATGAAGAGGCTTGTCGCACGTTGAAAGCGATGTTGAGCGGCGCTGTGCGCCAGCGTGTGGAAACCGCGGATGTGCCGGTCGCAAGTCTCTTGAGTGGGGGGGTCGACAGTTCGATCGTGACCATTCTTGCGTCTCAGGCACAGACATCAGGCCAACCCATGTCAGTTTACTCACTAGGCTTCCCTGAAGACCCCGACTTTGACGAAACTGATTTCGCAAGAGCGGTTACGGCGACTTTGCCGAATGTTCAGCACCATATCGTCGAGGCCACAGAGGACAGCGTTCTGCGGTTTGCCGGCGAGGTCTTAGATCGGCTCGGTGAGCCCTACGCTGATGCCTCCATCTTGCCGACTTCTTTGTTGTGTTCGAAGATCGAAGAGAAGGTCGCCCTGGGGGGGGATGCTGCGGACGAGGTGTTTGCTGGCTATGGCATCTATCCCGCGATCGCGGCTGGCGCACGGCTGCCTGCACCTTTGCGTGGCTTGCTGGGCCTGCTGCCACATCACCCTAATCCACCGGCGATTCGCAATGCCCGCTTGCGTGCGGTGGCACTCTTTCATCGCCATCTGCGCGCGACACCGCTACAAAGCTATTTGAGCTGGCGCAGTTACGCAGATATGGATGTGTTAGAGGACTTGGGCATTGATACCTCCGCTGTTGCCGGGTTTGCCACAACTTTGGACCTTAGCGGCTTGGGCACATTGCGCGACGTTCAGGTTCTAGACGTCGCGTTCAACTTGCCGAACGATATGCTAAAGAAAGTGGATCATGCCGCGATGTTTCACAGCCTCGAAGTTCGTTTACCGTTTCTAGATAGCAAGCTCGTGCATTGGGCGCTGGGGCTCCCGGACGAATACCGTCTTAACGGGCACACTCGCAAGCGTATTCTGCGCGACGCGTTTGCTGATGTTTTGCCCGAAATGGTCCTGGCGCGCGGAAAAATGGGTTTTCTCCTCCCGATTCGGCGCTGGTTTCGCGAGGGTAAGTTGCGGGACGAGCTGGATGCAATGTTGTCGCTGCAGAGTGTCTTGAATAAAAAAGCTGCGAAAGCTGTTCTGAGTGAACACGCGGCGGGAGGTGCGGATCACTCTGTTCTGCTGTGGTCGATGTATACCTACCTCCGCTGGCGCTCCAGAATTTCTGGATGGGCTACACATAGAGTGAGATAAATTCAAAATGAATACCTCTATCAGGGAGATGAGAA
>Ga0164294_10001266_pt1 | contig 23571 bp, 26 predicted proteins | sample GEODES005metaG_FD_111479 | JGI IMG/M metagenome (GOLD analysis project Ga0164294, IMG submission 111479) | Oligotrophic lake water microbial communities from Sparkling Lake, Wisconsin, USA - GEODES005 metaG | ecosystem: Environmental > Aquatic > Freshwater > Lake | place: USA: Sparkling Lake...
AGGAAGATCTGGCCGTCGGTGATCGAGATCACGTTGGTCGGGATGTAGGCCGACACGTCGCCTGCCTGCGTTTCGATGATCGGCAGCGCGGTCAATGAACCGCCGCCCAGCGAATCGTTCATCTTCGCTGCGCGCTCGAGAAGGCGCGAGTGGAGATAGAACACGTCGCCCGGATACGCCTCGCGGCCCGGCGGGCGGCGCAGCAGCAGCGACATCTGGCGGTAAGCCACGGCCTGCTTGGAAAGATCGTCATAAACGATGACGGCGTGCATGCCGTTGTCGCGGAAGAACTCGCCCATCGTCACGCCGGTGTAGGGCGCGAGGTACTGCAGCGGCGCTGGCTCCGAAGCGGTGGCAGCGACCACGATCGAATATTCCATCGCGCCGTTTTCTTCGAGCTGGCGCACGATCTGCGCCACGGTCGAGCGCTTCTGGCCGATCGCGACATAGATGCAGTAAAGCTTCTTGCTCTCGTCGTCGCCGGCGTTGGGGCCCTTCTGGTTGATGAAGGTGTCGATCGCGACCGCAGTCTTGCCGGTCTGGCGGTCGCCGATGATCAGCTCGCGCTGGCCGCGGCCGACGGGAACGAGCGCGTCGATCGCCTTGAGGCCGGTCTGCACCGGCTCCGACACCGATTGGCGCGGGATAATGCCAGGGGCTTTGACTTCGACGCGCTTGCGCTCAGTGTATTCGATCGGGCCCTTGCCATCGATCGGATTGCCAAGACCATCGACCACGCGGCCGAGCAGGCCCTTGCCGACGGGAACGTCGACGATGGTGCCGGTGCGCTTGACGACATCGCCTTCCTTGATCTCGGCGTCCGAGCCGAAGATCACGACGCCGACGTTATCGGCCTCGAGGTTGAGCGCCATGCCTTTCACGCCGTTCGAGAATTCGACCATCTCGCCGGCCTGGACCTGATCGAGGCCGAAGATGCGGGCGATGCCATCGCCGACCGAGAGCACGGTGCCCACTTCGGTGACTTGCGCTTCGGTGCCGAAGCTGGCGATCTGGTCCTTGATGACCTTCGAAATTTCAGCGGCGCGGATTTCCATGGACAGCCTTTCGTAAATTTATTTGGGCTTCAGCCCTTCATGGCCTGGGCGAGCGAATTGAGACGGGTGCGGATCGAGCTGTCGATCATGCGGCTGCCGATCTGGACAACCAGACCGCCCAGAATCGCCGGATCGACGACGGCATTGAGTTTGACGTCGCAGCCTTCGAGCTTTTTGAGTTTTTCAGCGAGCGCGGCGATCTGCCCGGCATCGAGCGGATGCGCGCTGGTCACTGTCGCGCTGACTTCGCCGCGTTCCGCCGCTGCAATCGCGGCAAAGGCGCGCGCGATGTCGGGCAGCTTGGCGAGGCGGCGGTTGCCGGCGAGCACGCCGAGGAAATTGCCGGTCAGCGGCGAGAGGCTGAGAAGATGGGCAACCGCTGCGATCGCCTTGGCGGCATCGTCGCGGCGCACTTCGGGATTGCGGATCAGCCCGGCCAGATCGTCCGACTCGCGGATCGCGGCGGCCAATGTGTCCAGATCGCCCTCAACCGCGGCGACGCTGCCGCCCGCGAGCGCCAGATCATAGAGCGCGGAAGCATAGCGTCCTGCCAAGCTGGCCGTAATCCCGCCGGAAATCTCCACGCGTCAAATTTCCCTTCACCAAGGATAAGTCAGAGGGGCCATGGAGCTGCGCACAAAGTCACAGCAGCCCGCAATCGGGGCGCGGTTAGCAACGTAGTGGCCGCATTACAAGACGCCAGTTTCCAGCACTGTGGTTTCCCGCGTTCGCGGGTGCGGAAAGCGGCCCAGCGGTCTTCGTTCCCGAAGATTTGCTTTGAGCGCAAGGCACGGGAAGCGGCGCAAAGCCGGCGCCTCCATAAAGTGTGCATCACCAAGGAGACACGACCCCATGACCTATACCATCACCGGCCTCGATCCCGCCCCCTTCGCCGCGCTGCTCGGGGCAAGCGAAGCCGAACTGGCCGCAATCGGCGCGATCCGCGTCACCGCCATGGCCGACCGCGGCTATCCCTGCCGGATCAGCCTTGCCGATGCGCGCGCGGGCGAAACGCTGATTCTGCTCAACCATGTCACCCATGCGGTCGAAACCCCTTATCGAACCGCCTATGCCATCTATGTGCGCGACGGCGCTGAACCCGCGCCGCGTTACATCGACGAAGCGCCGCCCTTCTTCGCGCATCGCACGCTCGGCCTGCGCGGTTTCGGCGCGGATGCGATGCTCAAGGCCGCATCGGTCGCAGGGCCGGGGGAGGCAGACGCTGCCATTCGCGCCTTGTTTGCCGATCCGGCGATTGCCTATATTCAGGCGCACAACGCCGCTGCCGGATGCTTTCTGGCCCAGATCGACCGCGCCGAGGAAGGGGATTTCGCATGATCGCCGATGATGAAGCCTGGCATGCGGTCAGGGCCCGCGACCGCGCCTTTGACGGCCGCTTTGTCACCGGCGTGCTGACCACCGGCATCTATTGCCGCCCTTCGTGCGCGGCGCGCCATCCCCGCCGCGAGAATGTGCGCTTCTTCGCCGATGGTGCGGAGGCGCGGACGACCGGCCTGCGCGCCTGCCAGCGCTGTTCGCCCGACGATGTGTCGCGCGATGAGCGCGCGGTGCTTGCTGCGATTGCCGCGATCAAATCGGCCGAGCAGCCGCTTGCGCTCGCCGCGCTGGCGGAGGAAACTGGCTACAGCCCCGCGCATTTCCAGCGCGTGTTCACCCGCCATACCGGCCTGTCGCCCGCCGCTTATGCCCGCGCGCTGCGCGCCGAGCGCACCGTCCAAGCCCTTACGGAGACCACCCGCGTGACCGATGCTATTTATGATGCCGGCTTTTCCGGCCCCTCGCGTTTTTATGCCGCCAGCGAAGGGCGGCTGGGCATGAGCCCGTCCGCCTGGCGCGACGGTGGGCGCGGGGTCATGATCCGCTGGGCGGTGGTGCCCACCTCGCTCGGGGCGATGCTCGTCGCCGCGACCGAAAAAGGCGTGTGCCGCCTGTCCTTCGGCGAAGATGGCAGCGCGATTCGCCGCCGCTTTCCGAACGCAGAGCTGATCGAAGGCGGCGCCGAGTTCGAGGCGTTGCTGGCGGAGGTCGTTGCCGCCGTCGAAACCCCGGGCGATTACGCGCACATTCCGATCGATGTGAAGGGGACCGCGTTTCAAGAGGCGATCTGGCGCGAGCTGCGGCGCATTCCGCGCGGAGAGACTCGCACCTATGCCCAGCTCGCCGCCGCCGTCGGCAATCCGGGCGCGGTGCGTGCGGCGGGCAGCGCGAACGGGGCCAACCACGTCTCGGTGCTGATCCCCTGCCACCGCGTGATTCGCACCGACGGCACCCTCGGCGGCTATGCCTGGGGGCTCGATATCAAGCAGGAGCTGCTGGCGCGCGAAAGGCCTTAACACTGCGCTGCCGGTACGTTAGCATCCCCCGGAATTCGCATCACACTCCGGGAGAACCAGCCATGACCACCACCCTCGCGCTCGACGCCGATATGCCGCAAACCATCGGCGAAGCTTTCGCCCACATCGGCAAAGTCACCGCGCCGTCCGCGATGGATATCAAGGTCATGGTGCTGGTCGAAGCCGCGAGCAAGGAACTCTACCGTGCTTCGGCGGCACAGAGCGACAACCCGGCGGTCGCCGATCTGCTCGTGGCCAATGGCGACGAGGAGTTCCTCCACGCAAACCGCGCGTCCGCCGCGCTCAAGGCGCTCACCGGCGAAGTGTTCACGCCGCCGGCGGCCGAGGACAATCCTTACCTCGCCGGCGGCGCATTCCCGCTTGCCGAACTCACCCCGGAGGCGCTGCGCAAACTGGCCGACGCCGAATTCGCCGGCGAAGCGCTCTACGAAGGCTGGGCCGCGAGCATCGACAACGCCGAGGCCGCCGCGCTCTTCCGCGCCAACGGCAAGGAAGAAACCGACCACGGCAATCGGTTGCTGGCTGCGGCGGCGCTGCTGGAGGGGTGAGGGGGAGCGCTGGGCCTCACCCCAGCGCCCGACCAACCGCCTCCGGCTCCCGGTCGATCACCGCCAGATAGGCCAGCAGCGCGCTGTCCGCTTTGGTGCGGCCTTGTTCGAGATCGCGCAGGCGGCCAACGTTGATGTGATAGCGCGCCGCGAAGCGCTGCTGGCTGAGGCCCGTGCGGGCGCGCACCCGGCGCACAACGCTGGCGGCTTCGATCCGCGCGAGTTCATCGGCGGTCAGCGGCGGGTTGTCGGGATCGGCCAGCGCCGCCGCCGTAATCTCGGCGTCCGTCATCGCATCAAGCCGCGCGCGTTCCGCTTCGGTCAGCGCGGGCAGATCATGCGGATCAAGCTTAAGCCGGGCCATAACGTTTTTCCTCCTTGGCATTGCAGCGGCGGGCGGAAATGATCCGGGTGAGGCCTTCGCGCTGGGTGTAAACCACCGTGAACAGCATCCCTTCGATCATGCCGACCGCCTTGCGGCGCACCTCGCCGTCCCTCGGTTGGGAAGCGTCGAAATCGATCATTGCGGCATCGAGAAACACGCGGGCAGCAAAAGCAAAGGGCACGCCATGCTTGGCGAGATTGCTTGCCGCCTTGGCGTCATCCCAATCGAACGCGCGTTCCGATGCCATGATGGGGAGAGTACGGAAATTCCGGAGTAATGTCTACGGAATTTCCGCATGATCCAGCGACGCTCTTCGCGCGCTTCCCCCGCACAAAAAAAGAGCCCCGCCGCCGGCGAGGCCCTTTCTTCGTTCACGCCTTCAAAGTGGGATCAAAGGCGGTCCGCGTTCATCACCTTGGTCCATGCCTTGGCGAAGTCCTGCACGAACTGTTCGCGGGCATCGTCCGAGGCGTAGGCTTCGGCCACCGCGCGCAGTTCCGAGTTCGAGCCGAAGATGAGGTCGACCGGGCTTGCGGTCCACTTCACCGCACCGCTGGCGCGGTCGCGACCTTCATAGACTGCCTTCTCGGTCCCGGTCTTGACCCAGACGTTGCCCATGTCGAGCAGATTGACGAAAAAGTCGTTCGTCAGTGCGCCCGGGCGGCTGGTGAAGGCCCCGGTTGTCGATCCATCGGCATTCGCCCCGATGGCCCGCATACCGCCAACCAGCGCGGTCATCTCGGGCACGGTCAGGTTCAGCAGATTGGCCCGGTCGATCAGCGCCTGCGTTGGCGTCTGCCAGCTATCGGCGCTGAAGTAGTTGCGGAAGCCGTCCGCCTTGGGCTCGAGCACCGCAAACGAGGCAACGTCGGTCTGCTCCTGCGTGGCATCGACCCGGCCCGGCGCAAACGGCAAGGTGATGGCATAGCCGCCCTTGCTCGCCGCTTGCTCCACCGCCGCATTGCCCGCCAGCACGATCAGGTCGGCAAGGCTAACCTGCTTGCCACCGGAGGCTGCGCGGTTGAAGTCCGTCCGCACCTTTTCAAGGCCGGCCAGCACCTTGCCCAGTTCTGCCGGATTGTTCGCCGCCCAATCCTTTTGCGGCGCAAGACGAATACGCGCGCCGTTTGCCCCGCCGCGCAGATCGGTGCCGCGATAGGTCGATGCCGCTGCCCAGGCGGTGCGCACCAGCTGCGGTCCGGTCAGGCCCGAGGCCATCACCTTGGCCTTGAGCGCGCTGACGTCGGCATCGCCGATCAGCGCATAATTCGCCGTCGGCAGCGGGTCTTGCCAAGCAAACGTCTGCGCCGGAACGTCCGCGCCGATGTAGTGCGTCTTTGGCCCCATGTCGCGGTGTGTCAGCTTGAACCAGGCGCGGGCAAAGGCATCCGAAAAGTCCTGCGGGCGATTCTTGAAGCGCAGCGAGATGGCGCGGAACGCCGGGTCTTCCTTCATCGCGATGTCGGTGGTGAACATGATCGGGGCATGATGCTTGGCCGGGTCTGCGGCATCGGGCACGATCTGCACGTCCGCTGCGTTCTTCGGCTCCCACAGGGTCGCGCCAGCCGGGCTCTTGGTCTTGACCCATTCGAAGGCGAACAGGTTATCGAGATATTGGGTGGTGAAAGTGATCGGGCTAGCCGACCATGCGCCTTCAAGGCCGCTGGTCACCGTATCTGCGCCCAAGCCGGTGCCGCAACTGTTCTTCCAGCCGATGCCTTGCGCCTCGGTTGCGGTTCCTGCCGGTGCCGCGCCTACGCAGGAGGCGGGATGCGCGCCGTGCGCCTTGCCAAAGGTGTGGCCGCCAGCAATCAAAGCGACGATCTCTTCGTCGTTCATCGCCATCCGGCCGAACGATTGGCGGATGTCATGCGCCGCGGCAAGCGGATCGCCATTGGCGTTGGGGCCTTCGGGATTGACGTAGATCAGGCCCATTTGGACGGCGGCAAGCGGCCCCTTGAGGTTGCGCTTGGCATCCCAGCGATTGCCATCTGCTGCCAGCCATTGCTTTTCGGTGCCCCAGTAGACGAGGTCAGGCTGCCAAGAATCGGCGCGGCCGCCGCCAAAGCCAAGCGTCTTGAAGCCCATTTCTTCGAGCGCGACATTGCCGGTCAGCACCATCAGATCGCCCCACGACAGCTTGCGGCCATATTTCTGCTTGATCGGCCAGAGCAGGCGCCGCGCCTTGTCGAGATTGGCATTGTCGGGCCAGGAGTTGAGCGGCTCGAACCGTTGTTCGCCGCCGCCGCCGCCGCCCCGGCCATCGAGCGTGCGATAGGTGCCCGCGCTGTGCCAGGCCATGCGGATGAAGAACGGGCCATAGTTGCCATAGTCGGCCGGCCACCAGGGCTGCGAGGTCGTCAGCACTTTGGCGATATCGGCCTTGACCGCCTTCAGATCGAGGCCGAGGAACGCCTTGGTATAGTCGAAGTCTGCGCCATAGGGATTGGCGACTGCCTCATTCTGACGGAGCGGCGAAAGATCGAGCCGATCGGGCCACCAGTCGGCGTTGCTCGTAGGCTTGTCTTGTGTCGCTTCATAAGTGGCAGGGCTGGTTTCGGCGGCCTGCGCAGCCACCGGGGCGGCGAGCATCAAGGCCAGCGCGCCTAGTGAGATGGTATTACGCATGAATTCATTCCTCTCCATTTGAACGCGACGCTCGAAGACATGGGCCCGGATTATCCGCCCCAGATTTTCGGCCCCATATTATCCGCCGATGATAAACGCGCATGAGGCGCCCGGGCATCAGCTTTGCCTGCTTGCCAATCTCCGCCGCGACGTTTCCCGGCGGTAGAACTCTTGGCGCACGCGCATCGGCCTGCCAAATGAGTTCGTTCGCTCACTCTGATCGGTTTATTCGATTGAGGCTTCGGCAGGCGGCGCCCGCCTCGCTCCGTTTGCTTCCGTCAGTGCGGCGGCAGCGGCAGGCCCGGTGCGGCGGCGGCGATCACTTTGGCGGTCAGCGCCGGGCCATCGGGAATGTCCGAGTTCACCAGATAGGCGATGCCGATTTTCTGCTTGGGATAGTGCACGATAAAGGCCCGGAAGCCTTGCCACGAGCCGGAGTGGTACTCGATCGGCGTCCCGTCCACGGTCGCGGTGAACCAGCCCATGCCATAAAAGGAGGTAGCGTCTCGGTCGGTCTTGATCACCGGCGCCTTGGCCTTGGCCCAGAGCGGCGCGAAGGCCGGGTTCGGTGCGTCCATTGCCGCCAGATAGGCCGTGAAATCGCGCGCGCTGATATAAGTGCTGCCATCGGCGGTGTGGTTGAAAGTGGTCGAAACCCAGGCCTGATTCTTGAGCGGTGCGCCGAGCTTGCCGCCTTCGCGCTCATAGCCCGAGGCGCGGCCCGGGATGATGTCCGCCTCCGAGATGTCGCGCGTGGCATTCATGCCCAGCGGCTTGAAGATATGGCTGGTGAAATACTGGTGATAGGGCGCGCCGGTCAGCTGCTCGATCACCAGCCCGAGCATGATATAGGCCGCGTTGCAATAAGACCATTTCGCCCCGGCAGGCCGCGTCTTGGGCATCTTGATGATGCTTTTGCGCACGTCCTCCCAGCTCATCGTCTTCTGCAGATCGACCCCGTCGTAGTTGTCGTCGAGCCCCGAGGAGTGCGAGAGCAGGTGCTTGAGCTTGATATCGGCCCAGCTGGCGGGAACATCGGGGAAGTATTTCGAGATCGGATCCTCGATATTGAGCTTGCCCTCCTGCTGGAGCATCAGAATGGCGAGGCTGGCAAACTGCTTGCCGGTCGATCCGGTCTGAAACAGCGTGTCGGGCGTTACCGGGGCCTGCCATTCCAGATTGGCGCTGCCATAGCCCGAAAGGCGGGTGATCTTGCCGTCCTGCTCGATCCCGATGGCGAGGCCCGGAATGTTCTGCCGCTTGAGCTCGGCGTTAACCGCATCATCGAGCGGGTCTGCGCGGGCGGGTGCGGTGGCCGCCAACGACAGGAGGAGGGCAAGGCCGGTGACGGACGTTCTGCGCATGGGGGCAACTCCCGAGGATGATCACGCTCGAAAGGCTAGCCAAGCGGCTCGACCCTAGCAAGCCCGGACGGTCGCGCTTTGCTTCAGTGATTTGGCCTCCGGTGATCTGGCGGCGGTAGGCACCGCTGGATCAAGCAGCGCGCTCGAGCCTAGCGACTGATATGTCCTGCTCGCGTGCCCGCGCTTGCGCCAGATCATACGCTGTCTGCATCCGCAGCAAGGTATCGGCTTTCACGCCGAACGCCTTTTCAAACCTGATCGCCATGTCCGCCGAGAGACTGGCATGGCCATTGAGCAAGGTGCTCAGCGCCTGACGCGAAACGCCGAAATGGCGGGCAAGCGCGGCGACATTGATGCCGTGTGGTTCGACAATCTCGGTCTTGAGCCAATCGCCGACATGACCGGCGAGCGAGGGATGCATTTTAAGCGCCATGATAGTCCTCCAAGTCCAGATCGATCAGAGCTCCCGCGTCGTTGATCCCGAACGTCAGCCGCCAATTGCGCGTCACCGCCATGGCCCAAGTTCCGCGGCGATCCCCGGTCAGCGCATGCATCCCGTAATTGGGCGGCACCGCCAGTTCGTCCAGTGATCCAGCGGCATCGATAAACGCCAGCATCTTGCGAAGCCGGCCTACGTCCCCGACAAGGCCTTTGGCATTCCCGGTTTCAAAAAACCTGCGGAGCGCCTTATGGCGGATGCTCTCAATGTCCACGTGTCAAGCCATACTTGACACACGAAGAAGTGTCAAGCGCCACATGACGTTTCGGTTTCAAACAAACGAATAGGGGTCGATATCCACCGCCACGCGGACGCCGGGCGGAAAGGTCAGCGCGCCCAGCCAGTCGCGAATGATCGCCTGCACTTCGGCCGAGCGGCGCGCGTTGATCAGGAGGCGGTAGCGGTAGCGGCCGCGCAGCAGCGAGAGCGGGGCGGCGGCGGGGCCGAGCACCATGACGTCGGCCAGTTCGGGCCGGGTGCCGCCGATGGCGCGCGCGGCCTCGCGCGCTTCGGCTTCATCCTCGCTCGACACGATGATCGCGGCCCAGCGGCCGAACGGCGGCGCGCCGGCTTCGCGCCGCGCCTCGGTCTCGGCGGCATAGAACGCATCGCGCGTGCCGCTGGCGAGCGCCGCGATCACCGCAGCGGTCGGGTGCCGGGTCTGGATCAGCACTTCGCCCGGCTTCGCCCCGCGTCCGGCGCGCCCGGCCACTTGCGCGATTTGCTGATAGGTGCGCTCGGCAGCGCGCAGATCGCCGCCCTCCAGCCCCATGTCGGCATCGATCACGCCCACCAAGGTCAGTTCGGGAAAGTGGAAACCTTTGGTGACGAGCTGCGTGCCCACGATCACATCGATCGCGCCGCCTTCGGCTTGCGCGACGAACTCCGCCGCCTTGGCCGCGCTGGTCAGCGTGTCCGACGTGACCAGCGCGACGCGCGCGCCGGGCAGGATTTCGGCGACCTCGTCGGCGATCCGCTCCACGCCCGGGCCGCAAGCGACAAGGCAATCGGGCTCGCCGCATTCGGGGCAGGTGGGCGGCGGGGGCACTTCATGGCCGCAATGGTGGCAGGCCAGCCGCCGCGAGAGTCGATGCTCGACCAGCCATGCCGAACAATTGGGGCATTTGAAGCGAAACCCGCAGTGGCGGCACAATGTCAGCGGGGCATAGCCGCGCCGGTTGAGAAACAAGAGGCTCTGCTCACCCTTGGCCAGCCGGTCCTGCAGTGCCTCGACCAGAGGAGGGGCCAGCCAGCGCCCACGCGGCGGCGCGTCCTCGCGCAAGTCGACCACGCGGATTTCGGGCAGCCGCGCGCCACCGAACCGGTCCGGCAGCACCAGCCGTTCATAACGGCCCATTTCGGCCATCTGCAGGCTTTCGAGCGCGGGGGTGGCGCTCGCCAGAATGATCGGCGCGCCTTCGAACCGCGCGCGCATCACCGCGACATCGCGCGCATTATAGCGCACCCCGTCGTCCTGCTTGAACGACACCTCGTGCGCCTCGTCGACCACGATCAGCGCGAGGCGGGGGAAGGGCAGAAACAGCGCCGAACGAGCGCCGACCACCACCCGCGCGCCGCCAAACGCCACCTGCCGCCATGCGCGCCGCCGCTCGGAGGCCTTGAGACCCGAATGCCACAGCACCGGCGGCGCTCCGAACCGCGCCTCGAACCGCGCCAGAAACGCGGCAGTGAGCGCGATTTCGGGCAGCAGCACGAGCACCTGCCCGCCGCTCTCGATGGCGGCGGCGATGGCCTCGCAATAGACCTCGGTCTTGCCCGATCCGGTGACGCCATCGAGCAGGAAGGTGCGGAATGTGCGCGCCTCCACCGCGCCGACCATCGTCGCCGCAGCCTCGGCCTGAAGGTCCGAGAGCTGCGGCTGGGCAAAGCGGGGATCGGGCGGCGGATAGGGCCGGTCGCTGTCGACCAGCACCGGTTCCAAGAGCCCGGCATTGACCATCCCGCGCAGCACGCCTTCGGAAACGCCGGCGATTTCGGCCAGTTCGCGGATCGCGCCTTGCTCGTCGCCGATCAGGTCCATCGCCTGCAAGCGCTGCGGCGTAAGGCGCGGCGGCTCGTTGCCGGTCAGGCGGTATTCGGTCACCGTCCCGCCGCCGCGCAGCGCTGCGCTGCTCGACAAGGCCATGCGCACCACCGAGCCGAGCGGGGCGAGGTAATAGTCCGCGCACCATTCGGCCAGCCGCCGCAGCGGCGCGGGGAGCGGCGGCACCGGCAGCACCGCCAGCAGCGGGCGCAGCTTGCTGGCTGCGAACTCGGCGCCGGGAAGGTGTCCCTCGTCCCACACCACCGCCACGATCTGGCGCGGCCCGAGCGGGGCGAGCACCACGCTGCCCGGCCCCACCTCCATCCCCTCGGGCACGCGGTAATCGAGCGCCCCCAGCGCGGCATTGAAAACGAGACAGCGAACGCGGTTCATCGCTTCCTCGCTAGTGCGCGCAGGCTGCAAAGGAAAGGCGCTGCGCGGCAGGGGGCTCATGCGGGGGCCTCATGCGGGGGACTGACAGCGCGGCCCCGACTGCTTATAGCCCCAAGGGAATCGCCCGGACCGGGCCTGGAGAGACCGCGCCATGAAATTCTTCGTCGATACCGCCGACACCGCCGAAATCGCCGAAATGGCCCAGACCGGGCTGCTCGATGGGGTGACCACCAACCCCTCGCTGATCGCCAAGTCGGGCCGCGATTTCATGGACGTGACGCGCGAAATCTGCGGGCTGACGCATGGCCCGGTCTCCGCCGAAGTGATCGCGCTCGATCACGAAGGGATGATGCGCGAGGCCGAGATCCTGCGCAAAATCGCCGACAACGTGTGCATCAAGGTGCCGTTGACGATCGACGGCCTCAAGACCTGCAAGAAGCTCACCGGCGATGGCACGATGGTCAATGTCACCTTGTGCTTTTCGGCCAATCAGGCGCTGCTCGCGGCCAAGGCGGGTGCGACGTTCGTATCGCCCTTCGTTGGCCGCCACGATGACAATGGATTCGACGGAATGGACCTCATTCGGGACATCCGCCTGATCTACGACAACTACGCCTTTGCCACCGAAATCCTCGTCGCCTCGATCCGCCACGGCGTGCATGTTCTCGAAAGCTCGAAGATCGGCGCGGATGTGATCACCGCGCCGCCCGCCGTGATCAAGGGCCTGTTCAAGCATGTCCTGACCGAAAAGGGCATCGAGGGCTTTCTTGCAGATTGGGCCAAGACGGGGCAGAGCATAGGTTAACTGGGCATAGGTTAACTGGGCATAGGTTAACTGGGCATCGGTTAACCGAGCGACTAACTGTTAAAGCGGCGGAGCAGACTTGAGCGACACCACCCCCCTCGACCAATTCCGGACCGTTCTGGCGGGCACGGCGCGCGCGATTTCCGACGATTCCGAAGTCGAAGTGGCGTGGACCGCCGAGGCGGCGAGCCAGTCGGGCGGCAATATGCGCCTGCCGATGCCGGGGCGCACGCTCCCGGCGGCGCAAGTGGCGCAGGCGCGCGGCGCGGCCGATTCGATGGCGCTGCGGCTGCGGCTGCACAACGATGTGCTGCATCAGCGCGGCGCTCCGGCAGAACCCGCCGCACGCGCCTGCTACGATGCGGTCGAGCAGGTGCGCTATGAGGCGCTGGGCAGCGATGGCTATGCCGGGATGCGCGGCAATATCGGCGCAGTCACCGACGCGCGCCTCGCCAGTGATCCGATCGCGCGGGCTTCGCGCACCGAAGAGGTGCCGCTGGCCTCGGCGCTCGCCATGTTGCTGCGTGAGAGCCTGACCGGAGAGCCGGTTCCTGCGGGCGCACAAGACGGCACCGATATGGTGCGCGGCTGGATCGCCGAGCGCGCCGAGGCCGATTTTGCCGCGCTCGCCGCTGTGCTGGGCGATCAGAAGGCGTTCCAGCAGCTCGCGCTCGATATGCTGGGCCATCTCGATCTCACCAAGACCAGCGAGAACGAAGAGAACGACAGCGACGAAGATCAGGGCGAGGACGGCGACAACGACGACGAGGACCAGCCCGACACGTCGGAGGATTCCGCCGAGCAGCAGCCCACCGAAGTGGCGGGCGAACCGAGCGAGAGCGAGGAGCAGGGCGAGCAGGAGCAGGACACCGAGCGCCCCGAGGAAACTGCCGATGCCGATCTGGCCGACGACGGCGAGGAGGGCATGCTCCCCACCCGGCCCAACCGGCCTTGGACCGATCTGCCCGATGGTTGGGACTACAAGCCCTATACCACCGCGCACGACGAGGTCGTCATGGCCAGCGAGCTGTGTGACGAGGAAGAGCTGACCCGGCTGCGCGCCTATCTCGATGCGCAGTTGAAGGGGCTGCAGGGCATTGTCACCCGCCTCGCCAACCGGCTCCAGCGCCGCCTGATGGCGCAGCAGAACCGCTCGTGGGATTTCGATCAGGAAGAAGGCATGCTCGATGCCGCGCGGCTGGCGCGCGTGATCAGTTCGCCCGGGCACTCGCTGTCGTACAAGATCGAGCGCGAGGTGAAGTTCAAGGACACCGTCGTCACCCTGCTGATCGACAATTCGGGCTCGATGCGCGGGCGGCCGATCTCGATCGCGGCGATCAGCGCGGACATCATGGCGCGCACATTGGAGCGCTGCGGAGTCAAGACCGAAATTTTGGGCTTCACCACCCGCGCGTGGAAAGGCGGCCAGTCGCGCGAGGCCTGGCTCGCGGGCGGCAAACCGCCGCATCCCGGCCGTCTCAACGACTTGCGCCATATTGTTTACAAAAAAGCTGATGAGCCCTGGCGGCGCGCGCGCAAGAACCTCGGCCTGATGATGCGCGAAGGGCTGCTCAAGGAAAACATCGACGGCGAAGCGCTGATCTGGGCGCACAGCCGCCTGCTCGCACGGCAGGAAGACCGCCGCATCCTGATGGTCATTTCCGATGGCGCGCCGGTCGATGATTCGACGCTCTCGGTCAACAATGGCGGCTATTTGGAGCAGCATTTGCGCCAGGTGATCGGCTGGATCGAAAAGCAATCGCCGGTGCAATTGGTGGCCATCGGCATCGGCCACGACGTCACGCGCTATTATCGCCGTGCCGTCACGATCATGGACGTCGAGCAGTTGGGCGGCACGATGGTCGAGCAGCTCGCCGGCCTGTTCGAGGACGATTGATTCCTGCTTGTAATTGCAGCGCGCAGTCTACAATCTCGACCTCAAGGGGAGCGCGCTTGAGGAAGCATGGACGGGTTTTCGCGGGTATTACCGCGCCTTCGCTCCTTTTGTTCAGCAGCGAATCGATGGCTATGCAGGATGCTGTGCAGTTGGCGGCATCGCCCGTTGCGGCAAACGCGGCGACATCGGCTACCGCTGCCGAAGCGGCCGCCGCGCCGATCGCTCCTGCGCCCTCACCGTGCGACTGTCTTGCGATTCCGGCGCTTACTCCGATCAAACTCGAGTTGCTCGAAACGGTCAGCAGCAAGACCAGCATCGCCGGGGCCATGTTCAAGCTTGCTCTGAAAGAAGCCATTGTCGTCGATGGGGCCGAACTGGTGCCAGCCGGAACCCCCGGCAAGGGCGAAGTTGTCCATGCCAAGAGGAGCGGCGGCAGTGGCGTGGGCGGCGAGTTGGTCGTCGCGGCGCGCTTTCTTGATCTTGGCGGTCAGCACATTCGGCTGCGCAGCATGATGCTGTCCTCCACGGGCAAGGACAATACGGTGCTGGTTGCGGCTTCGGCGCAGGCGATCAGCTTTTTGGCCTTCGCCATTCGCGGCAAGAACACCGAGTTTCCAGCCGGCAGCGTCGCCGAAGCCAAAATTGCTGAACGGGCATGGATTCCGAAACCGGCGATGGCGGCCAAGCCCGCCCCATCTGCGCCCACAATGCCTTCATCGCCAACCCCCGCAGGAGTAACACCATGAGCCCTATCAAGATCGTTTTGGCCGCTTCGGCCATGCTTGCCTTTTGCGCGCCGGCCTATGCGGCGGACGCGCCTGTCACTCCGATAGTTTTGCCCAAGCCGCCAGCGGGCAAGGGCCAGATCGTGTTTTTCCGGCCCGGCGCCATGGGCTTTGCCCTTGGTTGCTCGGTCAATGAAAACGGCCAGAAGGTCAGCTCGCTTGGTTCGGGCAAGTATTTTGTCATGGTCACCACCCCCGGCCGGCACGAGTTCACCGTCAAGAGCGAGGCCAAAGACACGCTCGCGCTCGAAGTCGAATCCGACGAAACCCAGTTCGCCAGCTGCAAGATCAAAATGGGCATCATGGTTGGTCGCCCTGATCTTCGCCCTGCGACCGAAGAGGAATTCCGCAAGAACGCCAAACTCAAATTGGTTGATGCGGACGATATGGGGCCTGGCCCCGGCGCGTTGCGGCCCGATGAGTTGAAGGCAGCGCTGGCAGGCGCAGCAGCATCTGCCGCTCCGGCCGACCCCGCAGCGCCTGCTGTGGCGAACCAATAGACCGAATAAAAGCGGCGGCCCGCAGGTTCCGGATTGACCGGGAACCCGTGGGCCGCAATGGGGCCCGCATGACTGCCGCTATCTCCGCGCGGGGACAAGCATGGATCTCGAGCAGCTCGCCGGTCTGTTCGAGGACGATTGACGGCAAGATTTTAATCGGACAGTTAAACAGCCATGACCGCCCTGATGTCCGTTTCCGAAGCCGTCGCCTCGCGCCGCTCGATCCGCCGCTTCCTGCCCGATCCGGTCGAGCGCGCGGTCTTGGAGCGCGTGCTTGCCAAGGCGCAGCGCGCGCCATCGGGCGGGGATACCCAGCCGTGGAACGCGGTGATCGTCACCGGCGCGGAACTGGCGCGAATCAGCGCGGCAATCATCGAACTGACCAAAACCGCGCCGCTGGGTGCAGGGGTCGAATATCCGATCTATCCCGCCGAGATGGATGGCCGCTATGCGGCGCAGCGCATGGCGGTGGGGCAGGTGATGTTCACCGCGGCGGGCATCGCGCGCGGCGACCGCGCGGCGCGGTTTGCCCAGATGCGCGAGAACTGGAACAGCTTCGGCGCGCCGGTCCAGCTGTTTACCTACACCCCGAGCTACATGGGCAAGCCGCAGTGGTCGGATATCGGCATGTGGCTGCAAACGGTCATGCTGCTGCTGCGCGAAGAGGGGCTGGACAGCTGCGCGCAGGAAATCTGGGCGATGTATGGCGAGGCGATGAAAGGCCTGCTCGGCATTCCCGAGGGCCACATTTTCTTTTGCGGAATGGCGATCGGGCGGCGCGATCCTGAGGCCGCGATCAACACGTTCCCGGTGCCGCGCATCCCGTTCGAGGATGTCGTGCGGTTCGAGGGCTTCTGACATAGCAGTGGCCGCAGAACTGGCTGCCGCTTTTCCCGAATTTTTACTCTGGAGTGAACTACATGAATGTTGCTGAAGCCGTAATGACGCGCCGCTCGATCCGGGCGTTCAAGGATACCCCGGTGCCGCTTGAGACGCTGCGCCGCGTGATGGACACCGCGCGCTGGTCGCCGTCGGGCTGCAATTTCCAGCCGTGGGAAGCCACGATCCTCACCGGCGCACCGCTGCGCGCGCTGCAAGACAAGATGCTCGTTACCCCGCCGCAGGATCCGCGCGAGTATAGCTGGGACGATCCCGAAGTGATCCCGCAGTGCCTTGCGCGCCTCCACGGCGTGGGCGCGGCGATGTATACCGCGATGGGGATCGGCCGCGACGATTCCGCTGCCCGCGACAATTTCATGCGCAGCAATTTCGAATCGTTCGGCGCGCCGGCCTTGCTGCTGTGCTATTTTGATCGCCGGATGGGGCCGCCGCAGTGGTCGGATGTCGGCATGTGGCTGCAGACGATCATGCTGCTGCTGCGCGGCGAAGGTCTCGACAGCTGCCCGCAAGAGGCGCTCTCGCTTCATGCCAAGCTGATCAAGGATCACCTCGGCGTGTCGGATGAGACGCACATCTTCTTCTGCGGCATCGCCATCGGTTATCGCGATGCCGATAACCCGGTGAACAACTTCGAGCGCGAGCGCGTGTCTGTAGACGGCAACGTGCGTTTCGACGGGTTCTGAGCCAAGCGGCGCGGCGGCCCAACTGCCGCGCCGCGCTTGATCCTGCCCTTGATCCTGCCCTTGACCCCGCCCTTGACCTAGGCCCGCGCAGGCTGGCAGAGCATCGCCCCATGGAGCCTCAATCCGCGCCGCTGACCCTGTTCAACAGCCTGACCCGCAAGGCCGAGCCGTTTGTGCCCGTCCATCCCGGAATCCCCGGCGTGCCGGGGCAAGAGCCCGAGGCGCGCGTCTATTCGTGTGGCCCCACGGTCTACAACTACCCCCACATCGGCAACATGCGCGCCTATGTCTTTGCCGATGTGCTGGGGCGCACATTAAGCTTCAAGGGTTACAAACTCACCCATGTGATCAACATCACCGACGTCGGCCACCTCACCGACGACGCCGATGCGGGTGAAGACAAGCTCGAAAAGGCGGCGAAGGCCTCCGCCCAGTCGATCTGGGACATCGCGCGGCATTACACCGAGGCCTACTGGGCCGACATCGCCGCGCTCAATATCCGCCAGCCCGCGCACTGGTCGATCGCCACCGACTATGTGCCGCAGATGATCGAATTTGCCAAAAGCATCGCAGCGAAGCACTGCTACGAGTTGCCCTCGGGCCTCTATTTCGATGTCGCCAGCGTCGCCGATTATGGCCGGCTGGCGCGCGCCGCGACCGATGAAGGCGAGGGCCGCATCGACGCCGTTGATGGCAAGCGCCAGCCAGCCGACTTCGCGATCTGGCGCAAAACGCCCCAGGGTGAGCGCCGCCAGATGGAATGGGACAGCCCATGGGGCCGGGGCGCGCCGGGCTGGCATCTCGAATGCTCGGTGATGTCGGGCGCGCTGCTCGGCTTTCCGTTCGACATCCACACCGGCGGCATCGACCACCGCGAAATCCACCACCCTAACGAGATCGCGCAGAATCAGGCGATCTGCTGCGCCAATGGCCTCGACGTGGCGGCAAATTCGGGCGCCAAGATCTGGATGCACAACAATTTTCTGGTCGAGCGCAGCGGCAAGATGAGCAAGTCCTCGGGCGAATTTCTGCGCCTGCAATTGCTCATCGACAAAGGCTATCACCCGCTCGCCTACCGCCTGATGTGCCTGCAAGCGCATTATCGCAGCGAGCTGGAGTTCAGCTGGGAAGGGCTGGGGGCGGCGCTGACGCGGCTGAAGCGGCTGGTGCTGGCAGTGGCACCACTCGTACCTCCCCGGAACGGGGAGGGGGACCACCTGAAGGGTGGTGGAGGGGGCGCTTCGTCCAATTCTCCTCCCGCGCCGGGGAGGAACTTCGCGCCGTTCCTTGCCCGCTTCGATGTCGCCATCTCAGACGACCTCAATACGCCGCAAGCGCTCACCGTGTTGGAAGAAGTCGCCGCGCTCAAGAAAGTCGATCCAGCGGAAAAACTGTCCGCCATCGCCGCCATGGACGCCGTCCTCGGCCTTGATCTGCTGACCCTCACCCGCGCAGACTTGCGCCTCCGCCCCAAGTCCGCCGAAATCACCGAAGCCGAAATCGAAGCCACGCTGGCCGAACGCAAGGCCGCCCGCGCCGCCAAGGATTTTGCCCGCTCCGACGCGCTGCGCGATGATCTGGCGGGCAAGGGCATCGACGTGATGGATGGCGACCCGCTCGGCTGGGAATGGAGGCTTACATGATCTTGACCGCACTTGCCCTCGCTTCGGCTTCGCTCCTCACGCCCGAGGCTACTGTCGCTGCGATTTATGCGCCTTACCGCACTACGCAGATGCCGGATGCGGCGTGGGAGCGCCCGATCTTCTCCCCCTCGCTGCGCAAGCTGATCGCACAGTGGCGCGCGGTCACGCCGCAGCACGAGATCGATGAACTCTCCGATTTTGATTGGCTGTGCCAGTGTCAGGATTGGGATTCGTCCAGCATCAATCCGCGCGTGATCCGGGCCGTGCCGCTCGGCGCGGGGCGGCGCGAAGTGACCGTTACGTTGTCCAGCCGCAGCGCACCGCTGCGCTTCGTGCTCAATCAGGTCGGCGGACGATGGCTGGTCGACGATCTGTTCGCGCCCGACTTCGCGAAGGGCCTGCGCGCCGCGCTGGTCGAGACCATTGCCGCCGACATCGCGCTTCGCAAATCCCGCAAGTCAAAAGGAAAACCCGGCCAATGACCGCGCCAAAGACCGTCCTCGTCATGAATGCGCTCGCCCGCCCGGTCATCGAACCGCACCTGCCGGACTGGATCGAGGCCCGCTATTTCCGCCACAAGCAGGAATTGCTGGATCTGGCGCCCGAGGCCGAGATCGGCTGGTTCGATCTCGATGACAAGGACGACATGGTCCGCGCGATCACGGCGGCGGAGAAATTGAAGTGGCTCTCCTCGATCTATGCCGGGGTCGATGGTTTTCCGCTGGAAATGATGGCGCAGCGCGGCGTGGTGTTCACCAATGGGGCCGGGATCAATGCTGTCACCATTGCCGAATATGTCGTCATGGCCATGCTCACGATGGCCAAGGGCTATCGCGAGGTGGTGCATGCGCAAGGCCGCCACGAGTGGCTGATGGATTCGCCGGGCAAGATCGAACTGGCGGGCAGCAAGGCGCTGATCCTGGGCTATGGCGCGATCGGCCAGCTGGTGGACCGGATGCTGCAAGGTTTTGCCGTGGAGGTCACCAAGGTGCGCCGTTCGCCCGGCGAAGGCGTGCTCCTGCCAGGGGAATGGCGCGCGCGGCTTGGTGAATTCGATTGGGTGATCCTCGCTGTTCCCGCCACACCCGAAACCGATGGCATGATCGGCGCAGCCGAGCTTGCCGCGATGAAGCCCACCGCTTCGCTCATCAATATCGCGCGCGGGAGCGTGATCGATCAGGAGGCGCTGGTTGACGCGCTGGCGCAAAAGCGCATCGGCGGCGCGTTCCTCGATGTCACCACGCCCGAGCCGCTGCCGCCGGAGCATCCGCTGTGGTCGTTGCCCAATGCGCATGTCACGATGCACCTCTCGGGCCGCGCGCAGGACAAGATGTTCCCGCGCTCGGCCGAGCGTTTCCTTGCCAATCTGGCCCGCTTCGGGCGCGGCGAGCCGCTCGAATGGCAAGTGGACTACGCGCTCGGGTATTGATCGCGGCGAACGGCCGAACGTCCGCCGCTCAATCATCGAGCAACAGCAAGTCCACCTCCAGCTCAATCCATGGCTCGGGCAGCAGGATCTGGTGCGCGATGCTTGCCGCTGCGTCGGCCACCAGCACACCGGGGATGGCGAACTCGTGCTCGGGCAATTGCTGGCGGAAATGCTCGGCATCGTCGCAGGCTTCCCAGCCGGCAAAGCGCAGCACCATGGTATGGCGCGATCCGGAGAACGTCACGCTGGCCCAGGGCACCTCGGTGTGGCTGACCAGCTCGGCGCTGGCCCCGGCCAGCGCGCGCACGGCGCGCAGCAGCCGTTCGGCGGGGCTGATGCGCACACGCGGAGCAGGGGTGGATTTGCGTTCGAACAAGGTGCGATCAAGCCACATGGGGGTTGCTCCGATAAGTGTTCATGAAATGTTCCACGCGTGATACGGTCGCGGGGCGGGGTGCGCGGCCATTGCGCAGATCGCCGACAAAGCGGGGATCATGCGCGGCGAGGCGGCCGAATTTGGTCACCGGCATCCCGGTCAGAACGAGGAATTCGTCGACTTTGCAGATCAGCATCACACTTTTCTCCCTGTTGAGTCGCAAAAGCATTTTTCTTTTGTTGACGGAAAAATCCTACGCGTCTAGGGATTATTCTTCGAATATGGAGGTAGCTGATGGAGTCCCGAATCGAGACGGTTGATCCGGTGCGCGAGCGCCTGGTCGCGCTGGCCGCGTCGCGCCGGATCAGCCTGGCCGCGCTGTCCGGCTTGCTCGACCGCAATGCCAGCTATCTGCAGCAGTTCGTGCGCAAGGGCTCGCCGCGCAAGCTGGAGGAGAACGACCGCCGCACGCTCGCCGAGTTCTTCGGCGTCGACGAGGCGGAGCTGGGTGGAACGCCGCGCGAAAGCGTTTTTGCCCCCGGTACGCGCGCTCCTGCCGCGCCGCTTGGCGCCAAGCCCGCGCTCGCCGACTGGGCCGACATTCCCCGCCTCCCGCTGGGCGCGTCAGCCGGTCCGGGCGCGCTCGCCGATGCCGAGGTGCCCAGCGGTTCCTTGCGCTTCTCGCATCGCTGGCTGCGGCGGCTGGGGCTCGATCCTGCCCATCTCAGCGTGATCGAGGTCGAGGGCGATTCGATGGAGCCGACTTTGCGCGATGGCGACGAGATCATCGTCGATCGGAGCCTCCGAACCATGCGCGCAGGGATCCATGTCATTCGGCTCGACGATGTGCTGCTGGTCAAGCGGATCGAGGCTGGCCCGGCGGGCCTCCTGCGCGTGATCAGCGACAACCCTGCCTATCCGCGCAGCGAACGGCCCGAACGCGACGTGGCGATCATCGGCCGCGTGGTGTGGAAGGGCGGGCGGCTTTAGAGCAAGAGCGCTTGCCATTCGCGCGCGCCATCGCCAAGTTCGCGCCATGACCGAGACCCAGCACCAACCGCCGCTCAAAGTGGCGATCATCCCCGTCACCCAGCTTCAGCAGAATTGCACGCTGGTGTGGTGCACCAAGACCATGCGCGGTGCGTTTATCGATGCGGGCGGCGATCTCGACAAATTGAAACTCGCCATCGAACGCTCGGGCGTCACCATCGAAAAGCTGCTGGTGACGCACGGCCACATCGATCACTGCGGCAGCACCGGCGTGCTCGCCAAGGAGCTTGGCGTGCCGATCGAGGGCCCGCACGAGGCCGACCGCTACTGGATCAACAAGCTGGCCGATGACGGCAAGCGCTGGGGCATTCGCGGCGAGATTTTCGAGCCGGACCGCTGGCTGCACGATGGCGACACGGTCACGCTGGGCGATCTCACGCTCGATGTGATCCACTGCCCGGGGCATACGCCGGGCCATGTCGTCTTCGTCCACCAGCCGTCACGTTTTGCGATTGTCGGCGATGTCATCTTTCAGGGCTCGATCGGGCGCACCGACTTTCCGCTCGGCAACCATCAGGATCTGATCGATTCGATCACCCAGAAGCTGTGGCCGCTGGGCAACGACATCACTTTTGTGCCCGGCCACGGCCCGACCAGCACTTTTGGCCAGGAGCGCAAGACCAATGGCTATGTGAGCGACTACGTGCTCGGCTGATCAATAACCCAGCGCGATCTTGACCGCCCAGATCGCCAGCGCCAGCTGGATCAGCAGCGTGGTCAGCGTGCCGATCATCCGGCCCATCGCCAGCGAGCCGCCATCCATGCCAAGGCTATGCAGCACGCGGCCCAATGTGAAGATCGCGGCTATGGCCATCAGTATCGTGTCGCCGGGGCGCGCGAGCTCGATGACCCCGATCAGGATCAGCACCAAAGGCGCATTCTCGATGAAATTGGCCTGCGCGCGCATCCGCCGCACCAGCGGCTCGTGGCCGCCATCGCCGATGGATACTTTGAGCGATGTGCGCAGCTGGCCGATGCGCACGCCCAGCCAGATGTTCACGATGACCGCCGCTGCGCCCGCGCAGAGTGTCGTTGTCAGGATCATTGTTGTGCCCTTGTTTCCTTCGGTGCGGCCCCTGTTGGCAAAGCCTGCTCCCCCCGAAACATGCTGGTAGCCTTCCCAAGCTTGCAAAGCATCCAAAATTACGTATAGGCGCGCTTCGCCTGCGATTGGCGATTCCAATCTGTCATGAAGTCCCACCGCGTGCGCGCACAGGGGTTGTGTGCCGAGCTGGTTTTGCCTATCGCCATCATGACATAACGACCCTTAGATCAGGAACAGGTGCCGCAATGGCCGTCCCCAAACGAAAGACCTCGCCGTCACGCCGCGGTATGCGCCGCAGCCACGATGCGCTGAAGGTCGATGCTTTCCACGAATGCAGCAACTGCGGCGAATTGAAGCGCCCGCACATGCTGTGCGGTGCATGCGGCCACTATAATGGCCGTGAGATCATCGCTGTCGGTCTCTAAAGTCCGACTGAGGGAGACAAGCCGACCATGACATTGCCGCGTATCGCCGTTGACGCGATGGGCGGCGATGAGGGCGTGCGCGCCATGATCGAGGGCGCGGCGCTTGCGCGCACACGCCACGATCAATTCAAGTTCCTGCTGGTCGGCGATGAAGCGCGGATAAAGCAAGCGCTTTCGCGCCATCCCAATCTGCGCGCGGCTTCCGAAATCCTCCATGCGCCCGATGTCGTCAGCGGCGATGAAAAGCCGACGCAGGCGCTGCGGCGCGCCAAGACCACCTCGATGGGGCTGGCGATCGATGCGGTGAAGCGCGGCGATGCCGGCGCGGCGGTCAGCGCGGGCAATACCGGCGCCTTGATGGCCATGGCCAAAGTGGCGCTGCGCATGGTGCCCGGGATCGATCGCCCGGCGCTGGCGGCCTTGTTGCCAACGCTGGGCAAGCACGATCTGATCATGCTCGATCTTGGCGCAAACGCCGAATGCGATGCGCGCAATCTGGTGCAGTTTGCGATCATGGGTGCGGCTTATGCGCGGATCGTCAACGGGCTGGATAATCCGCGCGTGCGCTTGCTCAATATCGGCTCCGAAGAAACCAAGGGCACTGGCGAACTGCGCGAAGCGGCCGCGCTGATGAAGGAAGCGGCGCTTCGGCTGGAGTTCAGCTTCGATGGCTTCATCGAAGCGGACAAGCTGTCACGCGGGGATTTCGATGTCGCCGTCACCGACGGGTTTTCCGGAAATA
>Ga0164294_10001267_pt1 | contig 23563 bp, 20 predicted proteins | sample GEODES005metaG_FD_111479 | JGI IMG/M metagenome (GOLD analysis project Ga0164294, IMG submission 111479) | Oligotrophic lake water microbial communities from Sparkling Lake, Wisconsin, USA - GEODES005 metaG | ecosystem: Environmental > Aquatic > Freshwater > Lake | place: USA: Sparkling Lake...
CAGCGCCTGGCTCGCCTTCACGTCGGCGATGATCGTGCCGCCGGGGACGGCCTTCAGCACCGGCTCGGCCAGGATCGAGAGGATCTGGTCGCCCCAGACGACGCGGCCCTGCCCGTCGACCGCGCCGATCCGGTCCGCATCGCCATCGAAGGCGATGCCGAAATCGAGGCCCTTTTCGGCGACCAGCGCCTTCAAGTCGGCGAGGTTCTTTTCCTCGGTCGGATCGGGATGGTGGTTGGGGAAGGTGCCGTCGATATCGGCATAGAGCAGGTGATGCTCGCCGGGCAGCAGCTTCACGAGCTTTTCGAGGACCGCGCCGCCAGCGCCATTGCCATTGTCCCAGCCGATCCTGAACGCGCCGCCGGCATAACCTGCGAACACGCGGTTCACGTAAGCGTCCTCGATGTCGTAATCGGTGACGGTGCCCTGGCCCTCGTCCCAATCACCCTCGGCAGCCATGCGGCCCAGCGACTGGATCTGGTCGCCGTAGAAGGGCTTGTGCTGCAGCACCATCTTGAAGCCGTTATAGTCGCCGGGGTTGTGGCTGCCGGTGATCTGGACGCCGCCGTCCACCTCCAGCGTCGCCTCGGCATAATAGAGCATCGGCGTGGGGCCGACGCCGATCCGCACGACATCGACGCCACTGTCGACGAAGCCCTGCACCAGCCGCTCGACCAGCATCGGCGAGGAGACGCGGCCATCGCGGCTGACGACCACGCGGGTACCGCCGGCGCGCAGGATATGGCTGCCGAAGCCGCGCCCGATCGCATAGGCGTCGTCCCCGCCCAGCGCCTTTCCGACGATCCCGCGGATGTCATATTCACGCAGCGATGTGGGATCGAAACGATGGGTCAAGGTCGGTCTCCTGTTTGGCCGAACGGCCGTAGATTAGATGGGTCTGCGGCGCGCCAGAAGGACATCGCGCGCGGCGTTGACCTGCATGGTCAGATCGGCGGAGCCCCCGGCGTCCGGATGGACACGCGCGATCAAACGCCTGTGCGCCGCCCTTATATCCTCGGCCGTCGCACGCGGCGAAACATCCAGCAACCGGCGCGCCTGATCGGGGGTCATGTCGCCGCCGTTGTTGCGGGCGCCGTTCCTGCGAAACCAATACCACCAGCCGGCACCGCCGAGCGCGAGAAGGCCGGGGACGATCTCATGCTTGCGTAGCAGGGCGAAGGCGGTGATCGCCGCCACGACCGCCGCCACATCACCGAAGCGCATCGCCTGATCACTGTGCGTCTTCCACGCCCAGTAACCGATGGCTGCCGCCGCGATGAGGACGAGGCCGATCACGCCGGCTCGGCGATCCGCGCCGCTGCCGCCTCGACGGCGGGAAGCTGGAGCCCGGCGATCAGCTCGCGCAATTCCTGCCGGGCGGCGATATGCGCCATGCCCGCCTCCTGGCCCATCGCGCCGAGATCGAGCAGGGTCAGCCCCTTCGGGAAAAGCTCGCGGTAGATGACGCGCTCGGACAGGCCGGGGATGGTGCGGAAGCCGACGCGCTTGGAAAGCTCGGCGAGAGCGGAGGCGACGCGGCGCATGTTGCGGGCTTCCAGATGCTGGAGCCGGTTGCGGAGCACGACCCAGTCGACGGTCGCGCCGTCCTTCTTTCCGCGCGCCTTGCGGGCATCCCAGACGAGTTCGGCATAGAAGCTCGGCCGCGTGACCTTGAAGCTGTCGGCATCGACCTGGCCGATCAGATCGAGATCGACGAAGCTGTCGTTGATCGGCGTGACGAGCGTGTCGGCGGTCGAGATGGCGGCGCGGACATAATCGTCGTCGCGGCCGGGCGTATCGATGACCAGCACGTCGGCCTCGGCCGCCAGCGCGTCGAGCCGCTCCTCGATCGGGCCGCTCTTCGTGGCGTCGTAGGTCTCGTGATGCGGGACGACGAGGCTCAGCCCCTCGCGCTTCGCATAGGCCGCGCGATTGTCGAGATAACGCCCGAGCGTGCGCTGCCGCGTATCGAGATCGATCGCCGCAACGCGCTTACCGGCGACGGCCAGCGAGATGGCGGTGTGGACGGCGGTCGTCGACTTGCCGGAGCCACCCTTCTCATTGGCGAAGACGATACGATGCGCGCTCACATGGCTCCCCTGGATAGTCCGAGCCGATCTAGGCGAAGCGCCGCTCGCCCTCAAGCGCGGCCGCCACGCAAGTTTCAAACGAAAGTGTCGTTAACAGCGAGGTACCAGTTTTGTTGAGGTCGTACCCATGTTTCTCTCGATCCCGGATATGCGGGGGCCAAGCGCCCCGTCTGCTTCACCAGGCGAAGCAGCGTTCGATCTCGGCATGGCCTATTCCAGCGGCAGCGGCGGCGTGCCGCTCGATCTGGTCCAGGCGCATCGCTGGTTCAACGTCGCGGTGCTGTGCGGCCATCGGCCGGCGATGGCGATGCGGGCCGAGGTGGCGGCGGAAATGTCCGGCACCGAAATCGCCGAGGCGCAGCGGCTGGCCCGCACCACCTGCGCGAACCGGGCCGCCGCTTAACACCCATCCACCCTCCGGGCTTGCCTGGAGAGAGAGCGACTAACCCCCTCCCCAGAACCGGCCCTGGGGGAAGCCTTCAGAGATTGCCCGAGATGCTCCGGGTGAAGCGATCGCCCGGTATGTTGACGAGGCTGCCGACCCGGCCACGATTGCGCCGCATCGCGAAACCGATCGCGCCGAAACCCGCCATCATCATCGCCCAGCTCGCCGGCTCCGGCACCGCGCTGACTTCCGCCTGCGAATGGCCCAGGATCACCTCGCCCGACAGGATGCTGCCGCCGTAGACGAAGTTCGACAGCGTCAGGTGGATCGCGTTGGTCTGCACGAACAGATCGCGGCTGTTGACGAAGGTCTGGCTCTGCTCGTTCAGAACGAGCTTCAGCCCCAGCAGATCGAGCGCGACGGTGTTCGGCCCGGCATTGGCTAGCGCCGACAGATCGAGCGAGAGCGCGCCCAGGATCGAACCGCTGATCCCCAGATTGGTGATCGTCGAGGCGTTGGTGCCGACCAGGCTGCCGTTCGCCGCGATCGACGCCGTCGAAGTCGAGGTCAGATTGTCGGCGGTGATGCCGAGGCCGACGAGCGGAACACCCAGCGCCGTCGTCTTGAGCGTCGTGCCGGCATTGGCGATCGTGGTCGTGCCGGTCGCGGAGGCGAGGCCCGAGGTGTTCGAGAAAGCCTGCGTCGTCACGACGCCGAGGCCGAGCGTCTCATAAGCATCGGTGACGATGCCGTCGACGAGCAGCCAGCTCTGGTTGGTGGCCGCCGCGCCGCCGCTGACATTGTAGGTCGCGGGCGGGTTGGAGCCCGATACCGGGGCGACGGTGGCGCTCGCCTGCACCACGTTCAGCGCGGACAATTGCAGAGATGCGGCGGTCGCGCCGCTCGACACGCTGGTCGCACCCGCAAATGCCGGCGACGCCAGCACCAAGGCCAACCCGGCCAATGCAACTTTCGATAAGCTACTCATCCCAATTCCCCCAACACAAGAAGCGATGGGTCAAATCGATGAATAGCATTACCTCGACGTGTAATTTCTAGTTCTACGCAGAGTTAATCAAATGTCATTTCGACGATTACTTGCAATATGATGATCTATTCTTAGGTGCGTTTACTTACGGACCGCTACGTAGTCAATAGCTATCAGAATGGTTTTACATGCAGAATGAGCGACAATAAGCCGCGGTTTTCCGCCATCGTTGGCGAAATCAAACGTTCGGGCAGGGAAAACGGGCGTCAAGCGCCCGCGGTGAAGCGCCGGTTAAGCTTCTACGGGCGCCGTGACGATGACGCGCAGGCCCGGCTTGTTGTCGAAGCGCTCGATCGACCCGTCGAGACGCTGGACCATCGCCTTCATCATCCGCGATCCGAAGCCTTCGCGCGTGCCGACCGCGCCCTGGCCCTGATCGGCGACGATCAGGCGGAACTGGTTGCGATATTCCTCCAGCGCGATGGCGATCGGCCCGCTCGCGCCGCCATAGGCATATTTGTTGGCGTTGATGACGAGCTCGGTCAGGATCAGCCCGACGTGGACGGCACGATCCGCCGAGATCAGGATCGGTGCGAGATCGAGCACGAGCCCCGCCGCCCAATCGCTGCCCATCGCCTCGCGCATCTCGCCGATCAATTCCTCGAGATAGCGGGCAAGGTCGACCGTCTCGACATGATCGGCCTGATAAAGCCGTCGATGCACCAGCGCGACGGCGGAGATGCGGCGCTGCGCTTCCTCGAGGTTCTTCGCGGTCTCGGTGCCCGCCTCGGCCCGCGCCTGCAGCGCGAGGAAGGACTGGACGAGCTGCAGGCTGTTCTGGACGCGGTGGTTCACCTCGCGCAGCAGATGGTCCTTCTGGACGATCAGCCCTTCCTTGTCGGCGATCGTCGCGGCCAGCTCCCGGTTCAGCTCGCGCAGCCGCCGCGCCTGCCGGGCCTCGAACAGTCGGCGCCGTAGCCGGACCGCGCTCTCGATCTGCCCCAGCGTCCACGGCCGTGCGCGGAAGCACACCTCTTCGCGCCAGGATTCGAACGAATTGCGCGGGGTCAGCACCAGATTGGGATCGGCGGCGCTGTCCTTGTGCGGATTGCCCGCCCATTCGACGAGCTCGCGCTCCTCGACCCGGAACCAGATCAGCATCATTGCCGTGTCGGCGACGACCGACACCGCCAGCACGCCGCTCGCGAGGTCGGGCCATTCCTGCGCCGGGGGGTAAGCGGCACTGAGCGAGCGCGACACGAACGGCTCGTCGGAGGCCTTGGCGGCCAGCCACTTCGCAAGCCGCAGCAGATCGGGGCGCTCCGGCACGACGCCTTCCGCCATGACCGTATCGCCGAGGATCGCGGCGAAGCCGTCGGCATTCAGCATTGCGCACAGATCGCTGCCGAGCGGCAGCAGGAAATCGTCGACCGACTGGCCGTTTCCGATCTGGCCGAGGATACCGTCTTCGGCCGCCCGCAGCCGGATGCGCTCGCGATAGGTCTCGGCTTCCTCCTTGGCGCGGATCTGACGGGCGAGGCCGCTGGCGATCGTGCTGCACAGCGTCCGCGTCTCGAAATCCAGGTCGCGCGGGCTCTGGTGGTGGCAGGCGACCAGCCCCCACAGCAGCCCGTCCTTCACGATCGAGATCGAGGCGGACGCGCCGACGCCCATGTTGCGCATGTAGCGCAGATGGATCGGCGAAACGCTGCGGATGCTGACGTCGCTCAGGTCGACGCCCGCTTCGGACGCGGGGCGGATCGGCGCAGGCTCGTAATGGACGTCGGGGATAACCCGCACCCGATTGCGCACGTAGAGAGCGCGCGCCTGCCGTGGAATGTCGCTCGCCGGAAAATGGTGGTTCATGAACGACGGCAGCGAGGGATCGCGGTCCTCCGCCACCACCAGCCCGGCGCCATCGTCGAGGAAGCGGTAGATCATCACCCGGTCGAAGCCGGTCCGCTCGCGAAAGATCGTGGCGGCACGCGCACAGAGCGAAGTCAGATCGGCCGCCCGCTCGAACGAGGCACCGGCGGCATCCAGGTCCGCCAGCATGCTTCCCGCCGAGAGCGGCGACGGCGGCGCGGGTTCCAGCGTCACGATGACGTCCTGCCCCGCGATCGTCGCGAAGGCCTCGAACACGCCGATCCGTCCGGGAACGAGCGCCAGTCGCAGCACCGTGCCGGCTTCGAGCTTGCCGAGGATACTCTTCACATCCTGCGCCAGCAGCGCGCCCACCGGGCGACCGAGCCACTTCGGCGTCAGCAGCGTCTCCAGATCGCCCGCCCCGGCCTTGACGACGAGCGTCTCGCGATCGGCGATGAGCAGCAGGCCGTGCGGCTGGATGGCCCCGGCGACATGGATCGGTTCGCGGTCGCAGGCGGACAGATCGGGCGCGATGTCGGCGCCGGAAGACGGAAGCGCCTGGCTTTCGGCGAGGTGCTGCAGATCGATCTCATTGGGGGCGGACAGGGTGGATCTCCAGAGCCATCCCCCACGGACGGCGATGCGACGCTAACGCCGAATCGCGCCGAATCAATCCTTTGGGGTTAAGACCCCGGCCGCCAGAAGGTACGCACCGATCAATCCGGGCGCTTCGTCGCAGCCCGGAGGCACGATGCGATCGGCGAGCGTGGCTTCGTCGACATCGGCAAGATAGCCCGCGAGCAACGTCGCCGTGCGTGCCCGAATCGCCGGAAAAAGCGCCGCCTGCGCCATCACGCCGCCACCGAGGACGATCGTCTCCGGTGACACCGTCAGGATCAGCGTCGCGCACAATTGCGCGACGGCGTCGGCCTCCACCGCCCAGGCCGGATGATCGGGCGGCAATTCGTCGAGCCCCCGTCCCCAGGCCGCGCGGATCGCCGTTCCCGATGCCAGGCCTTCCAGGCAATCGCCATGGAACGGGCAGACGCCGGCGAAATGCCGATGATCGGGATGGCGGCGGATGAGGATGTGGCCGACCTCGGGATGACCCTGCCCGTGGACCGGCTGCCCGTTGGTGACGAGCCCGACGCCGATGCCCGTGCCGATCGTAACATAAGCGAGATCGCCCTTGCCGGTCCCGGCACCCAGCCGGGATTCGGCGATCGCCGCGGCATTGACGTCGGTATCGATCGCCACCGGCTTGCCCAGCATCGCGCCGAAACGCCCGACCAGATCGACGCCCGACCAGCCCGGCTTCGGCGTGCGCACGATCTGACCATAGGTCGGCGAGGCCTTGCGCAGATCGAGCGGCCCAAAGCTGGCGATGCCGACGCTCTCGATCCTGCCCGCATCGGGATGCTCCGCGAAGAATCGCGCGATTTCGGCGAAGGTCTCGTCCGGATCCCGCGTCTCGACGCGGTGCGTGACCAGCGAGCCCTGCTCGGCCGACCCCAGCCCGAGCACGAACTTCGTACCCCCCGCTTCGATACCGGCATAAAGCGTCATGGAGCGCCCTTAGAACCAAAAAACCCGCCAAGCGTGTGGCTCGGCGGGCTCTTTAAAATGGTGGGCGTGGCAAGGATTGAACTTGCGACCCCTGCGATGTCAACACGTCCGCTCTAATATGAGCCTAACGCCGACAACCACCAAACCAGCCTAAAAACAACAGCTTAAACCATCGCTCGGAAACCTTCATAACCGCGAATGAGCGATCCGCCAAGCGATGGATGCTTCAAAATTGCTTCAATTGCGAGCGCCGAAAACCTCGCAACAGTTGGACGTTGCTTACATCCCCCTCCTCGGGCATCCCTAGCGCGCGGCATCGCCAAATCGGTGTCGTGAGGCATGATAACCTCGCCGTCACAAGGTCCGGTCAAGATTTCTTGGCCGGGTGGCATGTGCGTATGTCCAACCGGCAACGGTAAAGGCACATGCGCCTAGTCCTTGTGCTGGGTTATCATCGCCCGGCTTCAACCGGGCAAAGCCTCCAACATGAAGGGGGCGATCATGGGAATCTTCATCGGTGGCGTGGTCATTTTTGGCTTCATATGTGTCGTGGCGGTTGTCAGCGGTTTGATTCAAGAACACGATCGAAAAGCTGCTTTAGCGGTTGCAGAGAAGACGTTCGGCGAGCGCTTCGGTAAAATTGATCATCATTTCACCCGCGAGAATGCCTGCATCGGTATCGATTGGGCAAACGAGCGTTTGATCCTTGGGCGGACGATTGAAGAAGCCGCCACTTACCCATTAGCCTCCGTTCGCGATGCCAATGTAGAAATTGACGGCGTGAACGTGACGCACTCCACAGCCACTACCAAAACAGGCAGGGGATCACAGGTCGCTGGTGGAGCAGCCGGAGCAGCCCTCCTTGGTCCAGCGGGTCTACTTCTCGGAGGTTTGTCAGGAAAGAGCACCACCACAGGGCAGGCAACGGAAGAGCGGTACATTCGCTCGATCAAACTCGTCATTCGAACTGCGGATCGCGCGGCTCCTCTGAGGGATATCGAATTCTACAAGGGGTCAGGCAACGGTGTGCCCGCGCGATACCTGACGGAGTATCTAAAAAAGGCGGCTCACTTCCACGCCCTTCTTATGGGCGCGATCGAGGATTACGCTCCTGGAAGGAGCCTTGCTGTGAAGGACGACGGGATCGATCACGATCTGGTTGCCGGGCTAGAGCGCCAGTTGATGCAGGCGAAGGCGGATAAGGTTACAAGCCAAACATCCTAACCACAGAAGCCCGCAAATGCCGCTGTGGCTCGATCGCAGCCCCACCCTCCCGATGCCCACGAATGCGCTAGCCGTTGTCCCTAGGCCATTTAAACCTGCTGTGTGGACAACGGCTACGCAACATATCTGAAAATTAGCAGATCGATGGAAAGCCTATGCCCTCTATAAAATGGAGAGGATAATGCTGCTGATCGTATGCCTGCTGGTGGCAGGGCTCGCGTGCTTTCTGCTTTCGTATCTGCGAAGACGAAGCGGCTAACCTATCGCGTCCAGCAGACTCGACCGAACGCGCTCGGCCTCTTCGACAAATGTTCGAGTGGCACTCAAAACCTTTTTAACTTTTACCGAATCTAGGCTTTCCTGCTTTCCCTTGTGCACCACCGCATTTCGTAAATCAAAAAGGTCGTGCATTTCGGATTTCTTCATCGCATTTACTTGCGCTTTCCCTAAACCAGTCAAATCACCCCACTTTGCCAGCAGGGATTGAACGGACACATTGTCAATCGCATTAAAGGCAGTCGAATTGGTAACATTTGGAACATGTGTCCAGAATACAGCTCGAATTACGGTTTCGCACGCCATAGCGGCACCTATAATTGCTTCTCCCAAGCTTCCTTCCTTCAATCGTACTTCCGCTGTTGATAGGAGATCGATCCAAAGCGGCGGACCATCCGGCTCTTGAAGAGCTTTGTCGATCTTTTCCCAGTCATCAAAATCGAGGCAGGCCAGCTTACTAAATTTAACAATGCCACCGGTCTGATAGAAAATGGCATCATCACTATTGCGGAAGACTTTGAAGTCCCCCACAAATCTGTCAACTTTGGACCCATCCTCATTGGATTGAGGAGCGGAGGATCGCAAAATCCATCGCATAGTTCGCAGCCAATTATTCAACGCCAATGACAATAGGTCCGGTACTTGCAGGCGCATCTCTTCAAGCCGAGGCAATTTTTCGACGATCCTTAGATCAAATGGCGCTCCATCTTCACCGGGATAAGATATTTTCGGTAATTCGCACAGAACCTCGACCTGATCGATCGCCCACCAGCTATTCGGTGAGTCATTGGCCTCGGTCGCAATGCCACGATAGAAGCTGCATGATCGTCTATATTCCGGTTTCGGTAGTCTGACGCTTACAGCAGTTTCGTTGACGACGAAGCTGTGGGTCGAGCCCAAAAGAGGATAGCGCACAGCTAAGCCGGTTACTGCCGATATCCGATAACCTGAACCGTCGAACAGCATACATCGCCTCACCAGCAAAAAACGACAAGATATATCGAAGCAGCGAATTCCTCTACGGGCGACTCGCCCCGCTCTGATTACGACACATGCGTCCGGCGATGGACTGGTTATCGATGCAGCAAAGCCTGCTGTTGGGTGGGTAGCGGCAAGGCAGCTTCCAGCGCTGCGACGCGGCTTCCAGACATCCGACTTGCCATTCAGCAGGTCAAATTCGGATGCCTATCGATAATTATCGATAGTAAATCCTATGTTGTGCTGGCTCCGGGTCAAGATATGCTCTCTCTTTCCGGCGTCCGTTCCTTGAAACTTGCTCCATCCTAGCGTGCAAGGATTAACGCCTAATACATCTACAGCGTTGGGTCTTCGGTCCAGTTCGTGAAGTTGTGAAAAGTTACAAAACAAACGAACGGGTTTTCGGGCATCTTCGTTCATCGCCCAAGAATAAGGTTCATATGTGTCATCCGGAGATAAGACATATGCGACCCTGTTGGGAATATTCGTTTCTCTATCTGGGTTAAGCCCAGACCTTGGGTTGTCAGCGTAAACTTCAATGCTTTTTAACATCCAACCGCAGCGTCCAGGAGCGAAGGCGTCACGCCAGACAACCCATTGTGGCGTCTGAGATATCTGTTCAACAGGGACACTTTTTTCGAGAGGCAGCGCTGGCCCAGGCCAGTTATACCTTTCGCATCCCCACTGATGAGATGTTGTCTGCCAGTTCGCGGAAAGCTTAACGGTGATATCGCTGGGCACTTTTGCACGAACGTAAACTGCGTCTCCTTTCGCCGCGTTTGCATGCGGCCAGAAGCCGAGGACTAAATAGGTTGCGAACGCCACCCCCAGCATCGCAGCGCAGCCGGAGAGCCATTTTTTGGGATATTCAGTCATCTTGTCTCATGGCAGCTTTCGGGATGTTAGCTCGCGAAAGTGTACGGCTGCAATTGGGGTCGAAAGCTGTCGTTAGGCTTCTGCCAACGCCCTGTAGACACTACCCCGGCCGATCTTAAGCTGCTTGGCAATGGCGGTCGGTCGGACACCCTCCGCTTTCAACCGACGCACCTCGTCAAAGGGCACTTGCTGCGGACGCCCCTTATATTTCCCTTCCGCTTTGGCCTTAGCGATGCCTTCCATCTGGCGCTCTTTACGGATCGCCGTTTCAAACTGCGCAAACACGGCCAGCATTTGAAGGAAGGCGATGCCCGCTGGCGTCGCGGTATCAATAGGTTGATCAGTAGCGCGAAGGAAAGCACCCTTAGCTTTCAGCTTCTCGACGATGCCCTCCAAATCCTTCACCGATCTCGCCAGCCGATCAATTCGGGTTACCATGAGGGTGTCGCCTGCGCGCACGAATGAGAGAACGGTTTCCAGTTCGTCGCGGCCTTCGGTGGTCGTGCCACTCTTCTTCTCTGATCGGACAATGCTGCAACCAGCGACACGAAGCGCGGCCTCTTGGATTGAGCAATCTTGGTCATCTGAGGAAACGCGCGCGTACCCAATGGTGGTCGTCATCGATTCTGTCCCATTTATCTCTTACACCCGACTCGATTAGTGTTCGATAAATCTGGAGTCAACTTAATTGGGACGCACTTTCTGTTCCACGGAGTTGTTCGGGAAGGGTATACCTATCCGGTAAGCTTCAATGGGGCTAAACTGAATACGTAGACAAATGGAGCGGTTAGGAGCGGATGAAAGGCCCATCAGCAATCAGTGAGCGCTTTGCGGAGCTTCTCGATCAACTCACAGCGGTGGAGGCGACAAAGCAATATCATAGCGATGGATATGTGCGCGGCGAGTATGTTGACGATAATATCCTTTTGAATTGGAAGGTTAAGGCGAAGAACCTATTAAGGACTGCCTGTGGTTTCGACTCGGAACACTATAAGCAGTTCGAAAGCTGCATAGAGCATGGCGGCTATGTTACAAATCATACGGTCTTGCTTAGGCTGAAAGCCGTGTTCCTAGCAGCGCAAGAAGATTATAACGGGGGATACCTGATTTCCTTACGGACCTTGGTCCAAGCGGAAGTCTTTAGCACCGAGCTTGATCAGGCTAGGGAATTGCTTAATTCTGGCTATATTACTCCGGCGGCAGTTGTGGCGGGAGTCGTTTTAGAAACCACTCTCCGCCAGTTATGCATCGATAAAGGCATAGACGCTAAATCGCTCGCTCGGATGAATGATGACTTGGTAAAGGCCGGGGTATTCAACTCGCTGACGCACAAAAGAGTCACCGCACTTGCTGCGCTGCGTAATTCCGCAGCGCATGGGAAATCGGCCGATTATGATGCTACCCATGTAAAAGACATGATAGAGCAGATTGAGCGTTTTGTGGAAGAGCGCCTTCCTTAGGCTACAGGCCCTTACCAGAGCGCAGCAGGACGATATTCTAGCACAGCGCGCTAAGGACGTTTCCTTGGGCATGCTGGCGAAGAAGTATGGGGTTTCTAGGGCTGCTATTCAGCGGGTGGAGAAGCGGCGGCCCGCTTAAGCCAAATTGGCATATTCACCCCGCTAGCGACCGGCATCGAGACGTGGCAAAAATGCCAGATGATCTGGCTGTTAGCTCTTCTCCAAACCGTCCCAAGCCAAACGAGAGTCGGTATAAACGAAGGTTGGGTGGTGCCCTCGGAGCGGTCAAAGCGGGCTTCAAGTGTTTGCCCTGCTGGACGCGTCACGGCTGAATACACAGATAGAATTACCGATCGATCGTTAAAGGTGGAGGGGATGGGACGATCTTCCACACCTGCTGACGAACAGGAAATAGCGGCAATGTTGAAGCCACTATCGAGTTATAGTTCTATCGATGTTGCCTGTTGGGGCCGCGAAGGCGTGAATGTCGTAGTTTATGGATTTGATACGCGGACTGGCCACGGCGGAAGGATCGACTTCCTTTGGACGGCTCATGGGCCAGAAGCCTTGGGCTCGGACGCCGTTTATCCATCTGCGCCAGACAAGCAGAAGCCTTAGCGAAGAGCTTCCGCGATGACAGGATTCCTCATCATCCTCGGCATGGGGTCGTTCCTGCTGATACCGACCCTGCTAATTACCGCTGTCATCGCTTGGCTAGGCAGACTCATCACGAAACGCTTTTCGGAGAGAGCGCAGATCATGGCCGCCATCGTAAGTGGCCTGCTCATTCCCGCTTATCTTATCGTTAGGGGCTTCTATCTCGCTTACCCTTGGCCCCTTGCTAAGCCACAATACGTCACGGATGCGTTGCTACAGGGACCGCTGCTGATCTGTATGGCGGTAGGCTTCGTGCCCTTCTCCCTTAGCATCAGCTTCGGAATAATCCGCGGTCGGCCGCGATGGGTAAGACCGTGGGATGGTCGTTAGGCTCTTGGGCAGCTTTCCGGCCGGACCGTCACCATCCTTACGAGCCCGGATTCACCGGCATATCGGAAGTTCTCGATTAGCCCCCTAGACAAAGGATTGTGCTTTCGATTGGCGCAGACTTGGGCTCTCAGTCCGCCATTGAGATAGTCTGATCGTTGGGCAAGGTCCTTGGCCGACAAATTATCGAGCGGGACACCAGATGCGTCGGTCAAGGTGTAGGCGAACGTGATGTAGAGTTGGCCGGTCGAGATATAATCTAGTCGGGTGAATTTGCCGGTCTGCTTGGGCAAGGCCCGTGCTAGCTCGCCTAACTGGTCTATCCAACAATCGGACCTGTTGCGGACGTAGTTTGCAAACCAGACGCGGCTCTTCCCGTGTCCCTCTACATGATCACCAGCATGGCAGCGGCTATAGCCATGGGCCAACATGTAACTTGTGATGGTGGGCTCTCCGTAGGCAGAATCTACTGCGAAGGCCCCTCCGAAGATTCCGAGGAACACCGAGGCGGTGATCCCGCGCCGTTCGATGTTCACATTTAAGCGATAACAGATGGCGATTACAGGAATCGAAAACGCTACCATTGCAAGCGTGCGTAGGCCGCTCTCGTCAACGTCGATGGCTTCTGCTTTTGCCCCGACAGCGCGGATTGCCGATATTATCGAGAAGAGCCCACCGCCCCCAATCCACCCGACGATATCGTTGAAGAGGAAAATAAACCCGACGACCACGACCGCTGCGATCAGAAGCACCTTCCGATTTGAAGTCTCTTGGCCGAATGATGGATCGTCGGGCGCCTTTGTGGCCACGGTGCTTCCCCCTGCACTACGAATGCGGAGATACCTAGGAGAAACCCGAAGTCCTAGAGATTTCCGGCCAACGTGATGCCATTGGCTTCCCATTTTTAGGCCGGAAACACCCTAGGCTCACATGGAAACTAAGCAGCCAATGCTGGCTGATCATCGAACCAGATCGTCTTATGCTCTGTGCGGATGCCCAAGGCCTTGAGATGGGTTTTCACCTTGGGATTGCCCATCACCTGTGCAAATCGGGTTTCATCATCCATGCCGAGTAATGCTCTCGCTCGGCCCTTAGCGATCATTACCTGCTTTTCCACTTTGAGTCTCGTGAGGAGTTCCACCAACTGAAGAGGCTTCCCGCGAAGGTTCGGCAACACCGGCTCCCAAGGCTGAATGATCGCACCGGGGAAGGTTTCTTCCAGCATCGTCATCGGTTCGGGTGAGCCGCTAACGACCATATGCACTGTGCATTGCCCGGCGATGCCGCCCGGCGCGACGCGGCAATGCCCACGGTTCACGGCCTGCATCATCACGTCCTGCAATTCCGAACGCCGGATCAGCTTATGCTCGTCCCCTGTTACTTGGTCGGCGCGCTTGCCGGTCGCTGCCATATATCGCGCCTGATAGGTGGTGGCCCGTTGGTCGAATGCACTGATGACGACGACGTTTTTGCAATGCCGGAAATCATTGATCCCGTGGTGAGCGCCCCAGCTTACGAAATGGACTTCCATTTCTTTGGGCAGCAGATCGGTTATGGTCTTTTCCAGATCGAATTTGAGCCAAGGCTTTGGCTTGTGACATACGACCAGCCAAGGTTCCTTGGGCCTGAGAAGCATCACCGCGCTTACGTGCTCTAGAATCACATTGAGTTCGTCGGGCGCGCGCAATGCAGTCTGCCCGCTGCTACGCTTCCAGACATTGAACCGGACTTTCTCATAAGAATTCTGACCGGCCGGAAGCCACACTAGGTTGCCCCGCGCTTTATCCCATTCCTTATAAGTCTGCCTGATCGACGCAGAGCCGTCCAAAATGACAAGAGGCGCGAGATCATCGGGAAGCTTAGGTCCACTACCGACCAAAGCCATGCCGTAGCATTTGTCGTTCATGATAAGGAGCTTGCGCCCAGCAGCCAGCTTCAGTTGCTTGATGGCTTCTGTTTGCGACGGAGTAAGTGGTGCGCGTGAAGAGCCCGCATCTTCGCCCCTCATTCCCCTCGGCAGCTTGTTAAAGATGGAGGGCACACGGAGCAACTTGCCCGGTGTCTCGTCAATCATCCTTACCAAGGTCGCGACCCTATCTAGATATGGGGCATCGTAAGGACGCAGCGCGGCCGCGAGCCCCCGAAGTTCATCGACGCTGATATTGATGGGTAGAGCGGGCAGAAGCCCTTCGTCCCAAAACCGTCCTGGCCTCGGCATACCGCGAAAATAGAATTCGCTGGCGCTGATAAACGACTTTTTGGCGAGCCGGTAACGGAGCTTCGCGTGGGTAACGAACAGCACCCTTGCCCGGTTGGCATTCTCTGCGCCCAAACCCCTCATCGAAAACTCGGGGTCGTCGGTAAGGATAGCGTAATCACCCTCTTCCAATCCCGCCCGCTCAATGATGGAGAGGATTTCCTTCTTCGTGTAGGTGGCAATCAAAGCTCCAACATCAGGTTGGAAGCCGTCTTTCTTCCAATGAAATAAACCGGTTGCTAGCAACCCTGTTTTTCCAACACCGCAAGGTATAGGAGCTAAATAGAATTTTGAGTCAAGCTCTCCATGAAAGGATTTATGGATAGCAAGGGCTAGGCTATTTAGAGCCATTCTATTTTCGATTGGATGTTTTAAAATAGATAAATTTATGTGAGATTTTATGGTATTAAACATCATATACATTAATTCCGTTTGAATAAGTTAAGTTGATGTTTCTCTGTTAATATAAGCAGAGAAAGCTAAATTTGGATTGTAGTTGAAGCGCGAGCCGCCCTTGGGGCAAATGGCGCCATCTAATTGAGTCCAGTCTTAAGTCGCCTTCACTTTGAACATGTCGCGGCTCATTCCCCAGAGGGGACGCCGCAGATGTTCGATACAGGAACTGACTTTAACCTTGGCGGGGAGGCAGATTACCCGGGAGACCAGCTCCCCGCCAGAGCTTATGAATTACTTCTTAATTGGCGGAGGCTACTTTAAGAATATTCATTGAAGTATATTCAATGAGCCAGCAAGCGGCGGACAATCTTGGGCACTCGGAAATAGGTGTTGAGCTATTTTCGATAACGGAATATATAGTCCTAGCAGCCCGGAGGAGCTTCTCTGCATTGATCTTCTGCGCTTTGTTTTCATTTTTCGTTCTCTGCTCATTGTAATTATCTAAAGAAGTATTCTTCGAAACCGTATTTTTCATAATCAATCCTATTTATCTAAAGTGGTACTGTTTGCAGAACCGCGTAGGTTTACCGCATGGCAATTAAGTTGAACTCGTAAGATGAGCCCCCTCCGGCCCGGCTCACGCGGCTCGAAGAGGCATACGATGGCCCCATTGCTGGGGTTGACCGCAGATAAGTGATTCGCGCATGCAAAATCAATGCTGTCTAATTTTTTACCTATAGTACGACTTAGCAGTCAACTTTAATGACTGCTAAGTTTAAGGATGTTTATTCAAGTTTAGGAAACGACTTGAGTTTTGCGTTAAATAACGACTTAATTGGTTTATTATTCGGCGACTTTAAACACGGTGAGGGGGAAGAAACCGGCAAGCGCCGAATGGCCGCCAGCTACTGTCCTCACAGGTCGATCGAGGGTGGCAGGCACTCAGGACACACCGTAAATCGCCCGCGTTGTGCCCCCTCTAAGACTTATCCAGAGCGTAGGCTCGACACGTCGCCGTCCATTTTGGAGGTTGGTCGGATAGGCTGATGTAAGAGCAATGCGGCCGAAAAACTGGAAGCTCTTAGCTACGCACAGCGTTCATTCGCCCACGCCCGCCCGGCCAACTTCAATGCAAGGTCGTGCGGCCGCAGGTGTGCATACCGAAACAGCATTCGGGGGTCGCGGTGTCCGCTGATGACGGATAACTCCACAGTTGTAAGACCCATTTCAGCGAAGCGGCTGATCGCTTCGTGCCGTAGATCGTGAAACCGAAGGTCCAGCAGCCCAGCGCGCCTTGTAGTCCTCACCCAAGCCAATTTGAATGCATTGGCTGTAAGACCGAACACCGCACCTTCTTTGCTCTCTAAGGCCGTCAGAATGGCTATGGCGCGATCCGTAAGAGGAATAGTCCGGGGATAGCCAGTTTTGGTCTGCGGGATATGAGCGACCCGCCGATCCAACCATACGTTCGACCAATTCAGGTCCAAGATTTCACCCCGACGCATTCCACTCTCGATTGCGAAAAGGACCATTGGTGTGATGAAAGCGTTTCGAGTGTCGTCAAGCGCAAGCAAGAGGCGTTCAAGCTCTCCGGGGTTCAGCCGCCTGTTCCGAGCATTCCGCAATGGCGGTTGCCTTACATCTGCAACCGGGTTTCGCTGAAGCGGATAACCCCATTCCTTGCGAGCGATATCGAGCGCATGATGAATCAACGACAGTTCACGTCGCACAGTACCGTTGCTGACCGTTGCCGACCGCCGGTTTCGATAATCGGCGATATGGACAGACGATAGATCGACGATGGAAACGCCCGCGACAGGATCACGAACCAACTTCTCCAAGCGAAGACGTTCCGAATGGGCGCTACGCTTTGTCGGCGTAATCTCAATCAGATAGCGACGAATCAAATCGGCCAAGCTGATGTGGGCGATGCTTTTCTGGTGAAGTGAAGGATCACCCTGCTCGACCCGCGAATCCTGTATCGCTGCCCATGCCTTGGCTTCAGCATGGGTGTTGAACGTCCGCCCCTCGGTGGGAAAGCCCTTCCTTCGAATCTGCGCGTACCAGCGTTTTCCCCGCTTTTTGATGCTCGCCATTGTGCCTCGTTGCTTCAGATTGCTTCAAAAGCGACGAAAAGGCCGAGTTTTTGGGGAATGAAAAAGCCCGTTAAGTCATTGACCTAACGGGCTTAATCGATGGTGGGCGTGGCAAGGATTGAACTTGCGACCCCTGCGATGTCAACACAGTGCTCTACCACTGAGCTACACGCCCACGAGGAGGGGGCCTCTAGCGAAGCAATGAGCGGCACGCAAGCGCCGCAAACGGATCAGGCGTCGGCGGCGCCGCTGTCGATCTCGAACATCCGGTCGACCTCGCTGACGAGGTCGCGCAGATGGAAGGGCTTGGAGAGGACCTTCGCCTTCTGGATCGTCGCTTCACCTTCCAGTGCGACCGCCGCGAAGCCGGTGATAAACATCACGCGCATCGCCGGATCGAGCACCGCGGCGCGCTGCGCCAGTTCGATGCCGTCGAGTTCGGGCATGACGATATCGGTGAGGAGAAGATCGAAGCTCTGATGTTCCAGCAGCTTGAGCGCGGCGGTGCCACGATCGACCGCCGTCACCGAATAACCGACGCGTTCCAGCGCGCGCACCAGATAGATGCGCATGGAATCGTCATCCTCGGCGAGCAGGATCCGTAACATCGATACTCCGGCCCACGCGGGGCTCCAATGCGGCATCCTATACCGTAAATGGTTAAGAAAATCTATATCGGGCGGCGTTGCCTGGCCACGCCGCGCCGCTTAGGCAGAGCGGATGGCCGGCGACCCGATGCTCGATACCCCGCCCCCGTTCGTCCGGCTCGGGCCCGCTACGGCGGTGAGCCCGCTGGTGATCGCGGTCCCGCATGCAGGACGTTTCTATCCCGCCCCGATCGATCGCGAACGCGCCGTCGCCTGGTCCGTCCTCCACGATCTCGAGGACCGCTATGCCGATCGCCTGATCACCGGCGCGGTGGCCGAGGGAGCCGTCGCGATCGTCGCAACACATGCCCGTGCGTGGATCGACCTCAACCGCGCCGCAGACGACCGCGAGGGATCGCCCGCAAGCCCCCACGGCCGCGCGGGGCTGGGCCTGATTCCGCAGCGGCTCGGTGGCCGCCCGCTGTGGCGGCACATGCCCGACGATGCCGCGATCGATGCGCGGGTCGAGGCTCTACACCGTCCCTATCATCAGGCCGTCTCGTTGGCGCTGGCGGACGCACGGGCGCGGCATGGTTTCGCGATCCTGATCGATTGCCATTCGATGCCGCCGATCGCCGGCGAGTCGCCGCCGCGGCTGGTGATCGGCGATCGCCACGGCACCAGCACCGCGCCGTGGGTCGTGGAGCGCCTCACGGACGCCGCACAGGCCTTCGAGCTCCATCCGGCGCGCAACCGGCCCTATGCGGGCGCCTACGGCCTCACGCGGCACGGCAGCCCGCGCGACGACGTCCACGCCGTCCAGCTGGAGTTCGATCGCCGCCTCTATCTCGATGCGATGCTGCGCGAGCCCTCGCCCGCGCTCGACGCGACGGCGGATCTGTTCGCCGGGCTCTGCCGCACGATTCTGCCGTCCGGGCGGTCCGAAACCTTCCCCCTCGCCGCCGAATAAAAAAAGCCACCCCGCGAAATCGCGGAGTGGCCAAGGTTCAGGGAGGAGCGCGCCGAAGCGCGCTGATGTCCAACCGCGAAAGGGGAACACGGTGGACAGGGGTATAACTAAGCCCTCGCCCTAGAGGTTTCAAGGGCTTCGCTTTTTTTGTCGATCTTCATTGTTTGCTGGGGCGGTTCAGCATCCGCTGAACCGCTGCGGCACCGGCCCGCTCCCCCCACCCGACCTCCCAACAGGGTATTCTATGGGAGGTCGGGTGGGGGAGCGGGCCGGTGCCGCCTATCGCGGTAAGGCGATCAAGCCAGCACTGCGAATCAGATGATCTGCTGCTGCGTCGGCACCAGCCCGCGATCGAACTGGCGCTGGAACAGTACCGGCATCAGCGACAGCGAGAAGAGGTGGGCGTGGAGCACGGCCATCATCCCGTTCTGCGAGATCTTGCGCAGCTGATCGCCGCGCAGGTTCCGGAACTTCTCCTCGTTCACCATCTGGAAGCCGCGATAGATATACGGCTGCTCGACGCCGGGCTGCGTGATCGAAATCTCGCCTTCTTCCAGGATGTCGAGTTCCTTCAGGTCGGCCATGAACTGGACGGTGCGCTGCGCGCCGACCTCGAACTGCTCGCAGAATTCCATCGTGCTCTTGATCTGGTCGCTCGGCTGACCGTCGACGAACAGCGGGCTGCCGTCCTCGAAATCACCGAGCAGGCCGGCGGCGGCATCGAAGCACAGCGACAGATCGTCGCTGTCGGGGCGCAGCTTCACCAGCATGAACGGGTAGCGGCGGACATAGGCGGGAACGTAGCTGTCGGGGGTCGGCAGGCCTTCCTCGTCGAGGAAGACGTTGACGCCTTCGTTCAGGCCGAAGAGCGCGATCGGAAGGGCATCGTCGCCGAGCGTGAAGACGATCGGGTGCCAGCGCTGCGCCTGGATGAATTCCTCGACGATCAGCGGGATCGCGTGGAGATTGCGGATCAGCTCGAGATTATCCATCGAGCGGCCCTTCCACGTGATGTGGTCGACGCTCGAAAGCGGGGTCAGCTCGCTGTACAACACGGGCAAAGAAGGCTGCGGCGCACTGGCCATCGTCGAAGCTCCTGGAAATTAGACTGGGCGGCATCGCATCCGGCCCCGTTGGCGCGCCCCTCTAAGGGGTCAGGCGCCCCCGCACAAGACGCGCGGGGAAAGCCGCCCTCATGGGATTAGCTTGCCGGGATTCATGATGCCGAGCGGGTCGAGCGCGCGTTTGATAGCGGTGAGCGCGTGGAGGCGCGCGGGGCTGGCGGTGCGCGCGAACTCGGCTCGCTTGGTCTGGCCGATGCCATGCTCGGCCGAAAGCGATCCACCCATCTCGCCGACGAGATCGTGGACGAAGGCGCTGACGGCGGGGCCGTCCGCCGCCAGCCATGCTCGATCGTCCGCCCCTTCCGGCGCACGGACGTTGAAATGGACATTGCCGTCGCCGAGATGTCCGAAGGCGAGGACGCGGACGCCCGGAAAGCGCGCCTCGACGCGCTCGGACCCCTTTTCGAGCAGTTCGGGCATCAACGACACCGGCACGACGACATCGTGCTTGGCGGCGACGCCATCGATCCGCTCGGCCTCCGACATCGTCTCGCGCAGCTTCCAGAGCGCCTCGGCCTGCGCTTCGCTCGCGGCGATCGTGGCATCGGCGACGAGGCCGGCCTCGATCGCCTCGGCCAGCGCGGTTTCCAGGTCGGGAGCCGGAGCCCCTTGCGGTGCCGTCGCCTCGATCAGCACGTTCCAGCGATGCGTGGACGCGAGCGGCGCGCGCGTCCCTTCGATATGGCGCAGCACCAGATCCACGCCGGCGGCAGGCACGATCTCGAAACTCTCGATCGCCTCGCCCAGCCGCGCTTCCAGCCGCCGCAGCAACGCGAGGGCCGACGGCGCCTCGTCCACGCCCACCCAGGCGACGGTCCGACTCCCGATCGCGGGCACGAGACGCAGGCTCGCCGCGGTCACGACGCCGAGCGTGCCTTCCGCCCCGCAGAGCAATTGGCGCAGATCGTAGCCGCGGTTGTCCTTGCGGAGCGCGGTCAGCCCGTCGAAAATCTCGCCCGAGGGCAGCACGGCCTCGATCCCGAGCAGCAGCGCGCGCATCGTGCCGAAGCGCAGCACCTGCGTGCCGCCCGCATTGGTCGAGACCAGTCCGCCGATCGTGGCCGTGCCCTTTGCCGCCAGGCTCAGCGGAAAGCGCCGCCCAGCCGCCTCCGCCGCATCGTGAAGGTCCGAGAGGATCACGCCGGCTTCGACGATCGCGACATTGTCCTCGCCCGAAATCGACCGGATTGCCCGCATGCGCCTGAGCGACAGCAGCAGCGCCGTCCCGTCGGCGGGCGGCACGGCGCCCGCCACCATCGAGCTGTTACCCCCCTGCGGCACCAGCGCGACCCCGGCCTCGGCCGCCGCACGGACGATCGCCTGGACCTCTTCGACGGTGGCGGGGGAGAGCAAAGCCGCTGCCCTGCCGTGCACCCGCCCGCGCCAATCGGTGAGCCAGGGTTCGAGATCGCGGGGATCGGAAGTGTATCCGCGAGGACCCAGTTGCGCCTGAAAATGCGACAAAAGAGTGGGGCTGGGTGGGTTCGACATGGCCTGCCCATAGCCGCAACTGCCCAGTTCATGGAACATTCAACGGGCGGCCGTGATCGCCGATCATCGATATGGGGAGCGAATCATGCAGATGCTGCTAGCGATGGCAGCTGCCGTCGCGGCGGCCGCGCATGCGCCGTCGCGTGCCCCTGCGTCGCCCGATTCGTTCGAGGTCGCGCAATTCACCTTCCGCAGCCACATCACCGTCCGCGTCCAGACCGGGCCGGCCCCGCCGCCGCCGCCGTCGGTGGAGTTGCGCGAGAAGAAGGGGCCGAAATGCCTTGCTCTGGGTAACGTCCTCGGCGCGGCGGTGATCGCGGGCAACAGCGTCGATTTCATCCTGCGCGGCGGCGCGCGGGTGCGGGCGCGTTTCGACTCCAATTGCCCCGCGCTCGACTATTACAGCGGCTTCTATCTGACGCCCGGCCCCGACGGGCAGGTCTGTGCCGGACGCGATGCCGTCCACTCGCGCGCCGGGGGCGAATGCGCGATCGACAAGTTCCGGATGCTGGTGCCGAAACGCAAATAGTCGGGCGCGCTACCGGCTTTCCTTGACTTTTCCTCCTCTTTGAGACCAAGCCGAACCTTGCGAAGCGGCACCGATCTTGGCGCCCTCGATTTTCATTCAGAGCGCCCATGAACTTCGCCGATCTCGGCCTGTCAGACGAATTGCTAAAGGCCGTGGGCGAGTCCGGCTATACGGAGCCGACTCCGATCCAGGCGGCGGCCATCCCGCCCGTGCTGATGAACCGCGATCTGATCGGCATCGCCCAGACCGGGACCGGCAAGACGGCGAGCTTCGTGCTGCCGATGATCGACATCCTCGCCCATGGCCGCGCCCGCGCGCTGATGCCGCGTTCGCTGATCCTGGAGCCGACGCGCGAACTCGCCGCGCAGGTCGCCGAGAATTTCGAGAAATACGGCAAATACCACAAGCTCAGCATGGCCCTCCTGATCGGCGGCGTGCAGATGGGCGATCAGGTCAAGGCGCTCGCCAAGGGCGTCGACGTGCTGATCGCCACGCCCGGCCGGCTGATGGACCTGTTCCAGCGCGGCAAGATCCTGCTCAACGGCTGCTCGCTGCTGGTGATCGACGAGGCGGACCGGATGCTCGACATGGGCTTTATTCCCGACATCGAGGAAATCTGCACGAAGCTGCCGTCGACGCGCCAGACCCTGCTGTTCTCCGCGACGATGCCGGCGCCGATCAAGAAGCTCGCCGACAAATTCCTCTCGAATCCCAAGCAGGTCGAGGTCGCGCGCGCGGGCATCTCCAACGCGCTGATCGAACAGGCGCTGGTCGAAACCTCGTCGCGCGGCAAGCGCGAGACGCTGCGCCGCCTGCTCGCCGCCGACGATCTGAAGACCGCGATCATCTTCTCCAACCGCAAGACGACGGTGCGCGAACTCGCCGAGTCGCTGCGCAAGAGCGGGTTCGCGGCCAGCCAGATCCACGGCGACATGGAGCAGTCCGAGCGCATCCGTGAGCTCGAGCGCTTCAAGAGCGGCGATATCAATATCCTCGTCGCCTCCGACGTCGCTGCCCGCGGGCTCGACATCAAGGGCGTCAGCCACGTCTTCAACTTCGACGTACCGTGGCATCCGGACGATTATGTCCACCGCATCGGCCGCACTGGCCGCGCCGGCGCCACCGGCAAGGCGTTCACGCTCGTGACGCCCGAGGATGCCGAAGCGGTCGAGAATATCGAGAAGCTGACCAAGCAGTCGATCCCGCGCATCGGATCGACCGCAGCCGCTCCCCCGGCTCCGGCCGAGGAAGAGAAGCCCGCACGCCCGCGCCGCGGCGAGAAGCGGGCCGAACGTCCGGCCAAGGACGAGGTCGTGCAGGAGCGCGAAGCGCCCGCCCTCCGCGAGGCGAAGCCCCGCCGTGAGGAACCGCGTCGCGAGGAGCCCCGTCGGGAGCAACCGCGCCGCGAAGAACCGCGCCG
>Ga0164294_10001268_pt1 | contig 23556 bp, 24 predicted proteins | sample GEODES005metaG_FD_111479 | JGI IMG/M metagenome (GOLD analysis project Ga0164294, IMG submission 111479) | Oligotrophic lake water microbial communities from Sparkling Lake, Wisconsin, USA - GEODES005 metaG | ecosystem: Environmental > Aquatic > Freshwater > Lake | place: USA: Sparkling Lake...
CCCAAGGTGTTAGCGTTGTTGGTGTTCTTTATGCTGGCTGGGCCGCTGTTATTGCGATCGCTGGTGGATTACACCCGATCGCTTCTCGAGCGCATTCCGAGTTTGCTCGGCTGAGCGTCCAGACGGATCACCGAGAGCAATGCTCAATTTTTCTGAAATTGCCTTGATGGCGTTTGCCCAGTCGCTGACCGTTGCACTCGTACGTCTGTCTGGGTTTTTCGTCACTGCACCGCTGCTGAGTATGCGGGGCGTGCCACGGCGTGCTCGCGCATTGATTATTCTCGTGATCGCTTTTGTCGTGGCGAGTGCCGTCGAATCAAACGCAATGGGTGCCCCCGGCCAGGCGACGATTGCTCAGGTTGCGGCTGAATTTGCCGTTGGCGCGCTGATGGGTTTTGCCGTTCGGATGGCTTACCTCGCATTTGACCTCGCGGGTGAATTGTTGAGTCAACAGGCCGGTTTGAATTTTGCGCAGGCAAACGGTCTCGAAATCGGGGCCCGGGAACTGCCAATTGGCAGCCTGCTCGGACTATTTGCCACCGCGATTGGGTTTGCGACCAATCTGCATCTGGTTTTGATCGAAGCATTGGTGGAATCCTATCGGGTGGTACCCTTCGGATCATTGCCAGATGTGGCTCAACCGGCCGCACTGATGGCATTGGTGGCGCATGCCCTGCGCGTCGGCACGTTATTGGCTTTACCTGCTCTGATTTTTTTGATGATTGCCAATATGTTGCAAGCCGCGCTCGGTCGGGCCAGCCCCCAGTTTGGACAGTTTGCGGTTGGATTTTCAGTGACGATCGTCGTTGCCTTGGCGGCCCTGCTCTTGTTATTGCCTGCCCTGGGGGCGCAATATGACGCCGCCGTGCGGCCTGCGTTGGAGTTGATTCGATGGACCCGGTGAAGTTGAAGTTCGCGCTGGCAGTTTGCTTGTCTTTGGGGTTGGTGGCCGCTGAGCCAGTTTTCGCGCAGTCGTCCAGTACGTCAGCTGAACTCTCTGCCTCGGTGGACGGTGTTCGTGGGCGTTGTGGTCTCGGTCTGTTGGCCCGCACCACTAGCGCTCAAACCTGTCAAAGCTTCAAGGATTATGGCGTGCGCATGCAATGCGTGGCTGACGATTTAACCGATGAAGGTCGTGCGAAGGGGGCGCCGGTTCTCGTAGAGGTTGCGAGTTGCTATCGCGCCTTGGGCGACGCTCTCGTCGCTGGACGGGGGGCCAACAATGACCAGGTGAACGCGCTCGAGGATTTTTGCCGCAACTTGCGCCACGAAACCGTTGTCCCTCGGTCGCCAGGCGCCCGGGACGCATTGCTCCTGGCATCGGACGCATTGATGCCTGGTTTTTCGCGCAAGACGGTCGCGGTCCCAACCAATAACCCAATGATGGGTATCCGCTTGCATGATCTGCAGGAGTGCGCAGTCGCTCTATCGATTCCCTCGGGCCCACCTACAGCAGCCGGGACACCTGGGCCCAATCGGGTTTCAAGAGCCGGCAACGGCGTGTCGACAAGCGCCGTGCAGTCTCCTCGGTTTGCCTATCTGACGGCGCCTGGAATAGATTCACCCCCCGCGCCCCAAGCGGCCCCCCCGGTTTCGCAGTCCCTCCCAAGCCCCTCGGCGGTGCTGGTGGCTCCTGCTGTCGCCTCCTCGGAAGAGCGCCAGGTCGTTGAGAAGCTGGCCGAGGGTCCGGTCGACCGAACGGTTGGTCAATCCAAGGGGCGTAATACGATCGCGGATCTCCGGGCATCGGCGCCCATTTCGGAGAGCGCCGTTATTAGCGCGCTACCGGCCGTCGCCGCATCGAATCGAAAGGCTTCACGGCGTCCAACCTCCAAAGCGGAGCGCAGCCCGGCTGGGTATGGTGTAACCGCCGCCGACCGCGGTCGGCCAACGTCTCGCGCTGCGTCGGGATCGGGCGCCGGAAGCGAAGCCTCGCCGATCGCGAGGTCTTCGAATTCGAACGCGTCAAGCGCCGGATATTCGGCCTCTTCGCCGCCGTCATTACCTCTGATGGGGCCGCCGCTCAGGCCACAGACGTCGAGTTCTGTCCGGTAACGCGTCTCTTTTTCGCCTTCCTCTCATCCGAACAACGCTGCGGAGACTCTGATGGTCGCCTCTGAGACAACGAACGTAATTCTGTCCCCTTCATTGAGCCCGCTTGCGCGTTCGGTCCGTCGGCAAGCGGTCCCTGGTCAGCTTGGCTTGGCAGTCGCAGGGCTGTTTGCCGCCGCTTGTGTTTTTGCCGGGGGCGCTGCCTGGGCCACGGAGGCCAAATCGGAGGGCAAATCCGAAGCCAAATCGGAGGCTAAAGGTGGCGGCAAGGGCGACGCGGTCATCGAATCCGAGCTGCGCAAGGCGCTTATTGGGAAGTCTGCGCTCACGGGTGAGCTGCTGATGAAGACGGGTGATGAGCCCAAACCAGCCCCGGCCAAGAGCCCGGCCGCTCAGCCGCCAGCTGCCAAGGTCGCGAAGGAGCCTCGGGATCCGAAATCCACGGAAGCTGCGGTTGCCAAGAAGATGCCGATGCCGGGCTCAGATGGACACGGCTCGAAGGGCGCGGAGGGAGTCGACCATGGCGCGTCGGCGGCTCATGGGCATGCTGCAATGTCCGCCATGCCAGCGGCCACGGTCGCGGGTAGCCATGATCAGGCGGCTCCCGGTGGCCATGAGAAGGGCGCTAAGGGGAAGCCGCATTGGGGCTACACGGGCTCCGTCGGGCCAGATGCTTGGGCAAAGCTTTCTGCTGAGTTTGCGACCTGTGCAAAGGGTCGTCGGCAGTCGCCGATCGATTTGGTGGATCGTGATTTCTCGTCCTTGAACCTGGAGCAAGTCAAGTTTGATTATGCGCCGGCGTCGTTTCAAGTCGTCCACAACGGACACACGATCGAAGTGCGTCCTGCAGGCGTCAACCAGATCGTCGCTCGTAGCAAAAATTACAAGCTGCTGCAGTTTCATTTCCATCATCCCGCTGAGGAGCGTTTCAATGGCAAGGGCTTCGCGCTCGACGCCCATTTTGTCCATCGCGCCGATGATGGTGAGCTGGCGGTTGTGACTGTGCTGTTTGAAGAGGGTGCGGCTAACCCAGAATTGCAGCGGCTTTGGGATTACATGCCCCTGGATTCGAACGACAGTGTTCGTAGCGGTGAAGGGGTGACCTTTAATCCGGTGTCGATGCTTCCGGCCGAGCGCGCAAAATATCTGCAATACATCGGGTCGTTAACGACGCCGCCATGTACCGAGGGGGTGGTTTGGATTGTTCTGCGCCAACCCGTGACCGCGTCGGCGGATCAGATCGCCTTGTTCCGCAAAATGGTCGGCATGAACGCTCGGCCATTGCAACCAGTGAATGGACGTCTGATTAAGGCTTCAAACTAATTGCGTACTCGAGCCGACTCGACCGGCAATAGTTGCCGACGGATGTCCGGAATGCTTTACGGGCGTCAGCGCAGTCTGTTGTTCGTTCGGGTCGGCGGGGGTTTTCGGGCGATGGAAGCCTTACCCTTCCGCCATTTTCGGTTCTGGTCTGTTGGCATGAAAACTGCATTAACTCAGCCTATATTATTAGGTGCTTCATGAATCCGGTGCCCGAGTACGATCCCTTGTCTTTTGGCGAAACCGCGTTGCGGTTGAGGACTTATCGTCAACAGATTTTGGGTTCAAACCTTGCCAATGCCGATACCCCAGGGTTTAGGGCCAAGGACGTTAATTTTGCTGCTGCCCTGCGCGAGCAACTCGAAGGGCAGGGCTATAGCGGTCGGGTTCCGCTTGCGGTGACGAGTACGGGGCACATGCCCTCGAGCACGTTCCGTCCCGGCATGCCCACGCAGTTGTTTCGGACTTCGATGCAACCCTCAATGGACGGCAATACGGTTGATCTCGATATTGAGCGCGCTCACTTCGCCGAGAACGTGACCAAGACCGAGGCGCAGATGCGCTTTTTGGCAGGCGCCTTCCGCGGCCGCATCACGGCTATGACCCCAGACGGTCGATAAGGTTTCTATGAGTTTGATTAGCAGTCTTCATGTCGCTTCCACGGCGCTTCACGCCCAGTCGTTGCGTCTGAATACGGTGGCCAGCAACCTGGCCAACGCGGACAGCACGGTTGACACCAACGGGCAGCCTTACAAGGGCAAGCAAGTCGTTTTTCGGACCATCCCGATGGAAGACCAGGGGGCCGATGGCGTCGAGGTGATGTCGATTTCGGACAGCACGGCGCCCGCTCGGCGTGTCTATGAGCCAAATCATCCCAAGGCGGACATACAGGGATTTGTGACCTACTCGAACGTGAATCCGGTCGAGGAGATGGTCAACATGATTTCGGCATCGCGGAGCTACCAGATGAACCTCGAGGCGATGAACTCGGCGCGCGAATTAATGCAGCGTAGTTTGGATATTTTAGGTACCTAAGAACATGGCAACTACCACTGTCGCAGGACAGCAAGTCGCGCTCTATGATCCATCGGTCAAAGCCGATCCGGTTGCGAAAAATACCCTCGGGTCTACACCCGAAGAAATTCGTGCCAGTTTCATTAGTCTGCTGGTTGCGTCTATGCAAAACCAGGATCCGCTCAACCCGACGGACTCCAAAGACATGACGGCTCAGCTTGCGCAGATTCAGTCGCTCGAGTCGTCTGAGCAGATGAATACCAAGCTGGATCAATTGGTGAAGGCCATTGGCGCGAGTCAGGGCTATGGCCTGGTTGCGGCGATTGGGCACTACGCCAAAGTGGAATCGGGCAGTGTCACCCTGGGTAGTGCTGGAGCGGCGGCATCCGTCGTGGCCGATGTGCCCTACCCAACGGTCGAGGTCACAATGACCGATTCTGGTGGCAAGGTTGTCGTCACCAATTCGTTCAGCAATGTGGCCGCCGGTGATATGGACTTCTCCTGGGGTGGGCGTGATTCGAATGGCGCGCAACTCCCAGAGGGTACTTATGGCATCACGGCAGTGGGCGTCTCCGCGAATAACACACGCGTGCCACTCAAAGTCAATCCACTGATGACGGTTGATGGCGTTCTCAATGACGCAGGCGTCTGGAAAGTGAAGTTGGGTGACGGAAAAACTTACGCGCAGTCAGATTTGAAGGGAATTTACTGACATGAAACAGTTCAGCATCGGTCTGACGGGCCTGACCACCCACCAGCGCGCGCTCGAAACGTCGGCGAATAACATCGCCAACGCGTCGACCGTCGGCTACAAAGCGGGCGAGTACCTGTTTGCAGATCAGTTCAGCACCTTCTTGTCGCAGACGGACGCCGGTAAAGTGGGTCAGGGCGCGATGGAAATCGGCGTTCGACGCAACTTCAGCCAAGGTTCGTTCCGTAAGACGGGTAGCCAGTTTGACGTTGCCATCAGCGGCGAAGGCTTCCTGGTCACGAGCCCGGCCAGTGATGGCTCGGGTCAGAAATTCCTGACCCGCAACGGGCAGCTTGCGGTGGACAAGAATCGTTTCCTGGTCAACAGCAACGGCCAGTTTGTTTACGGCCGCGCGACCTATGCATCGACTGGCGAGACATCCAGCAACGACTTGGTTCCGATGAGCCTGCCGCCTGAGACGATCGAGCCGCAAAAGACCCTCGATGCCAAGCTCGAATTCAACTTGAACCGCGCTATTCAGGCCCCCGCCACGCGCGCCAGTCTGGACGCGTACCGGACGACCCGGTTTGACTTCAATCCCAAAGACCCCTCATCGTTCGATTATCAGACCTCGGTGACCGTGTACGACTCGGTGGGTGCCAAACACGAGTTGCGCTACTACTACCGTCGCGAATCTGGCCTCGAAGTCAATCAGTGGGCGATGTATACCTACCTGGATGACTACGCGCTGAAGCTGGACTCTGGCGGGCAGTGGATGGCGGCGACCCCTGAACTCGATCCGTCGACTGGCGAACCGCGTCGGGATGTCCGTGGCGCGATTGTCCAGTCGCTTTACGAGCCGGGCCCGCTCTCGAATATCGCAATTGGAGATCGACTTAATTTGGGTGTTGATTCCTCGTCCTTGATTCAGGATGGCGTCACACTTTCCTCGGGTCTGGCGATCAGCTCCGTAGTCGTCGGGGACGGCGCTGGGGTTGGAACGGCTTCGCTGCAAGTGAAACCGGATAACCAAACCTTGACGATGACCTATAACAATCGCGTATACACGGCAACGGCGCCTCTGCAAGATTTCACCGGCGCAAATCGCACTCAGACGGTTGTGTTTGAAAACGGCACGGCACCGAACGTGTCGGAACTTGCGAGGTTTACCCTCAAAGCAAATGCGGGCGATATCACTGCGGCGACCGCGGCGAGTCAATTGACGACTTCGCCGCAAACTTCCTCGCTTTCCTTCGCGGGTCTCACCCTAACTTCAGTCAACTTTGGTGAAACCGCGGCGCCTGGAAATCTCTACCAAGTCCGGAAGTCTTTGACAGCCGATACGCTTGCTCTTTTCGTGTCGACGAATAGCGGCACCAGCTATATCGATACGGGTGCAACCGCGTTTGTTGGCAATGACCTCTCGGCTGGGGGCAAGACGAGTTTTGCGTTCACGGTGGCGTCGACGAACCAGACCATCATGACGGTCAACCTGCAAAACCCGACCAACGCTTCAATTCCAGCGGCAGGTACGTACACCGGATCGCCAGCAGTCTTGTCCAAGCCTGGTCTTCAGGAGTTGTTATCCGCAGACATTGGTACGGGTGGGATGGTTTCCACGCCGCCAGTGGGGACTGGGGCTTCCCTCGGTCCCGCCTTCGAAGCAAAACTCGCTTCCGTGCGCCGGCCGCAAGCCGTTCGCTACATCTTTGAAGTTGATCCGACCACCGGTACTATGCTGGATACTCTGGATAATCCGGTTGGTAAGATTTTCGAGAGTTTGCCAAACGGCGAGCCCGATAAGGCCAGTGGCGTGAATGGGCTCATCCCCAAACTCAGCCCTTCGTTTAAGTACACCTTGAAGATGGGGGCTGACGTCGCCTCAATCGTGAACGGCGTGCCCTTTGGTGGAACTAACGCGCTGCTGAACTTCGAGATCTCTCAGTGGCAGGGCACCAGCGTTAACTCCGCTAATTCGCAGACGAAGTCGGTTCAGACCGGTGGTCGGAGCCTTTCGCGTTTGACCGGCCTGACGATTGACCCTGGCGGCCGGATGGTCGCCAGTTATTCGAACGGCGATATCACATACGGTAGCCGTCTGGCCCTGGCATTGGTCCCGGCCGAGAATGGTCTGATTCCGGTGGGCGCTAACCTGTATCAGGAAAGTTACTTCTCCGGAGCGTCTACGATCGGTAACCCGGGAGATCCTGGCTTCGGTACGATTCGTTCCGAGACCGTTGAAGATTCGAACCTTGACCTGGCGCAAGAGTTGGTCAAACTGACCCAGTTGCAACGGGTTTATCAAGCCAACGCGAAGACGATTTCGTCAGCCGATGAATTGCTGAAGACGCTGTTACAGATCTGACCCACGCATTGAGTTTTTGCTGACCGGATAATCCATGGATCGCGCCGCCTTCACTGCCATGACGGGCGCTAAGCATGCTGTAGAGCTGCTTGGTGTGACGTCGAACAATCTTGCTAACGCGGGGACCTCGGGTTTTCGTGAGCAGCTGGCATTTTTCCGTACTGCGCCGCTCGAGGGCGAAGGTGCGCCAACCCGAGCATTTGCGATCGGCTGGACGCCCTATGCCAAGCTGGTCCCCGGGGTATTAGAGGCGACCAATAACCCATTCAACGCGGCGATCGACGGGCCTGGATGGTTCGTTGCGCAGCGCCCGGATGGGACACAGGCGTTAAACCGCAGTGGTGCCTTTAAGGTCATTGGCGAGAAGCTGTGTTTTAGCGACGGGATGCAGGTCGTTGCCGAGCAGGGAACGATCACGGTTCCAGCCGGTGGGCAGTTGGATATCGCTGAAGACGGAACGGTAAACGTAAAGTTCGCAACCAACCCAGTCACAACTCAGGTACTGGGACGGCTCAAGCTGGTTAATCCTCCACCCCTGACTTTGCTGCGTGACCGGGACGGATTGTTCGTGACGCTCGATAAGCCGGTCGATCAACTCAGCGCAGACCCGGCGATCAAGATCCGAGGCAAATTCCTTGAGTCCAGTAACGTGAGCACTGCCAACGCAATGTTGCAGATCATCACCCAGAGTCGCGCGTTCGATATGAACATGAAGATGGTTCAAACCGTCAGCGAAAACGACAAGGCGGCCAACTCACTGATTGGCCGCGCTCGTTAACCAATTTGAATTTTCTAGAAGACTAATCCCATGATTCGCTCACTTTTCGTTGCAAAGACCGGTCTTGATGCCCAGCAAACCAGCCTGGATATCATTGCGAACAACCTCGCTAATGCGTCTACGACCGGGTACAAGCGTTACAAGGGCGTGTTCGAGGACATGCTCTATCAGACGATGCGTTCGGCCGGCACGCGGACTGACGGTGAGAACGTGGCGCCAACGGGTTTGCAGATGGGAACCGGGGCAAGAGCTGCCGCCTCGCAGCCAATTTTTACGCAGGGTGTCTTGCAGCGCACTGGCAACCCTCTGGACTTGGCAATTGACGGTAATGGATTTTTCCGGATTGATCTAGGGAATGGTCTGGTCGGATACACCCGCGACGGTAACTTCACCAAAGACGCACAGAACCGTCTCGTCACGGCGATGGGTTATCCGGTGGCCGATTTCACGATTGACGCAACGGCAACCGCCGTGAACATCGCGGCTTCCGGTGAAGTCACTGTGACTCTACCCGGACAATCTGCGCCTCAGCAGGCCGGCACGATTAATACGGTTACGTTTGCAAATCCGGGTGGTCTGAGCGCGATCGGTGGAAACATCTTCATTGAGACAGCCGCTTCGGGCGCGCCACAAACCGGCGCTCCGAATTCAAACGGCCGCGGTGCTCTCAAGCAGTTTTACACCGAAGGCTCGAACGTGAACGTGGCCGAGGAGTTGATTTCGATGATTCAAGCGCAGCGCGCTTACGAAATCAACACGCGCTCGATTCGCGCTTCTGACGAAGTGCTTCAAAAACTCACCTCTCTGTAATCGCGATGCGAATCTTCACAGGGCTCACCGCCGTTGCAGTCTTGTCAACATTTGTTCTAGGCGGTTGTTCGACGGCAGAGCGAAGTGTCCAGCCCTGGGCGGCGTCAACGGCTCGACCTCAGATGGGGTCAATGGCGCCCGCCGGAAATGGCAGCCTCTTTCCTCAGGTCGCACTGGCCGGTGGTGCAACGGGTGGTTGGCGGCCTTTGTTCGAGGATCGCCGGGCCCGTCAGGTGGGCGATACGTTGACCGTGTCGATCGACGAGTCCACGTCTGCCTCAAAGGCCGGAGGAAACAAGGCCGAGCGCAAGAGTGTTCTCGATCAGTCGGTCACTGCTGCAACATCTGGCAAGTTGGGGAAACTCGGGCAGGCTGGATTGACGTTTGGTAGTACCTCCTCGTTTGACGGTAAAGGTGCTGCCAGTGAGAACAATTCCTTTGTAGGTGCCATGTCTGTGACGGTGCTGGATGTTCTCGCGAACGGAAACCTCATCGTCGCCGGCGAAAAACAAGTTGCGATTGGTGATAGCGAGGAGTTCATCCGATTCTCAGGGGTTGTTAACCCAACGATGATGATCGGGAACTCGGTTCGTTCGACTCAGGTGGCAGATGCGCGGCTTGAGTATCGTAGCCGTGGGACCATTGACGACGCGATGCGCCCAGGCTGGTTTAGTCGCGCCTTCTCGATCGTGAATCCATTTTGATGCACCGTTTGTTCAATTTTTTGGCTAACCATATGGTTCGCTTTTCACGCTGTGCCGGTTCGGTCGTTTTGATTGCCCTGGCATTGTGTTCGGGCTCGATTCAAGCGATCGAGAGAATCAAGGAGGTCGCAACGATTTCCGGAGTGCGTGCGAATCCCCTGGTTGGTTACGGACTGGTTGTCGGTCTCGATGGCACCGGGGATCAGACAACGCAGGCGCCGTTCACCGGACAATCCGTGCGTTCGATGCTTGAGACGCTTGGCGTCTCGCTGCCGCCAGGGACAGCGCAGTTGCGTAACGTCGCTGCCGTGTTGGTGACTGCGGATTTGCCTCCGTATGTTCGGCCAGGACAGCGGATGGACATTACAATTTCGTCGATTGGTAACGCGAAAAGCCTTCGCGGTGGCACGCTGATCATGACCCCACTTCGGGCGGCTGACGGGCAGATCTACGCCGTCGCGCAGGGCAACATCATCGTGAGCGGTTTTGGCGCGTCAACGTCCAAGGCGAGTACCGTTGTCAACCATCTGTCGGTTGGTCGGATTCCGGACGGAGCGATCATTGAGCGGGCGGTCCCCCCGCCTTCAGGCCCGCTTGATCTGGTGACACTCGAGTTACGTCGAAGTGACTTTGCACTGGCGCAGGCGGTGACCGATGCGGTGAATCTCGCGTTTGGCCCGGATACGGCGGTTCCCGTTGATAGCCGTGCAGTCAATGTGCGTACGCCGGCCGATCCAGGCCGGCGGGTTGGATTTTTGGCTCGGCTAGAAGCGCTTCAGATCGGGGCGACTCGAGATGCGGCGCGGGTCGTCGTGAACGCACGTACGGGGTCGGTTGTCATGAATCAGACCGTCACCATTGAGAACTGCGCGATTGCTCATGGCGGTCTAACGGTCAAGATCAACAAAGAGCCCCTCGTTAGCCAGCCGAACGCGTTATCGCAGGGCACAACGGTTGAAACCTCGAAAGACACGATCGAAATCACCCAGGCCGAATCGGCACTCACCGAGGTGAAGGCCGGTGCGAATTTGTCGGATGTGGTTCGGGCGATTAATTTGCTCGGTGCCAATCCTCAAGATCTCATTGCAATCCTGCAAGCCATGAAAATGGCGGGTGCTTTAAAAGCCGATCTCGAGGTGATTTGATGTCAATGGATCCTTTAACCGCTCTTGGTTCTAAGATCGGTGGTCCTGCTGCGGACGAGTCGACCAGGGTTCAGCGGGGTATCGATTACGTATTCGCCCTCGAGCTCGTCAAGGCAATGAAGGCGGGTTCGATCGATAGCGGAAACTCTGCGCTGGGGTCGGGCGCCTACGGCGATATGGTGGCTGAAGCGCTTGCCGGCTCACTTGCAGCTAGCGGTGGGCTCGGTTTTGGCCGTTATATGGTCAAGCAGCTCGATGCCCGTAAGGCCTCGATTGCTGCAGCGGAGGCAGAGGCCGCGGCGGAAGCAGCAGGGGAGGTCAGCGCCGATCAGGCGAAGCCGGTCGATGGGAAGTCGGCAGCCCTTCTCAATTTGCAAACCCGTTAATGTCTCGGCCAGTTTAGACATCACATACGGCTTAGACCGCTCACTTTCGGACACTTCCCATGGCAGGCATTTCAGCCCTCAACATTGCGTCTACGGCGTTGGCCGCCACCCGTACCGCAATGGATATTTCGGCGAACAACGTCGCCAATGCATCGACCCCTGGGTACTCACGTCAGCGAGCGATCATTGGCGATCTGGTCAAGGGTGGAGGGGCTGGCGCCAATGGGGTCGGCATCGAGTCGATTCGGCGTAACGCCTCTGAATTGATCGAGCGTCAGCGTCGAACTACTTCAACCTCTCTGGCTCAGGCTCAGTCTCTGGGCGGTTATCTTGGATCGATTGACTCGTTGATGGGGGCGCCCGATGAAGGGATTGCCAAGGCGCTCAATGGATTTTACTCGTCCGTGAATGACATCGCCCGCGAGCCAGAAAACCGCGCTTATCGCGCTGGCTTGCTGAACTCGATTTCCCTGGTCAAGGACATCTACGCTCAGTTAGACACCCGCCTGGGTGGGCTTCGAGACAATGCGATCGCCGAGCGGTCGGGCGTTGTGGCCCGGATCAATCAGATTTCAGAAGCCCTGGCCGGAACCAACACCGGGATCGAACTCAACGTTGGTTCTGGCGGTGAGGCGTCTCCAACTCTCCTAGATCAGCGCGACAACCTCTTACTCGAGTTGTCAAAGCTGAACGATGTCGAAGTCAACATCCAAAACAATGGGACCGTGAACGTCAAGACGATGACGGGCGCCAACCTCGTCACCGGCACAAGTGCCTCGATCTTGGCAGCCACTGAGATCGGGTCGGGTGGCACTCTTGGGGCTCTGGATAAGCTCCTTAAGGGCGAACTCGCTACGGTGACGCCGACTGCGAGTGGTCGTCTAGCCGCACTGAACACCCTCACAACAGCCAGTTCGAACGAGTTTTTTGAAGTTACCGACGCGACTGGGCAGAGGCTTTACACGCGCAAACTCAGCGTGGGGCTCAACCCACTGGACCTCTCGGCGGCCGAACATCAGAACATTGTCATTGGTTCGGCGGTGGCTGATAACGTACAGCAGCGGGTCTCGCTGATCTCCCCGGAGGGATATACCGTCTCGGGTGCAGTGGCTGGAGCCCGAATCACTGCGACAGCCCGTTTTGATACCTTAGGTTTTTCGGTGGATTCGGTTGAATCGACCGACACGAGCGTTACGCCATCGGTTAATTATCCGGCCGGTACCGTCCGGACAAGCTCACCAGCGACGACGCCGATTGCAAAATCACCTTCCCTCGGGACACCGGTCGAAACCGTGCAGCCTTACCAGCTCTACGTCGTCCGTTTTAACAATCCTCGAGGTCTGACCGACCTGGGTAACGGTTATTTTGCTGAAACGAGCAATGCCGATAAGGACTATTCCCAGTCTCCGGTGACAAATCCGGTGACTGTCGCCGAATCTGGCGCCCGCGAAGCGGCCTTTCAGACCTCCTCAACCTGGGCCCGGTTGCGGGGTGTTTATGAAGGGTTCAAGTCGGACGTTTTTCGCGCCTTTGGTTCGACAGTTGACAACTTGACGACTGCCGACCTTTCAGAGTTCGAACTGCCAGGCGCTGGTGGGGTTACCGATTATCAACTCGTGGCACGCGCGGCGAATGGGTTGCTGGCTGGCCGTAGCCGTACCGAAGCGGATATGACCCGGATTACAGGCGAAGTCGGGCAACGCAAGGTGTCTAACGACGCGATCACAAAGACCTTGACTTCGATGTCGACCCAGATCGAGAGCGAGCGCGCTCAGGTCAGTGGGGTCAGCATGGATGAAGAGGCATTGGATCTTGTTCGGTTGCAGCAGGCTTTTGCCGGTGCAGCCAAAGTCGTTCAAGTCGCCAACAAGATGTTCGATGACCTGATGGCGTCGATTTAACTTTTCGGAGCTAAGCTCATGACTCGCGTTGCATTTGACAATACTTACCGTACCGCAACGGATCAGCTCGGCCTGGCCGCTTCGCGACTGCAAAATTCGCAAGAGCAGCTCGGATCTGGGCGTCGTGTTACGAAGTCATCAGACGATCCGATTGCTGCCCCGAAGATTCTCCAGCTGTCCACTTCGATGGTTCATATGGATGAATATGACCACAATCTTAATTTCGCGGAAGAGCGGCTCTCAAAGCTGACTGATCATCTGTCGCGCATTGGCGATATGCTGAACAATCTCAAAGAGCTTTCGGTCCAGGGAAGCAACGGGACCTATTCGGCGCAAGATCGCGCGGCGATGCGGACGACAGCGGAGAGTACGCTTGACCTGATCAACGGTTTTATCGCCGCCGTTGGAGAAGGTGCGCTTGGCGTTGATCGGACGACAGTAGTCTCCGATGGCACAAAGATGCCAATCTCGTTGACCGCAACCGACTTGGCCGCATTGAACACCCTGAGCAATGATTTGGGCAAGCTGATCCGACAGAATCCGGCCAATGCGACCGCAAGCCCACCTTCCCCGGTCGATCCACTGTCAACCGTTGCTGGCTGGAACAGTCTTCTGACCAAAGTCAACGCCGAAATGGCTCTGACTTCCGATTCGGGTGCCTTGGTCATGTCGGTGCGCTACGGTGCTCAATACCAACAGGTCGACAAGATTCGTGAAACTCGAGGGGCCTTGCGACTCGATACCGAGCGAATCGTGTCAAACTTGCGAGATGCTGATATGGGCTCTGTTGCGATTGCGTTGGCGCGTGATCAATCGGTCTTACAGGCCCTGCAGGCAAGTTTCGCTAAAATTCAGGGCATGTCGCTCTTCAGTTTTCTCCGTTAATTCTTCTTATAGGTCAGACCGATGACCCTTTTCGTTGGTTACATAATCACGATCATTTGTTGTCTTGGAGGCTATGCGGCTTCTGGGGGGCACTTGGCTACATTGGCCCAGCCTTACGAGGTCATCATCATCGTGGGCGCTGTGGTGGGGTCTTTTGTTGCGGGCAACAATACGCGCAACGTCAAACTCGTACTCGCGGCTTTCCCGCTGGCTTTCAAGAATCCTGCTGCTAGCAAGCAAAAAAACCTCGACCTTCTTTGCCTCTTGTTTGAGATTCTCAACAAGATCCGCAAAGACGGGATGATGGCGCTTGAGGCAGATATCGAGGAGCCCGAAAAGAGCGCGATGTTTACGAAGTACCCAGAAGTCGAGCATGACCATCATTTGGTGGAGTTCATTACTGACTACCTGCGCATGATGCTGGGTGGTGCAATGAACCTGATTCAGCTTGAAGCCTTGATGGAAACTGAACTCGACGTTCATCACCAAGAGGCGCACTATCCAGCGACCGCGATCCAGAAGATGGCCGACGGACTTCCCGCGTTCGGGATTGTGGCGGCTGTGATGGGCGTGGTGCACACGATGGAATCAGTGGGATTGCCACCAGCGGAACTCGGTAAGCTGATTGCTGCTGCGCTCGTCGGTACCTTCCTGGGGATTTTGTTGTCATATGGTTTCGTCGGTCCGATTTCGGCAGCTCTCGAGCAGAAGGGCGATCTCGAAAGCAAAGCATTCCTTGCGACCAAGACCGTTCTTTTGGCCCATTTGAACGGATTCACGCCTCAAGCGGCGGTGGAGTTCGGTCGCAAGATTCTCTTCTCGGATCAGCGTCCAAGCTTCCGTGAACTCGATGAAGCCATGAAGGCGGTGAAAGGAAAGTAGGTGCGGCTTTCAAGCCCAGTTAACTGACCTTTCATTTCAACTATGCTGATGGCACGGAGCCCGCTCAATGGCCGGTGAGAAGGACAAAGATAAGGCCCCGATTGTCATCAAGCGGGTCAAAAAGGGCGGGCATGGCTTCCACGGCGGGGTCTGGAAGATTGCGTACGCGGACTTCGTGACCGCCATGATGGCGTTCTTCCTGCTGATGTGGGTGCTCGGGTCAACGACTCGAGGTGACCTGGCAGGGATCTCGGCCTATTTTCAGAACCCCTTGAGGGTGGCGGTGGATGGTGGTGCCGGTTCTGGAGATGCAACCCGCCTGATCAAAGGCGGCGGCGAGAGCATGATGCATGCGCAGGGCCAAGAAGCAAAGGCCGATTCGGATTCGACCCAGCGCAGCAAGTCAACGACAGCAGCGCAAGAACCTGACGACGAAGCCCGCAAATTCCAATTCGACTCAAAAGCTAAGAACCCCGGGAGTACTCAAGGGGTTCCAGATGGTGTTGGGATGGAAACGGGCGGCGCTCAGGGGGCCGCTAAGGGTGCATCCGGGGCCGCTCAGGGTGCAGCGGGAGGGGCTCAGGGTGCAGCGGGAGCCGCTCAGGGTGCTGCGGGTGGCGCTCAGGGTGCAGCCGCCGCGGCAGCTAAAGAGAACGCCCAAGCGCAGCAGCAGGTCAAAGCAGAGATTGAACGCGCGGTCAAGTCGGACGGGGAACTTTCCAAAATAAAAAACCAGTTGATGATGGACATCACCTCCGACGGTTTACGGTTGCAGATTGTTGACGAAAAAAACCGCCCGATGTTCGAGAGTGGCGGAACGGTGCTGGCTGACCATATCCGGCGACTGATGCGCATCATTGGGAAAGTGGTCGGAGAAACCAATTTCGCCATCAAGGTGGAAGGTCACACTGACTCCAAGGGAATCGGAAGCGACGCCGGGCGAGGCAACTGGGAATTGTCGACCGAACGTGCCAATGCGGCCCGACGCGAAATGGTATCTGGTGGCCTCCGCGCAGACCAGGTTGCGCAGGTGGTAGGGTACGCGGACAAGCTTCGGGTTAATAAAGAAGATCCAAGTGACCCGATTAACCGGCGGATTTCGATTACGGTGTTGGCCAACACGGCCGCAGGGCCTAAGACCAAAGCGCCCGGAACGGAAGTTCTTGGTGGGCTGAGTGGCGGCATCATGCCGGGTGCGTCGCCAGCGGGCCAGAACGCGGCTGGCGCTCCTTTGGCACCCGGCTTGGCCGCGCCAACCCTTCCGGATTCTCCGCCGGCGATGGCGATCCGGCCTGAGATTAAGCGTGAAGTGCTGGAGGCCGCACGGCGCGCGGGTGGAATCGAAATGCTGGCACCGCTCCCTGCGGGTGCGCGCGGCAAGAGCGAACGCTGATCTCCATGTTGCGGTCTGTGCTGAGCCGGTTAGCGCCTGCAGCGACAATCGCGTCATTCGTGGGTCGGTATGCGGGTCTGCCGCTATTCGCCATATGTCTCGTTCTGTCCTTCTTGCCGTCTGATGCACGCTCGGCTTCCGGCGCAGTGGTTAAAGCCAAGGTCGATGCGCATGGCAAAGGCGATGCCCATGGGAAGGCGGGCGCTAATGCGGCCGATCCGGACGCACCAGAACCCGAGGAAGAAGACGCGGCCGTGGTCTTGCGCCGCCAGGAAGTCCCTGATACAGCCGATGAGATTGTCCGTCTCTATCTGTCCCGGAATGAAGATTTAGTCCGGTTGCAGGGTTGCCGTCAGCGTCCTACGGGTTGCACTCCAGGAGTACAACAGGCCATGCTGATCCGTTTGGAGCAGGCAAAAGAACTCATGGACGCGCTAGAACAGCGTGCCCGCAAGCGCAAGGACATGCGCGCTGCGATGTGGCGTGGTCGTTTTGCGTTTGAGAACGGGGTGCGGATGGCTAATTCCGCGATCGACGTGACCGACCCTCAGCATCGGGATGTGGTGGTCCACATGCGCTCGAGGGCACGGCGTGAATTCAAGATTTCGTCAGACTGGCTCTCGGCGCCTTCGGCCATGGGTGATCCAGATGCCTGTTGGTATCTCGGCCGGGTTTGGGGCGAAGGCCTCAGCGGGACTCGCGACCCCGAAATTGCGGCCAAACTGTTTCGTTGTGCGGCGATTGGTTATCGTGTGCGGGGCGATCTCGCAGCAGCGGTACAGTCATTTCAGCGTCTGACCAAGCTTGTTGATCCGCGGCACCCGATGGCAGCCGAAGTCTACGCCCGGGTGTGGGCGGATGATTCCCGGTCTGCCAAGGGTCGCTCGCACGGATCGTCCAGTGATCACCATTAATTCATAAGCGAAGTTTGCAATGTCCAAGATTCTCCGTCCGCTTGCATGGATTTTCGGTTTACTGACGCTTGTGGTCGGCATGTTTGCCGGTTTACTCGCAGCGGGTGAGCAGGTCGAGTTGAACCGTTATTCGATGTCTAATCGATGCTCGATCCTGTTGGACCAGTACGACCAGTGCATGCTTGATAATGGCTACATCGCAGACGACAGGCGGTTTCCCGATTACTCCCGACGGTTTTTAGGTAACTTTGCGCATTCAATTCATCTGACGACGGAAGGGCCCCTTGGCGTCGACGACGAGCGCTACCGGCAGGGCCCAATGACTGCAAAGCCACGCAAGGCCGCCAAGGCCGGATCGGCGCCGAGCGCCCCGCCGCCCGCATTACCACCATCGGAGGCCAGCCGCGGTGGCGCATCCGTGCCGATGCCCGGTCCTGGCAAATAAAATTCCACTGATTAGAGCCTCACTGCCAAGGCGCCTGGCCGCCATCTTGGTGGCCTCGGGGTGCGTGTTTCCTGCCCTGATCCTCGGTGGGTGCTCAGAATACGATCAGGCGCGCCGCGTTTATGTCCAGGGTCGTTACGATGATGCGTTTGGGCGCATGCTCAAGATGGCGCAAGCGGGTGATAATCGCGCGCAGTACGATGTCGCGATGATGTACGTGCAAGGGATCGGGACCACCAAAGAACTGGAGCTCGGTTTTGGGTGGATGATCGAATCCGCCAAGAGCGGTAACATCGGCGCAATGAACGAGCTCGGTGCGATCTATGAGAGCGGCGTTGGCGCGCAACGCAACCTACCTGTCGCTTTTCAGTGGTACCGGCTTGCTGCGCAGGCCGATGATTCGATCGGGCAATTTAATGTCGCCAATATGTATGCACGAGGGATTGGCGTACCAGCGGACATTGTCCGGGCTTGGGCATATTATCAGCGTGCTGCCAGCAATGGGGTTCTGACCGGACGCGAACGGGCCGCTTTGTTGGGTGAAAAGATGTCGGCTGCCCAGCTGGCCGAGGCCGAGGCGCTCGAGGACCGGCTTCGCAAGAACCCAACTCTGGACTGATCGGCATCGATGGCCGAGGACAGTGATGATCAGGAACGCAACCTAGACCCAACCGCGAGACGGCTGGAGCGGCTGGCCGAGCAGGGCCGCTTTCTGCAGTCTCGAGATCTGGTTGGGGCTTTGTTAATTGGATTTGGGTTCGCCGTGGCCGCCGGCCTAGGTGGGCTCTTCCTCGCCGGCCTGGTTCGTCTCATGAGCGCGAACTTCAGTCGGGTGGGCGAAGGGGACCTCGAACGCGTCCTGGTCGAGTGGGGAACTGAGTTTGTGTTACCGGCGATGTTGGTGGTGCTCGGCATCATCATTCTCGCTGCGGTCATCTCCGTTGGCGCTACATTCGCGTTGAATAACTTCCAGCCGGTTTTTGCTGAATTCAAGCTTGATCTGGAGCGGATTAATCCGGTCACTGGGCTAGGGCGGGTGTTCTCACTCAAGGGCCTGGCTGAACTGGGAAAGACCATCCTCAAGGTCGCTCTGCTGATGGTGGTGATCGGGCTTTTGCTCGGTGCGCTTGCGGAGGAAGTGGTGCAGTTAACCAAGCTGCCATTCGATCGGGCGCTCATCGATGCGGGGCATTTGCTGCGTCTGACAGGCGCCACGCTTTTTGGCTGTTGGGTGGTGTTGGCAGGTGTTGATTCTCTGGTGGCATGGTTCCAGTTCAGCCAAGAAGCCAAGATGTCGCTCGAAGAGATGAAAGAGGAGATGAAGGAAAGCGAGGGGCGTCCCGAAATCAAGGCTGCGATCCGCCGTCGTCAGCAGCAGATGTCCCGGCGCCGCATGGTCGCGGCCGTGCGCGAGGCCGATGTGGTGGTGGTTAACCCAACCCATTACGCAGTGGCTATTCGCTATGTGGAAGGCCTTCATATCGCACCCGTCGTGGTCGCCAAGGGAACGGATGAGATCGCTGCAAAGATTCGAGAGGCTGCTACCGAGTTTGATGTTCCCATTGTCCGTAGCCCTGCGCTCGCACGCACGCTCGAAGCGATGTGTGAGGTTGGTGGATCGGTGCCACAGGGACTTTACCGAGCGGTGGCAGCCGTACTGGCCTGGGCCTATGCGATTCGTCGGAACCCAGCCAAGAGACCGCGTGAGCCTGACGCTGATCAGTTGATTGACGAGCCGCCCGAATTGATTCGGTGACTGTCCGCTCGCTGCCGGTCGTGTGCTAGTCAGCGTCCGGCGAGGGTCCAAACCCCCCGGTTCGCGTTTTGATCGATGTTGTTTCCCGCAGCTGGAGGAGCGACTGGCGCCAATTGAACGGCTCGACCCGCCATCGCGAGCTCGACGGCATTGCGATCACTGACCTCGACCCGCTCAGCCCGGCCCGACATCAGGACGACCCGGTCACCTGGGCGCAGCGTGAGCTGAGTCGCACCCTGGCCGAGAACGAGATCGACCGCGACGGCCGCGCGCGCCTTGATCTCGAGTGAGGCTTCGACTGGGGCTGAGAGCTGCGACCCCGGCAAAATCGCATAGGGCCCGGCGTTCGCGGTCGGACGCGGGTGATCCGCTGATAACGCTGGTTGGGCGGGCACCTCGGGCATTGCCTCCCTCATAGCCTGCGCGTCCTGTTGTGCGTCCGGTCGAGCGTCCGCTGCGGGATCCTGCACTGTGGTTTCGGCCGCTTTGGAGGTCTTTAATACAGCCGACGGGGCCGAAGAGCGCATGTCCTCTAGCTCATTTTCGTCAACCGGCGGCGCAGCAGGTATCAGGGCTGCACCAATTGCGGTTGCGACGACGATGCTCGCGGCCCCGAGGGCAACATAGCGCTGGCGGGTCGACACCGGCTTGGGGGGCGTCAGGGACGGGATCTCTGCACTTGGCGCCAGTGAACTGGCCGCTGCTGGACCCGATAGGGGCGCTACCAAGGGGGTTGAAGAGGGGCTGGGCCATTCTGACTCTGCTGGCTGGAAGCTTGCCCATGACTCGGGCAGATTGAATCGAATCAGCAGGCGCCGGGTTGCATCAGCCCGTTGTGCTTGTGCGGCGAAACTTCCGGTTGAGCCCGTCTCGAGCGCCCTAAGCTGCGCAACGGGTAACTGGAGTTCGCGTGCGATGGATTCAAGCGGAAGAGCCAGAGCAATGCGGGCACCCCTGAGTGCGACGCCGACTTCGGTGTGACTTTGCACCGGAACTTGGTGTCAGTGTACGGCGGCCGCGGTCGCGTCAAGGTAGGGGACCCAACGCCCCCCCTCGCGCTTCCAGTAATCGCGCACCGACTGTCCCCGCCGGTCAATGTACTCCGCCACCATCGTTCGCTCAGCCTCAAGGTGGTAGACACTGCGTGCCGCATTCTCCTTTGCGCCGCTGCTGCCATTTGCAGCGACTTTCTGAAACATTTCGATGGGTAGTTCTGCGAGTTGGTTCGAGGCCATCGTCCGCCAGGCCGTGGGACTTAACCAATTGGTTTGCGGGACCACGACAACGGTCGTTCGACCCGGCTTAGCGTATTTTCGCAGGGCGAGTAAATCTTCATTGGCCAACACCACACAGCCGTCGGAGGCCAACGGCGGGCGTGCGTAGCGGTCTGACGGTACACCGTGTACCCAGATCCCCGAGCCAGTTTTAGCCCGCGCCCGATCCATCGAGTTAGGGTAGTCCAGTGGCAGGGCCAGAGGGCCGTAAAAGTCAATGAGCTTGGCGCCCGGAATTTCACTTTGGATTCGGTAAACCCCCAACGGGGTTTTGCGGTCGCCTTCGCGTTCCTTGCCAACCCCCTGCTGGCCTACTGTGACATAGTGGTTTGCGACCACGGTGACTGAATCGCCTTTGCGGTTGAGGATCCAGAGGCGCGACCGCTCCGATTCGACCAGCAATACGGTATCGGTCCCCGGGCCGATCTGGATCACTGCGGATGGAAGCGCCCCCTTCGGAACACTCACCAGTTTGCCGCGGGCTCTGGATTCATTGACCAACTCGCGATGAGCGTCTGGGCTGGGCTTGATCGCTGGGGGGGCCTGGATTGGGTCTCCACCCGCCATTGAGATGTAGGCCTGATACTGCAGAAAGTTAGCCAGGTGGGACTTCGGCAAAGCCCGGCCGGCTTGCTGGGCGGCGCTGAGCGCCTTATCAAGACTGGTTCCGGACTGAATAAGGCGGATGGCTTCCCGAAGGTTTTCGTCACTCGATCCCTCGGTCTGTGCCCAGGCTGTCTCGCTAGTTGGTCCTGATAACGCCGCAAAGACCAGCATCAGGAACTGAGCAATTCGCTTCATTGCGCGCGCTCAGCCTGGATGAGCCAACGTCCCCCTTCATGCACCCAACGCATGGATTTGGTCGCTGTCGATTCGAGTCCGGTGGCCCGATAATGCTGGCGGAACGTGACTCGCCACCCGTCGCCATCCGCGACAATCTTCAGATCATCGATGGTGACTTTGATCGAGCCCGGTCGATTCAGGCGCTCATGTCGTTGTTTCTCCCACTCACTGCGGGACAAGCCGGGGGGAGGCTGGAAACCTCTGGCGTAGAACGCGAGGTAGGCTGGGACGTCCTTTCTGGACCAGGCACCAGCCCAATTGGCTGTCGCCCGCTCCAATTGAGCCAAAATGGCTGCTTGTCGGTCACTGACTGACTTTTCCGCAGCGCTCTCGGCTGTCTTATCGGTTGCCTTCTCCGTCGGCTTGTCTGGGGGCTTATCTGAGACCTTTGGCGGTGCCTTTTCGGTGGGCTTCTCAGCCGCTTTGTCGGCTACTTTTTCAGCCGGCTTTTCAGCCGGTTTTGATGCTCCCGAACTTGCCACGGGCGCGACGGGTGAAGCAGAGGGGGCCACGGGAGCCGATGCGACAGCCAGCGGTGTTGGAGTCGGCGCCGCAGGGGGCTTGGTTGCGCCCGGATTCGTCGAGGTTGTTGTTGGGGACGGCGTTGGGGATGAAGAGGGGCGGTTTGCAACTGCGGGCTCTGGCCCCAATGCGGCCATCGGCGGGATAGCGGGAGCGGGCGCTGGCCCACGCGAGATGGCTGGCGATTGATCTCCGGCACCCGGCGTGAAAGCAAGCGCCTGTCGGTCTGAAGGCATCACCAAGGCCAGTGTTGGGCTCATACGCTGCACTGGCGCATCGACTGCTCGCGCATAAGCCGCGGCAGCCAGCTTGGCATATAGCGAACGCAAGTTTCGAAATGCCGCCGCCGTTGCCGCGCCATCGCCTAGCGCACGCTCCAGAACCTGACGAGCGGTATCCGTGGCGCCAATGGCTTCAAGCGCAACCGCATAGTTATTGGCTAAGGCGAGATTGAGCGGGTCTGCCGCATGCAATGGCGCCAGAAGGTCTACCGCGCGCCGACTTTGGCCACTGGCCAAAAGAGCCGCTGAGTGGACCTGTGCCCACGCCACATCGCTGGATTTACCGTAGCGCTGAACGAGTGCAATGGCCTCGGCCGCACGCCCGGCCTCAACCAGTTGTTCTGCCTGATGCAATTCACCTGCAGCCCGCGCGATCGTTGGCGTCGCGAGACAGACCGCTAACATGAGGCCAGCAGATGGGCCGAGCTTGAGAGGAAACAAAAAATTCACGCGAAGGCAATTAAGTCGTGCGAAGAGAGCGTGGGCGGTACTTTAGCGGATCTCGGGCGTGTTCTCAGTTCATTCCGACGGTTGGGACCGCTCGGCAACACTGGCATTGATCGCATTTCATGACGAATGATTGCGAGATTCAAGGAGTTCCCAACGCGCCATTAATGCCGAGATTGACTGTTCAAGGGCGCTAAGGCGCCGGCTAACACTCTGGGATTCCTCAGAATTCCTGGCATGAAAAACAGGGTCCGAAAGTCGGTCAGTCATCGTCGATCGCTCTGACTCGAGTGCGGCAATTTGGTCGGGTAGATGCTCGAGTTCGCGTTGCTCCGCGCGACTCAGGCGGGTCGAGGATTGCTCTTTGGTGTTCTTGGTTTCTCGCTTCACGACCTGCGAGACGATTCGGTCGGTCTGCACTGCAATTCGGCTCGCGTTAGCTCGGTTCGCGTTAGCCTGCCATTGAGCCCAGTCTGACCAGCCGCCCACGTGTTCACTCCAACGCCCATCTCCATCTGCGACGATCACCTGGGTGACCACCGTGTCGAGGAAGGAGCGGTCATGGGAGACCAGTAGCACGGTGCCTGAGTAGTCCAGGAGCAGTTGCTCAAGCAGATCTAGCGTTTCGATATCGAGGTCATTGGTGGGTTCGTCAAGAACCAGTACGTTCGCTGGTCGGGCGAATAAACGGGCCAGGAGCAGGCGATTGCGTTCGCCTCCTGAGAGCGATTTAACCGGGGATCGAACC
>Ga0164294_10001269_pt1 | contig 23544 bp, 21 predicted proteins | sample GEODES005metaG_FD_111479 | JGI IMG/M metagenome (GOLD analysis project Ga0164294, IMG submission 111479) | Oligotrophic lake water microbial communities from Sparkling Lake, Wisconsin, USA - GEODES005 metaG | ecosystem: Environmental > Aquatic > Freshwater > Lake | place: USA: Sparkling Lake...
ATCTTAATAGTGCGTCCTGCTCTCACTTTGACTGGTACGCTACACTTGGACTACCCAACGAAGATACCACGACTTATGTACTCAAGTATCGGTATGGCAACTGGACACACGAGAATCACCGCAAGATTCGTATCAAGTTTTACATCACCGGCACCGAGTACACAATGAACCATTACAGCGTCCTATCATGTGGAACATGTCTGGATCTAGCATCCTCCATGACGCTTTGCGACATGGCATTCATCACCAGATACCCCCAGATAATGGAAAATCAAGAAGAGAGAGCACCTGCACAATCGAGACCCTGCAAGTATACTCTGTCCGAAGAGGGACAGTGTGAGAGCGTAGACAGCTCAAGAGGATCTAGAGCAGCTCAGCTGGTCAGTCACCTTACCTACATGCTACATATGGCTTAACCATATGTTAACTCTTCACAGGAAGATTATTAAATTCCAATGTTAGAGAATATGTTTCCACGAGGTACTAATAATGCTCCTGCAGTTGTTCGCAACTGATCAGACGATATTCAACGTCGAAACTGAGCAGCCAACTGAATTCTGAATTGGAACTATATATTGCAAAGCATTTCTTCTGAATTGTTTCTGGGGCACATTGGTCTGGAAGAATTATTCAATTTCAGGATGACTTGCGCTCCAAATAACAGAGATCAAATAGCTGGAGTGTTCGATACAATAAAGCACAATTTAAATTGCCTTTAATCGGAAAAAGGAAGAAAATACTTTTCTGACTAACTACGTTCGCAAATATTGATATGATGAGCATCAATGCAGCATTTACTTAAGCTGTTGCAAAGCATTCCCTATGAAGGCAACAAAGTTAGTTAAATGTGTGAAATGCCTATGTTTATCTAAGCACAGAGAAATAAACCCGAACTGACTAAATTTTAACAACACACATCAGCAACACAGCAAAGTCTATTATTCCTAACCTTCATCATTATTTCCTATTGAAAAGCATTCCAATATGTCACCGTCCTCAAAATCTGAATAATCAACAAGGGACAAACCGCACTCACTGCCTAAGGGAACCTCACGGACATCATCTTTCACAACCTTAAGACTTGATATGCTACCTGTGTAGATGACATTCCTCTTTCCACGTAGAACTCGAACTTTACTGTCAACTCGAACTATACCTTCGGTTACTTCACATCCAGCAATTTTTCCTGCTTTTCCTAGTTTGAATACTTTCTTGATGGTTAATCTACCCAAGAAAGTACCAGGGGGTGGCGGTGCCAGAGCGACTTGAATTTGTTCTTTCAATTCTTCGATTAATTCATAGATAACATTGTAGTATCCAATTTCAACATTTGATGCTCTTGCATCTTCCATTGCATTGTAACCAGATGCCACATTAAAGGCAATGATCTTGGCTTTAGCAGCAGCAGCAATCGAAACATCGGAGGAAGTAACGTCACCAACATTGGAATAAATTATATCGGCTTTACATATAGCTGCTTCATCGGATATTTGTAAAGCTTCGATGGAATTCCTTAAAGCCTCTGCAGAACCCAACACATCAGATTTGATGAGAAGTGGTATCTTGATTACCTCCCTGTTGTCTGAAAGACCATCTGCGAAGCCGACTGCATTTGACATAATGGTTGCACTGGATGCCAATCCCACAGCCTGCTTCACTAATCTCTTCCTCGATTCAGCAGTCTCTTTTGCAGCAGCTTCATCAAACACTACAGCGATTTGATCTCCGGCATTTGGAACGCCATTCATCCCTATTATCTGTGTGAGTAAAGATGTCATAAAGAAACAGGGGTCACCCAGACAAATCAAACGTGCTTACTTGAATCGGGGTGGACGGTCCAGCTGATTGAACTTGTAGACCATCGTCCGCAACCAGCCGTCGAACTCGGCCCCATGAAGGCCCGGCTAAGACCACGTCCCCGACTTTGATCGTTCCTTTTTGCACTAAAGTTGTGACGACGACACCCAGGCCTTTGTCCACCCTAGCTTCAACGACGGAACCTACACCGGGAGCATCCTCTGAAGTTCGAAGATTCATCACCTCCGCCTAGAAATCATAATGACGATTAATAGAGTCCTTAGATCTACATTTTCTCAACACTCACAAACCTGAATTTGAATTTTCTCCAGCAGTTCGGCAAGACCAATGCCCTTGGTAGCGGACACTAGGACGCACTGTGCATCTCCGCCGAACTCTTCCACCAGAACATCGTAGCTCATCAACTGAGTTTTGATTGCATTCGGATCTGCGCCTTCTTTATCGATCTGTAATTGAATAGTGAGTGATGACAAGCAAGCTTTGTCTTTGACGAATAATCGTTCATATACCTTGTTGATAGCTACAACTATAGGACATCCAGCAGCTTTGGCAGCAGCAATGCACTCCTTCGTTTGCTCCATCACGCCATCATCAGCTGCTACCACTAACACAACTATGTCAGTGATGTTCGCTCCGCGGATCCTCATATCACTAAATGCGGCATGTCCCGGCGTGTCGATGAAGGTGATGGTGTCCTCACGAGACGTCTTCACTTTGAAAGCTGATATTCCCTGGGTTATGCCTCCAGCCTCACCTAGCGCGACCCTGGCACTTCTGATGCTGTCGAGAAGTGACGTCTTACCATGGTCCACGTGGCCCATGATAGTGACGACAGGAGGCCTCACTACCACATCGTGATCGTTGATGGTGTCTGACACATCTGTATCATCCTCGTCATCTTCAGCATCATAACCATCGGCGTTACTCTCTGCCACTTTCTTACCGAAAGCAACCGCGACTCTTCTTGCCACTCCAACATCGATGCTTTGCGTCAAGGTTACCATAACGCCTTCGTTAAGCATCAAATGCTTTATTACTTCGCCTACTCCCAATTCTAGCAAGCTAGCAAGCTCTCGTATCGGTATAGAACCAGTCTCTGGTAGAGTCACGCCGACTTCTCGGACCGGATGCAAGCGGGCATTGCGGGCCTTGGTCCGGTCTTTGCGCGTCTTCCCGGTCTTCTTTCGGCCCTTCTTCTCCATCTTGTCGTCCTGTAGCCGCCTCTTGATAGCGTTCAAGGAAGCCTTGATACCGTACTCTCCGTACAGAGACAGCTGGATGTCCTCAAGACTCAACCCCTCCTGCTCATACGCAATTAAAGTCCCCGCCGATATGCTGGACAAACTGACATTTTCTTCGTCTCCGTAATAATCAGGCGACCCCTCGGCCAAATCACCATCGTCGTCATATGTCTCGTAGTCATCTTCGGGCTCTCCATTAGCTCCTCTCTTCGTCGATGTCTTTGGCTTACCCTCAGACAGTTTCCTGTCAGCCTCTTTTGCACCAGACCCAGTCTTGCCCTTCACACCTCTCCTGGTGGAGTCGAAGCTTGTCGATACAGGAGGAGGCACGAAATTGTCGAAGAATGAATCTCTGTTTCCAGTGCCTCTGCTCTTGTCATCGGATGATCGAGGCTTGTATTGCTCGCTTTGCGCTAAGTAAGATGACTGCAATCCCTGCAATTCGAGCTTATAGTCAGAAACTATCTTTGGCACCCTAAATCTTATCAGTAGTTGGGGATTTTCTAGAATCAAGTTGGTGGTAGATGGTCGTCTGTTTCTATCGAAGTCACTTCTTATGTTGTTGGGACTTGGAGAAAGAACTCTGTTGTATGAGGGCACGACGGCACTAGTGGTATTAGGATTATTGGAGCTAATCTTAGGCTGATAAACACGAGTGGTCGATGCAGATTGCATGCTTTGACCACTCGGGATGTATTTCTTGACCTCTGTTGCTTTCGGGGTGGACATCAGGGTTGTTTCTGGAATTTTATCGACCAGAGAATAAATACTCTTCATCCCTTTCGAGGGACCTTTGAAATACGACAGAAAAGAAATTATCCCTGCTACAAATGACAAAAACACCATGATCCTCAGGACAGCTCTGGTCGCTATCATTTCTAATTATCCTGTTCTCCAAGTCAAGCTGTCCAGCAGCAATTTTTTAAGTGACGGCTAGCAGAATCTGGTACAGTGTACACAGTACAGAACACGATATGTATGTACGTACTTTTGTACATAAATTTACATACTCTGGTTGACTTCATTGCCAACTTTTCAGTTGCTGGCGATCAAATCCAATCAAGATCAGGGTTCTATCTTCTAGCAGAGAATTTACTGCTTAGACTAATCGCAGCAATCAAATTAATTGCTGCCACAAATCAAACGAAATATTATGCAAAATTAAAAAAATAACGTTATCTATTTCATCGGTATTATGTCATTATTCGCTGCTTTAGGTCAGGGAGATATATGGGCTTTGAGCGGTATTTCTTTTGCAAGGTAAATTTATATACTCTTCTTTTGAAGTCACTAATCATAGTCCTTGAAACACTTGCAGTCCAATCAACGACTTATTAGATAAAGGAGAGTTTACGTTGGAGAATTTATTAGAGGAGGATGAACTGATACAAGAAGTTAAAGCGAATAACGAAAGATTATTGGAATTGTGAGAATGTTGTTGTTTGCCCTTCATAGTTGGTCGCTAATACTATGCTTTTTCTGCAGTTTATCGCTCGAGACAACTATAGACAACTTGTTGACCTTCATCATCACACCTGCCTCGGAGGCTGATAATCTTCTGCGAGTGTATAAGTAAGTTTTCATCCGCCCTGTTCGATGTGTATCGCCCATTATCTACCTCTTTGCCGACAGGTATCCCTATATGAGCTGCGAAGTGATCTGTTGCGAGGTGCCCGAGATACTCAGAATTTTAGTGGAGAATTCGGACGGTAGACTGCTCGACAAGTTGTTCAGTTTCTTGACCACAGAGTCGAAGCTCGACTACTATTTGGCGGGGTACTTTGAGAAGATCCTGGAGATGTTGTTTAAGAAGATGACCGTTCCTATGATGAAGTACTTCAACGAGTCTGGGCCGCAGTTGCTATCCAGATTCCTCGATCACGTCGATAACTACTCAATAATGCAGATCATTCAGCGACTCATGCTTCCCCATATACCCTTCAACAACGTGACCGAGCAAGAGGCCGAAGCACTAGCTGCGGACAAGAGTCTGTACCAGTGCAACTGGTCCTATTCCGTCGAGTGCTGTCAGCTGCTGTTCGACTGGATGCTGTCGTCCACCGATGGTGATATCCCGCTGCACCTATCAGACCTGCTCATCACAGTGCTGCAGCTGTCCCCACCAGAAACACTAGTCATCAAATTTCTATGTCAATCAAATTGCATCGACCGCTTGTTAACAGCGATCATATCCGAAGATTCCGAAGATGCGGATTTGAAGCATGCAGGGGATCCCTACACCAGTGCCACTAGCATCAGTCTCGCGGCCACTTCAGTGCTGGAGTCATTAAACTCGCGGTTGTTCGAATCCAACTTACCATTTGACCAAAGTACATCTTCTGTAAATGATTTCAGCGACGAAGAGAATTGTCTAATGGCGAAGGATCAAATTGAATCGATTTGCAATCAGATGCTCGCATATATTCCACAGCTGTATGCGGTTCTGAGGAAGTATGTGGAGTCCAATCCTTGTGAACCTTTCGTTAATCAGAGTCGGGCGCTGGTGCCTCGTCTGGGCCACAGAGGGCTGCAGCTGGTGAAGCTCGTAGAGTCCATGGTGCGCTTAGCCAACACCGACACCGATGAGATGCTGTGTAGCTCCGGGACCCTCTCGGCGTGCCTGGCGATGTTCTTCAAGTTCGAGAACAGCTCATTCCTCCACTTGTCGGTGCAGAGAACTGTCTGCTCCATATTCGAGAGTGACAAAAATCGCACGTGAGTAGCTAGCTGCCGCAGCTTATAATTCATTTGCCATGTGCCTGTTAGCTTGATATGAAATTGGGTTTTCGCATCTATTCTTCAGGTCGACCCAGTTGTATCTACTGCGTGATTGCGATATCCTCAAGTTGGTCATGGACAGCTTGGAAAGCTTCTTGTCGGACTTGCAAGGCGACTCGGACGTCAATCGAATCGCTTCCCGACACAGCTCTGCGATGGGGAACTTGATACTAATGGCTCAAGTAAACATTCACGCATCAGCAACTATGTGCTGATATCTGATTATACTACTTTATGCACTAGGCTTTATCGCTCACGTTAGATAATTCTAAACTGGATCTTGGCGAAGGGTCCGTCTCAGTGGTACACGATATTGAAAACTCGGTGGAATCTAGTTTCGAGAACATGAATAACGATGCGCCGTCTTTCGCCGGGTACTTAATGCCATACATGCGATGAAGGCGATTGCCCATCTCATCTTCTGATCGCTCTGTACGTATAGACTAGAGGAGGGATCTATCGCCGCACTAGATGATAGCAAAATCAGCAAGTCTGATGTCCTGCGAGATCTGATGCTGGACAAGGAGCGGCTGTGCGAGTGGGACATCTTCGTTCAGAGCACTCTACAGGCCGTGCTGGACCACCAGCTTGTGGGGTCCTACGATTCCACCCCCAACATAGGAATATCGATCGTAAGTGTCCTTGGTGGGTGAAGCAGAATGCTAGTGTAACCTTTTGTGGTTTCTCTGCTATTGTAGGACGATTCATTGAAGCTAGGGACTGGCTTGGAATTATACCATATAGATGACGACAACATAGAAGGCCAGGTAGATAATATGCAACTTGATGATTATGGCTTGAACCCTTTTAGTAAACATGTATCTCTACTGCATTCCTAGCGCGCTGTGTTCGACGACGAGGATGATGACGACTTCATGTTCAACGCGCCGGTGTCAACGCCTCACTACGACTTCCAGGATGAAGAGGCTTTCAAGGCAAACTTCGAATTCATGCAGACGCACGAGTTCCAGGTGTCCTTCGATGATGATGCGGACGCGGACTCCTTCGCTGACTTCACGTCGTACGACTTGCAGGGACACATCGCTGACGATTTCTCGAGGGAAGACGACGAGATTTGTTTGGAAGACTTCGCAAACTTTGAAGGTATTGATTTGGACAGTAGTAGTTCTAACCCAGAGCCAACGACCCGTACCGAGTGAGCAACATATGGTCCACAACTATATTAGAAAGGTTTATTCACTAGATTTCCTAAGTTTCAGTTTGTGAGTATCAGCAACAGCAACAGATGAACATAAAGGAACGCTACATAGTTTGATTTGTAATATTGTACATAATACAAATGATTCTTCGAGGCAAGTCAAGTCGATTTGAACACGTTGAACTTCTCCGCGATGCCTCTCCAGCTGCCCCATCCATTGGAGGAGGTCTTCTGTGCATTAGCACTGTGCGAGCTGCTTTGGTGCGGAGACGGTGCGGCCGAAGTAGCAAAATTTAGTGCTGGAGGATCTGGGAACTGATCGAGTAGTGCATTTATCTTGACAAGCGTCTCTTCGTCCAATGAGCTTTCCCCACATACGTTTTCTTTGTCGATAGACTGTAAATCAGTGGGATTCCATGACTTCGATTTGCGATTCATGATGGATAAATCACTGACAGCGACTGCTGATCGTTCAATGCAGCAAGTCAATCGGAGATCACCTGCTTCGTTGTCTCAGTTGCTGACGATGCAGCATAAGTAACTTATGTACAGAGTAAACCGTATTACGTGCGGTTTACACAGTACGTACAATACTTCATCATATACAGTGTACTTTTTTTTTTATTTTGACATAATTAACTTGAGTTCACTTAATACTATTGTTTGAGGCACTAATGGTCAGTTGTTTGAAGCGCTTGCTACATATAAAATTAACCACTTTCTTCCATGACATCGAGCTTTCGTATATGACTAGATTCGGTTCTTTTTACTCCAGAACCGTCAAGGGAAAACACGGCTGTCAAAGTGGTACATCACACCTCCAAATGACTCGGAGCGAGTTAAATTAGAGGCAGATGTCAATCGCGTCATATCTCTCAGGACAAAAGGACAGACAAATTTTGTGGAGGTGAGTTTTCACTCCTTTAAGTTTGCGTAGTAGTGTCTGAATATCTTGCCAATCTTAATTATTTTAGCATCAAAGTTACAAGCTTATATTTCGGAGATATGCGGGATTATTTTTCATATTTGGTGCCGATGCAGCTGACAATGAACTGCTGCTGATGGAAACGATTCATCTGTTCGTTGAGCTGTTAGATCAATATTTCAGTAATGTTTGTGAGGTAAGATTAACTCATAGCTGAAACTTTCGTTCACTCTTGTTGATCATTTGCATTCGATTGATCTTATTCTATGACAGCTGGATATTGTCTTCCATTTCAACAAAGTCTACGCTCTACTTGATGAGTACATTTTGGCCGGAGAGATACAAGAGACTAATAAGAACGTTATTTTGGATCGATTGAAAGATCTGGAGAAGCTGGAGTAACTAAAAGGATGAGCTACCAATGGAAGTCGCACCACTGTACATGCACTGTAGTAGCAAGCTATACTTACTATAACAATCAGTTAATTAAACCGTTGAGTGAATCGAAAAGCACCTACTATTGGAAGTCGAATGTCTGTTCGCTGTCAGAACCATTATCGTCTGGTTCGACCTCATCGTCGGGAATCACCTCAGATTCCCGCTCGTCGGGAATGATCATCCCTTCTGCGAGTCTGCGTGAGACAATCTGTCTCACTTCGGCTTCTAACTCGTGCACAATTTTCATGTTTGTCCTCAAGAACTCGATGGCGGGCCTCCTGCCTTGGGCGAACCGCTGGTCTCCTTTACTGTACCAAGAGCCTCTCTTCTCTACGATACCAAACGAGTCCGCGGCGTCCAATAAACAACCCAGTTTGTCTATTCCGGAGCCGAACATTATATCGAACTCGACGGATCTGAAGGGTGGGGCTACCTAATAACACGTCAAGCAATTAATACAGAGTCAAACAAACTACACATCATACAGCGTATATTACCTTATTCTTGACCACCTTCACTCTGACTAGGATACCCTGATTGTCTTTCAGCACCTCCCTCCTGCGTATATCGATGCGCACGGAGGCATAGAACTTCAAAGCATTGCCGCCGGACGTGACTTCAGGATTACCATACATAGTGCCGATCTTGGACCGCAATTGATTAATAAATATCACAGTAGTCTGGGATTTGGACAAGGATCCAGTTATTTTTCTCAGAGCCTTTGACATCAACCGTGCTTGCAACCCCATTTGCATGTCTGTCATGTCACCTTCGAGCTCCACACGTGGTACTAGAGCAGCTACGGAATCGACTACAATCATGTCGAGACTGTTCGAGCGGACTAACTGATCCACTACATCGAGGGCCATTTCCCCGGTATCGGGCTAAAGAACATTGATCTGTGCATTGAGTCGCATTGCATGAATCATCGTACTACAATAAAAGCGACAAGCATACCTGGCAGACAAACAACTCGTCAATATGAACACCGAGATTTTTCGCGTAAGCAGGATCTAAGGCATGCTCCACATCTATGAAAGCAGCTCTGCCGCCCGCCCTTTGGATCTCCGCCACAGCATGTAGGGCTAGAGTTGTCTTACCGCTCGACTCTGGGCCGTATATCTCTATGACTCTTCCCTTGGGATACCCTCCACCTAGCGCAACATCTAATGTCAGCGATCCAGAAGGGGAAGTCTCGACATTCATCGAAGGAGTCTCTCCGAGCTTTTGTATGGTTCCTATGCCATAGTTGCGTTCGATCTGCTGTAGAACGTTCGATAAAGCTTCAGACTTCGCAATTCTTTCAGCCTCCATCTTGTCAATACTCTTCCTCTTCAGACCGTCGACACTACCCATCTCGTTAACATTCATGTGCTCAGTGACGCTTGAAGTGTCTTCGGATGTAGTTTTCTTTTTTGCATCTGCTTATACAATGCATTTAATGTGTGGGGTGAAGAATAATGTCAAATAGCAAATCAAGACGGACATACCCAAATGTACATCATGATAGAAGCTGCTGCTGCGATGTCGCTGACTATTTGCCAGATTACCGCTGCCACTCCAAAGAGATCGAACAATAGCAAGGGACGCTGAGAATATCAACAAAAGTTGGATCACTCTCATCTCTACTCCTTCTCTCTCTCTCTCTCTCTGTCGAACTCGTTGCTCGCTGACCGGGACATTTCATTTAAAATTTGAAGTACAGTAACGGTATCCATCATTAGTTACAGTACAGTAGACAATGCTCAACGGACTAGACAACCTTTCCGGTAAACTACATTACTACCAATAGCCAATCTCTGCAAATATAAATTACTATTTAGAATGTACATATTATCATCATCATTAGAACTAGGAAGACTGAGAGATCTAATTCATTCATGCTTGACGAAGGTAAGGCACTTTAGTTGCACTCAAAGAGCGTTGTAACTGGAACTTCTCCGATCCGTTATGTACCAATCATATCTATAGAGTCAATATGCTTCGGCAGCTGTATTAGCTGAAAGGCTAACAGTGATGCAGGGATCCAACACGGCCGATTATGTTTTGTATGCTAAAGTTAGTGAACGAATGTATGCATCCATCAATTGTTATTGAACCTCATTTCTTTTCTTGCCGTAGAGCTTTTATCTAGATGGCCAGCCTCGTCGGTGTCTGGCTGTATTGGAGCAGAGAGGATTGTTGTCCTCAGCTATTGTTGGCGCAGTGGGCCAGTGGTTGCTTGGAAACAAACCGACGTTGTCTGCTGAGTATCGAGACAGCGACTGCATGAACTACTTGGGCGGTGTCCAACTCGCGGCGCAATCGCTATTCATCTTGGACCAATTCGAGGACTGTATCTCGCTGTTACAACCAATCATAAATTTTGATCATAATGAATCAAAACTTCTCGAGATGATTGATAAGATTAAGCTGATACTCTCACCCATCTTGGACAACGAACTAAATATCATGGCTGGTATATATTGCCTTATTGGGAAGTGCTACGACCTACTGGAGCATCGATCTCGTGCATTGAAATGCTTGCTGATCGCCATTAAGCTAGACATGGTGTGTGTGGAGGCTGCTGAGTACATCGTGGACAACGGATTGTTGACTGAGTTGCAGAGGCTCGAACTGTTTGTGGAGCTCGCCCAGATGTCCGAGAGGAGTTGGATGCTGCCGGTCTACCGAGGCATCTTGCTCACGGAGAGTGCTCTACACAGTAGTAGCACTGATTCGTTGCATTCAGCTGTTTTCAACTCAACAGCCTCACTATCGCAATCATCAACGGTCGATCCAACTTTGGAGTGCAGTAGTTCTTCGTGGTTATCCAGACAGGCTGTGCATTGGTTCGACAATAGCAACGCATTGGAGGCGTACCGTCTGTCGAGACAGGCCTACCTCATAGATCCCTACGACAACAGGGGTCTGGTGGTCTACATCGCCAGCATGGTAGCCCTCAGATACAAGACTGAGCTGTTCTATCTCGCACACGAGCTAGTTAATTCTTATCCCAAGGTCGCTTTGTCGTGGTACTCCGTGGGATGCTACTACTGGGCATGTATGAAGTACGAGTTGGCACAGAAACATCTCGTGAAGGCCACCAAATTGAACAAACGGTTCGCGAAGGCATGGACGTTACTGGGACACGTCATGTCGAGCCAAGAGGAGAGCGAGCAAGCGGTGTCGGCCTACCGCACAGCTGCCCGGCTGCTGCCCGGAGACCACCGTCCGATAATGTACATGGCGAAAGAATTGGCCCGCACGAATTTCCTGTCACCAGCACTGCACTTGCTGTTGGGTGCAATAGACATCAGTCCTGACGATACCTTTCTCCTGAATGAACTCGGAGTCATACACCTCAAGCAGGGAAAGATAGAGGAGTCTGTGAACTACTTCGAGAAGGCCATCCATGCTATCGAGAGCAGAAGTGCGACGAGGACTACAAGCAGCGACAAGAACAATTACTCCTCCCTCCTGTTCTGCAATGTAGAGGTATTATTCATGCATGCATGCATAGATAGATAGCAGTCACAAAGAAACGTAGTATATGTCCCTTTGATCTTATCTGACATCACCTGGTGACTGCTATACCCCACACTGCTGCAGCTCTTTTCGAACTACGCGACAGCTATGAGGAAGAGCGACCGTTTCGAAGATGCGCTGTACTGGTACGACAAGTGCTTAGCGGCTAATCCCGACGATGCCAACTGCCATGCGAGCATAGGCTTCACCTTCCACTTGATGCAGAGGTGGCGCGCTCTTCTGTACTATGATGATGCGAATATTATCTGATGAATGTGTTGTTTCTCATCCATCGATGCTCGATCTGTTTCTTGGTTTAGATTCGACCTAGCTATCAGCTCTTATCATCAGGCGCTATCAATACAACCCAACCACATCTTCTGCGCTGATATGCTGAGCAAGGTGATGGAAGACTACGTTACTTTCCCCATCGTGTACTCCGACTCGAGCGAGAACATCTTGCATCCGACTTTTTCGACTAGCTTCAGCAATATGGAGATCGATATCTTGTCCAGCGACACAGACACAGACACTACCAACCACCAGGTGAACGACGAGGACGTGATGACCAATCACGAGCAGCTGGGGGGTGATGAGGACTACTTGGCTAGTGACCTCGACTTTGCTCTGTCGGTGGCAGAGTCCTACTCCAGAATAGAAGAGCGACTGTCACTCAGTGCGTGGCAGGACAACAGCGCTATGTCACAGTCCAGGTACGATGACGGAGGGTTCCTCGACGACAGCTTTGAGCAACGATAAGCCTGTTCATTAATCACATTACAAAGGGTACATTCAACCATGAATACACTATAGAACCTTAATCCAAATTTTAAGAAGCAAAATCATTTTCATGAGTGCAAAATCTATACATTAAGGCAGCAGTAGCAGTCGCAACAATGACATAGTTTATACACCAGTCTCGTCACTTTCCAGCAGTTCCATCGTGTCTTTCAGCTTAACGTCGATAGTGCTCTGAAGTTGGATCAATTCCGATTCCAATCTGATGACATGCAATCTGCATTCATCATAGTTATCAGTCAAAGCTTTTATCATTGCTAGTTGATCTTCCTTCGGATGATCGATCCCGACAAGAGTATCAATGGCTGCTACTGTCTCGCTGTAGATAGAGCCAATGTTCTTTGCTATCGCATCACCGTCGGGATAGTTCTCTGGACCAGTCCTCATGGCTTCAAATATGTTCAATACCAACTTGTCTGCGAGGTCATGAATATCTTCCACTGTTGCAGCTGCTCTCTGGCCATTCGTCGCATTCCCACTAGACTCCATCGGTCGTTCTTGTTCTATCTCGTCATCATCATCAATAAAGTTAATGGGTCCCCAATTGTGGGTCGTAACGTACTGTAAATGTAGTACGTACAGTACTGCGTAACAAACTGTACAGTACGTTAGGTTACACCACAACACACATGTAACTTAGTCATGAAATGGAGGTATAGAAGAAGAGTAAAGATATCATAATTCTTCAATTGAATATCATTAACTATTTTCTTATGGTTATGAAAGATAAGATTCTTAATGACAGCAATCGCTGACGCACCAATAGATATTATTATATGTAAACTATCATCCCAATCGTGACCGCTCAGACCAAACACATACTATCCACTACTTGCTCTCTGCCTCACCCTACCCATTGCTCACTTCGATCGAGATATGGACTGGGTCACCAAGCCCACGGTATCTAGTCCGACCTGTGACAGCAGGCAAATGGTTGAATAATGTTACACTTGTTGAGGCAACAGATTTATGTTTATGAGAATACGTACCACACAAAGCTCGCATGTCAAACACAGCTTTCCCTTGTAGTCAGCAGAGTACTGCGAAGAACAGTAGGAGCACTTGACGGTCGTAGTTCCTTTGTACAGAGGCTTGAAGCTATTGCAGTCGATGCTGTAGTCGGATAATAAAATCTGTTAATAAATGCATCACAATAGCATCTGAAAAAGAATACAATAGGAGTTACCTGAAAGGATTACGCTCATCGTAGTCTATCGCAAACTCATTGCGTCCCTGTTGCTCGCTCTTTTGCAACACCTTCTGAGCCTTGCCTCTCGAGTCCGCATTCTTCTCTGAGTTCATATCTGGAAGCTCAAGTAATCGACGAGCAAATGATGCCGCGTTGATGAAGTTCTAATGTAGGGAAGGAGAGAAAGCAGGAAGCAAGATGAGCAGTAAGTGATCAAAACATCACTTATATTCATGATTTACCTTATTCTTGAAGGCACTCGCCATGGCGGACTTCAGGGCCAACATGAGATGAGCTGGCTGCAAGTTGCAATGAGTGAAATACGCCGCCAATTCCAAGTTTCTCTTGACATCTCCTGAGCCCACGCTGTCCATAGCGTTCTTGACTCTGATCGCGATGATGTACTCTCGACTAACATCTACCAACTCCTTCAAATCGTTAGCTTCGCTTCTCGCAGTCACTGATATCAACGGAATCGTGCGCAATATCGATTCCAAGCACTCCTTGCATTCAGAAAATTGAGCATTTGTAAATGCGCGATATGCTTGCTTCAGCTGTTCTAACAGTGCATTAACTTTGAGAGTCTGTACTGGAAAAGGCTTGGCCTTCGCATCACCACCATTATCGCGTAAGATATAACTACGGTTGGGCGGCGCGAGTGAAAACCCTGGGAGGAAACTGGACGATCCAAGGAATAGGGACGTAGCATTAGCCTTCAGCAATGATACATTTACGGCAGCAATTTGGCGATTGAGTAGTTGAATGGCCGAATCAGCAGATCCTGCGGCAAAATGGTCCGCACAGTGGACGGACTCCGTGCACCACGACATAGTCACAGGATTTCCTGCATTAGGGACAGTGAATATGGACCCATCAGGATTTCTAGACACTTCCACCAATGTCTTGGTATTGGCAGCAGGGGTGATAGCATCATCATCATCGCTTAGGTCCAAATCATCGTCGCCCCAGCCCTCGCCAGATGCTTGCTTCTTAGGACCAGACACCTTCTTCTCTTCTGCACCGTCTTCATCATCGAACAGATCTTCATCATCGCCCCAGTTCTTGTTTCCTTCTGCCGCATCATGATATTCATCTCCATCGATCGCTACGCTGGAAACACCCTTCGAACCATCATTCAAAGCAGACACATTGGTAGATCCTACTGACAGCAGAGGCCAATTCTCACCACGAAAAATGGGTGTAGGCGGTTGCAGCAGAGTCGGCTTTTCTTCGAGCACAGGCACTTGGATACCGGAGACATGCAACAGCTGCAGTAGTCGCTCGGCAGTTTCATCAAGTCCATGCGTCTTCGCGGCGAGGTAAGCCAGAGACAGCTGACCAGTGGCTTCGATGATCTTAACGCGTTCTGCAGCGTCACCGAGGTAAAGGGCATTATGGACACAACTCATGGCATCCCCACGCATCTCTGCTATTTTCAACATCTTGCGCAGTTTGTCTGTGTTGCCGGTCAAGAGATAGAGGAAACTCAAGCAGTCGAACTCCTTTGTCTTCTGGTAGGACATCTCCACCACCTCGTGATTTCCCTGACGTAGTGCCTCCACTCCCAACTGACGCCATGCATCGTCACCTAGCTCCTGAGCCACATTCATCGCTACTTGAATATTACCGCATGCTAAAGCAAGTTTGAACCTGGTCTTGTTGTCGTGAACAAAGTGTAAAGCTACCTCGGGATAACCCTTTTCTTGCAGATAAGAAATGATTGCTTGTCCGCACAGTCTCGAGTGCTTCACCATGCGCATGACTTCAGAGTAGTCACGACGCTCTAACGCAAGCTTAAACAGAGCCTCAGTAGTGTCGATCTCTATGTTTCTCAGTTTGCATTCGCGATCCAAGCAATACAATGAGATGCCTAATACTTTGGTGACGTACACAGGGGCGTCCAATCCTCTAATGATGCCACGGTCACCATTAGGGAGCACGTACTTCACATGGTTGAGAGTGGTGTAAATGAATACGTTCTTGGTAGAGTCCCAGCAGCCACCTTTCAAGCGAACTGTCTCACTCACGGTGCATAGTTGCTCCAGTTGCTTGTTCGCGAGAACTAGTTGGTGCTTAGAGATCAGAGCGATCAAAGAGTAGTCATGGTTCCATACGACGTACTTGATGCGCGGGACCTGCAGCTCACTGACTGTCTTGCGTGCCTGCTGGTCGTAGAGCAATACCCTGTCTTCGCTCTTCATCAAAAGACGACCGCTAGTACCAGAGAAGAACAAGGCATCCACTCCAGCGATCGGAGGGCTGGACCTCTTAACGACCTCATTCTGGAAGTTCTTAATCAGAAGCTGGCGAGTCTTATCAAGCACCGCGAATCTATCACGAGCTAAGAAGACAGCGGAAATGGCAGAGCCTCTCCTCACGTCCTGAGCATCGCCAGAACCAGTCACGTCGGTGGAGAAGGTGACCAACTCGTAGGAGCCTCCTTCGGCATCAGACAGAATCAGCACGTTGTTCTCGGCTTTGTTGAGTGTATTGTAAGACAGGGTGCGTGGTCCACCGCCGATGCCAGGTGTTGCATTGGCAGTGGTTCTACGCAGAGACACTAGAGGAACGTCACGGCTGCTGCTGAACTCGTGCATGCGGAGGTATCTGTCCTTGATGTAAAAGCACTTGCCGCCCACGGCATCGAACGCAGGGCGCTCTCTCTCCAGCTTGAACACCGTCATACCGGAGTCATGTCCCGCTGCGAGTAGGTTCTGCTCGGGATGGACCGCCAGGATCCAGAAGCGGTCGCTCTCTCTACGGAAGGTCTGCACTCCAAGCCGCTTGGATATGTCCCACACTCTAATGGTACGGTCTTCGGAGTTGGACACGATCAGCTCATGTTTAGGATGGAACAGGACACAAGAGATGTTGTTAGTATGTCCCCTCATCGTATCCACCTCCCAAGCCTGACGCAATGACAAAGAATTATACTCAATCGGTCATATTAGTATAAGATCAGTTACGCTTACCTTTGTTTCATTCATTCTCCATAGCTTCACTTGACGATCATCAGCTCCTGAGATGACTAATGGTAAAGTGGGGTGGAACGATGCCCAATTGACTCCTCTTTCATGGCCCTCTAACACGTACTTAACAACAGCATCATTTCCACCGAATAGTTCGTTATTGACTCTCGAAACAACATTGCTTTCGTCCATTTGTGGTGGAGCTCCTCGTACGGTCTTCTTTCGCAATCCAGTGGTATCCCACACCCTCACTGTTTGGTCGAGAGATGCTGACACAATCATGTCTTCTTTGGGATGGAATGCCGCACACATCACATAATGATTGTGTCCTGTCAACACTGAAATACAATTTCTTGATTGCCAATTCCAAATGCGGATCGTTTGATCGTCTGAAGCAGACACAATCCAAGGGTACTCTACATGGAACTGCACTGTTCGGATATAGTCAAGGTGTCCCAGCAGTGTAAACAAACACCTGCGCAACTTGTAATCCCACACTTTGACTTTATAGTCATCACCTCCTGAAACAATCAATGACTGTGATCGATGAAAATCAACACCTCTGACTGGTCCATCATGTTCTTCGAACTTGTCAAGCAATGTGCCCATTCGATAATCCCACAGCTGAATATGACCATTATGAAGAGATGCTAAAATCCACGGTCTAATGGGATGAAAACTGAGACCTTTAACACGATTACTTTTACTTTCGAATTTAGTTAACATTTTGTCCATTTTATTTAGAACAATTGGAAAACAATTTCTTGAAATCTATAAAGAAATCACTTGAACAAGTGTATTCTCGACTTCACTTCTTGTTGTCAAAAATGGTCTGTATCTCTCGACGCTCAATTAAGTTAATCTTAACCAAGCTTATACAAGTTAGTTCCATGCAAACAGCAATTTGATTCCCGCCTTCCCTTTTTTGTTTTTCCGGCGGATTGATTTGATGTACGTAAGGGGAGAAATAGATCAACGTTGACGAATACTCTAATACACATACACACTGCGGAAACACTGCTTCGTGAAACTAGAGTCAAAGATGACGCCCTCATACTTATAAGTTAAGAGGCTCCTTAATAGGGAGTATTTCATTTTCTCTCATGTCCTTTGGACGAAGAGTCCAGGAACGAAAAGGACCCCTCTCCACTGCTATCGTTGGGGTCCAATCGCTCGTCAGCCTCCAGTCCGCCCGTGCTGAAGTCCATCTCGTTAAGGTCCTCTGAGGCAACGGAGTCGTCGTTGTCGTCGTCCCGTTCGTACTGTTTCCGCAGACTCTTCAGTTTCCCTTCGGTGTCTTCATTCTCATAGTCCTGCAGTTGCTCATCGATTTGTCTCATGCGCGCCTTTAAGCTACTTGAACTGGAGAGGTTATCGTTATCTGACCTTCTGTCTCCCCGATCAAGAGATACTTGAGGGAGCACTCCTGATCGCGCGCGGAACATACCTTCACTAACTGCTCTGTAATCGTTCTTATTCTTGTTGCCAATTTTGTCATTCAAACCGAAATCAGAATCACTGCTTTGGTTGGAATTCTACAGAAAAAGGAATCAATCAACACAATCTCAAGGCGATATGAGCTATGGGAGCAACTCACCTCTCCAATAGAGATATCCTCCTCAATCTCATCGTCTTCGAAAGACTTGTCGGGGGAAGACTTGCTGCCTCCACCGAACGATTTCTCCGGCGAAGATTGGCTCTTATCCAAGTTCTCTTCGTCGAAATCATCCTCAAAGTCCTCCGCAGCATACTCCTCTTCCTCTTCTACCACCTCCTCGTCTTCATCATCATCATCATAATTCACAGAAGACCATTTGCCTTTCCCTTCAGTTTGATTAGATCTCACTCCTCCATCATCTTGGTTGCTATTGCGAGATGGGCCTCTAAGCTCCTCCTCTTCCTCTTCCTGATTACTGGTGTAACTGCTCAAGGAAACATCCACCTCAGCGTTGTTACTCACTGACTTAACATTGTCTCCTTCGAACTCATGGCTACTATTGTTAGCACTGATACTGCCTCGAGCAGGAAGAGTTGGGATAGAGGTCATTCTAGAATTCACCACGTCTTCGTCTTTCCGCCCAATTAGATCATCGCCATCGTCATCGACCGCGAAGTCATCATACCTAGCTTCGTCGAGGGTTCCCCAACCTGACTGTGATCTGGTCGTCGAAGCCTATGAGTGGAAAGAGTAGTAGTTGTACAAATATCAATGAAACAGTATAGTAGCAATAGTAACAAGAACTAGTGTGAGCTCACCTGATTCAATCGAAATACGTTGACTTTGGAACTATCAGAAGGGTTGTTAGAGTTGTTGTCCGTATTGTTGTTGTTGCGCTCAGCGGTACGCCTTACGTTGATGCGCGTACTCATACTGCTTCTCTGGCTGGACACAGTATAATCATCCATGTAGGTGCCACTGCTCAACTTTTGATTGCTACTGTTATCATTATCAACAGATTGTCCTTTCACTTCCTCATCATCGTCGGACTCGTACTCAGGCCCCTCCTCTTCTTCGATTTCTTCCTCTATTTCATCTACTTCCGCATCGCTGTCATCTGCTTCTCGCTTATGAAGATTAAAAGTTGGTGAAGATTGTTTATCATTGATATGTTTTGATTGTGAGTTGTTCATATCATCTTTCAAATGTATTGTCGACTGATGTTCAGTTGTAGGATCATCAAGATAAGGCTTCATTTCTGTACGTCTTTCCACGTCATTCATGGATGCAACAGAAGGACGATGCGAAGAATACTGAGGCGGTACATCATCATGGTCATCCTCGTCAGTCATCTCCAAGACGTCATCAAATGCTTTGATAGAATACTTATCAGCAGATACTAATTTATGAAGATCAACCGCCTTGTTCGTGACATCTTGCTTGCTGTCGTCTGACACGGTACTGCTCTTGCTGAGTGTCGAAGTATCGATCTTGCTAGCGGCAGAATTATTGTTGTTGGCTGCTGCACTATCAGTGTTGTTATTGCTACCTGTAGTCGTAAGCTTACTACTGTTTGTGCTAAGCGTGCTTGCAAGGCACGCCGTCACCATGCGCTCCAGTATGCTGTAATCGGGAGCATTGGCCCTTCCGAGATGCAGGCTGTCGCATAAACTATCCTTTCCATCTTCTCTTATAGACTAACACGATATGATTGCACATTCATGAACTACATAAGACTACGACGATTGAAAGGAAAATGAAGTTGTATCACCTCATAACCCACTTCAGCCTCAAATATGGTCAACGTCTGCTTAAGATTCAAATTCTGTAGAAAGTCCTTCAGTATCTGCAATGCAATAATCCCTATCAATGAACCGCATCGAATCTCGGTAAATACACATCACTTACTATGAGACAAAACTAGACCTTACCACTTTCCCTCCTCGACAAATCAACGATAGGACCTGTTTCAGATTTATAGTCTGGACCACCCGAGATTATTCGCAAAACATTTGCCCTGAGCTGTGCTCTGACAGTCTTAATGAATTATATAAAAAATAAATTATCATGGGAAAGATATTGATTACATATACAATATGTAAGCAGTTACTCTGTATAGAACCTGCAGAAACCCTTCATTGTAGAGCGAGCGCTGCACTGCATCGATGACCTCAAGAGTTGACATTCGGTTGAATAATGATTTAAGTTAAGTTATTTAACAGTTGTGAACTTATTTGTTTCAGGAAGAGCGTAACTTTACACTTCCTTCAAAAATCGAAGCTTCAACCTCACACTTTGGACAAAGTTGACAGTTGCTTGAAATGAAGGGTATCTTATCAAGTTTCATTTTATTGATTATTCTGTGCAGTGCCAAGATCGCTTATGCATATGTGCCCTTGCATTTGCATCAATTATCAATCCGAAGCAATGCTTTCGCTACTAAGAACGTAGCATCATCATCGACAGGGAGATATAGGAACCCATCCTCTTCATCGTCATTAATGATGAGTGAGATTGCAGCAGTCGGACCGAAGGAGACGAAGAAGACAAGCAAGCTGTGGGATGCCTATCTGAAGACCACCGACACCCTCACCACTCTATTCCCCTTGTGGACTGTGTTGTTCGCCGGCCTTGCCTTAACCAGACCAGAATCATTTGCATGGTTTTCAACGAAATACTTCACAGCTTCTTTAGGTATAATGTCAGCTATGATTTATATTATCTATCAAATGCCATTGATGCCACTATACAAACGTGCATCGATCAGGTGCATTGATGCTCTCCATGGGCATCACTCTGACTCCTGATGACTTCGTAAGAGTTTCCAAGGAGCCAGGTGCGGTCATTATCGGGTTCCTTCTCTGCTATGTCCTGTGCCCTGCACTAGGGTTTGGCCTCGGTAAAGCATTCAACCTACCTCTAGATTTGATTGCTGGCTTGGTATTAGTGGGGTCTATCAATGGTGGTCAAGCATCGAATCTATGCACTTACATCGCGAAAGGAGATGTAGCTCTGTCTGTTTTGATGACTACCGTGACTACCATTGCCGGTATCTTCATGACCCCTCTGTTATGCAAGCTGATTTTGGGTGCTGTCGTGCCAGTGGATGCTGTGGGTATCGCTAAATCTTGTCTACAAGTTGTGCTGGCTCCAATCGTCGTTGGAATGGCCGCCAATAAGTACTTACCGAAGGTTGTAGAGAAGGTGCTTCCTGTAACTCCGGTGATTGGGGTGATCTCCACGTGTATGTTAGTCGCATCAGCTGTGGCCCAATGTGCGCCTGCCATCACTTCGGCAGGATTAAATCTCCAGTTACCGATAATGCTATTACACCTGATAAGTGGCTTGATCGGCTACTGGATCCCACGTTGGTTGAACTTCACCGAGACGCAGAGCAGGACCATGGCCATCGAGACCGCCATGAAGTCTTCCGCATTCGGCTTCCTTTTGGCGAAGCTTCACTTCAAGCAATATGGCACTCGTGTCCCCTCGGCCGTGTCGGTGGTTTGGATGGCGCTAGTTGGAGCTACCCTGGCAGTGATCTGGCGATTCATACCAGTACAGGACGAGAAGAAATCGAGTTAATGAGGTAGCCTGCAGTTGCTGTTAATTGATGACAACCGAGTGGGTTGCTGATGTATTGTAACTTTTTTAATGAATGCACATTAAGAACTGATCTCGAGCAGTCTGATGCACTGAGAGCAGAAAGCCTCTTCGACCTTGTTCTTTGTCCATATCTTGCTGATGGGCTTCAAGCCGATGTCCAGGATCCCAACGGAATAGAAGAACATCATAAAAGGATCCCTCGCAAGACTATCTACAACTCCAATCGGACAGACGACACCGCAGCTCAAAGAGTCCTGCAACTGCATTCTCTTTCCCACTTGATCCATTGGCTCCTTTGTGTTAGTGTTATCTGTTGCTCGGCTCACGACCACAGGTTGTAGAGTGACCATCAAACTGACGTCTCTCGCGATCAAAGACATCATCCACATCTTTAGCAGCAGTGCTAGGTGGTCAATGGAGGTCTCCTTCTCGATAAGTCCTATTGCTGTGTAGTGTAGCATCTGAATAGTATCAATAGGCATAGAATCATCGACTTGACATGATGCTAGCTCCACTATGATGCCAGGTAGTTGAAGGCCGGACGAGGGACACTTCTTACGCAACCTTGATCCGCTCATGAACTCTATGATAGTGTCATCGAGAGGTGAGGAGAAGCATTCGAGGAGGTACGCCTCCAGCTCAACATGCGACCCTCTGAACAGCTGCAGCAGGCGATTGTACACGACCTCACATCCCTCGACGTCGAGTAGATCCAGTTTCTGCATGGCTTCTAATCGAGGCAGGATGCACTCTTCGCTGAGTACAGAGCTCAAGCAGTCGATAACGATGTCTAAGACACCAGCATCACTATTGTTTGAGGAGGATGTAACGGCAGGCGACACATGCAACGAGCTCAATCCTTCGAGTAAATGATTCATGTCCACCTTATCTAAGCCATACAGATGCTTGTTATTGACCTTTACCTTCAGATTATTCTGGGGGACTTTGAACAATCGGCATAAACTAGACTTGACGTTGTGATAGTTGCCGCTAAAGAGCAACGCCGGGTCGTAAGAACTCTCCTCCACGAAGATTCCCCACGACTGATCTGTGCCCAAGCTACTTACTCTGTTCTTCTTATGTAGTTGAGTCAGAAAAAACTTAGTGAATCTCCTCTTGATGTTTCTGGATTCAGGAATGAAAGGAGATGTCCCTTTCAGTCCGCTCTTGACTTTGAGTTCAATGCTCAGATAGGTGTTGTGAGTGTTAGTATACCGAATACCCTCACTCCAAATCGGTGGTCTCATTCGATAGATCACATTAAAGTTCCTCTGTATACATGCAGAGCTGCTGAGTATCAATGGACTATCACACTTCAATCGTCCCAGTGGTCGATGATCAACTATTCGACTCGCTATCTCGGAAAGGAACACATCATCAAGTTCAATCAGTTCCATCCTATCACTTACATACGAACTCGTGAACCATGGCCTCATTACATTTTCGATGTACTGTACATAATGACCTATATCGAGTGGAGGAACTCTATCATGGAGTCCATCACGACTAAGCTTCGGAATAATTAGTAAGCATCCATAGAGGTCGTCATCAACATGCTGTACATCATTATTTGCAATTGCGATACTGTTGTTCCCTTCACCGGCGTAGATCCAATCATCTGCGCGCATATAAGTAAACCTAATACATTCCTGATATATACGTAATAAAGAAGTTCTGC
>Ga0164294_10001272_pt1 | contig 23514 bp, 25 predicted proteins | sample GEODES005metaG_FD_111479 | JGI IMG/M metagenome (GOLD analysis project Ga0164294, IMG submission 111479) | Oligotrophic lake water microbial communities from Sparkling Lake, Wisconsin, USA - GEODES005 metaG | ecosystem: Environmental > Aquatic > Freshwater > Lake | place: USA: Sparkling Lake...
AAACTCATCTTCTCTTTTTCTTTGATAGCCAGTACTTTCTTTCTAAAATCTATCGAATATGTCATGACAATTATTTTTAATTACACCTTTTATTATAACCATTTTATAAGAGTTTAGCAATAGCAAAATAAATATTACTCTTGATATATATTGAGAATAAAACACCTGTATCACCTTCTACTTTTATTAAACTTTTTACCTTGCTCATCGTTTAGATTCTTTGCAAGTACTACGTTAGATTCTAACTCTGACAAGCTACTAAGACCTCTTGATAGTTCAAACAATCGCTTACCGTCTTTTGCCACCGCTACTAATGTCGGTACGGCATTAATACCTAACCTTTTCGCAATTTTACCCTCGCTACTATTAAGACTTGCCGTTTCGAGAGTAAATTCATGCTCCTTGGCAAAGTTAGTAATAACAGGAGTAAAAGCCTTGCAGTAACCACAATCAGGGCTTTCAAATAGTAAGAGATCAAACTTCTTGGCAAATTCTTTAACAATCTCTATCTTTTTACGGTTCTCAGCCACCCGCTTGATTTTGTTGGCATATACATTACTCGGAAACTCGGTTACATCGGCTATTTCAGGATTAGTAAAGTTGACCATTTCAGACGCGTGTACCAAACGAATAGCACCGTCATGCATCTGAGCTTCTAGTTTTTTATATTTAACTATGGCTTGTCTTAAAACGTGGGGCGGCGTATCTTCTCTAAAACCAAGCTCTACCATTTGAGCTCTTGCATCATCCATTTCTTTTTTGCGAGCTTCTACAGCGGTTTGCGCTTCATCAGGACTCGGATAGCGAAACTGAAAAGAATCTCTATTTTGTAGCCCCGTTTTCTGGTCTTCGAACCAATAAAAGCCGCGATATCTGTCTTCCCCTTTGTAAAACCCCCCTACTCCCGCATATACGCTATTGCTACAAGCTACAATCAACAGCAAAATAGCGTAGATTGTTTTAATGACGTAAATAATAGATTTAGTGTTAATTACTCTTGCGTTACTCATCTATCATTCCTCTTTCACTTTTGAATTAACGCCCGAAGCTTTATTCTTAGGGTGAGCTTCTTGGCTTTTATCAAATTTATTACAGTCATTATCAAGCGAACCCTCGATACGCCCCTTAACATCGGCAACATTAGGCATAGCGATTTTTTTCTGCATCTCGGCAGCTACTTCCGAAAAATCCATTTTGCTAAAATCAACTCTAGATAATTCATCTAAAGTAAGACCGCGACAATTTGGACTGCCGCCGCTACCGAAATTAAGTCCTAGTTGTTTTCTTGCTTGTACCTGCACGACTTTTTCTAGCATATTGCTAAAACAACAATAATGATGCTTGATAAGAGTTGTAACGCCTGCTGTTTTTTTACTTTCCTTACCGACATAGATACATAGATTCTTCTGTCTCTTTTCTGATAGGATCTCCTCATCCTTGCTACATTTAGCACCTAATTTCTTGCCCCAGCCTTTTGGATATACATGACAGCAACTTTGATAACCCACGGGTTTTTTGGAGCAATTCCTACCTAAACCTTCAAAGATTTTAAAATTTACGCCGTCACTTTTCCCTTGTGATAAAGCTCCAAGCTGCGCAACTGATGAAACCATATCGGCATCCATCTCATAAGACTTATCGATGCAATTGCCGTCTATACAAGGAACACCCTCGCAAACAAGACCCTCTAAACCGTCCTTATCAACGCTTCCGTATCTAACGGTTTCCGACTCTATTACCGTTGGAGTCCAGCGTTTACAGCTAAATTCTTTTAAAATGTTAACACAGTTGCCTAAACTATCTCGAAGCACGCAATCCCGCTGGCCGAGCGAATAACATTTGGCATGCTGGGCGCAGTCATTTTTACTCGGATAATTACATTGCTTGTTGTATGCCCACTCCCAGCAATCACGATGTACTTGAAATCCTTGTACTGTTCTTGTGCCGCTACTAATGCAATATTTACCGTTATCAGAGCATGGGTAACTTGAAGTAAAACGATTACCCGCCTTAGCTTCGAGAATAAAACAAATCAAAACTGCTGATATAATAGGTATTATCGATATAAAAAAGTTACGTGTTGTGAGATACTTTATCATTTTAACATACACCTCTCAGTCCAATCTTCAGCCCATTCTTCACATATCTCATGACCGTCTCGGTAGTTATAACCAAATAGATATGCATCAAATACTATGCGCCAGTACTCATATACTGGATGATTACCGCCGATTCCCCTTGCCCCTCCTGGAAAATGAATTTGTTCGTGTATCTGCTCTAGAGGAATGCCAAAATGATTTGATAAAAACACTCTCCAACCCGCAGAATCAAAAATTAAATGCCAACCCCATCTTTTCTTTTTCCAAAATACTGCATAACCCAGATGTTTAGCTCCGTGATACACGGTATCTCCTGCAATTTGTACCTGACGATATTGCCAAGGATTCCACTTCATACCCCTTTTTACACAATTTAAGGACACTAAGTCGTTGCAGCTATATTGATTTCTTGGCTCTTCACACAAAAACTGATCATATTCGGTGTTTTTCTGGTCTTCTCTTTTGATATCTATGTAATAAATCGGGTCTTTGTAGGTTGCACCTTTAAGCGTTTTACAATTAAATCCCAGTTCAATAAGCCTTTTCATTAAATCAGTCCCTATCTGACGCATAGTTTTTTCCGTAGCTGTTACTATGTCATCGCTATCTAGTTTGTGCATACGATTACCGGGCTTGGTATAATCAGGTTCTAATTCATTTTCATCATAAAATTGATATTCTTGAGATCCGCGTTTTTCTCTACCAGCTTCATCCAAATCAGTCTCTTTAATAGAATTTAGTTTATTTGCCTCACCTTCCGCTCCATCAATTCCTTTAATAGAGTCTTGGTGGGTTCTTGATTTAATTTGCTCCATTGCATTGTCATTTTGCTGTTTTATGTTTTGTAGCAGCGCCTCCTTATCCTCGATATGCTTATCAAACAAATCCGTGACTTTGTTAATTTGGGTTTGTATGGCAAGTGCCTGATGGTCAGCGCATAAAAATAAAATTAAACTTACAAACTTGAGTATTTTCTTCATTTGAGGCACTCCTTTGCATTTGCAGTTAAATCGCCTTGTGCGGCAAATGTTTCTAAAGCGGCTTTGATCATAATGTGACCGGTTACTTTATCAAACTTCTCTCTAGCCGTCTGCTCGGAAAACATTGAAGCAGGAACTGTAAGCACTATCGCCGGAACGGCTTTAATACCAAACTGCGCAAATGCTTCATCATCTATTTGCATTGCTACAGGGTACTGCGCGTCAGATATATCCATGATTAAATCGGTGACCTTGCGGAAACTCCCTTGAGGCAAGCCCCGAAAGACCAACACGCCGTTATAACGATGCGCTTCTCTAACGTAGGATTTAAGGGACTCCCTTGACATTGAGCTAGATACGAATATCTGTAATAGAGGTCTTGGTTTTAATACCGATTCCCTTAAATCTTGATCAAAGTCTTTATCTCCCATGCTATTCTTAAAGTTTTCCATGACCATTTTGTGATCACGCTCGGCAACGCCTTTTGCCCACTCAAGATCAGACTCTTCAGCTAAAGTAGTGTTTGCAATCAAAGTGCAATATATTAACATCAAAATTAACTTCAAAAAGCGCAACAATTTCGTTTCCTCCATATTACATAACTCCAATCCTGACCGTCCCAAGGATACTCCCTGAAAGAACTATAGACCATATCCGATAAACCAAGAGGCCAGCAACCGATTGCTCCTTTTGTAGTTTTTGGATAGACCATCTGTAATTTGTACTGACTTTTCTTGATTTTAAGTGCGGTTTGTTTCTTACAGATTTTACCGTTAATACTGGCATCCGTTGTACTGGTGCTTTTAGCAAGACCTACGCGGTGCATCTTTGCTAATATTCTAGCAGTAAGTAGACTAGAGTTTTGCACTCCGCCTACATGATCGGCATTAGCTCCTGAAAAAGGATAAATATTGCCCCAGCAGCCGCTGCACCAAAAAAGCTCGTCTCTTGGCATGTCTACCGTTGCTGCAACGCAGTCAAGTACGCATGCCGCTTGCGCTAGAGGATTGCCGAACAAAAAGGCTTCTGGATTTAATAATGTTTGTATTTTTTCGTCATTCCACATAGGGTCTAACTCAGACAAATAAGCTACGTCAAAAGTTGCTTGCTCTAAACAGATAAGGTCGGTGATTAATTCTAGCCAATATATAAGGGGATATACGTAATAATGTAGATGATAGAAGCTATTATGCGCCATTCTATCGCCGTGAGATCTATTGTAAGTACCCATGCTGGTAACATTGTTTGAGCCAAGGTCGATGCCTAGCCCAACCATACAATACTTGCTTCTGGTGACGTCCACCATTCTTGCTGGCTCCCAAAATCCTAAAGTAATACCCGGAATAGGAATAGGTTGACCGTCTTTACTGCAAGCGCATAGAGGAGAGGCGGGATTCTTGGTATCTCTTTTAGCAGGCGACATTCCGCCGCCTACTTTAACCGCCTGACCGATAGAAATCGGTAGCAGGCATGACCAACAAACGTCCGTAATAGGATTGACGAATCTTCTCTGACAGGATACACTGCCAAATGCTGATGTCGGTATAATAATAGATATTATTAATACTATTACATATCGGTATAGGTCTTGTAGCTGGTCTTTAGTTGTCCTCCGCCAAGATTTCAAACTAAAGACCAGCAGGTGCTGAGTTCGTTTCATTTTTTACTATTTTGTTGTTTATTATTTCGTGGGTCGTGCTTCGTAACTTCTTTGATAAAGTTGTCAGAGCTATCTTTTGCTATATCACTTACCTTGTAGGATTTTAAAACTTCACAATATTGACACCATGCAAAACATGTTATCTGCTTAATTTGCAGTAAAAACAAAAATATACTCATAGGGCATAAAGCGTAGTATCCTATAGGATACCCAAGCCAAATAACACCTATTTTACTTGTAACAATAGCAAGAAGCGAAACTACAACGGTAACTGCTCCTACTATTGCAAGTAACACTAATTTTGTATTGTAATTTATCAGAGCAACTAAAATTGAAATGAAGCTCAATAACATCACGTAATACTGCGGCGTTACCACCATATCAAAATTTTGGTTAGAGGAATAACTCATCCCGAGCATTGACCAAATCATGTAAGTTAGAATAATTATCACAATGTTTGACGGTGACTTTAACATTTTAACCGCGCAATTTTTGATTGATTCGCTGTTGCCGTAACATTTATCTATATTTTGATTTTTACCGTTCATAATGACCCAATTGTTTAATTAATTTAGCTTTCTTATTATACATCATCTCCAAAGTTAAACTCACTATTATTGCCTAATGTTTTAAGAAAGTTTTCTCGTTTTTTATTATCTTCCGTCATTCTTCTTCTCTTTGTTTTGTTAATTCTTTGATTTATTAAGTTTATCTACATTGCGCTCTTCTTTGTGTAGTAATTTAACTTCTTCTATCTTAAGCCGTAGTCTGTCTTGTACTGCAACGGCAGGGCTTGCCTTAATATTGAATTTAGTCGTTAGCTCGCCCTGTTGATCAAAATAGATTTTGTTTTCATGCTCCTTGCCTAGCTCCTCTTTTAGTTTAAAGACGCTCCCGCCGACTAAAATGATTCTGTCTTCGATCGGCTCTTTTTGATCGGATAGGTTGTTACTTATTTCAAGATTCCTTACGGTTAATTGCGATTTCAACCATTTTACTTGAGCTGGCTGCCTACTATCGATAAAAAATAACCTCCTGTTTAAATCCATATGTTCAAGAGGATTTACTTTTGTACCCGCCTTGTGCAATATTTTTCCACAAGGTAACACCGCATCCTCTTCTAGGGTATAGGTAGGGTCAAAATAAAAAACTCTGCTTTTAGTAGCTGGCAGCAACCCTTCAACAGCTTTGGGATTGAGAACTCTATCTTTGACAATTGCAGTCATTTTCTCTTGTTCTTTTTTCATATCAACTTTCTGTAATCTTTCATCTATCATACCGAGAAACGGTTGCTCTATTATTTCATAAGTATGACCCTTTGTACCGAAATCCTTGGCATAAACGGGCAATGTTGCGAAAATAGCCGTAAACAAAATTATTAATTGATTATGTAACCTCATGTTTAAATATTTCTTTTTGCTTCTTGTTACTATACTCTGTTTTATATCTATTAACGCCTTAGCCGCAGAACCCCGAACAAAGCCTTTATCCCTTGGTATAAGACTTATCTTTCATTTTACTCGCTTTTAAATCGTCTGATTCGATGTCCTTAAAAATGCAGTAATAACCTAGCGTTTTTATCTTCATTCCATATCCACAAATTGTACTAAATTCTTGATAATCTCCTCGTGTACTTTTTTTGAAATAGAGCGCACGTTGTGTCCGTATATTTTACTATCGGTGAGTAGTACTAAATCTCCTTCTTTACTCGTTCGGTTTTGTGATTGTTCTATATATTTAATAGCCGCTTCAGGTTTACCGAAAAATAATTGCTTTTCGCTTGTTGGGTTACTAGCAATCCTTGCCTTCTCAATATTCAGTATCTCTGCTTGCGATATATATAGAACTTTCATATTTTTAATGCCGTATCTGCTTCCTATAAAAAAGGAGATGCCAGTCAGGATCACGGTAAGAGTAATAAACATTATTATCGTTATTTTTCTATTTTCTTGCATTAGCTTTTGCCTTAATTAAATTATCGATTGCTTGCTCCATAGGCACGCCCGCAGCTTCTTGATTGTTTAAGAAGTTAAAGTCACCGCTTTCGGTCGAGAATACTGCCGCGCTAAAGGGATCTAATATTAATCTACCGACAACATCTATGCCCGATGAAGAGAGTAGCATCTCGGAATATTTACCGTTCTCAAACAACAAAGACTTAAGTAGCGGCACTTTCTCTTTAAATTCAGAATGAGATTCAAAGTCGGTAAGAGAATTAGGCGGTAATATTATTTTCCAAGCACTATTTTCAAAAATAGCTCTGCGGTGGTTATTATTATTCTGAGTCTCCCCTGCGGTTTGCAAGTCGGCAAAACACTGAGTACAAACAATTAAACTTCCGCCGTAACGCCGGAGGTTTCTGGCAATAGCCGCTAAAAAGCCTGCACAATGCTCAAGTAACATCCATGCTTCATCAACGATAATCATAAATTTCTGCGATCTATCTCCCGTTAAGAATTGACTGGTTATTTGCATCAGCAGAGTTTGAAGAATAATGGCTATCAGCTTGGGTTGGTCTTTAACATGTTCAAACTCAAAAATAGTAATAGATTTATTAAAGTTGGCAGGCTTCTCGCCCGAGAAATACTTACCGAACACCCCTTCTCTAGTGTATGAAAATAGACTAGTTGCAAATTGCTCTAACAGTTCCGATTTAGATTCTTTCAAAAAAGCAACAAAGCCTTGTAGGTCTAGTTTAAAGTCGGCGGCAATGACAGCATCTTTCAAAGCTTTTTCTAAACTCGCGGTTTCAAATTCTCCTTCAGCTCCGCACATAATGCTAAGCAACTCCTTAGCGCAAACTACCAATTGATTAAATTCGGTCTCAATCATATTAGGCTTTAGACCGACAAAAGGATTAATGGTAAAACTAGATAATGCTCCAAACTCTATAATCTCACCGCCGAGTAGCTTAGCAAGCGGCGCATAGCTAGCTCCAATATCGAGAATGAACATCCTAGTACCCGCAGCTAGCATAGTATCGGCAAGACATTGGAGGAATACCGATTTACCTACTCCTGAAGGTCCGACAACGTTTATGTTAAAATTACCCGCTCCTATTCTATGGTACGGATTCCAGTTAAATAACTGACCTCGTCTACCGATAAAAGGTACTCCCGACAACGGTACGCCGTACCATTCTGCGTGGATCGGTAGTTTTGCTACTACTTCTGAGGATAATACGGGTTGCACCAATTTTTTTGCTTTTAGTTCTTGCCAAAAATTAGCTGCGTGCATAGGTAGAATTCCGAGTATCGCCTCTAAATGAAAATAATCTAAACTACTCAAGTAAAAGTCTTGCCCGTTATATTGGGTAATAATTTCTGCACATACATCATCTATATTCTCCTCTTTGCTACTAGCTACTAAAATCCATGAATCACTTAAGATGTTATCCTCGGTAGTTAGCCTTCTGATAATCTCTCTCCACTCTGAGGCTTCAGCGTGGAGAGCCTTGTCATGACGCGCATACGGACGCTCTGCCGCGTCTATTATTCTTTTACCTCTGGCCGTAAAGGCTTTTTTACTTTTATGATCGTTGCTAATGGTATAGCTAATGAGAAATCTTGCAGGCAGTGGTGATTTTTCAGCACACCCAAGTAAATTTATGTTTTGTAACAATGACCAGAATGTAGGCATGCCCGTAACGCTAAATGCTCGGTGAGCAATATCGGTTTTAGTATTAACAAAGCTACGTTTTTTGCTCTGGTAATAATTACCGCTAGACAAACATTGATTATTAATTAAATCAAGCGGAGCGGTAGATTTATAATTGGCGCGCATGCCCGGTTCAAACTCAAGTATTTCTCTGCAAATTCTGATTAAAGTATTGATGTCACCTATTTTAGGTTGTAATTTTAGACTACCGAGTTTGCTCATTAATGTTTTGCGAAAGTTTTGCAAATCCGTAAGCGAAGCTTCGTTGCAGTTTCTATAAATAGTGCTGTAGGAAACAAAGAGTCTAAAGACTCTCGGTAAACGCTTACCGCTATTATGAAAATTCGCGGCCATCTTGCGTAAATATTCTTGCCGCTCCTTGGTCATTCTTTGCAAAATAGGATCAGGTGCCTTGCGCCCGTTACCCCAAAATTTTAAAAAATCTTCAATGTCCGAACTTGCTAGCAAGAAAAATTGTAGGAAGCCGCCTGCGGGAAGCTCTTTGGCAAAAAATTGATTAAGGTTTTTTATCACTGAATCATTAACACCGACTAACGGACAAATCTCTAATAAAAAACCCGCAGCAGAGTTCGCTAGCAAAAAACTCTCGGTTTTGGGATCAAAATATCTGTAACTTAAATAATCTTTTAAGCTTTCAGCCCCGTTTAGGTTATTTTCAAATAACTCCCTCTTTGATCGCTCAAAAGTCTCGCAGTCGGTTCTATCAAAACCGATTATACTAGCTGCTTTATTTGCAAAATCCTCATAAAGGTTTTTCATTTATTCTTACTCGTTTAAAAATGTAAATTCAAATTATTAGCATCTAGATCGTCTAAACTCTCTTCTATCTCATCTTCGACATTAACCGCTTGATCTTTTTGTTTTAGTTTTAGAATTTCAGCGGTCGGTTTTGAAGAGCAGGTTTTACCACGGCATTTTTTAGCTTTATTTTTGTCTTGATAAGCCTCTTCGATTTGCCCAGAATCAATTTGTTTATCAACCTCATGGAGCATAGTACAGCCTAGTCCTCTAGCATCACCGCACTTGAACTTACTTGGGTAGGTTGAGCAAGATGTAATAGAAAAACTAGCTAGTAGCATTATTATTGTTTGACCTAATCTTTTTGTTATACTCATTGCCCCACCCTCTCCGCATTAATTACTTCCTCAATATCACGTGACCCGATCTCAACAGATTTAGTAAAGACTATGTCTACTTTTGTGCCGCCCGGTACTAAAATGACAGGAGAGATGTTCTCGGCTAGCCTAATGTGATAATCAGCTAATTTCTCGGCTGCAGAGCTTGTACCGCTAAGTAGCCCGTCCTGCACCATATCTTTCATACCTTTCTTTTTAGTGCTAATCGCTCCAAGAGCCGTAATATCAAGTCCATTTTGCCCTTTGGCACTATTGCTAAATCCACTAAGTACCCCTCCTATCACTGCATTCTTTAAATGTTTATCCGACATTGACACAACAGATCCACGAATGCCGTTTGCTCCGTCATCACCGTATATAACTCCCGATACTTTTGTGCTGATAACAAGCCCCGCCTCCTTATCCTCACAGACAAGCTCTTCCGCTCTCACGATTGCTCTTTCTGAAGATATATCACCATAAGCACTCGCAAGTAGGCGGCACTCCTTCATATCAACGGCAAAATCCTTTGGTAGATTACCCCTGCTAGTTAGCTTTATTATTACGGGTATCGGCTCGGATGCAGAATTGACCGAAGTAGAAACCGCAATACCGCCGAGCAAATGACCGCTGACATAACTGGTTGCTGGAATATAGTTAAAAGAAGATACAGGTGGCATGGTGACGAGTTTGGTATTGATTGCCGTGATACCAAGCTCCGCTGCTATCGTCTCGTTACCGTGTTCAGGAGTTAGCGACGCTATATCCTGCTGAATGTTTTGATTATCTACTTTCAAGCGATCTATTTCCTTTAAAGCATAAGAAAGACGTGATTTTAGCTCATCAAGTTCCGTGTTTACCTCTTCCTTACCCGCTTCTTGGCTTTTAGCTACCGCGTTTTTAAGTAATTCAATTTGCTGCTCTCTTGTCTTGCCTTCGGTTTCGATCGACTCTTCAAGGAAGTTTTGCCATTTAACATCCGCCTTAGTTGCATCCGTTCCAAGCTCTATCTTCGTATGTTTTGTGTCTATGTTGCTATCATCGGCAATATTTGCATCATCTAAGCTATTTTTAGGTTTATCGTTTGATGCTATAAAAAATAACAATACGATAAAGCTAATTATTACTAAAACCACCACTATACTTAAGTTAAACCATTTTTTTAAAGTGATTTCTTTTTTACTCAAAGATTTGTCATTATCTACAAAATAGGAACTTATTTTTTCTTGTAAATTTTCAAAGTGTTTTTTAAAATCTCCCATTATTTCCCCACCAGTTTCTGTACTACCAGTACGGTTATTGTTTTTTTAGGTTCTATAATCGATAAATTCGGATAAAAACTTTTGACGTTGTCAAAACTCTTTGCAAAAATAGATACGTCTAGGGTAATAGAATTCTTAGTAGGATTGGTAATTTCAAATACCCCGCCTGCTAGGTTCTTATATTTGTAAATTTTACTCTGCTCTACTTTTAAGATACCGATATAGCTAAGTTTTTGTCGGTTGGTGTTTTGGACGTAAAACTTTCTTTCTACATTATCTTTCATTGCTCTTAGCATCTCTGCTACATCGCTTTTTTGGACACGTTCGAGATTTAAACTAGTTTTACCTTCTATAATAATCGACTTGCCTTTGATATCAGATACTTGCAACTCTAAGTCCTGAGTGATGCCTGCATTATTTCTGATGCTAATTTCTATGTTTTCACCGACTGAGCTAAGGGGCATAAAATATATATTCGTGCCGTCCTCATCATATTTAAGACGAAACTTACTATCATCTCCCGTCACTTGCGTGATTTTATAAGGCGGATTAGATATACGGTTTAAGCCTGTTTTAGATATTTTTATCTGCAACGGCTCATTATCTTGCGCTTGGTAAGTCTCGCCGCTTGCAATATGGCCGTAGAAAAATAAACCGTAATATATTATTAACTTTAATATTTTATGCGTTGCTTTATGCATCTTCAAACACTGCTTTTAAGTTGATTTATTTTATTCTTCTTCTTTATTTTGATCATTACCCTCTTTTGTTTTTGGCTTAACTTGGGTAAATTCCTTTAATTTTAAATGGCCGCCTACATAGTCAAAAGACAACAAGTATTTAAGCGTATTTTGCTCAAAACCTCTCTTACCGAAGGTGCTAGTCAACACCCCTTCTATAACAACTTGTAGATTTTTAGAATCCACCTGCATTTGCTTCGGTGCAAAGAACGTTGATAAACCGAATTTCTTATGCTCATCCTCTTTGTCGGCAAAATAGCTTTGCAACGATTTAAGACTTTGCTCCGATCCTGCGCTCGCATGTTTTAGAATGATATTTTTCTTGAGGGAAATAGTATCGGCGGTTAGATCAAGCAGCGCAGAGATAAAAAGTAGCGCGGTTTCTTCTAGGTAACTTTGCGAAACAACTGAACCTTCAACTGCTAAATCTTTAGTAATACCCGGTACCATGATAATACGCTCGGTCGTGCTAGATATTTTAACAACCAGTAGGAAATTAGCGATGACGGTAAGTAAAGTGCAGCCTGCAAAAAAGTTGCGCTGACGCATTATGCTAGTATGTTGAAACTTATCTTCGGTATTTACTTCCATTACAACCTTTTAAAAAAAATTCTTCACTGACGAGCTTGGTAATTGCGTTTTGGAAACCCGAGGAAAATACCAATGTATTAAACGCTGAGCCTTACCGTCATGTAGCGATTTAGATAAAAAATCACCGACAAAATAGCCGGGAATCGCCCCGCCTACGCTCCATATAAAACCAAAAAACATCATCACCACAAGGCATCCCACTAGACCGCAAATAACTCCGAGCAATGCCATGCCGTAAATTTTTGCTTCCGCCCGCACCGGTTGCCAAATCCTTGTTTGCATAAGACAAACCTAACCTAAATGTAAAACTGTTTGCGCCAACTTTACCGCCGCAGCAGTACCTAAAGCACCGACACCGAAAGCTATGCCTTTTTGATACATGTCCTGACCTCTTACTAAAAAAGTAGTAGCACCTCCTACTGCAAAAGCGATAAAGCCCAAATTTTCATTAACTAGGGTATATATTGGGGTTATGAGGTTTGCCTTAATGTTGGCTACATTAAACCAGTCTGCTTGCGCAGGGGCAATAAAACTGAATGTACAAATAGTTCCGATATATAAAGCAAGTCCGAGGTTTTTCTTTAAACGCGTCGATGATTTTGTTTGTGTCTGTAGTTTTGTCATTATTATTTTCCTTTTTATTTTTAGTTTAATTAATTACCGATTTTCTTTTAGATAACGAGGATTTATACATGGATATCTATATTCTTTGGTCTAGTGAGTGGTGTTTTATGATTAATCACTCCTTACGATGCTCCAAATTTTTAACAGGCGGATCAGAGTGTTTCTCCATTCGATAAAGAAATAAAAAATAGAAAATCATAAACACTACCGCTAGAACGATAAAAAATAGGTTTGCTTTCATTCTTGTTCCCCTTTAAATAGAGTTATTGTTACTTGTTGCAGTTCATCAATTTCATCACGAAACAATTCAAAGGATGTTTTAGTAGATTTTAGTCCCGCTATTAGCAACTCATTAGAATCTAAATTTACTAAATTCAGCTCGAGGTATTTTTTTATATCATCTGATTGCAGATTAAGCTTAAGATTTAATGATTCTCTAATCTCTCTAATTTCTTGTTTCATATTAATGACATAATTCCTCTTAGCTATACCATGTTAACATAGTGTTATTAAATTATAACCATATATGGTTTCCTTATATGGTTATAATTTAATAAAAAAAAGAACACAAGTAAATAAAAGTATTTTTATTTAAAAGTATTTTGCTGTAAAAACTGTTTTATTAGATAATATTTGTGATGTAATTGTTATTAATTAATAACTCACTAAAGAGCATTATTGTTGTCAACTCGCTCTACTAATAAAAAAACTAACAGAGATATTGTGAATAAAAACGAAAAAAATAGGCTTTCTACAGTCCTTACTAGACTAATGAATGAATGTGAATTGGATGATGTTAAATTATCAAAGCATACAAATATTCCTATAACCACCATTTCAAGATTAAGAAATTTAAAAGATTCTAATCCAACAGCTTCTACTTTAAGACCTATAGCTCAATTTTTTAATGTTACAATAGATCAGTTGCTTGGGGATCACCCATTACCTATCGATAGATTGCCTGGTACACACAACCCAATTAATTATACATCATCTCTAATACCAGTTTTAGAATGGAAAGATATTATATGCTTTTTAAAAAATCAGCATGGTTTTATGAAAGGCAAGTTGTTACAATGGATTTCTAGTGAGCATAGTTTCTCAGAAAATGCCTTTGCTCTTACTATCCCTAACGATAACTTTAGCCTATTCCTAAAAAATGGTTCTCAAATTTTGATTGAACCAGAAAAAGGACTTAAAGATGGTGAACTTGGTATTTTTGCTACTGATATAAAGATAATTACAATATATCAGATACTAATTGATGGAAATGATATTTATATTAAATCTATTAATCCTGAAATAAAAAGTATCAAATTATTACCAGAAAATTTTATATTTCTTGGTAGTATTATTGAAGTTAGATTCGTACTCAATCAAGCTAAAGGAAATCAAACCTCTGAATTGATAAAAGCAAAAAGACTTGTACCTATAAAAGCAACTTAAATTTTAATTCAATGATCAATAATCAATATATAAAAGCGAATCTATATTGCCAACTTGGTATAAAGGGGACAGGATATTTAGCATTTAGGGACATTCCACAACTTATAAAAAAATATACAAAAGGTAATTTAGCGCTAGATTTTGGTTGTGGAACAGGAAGATCAAGTAGATTTTTAAAAAGTTTAGATTTAATAATTGATGCAGTAGATATTAGTCAAGAAATGATAAATAAAGCTTGTCAAATTGACCAATCAATTCCTTACTCAAGGATCATAGAAAATAAAATACCCCAAAAGTCTAATTTCTATGATTTAGTTTTCTCAAGTCTTGTTTTATTTGAAATTAGTTCTATAGATGAACTTTTAAAAATATTTAAGGAAGTACATAGAGTTTTAAAATATAACGGGATTTTTATAATAGTAACTGGCAGTACAGAAATGTATGATCATCAATGGCTATCGTTAGATGTTAATTATAAAGAAAATAAAAACTTAACAAGTGGAGCGTTAGCAAAAATTCGACTAAAAGAAGTAGACTTAGAACTATATGACTATTACTGGACTGACGCTGATTACAAAAACATTATTACACTTTCAAAGTTTTCTTTATTAGAACAACTTTCTCCTCTTGGTAAACCAGATGACAATTATGATTGGCTTTCTGAAAAAAATGTGTCTCCTTATATAATTTACGCTCTACAAAAAAATGACTAATTACTTACTAAGATTAATTCTATGATAAAAACTCTTGGATTTGTCTGATTCATAATTATTTTCTTCTAAATATTCAGACAATTTATTGTTCAATTCTGTATATGTTACATTAAATGAAAAAGGTGTGAAATCTGTATTATAATCAAAGATATCTACTTGCTCTGCTACTTTTAATCTATTAATAACCCACATTGTTAATGGAATTGTTAAAAATTCACATAATACTTTTTTGAGATAAACCCCGATAGTAAAATACATTAAATCAATTGTAGACATAACCCCAGTATACGCAATGGTAACAAATATCAAAGTATCAACTGTTATACTTATAACAGAAGAACTTAATATTCTAGTTAATAGCCCTCTACCATCATATATTATTTTAATCTTAGCTATAATATACGAATTAACAAATTCACCACACCAATATCCAACCAAAGAGGCAAGAACTATTCTTGGAACAGCTCCTAGTATTAAAGCAAATTCTTTCTGTTTATGCCAATAAATAGAAGGTGTTGCAAAAATTGTTAATTGTATAAAAAATATTAATAGTATGTTACAAATAATTGCGCCCCATATTAGTTGCCTTGCCCTTTTATATCCATAAACTTCTGTAATAATATTCCCCAAAACATAGGTAAAAGGATAACAAAACGCTCCTCCCGTCATAGTCAAACCAAATATCAAAATTAACTTTGATGCCGCTATATTTGATGTTATTAACATTGCTCCAAAAAGCATAGCAATTAAACTATAGTATTTATATGTTGTCGGCTTATTATATATGACTTTAGGTTCTTTTTCCGTTGATACAATTGAAACTATGCTAACTATATCATCAATACTAAAGCCTGATAAAATATCCTTGCGCTTCAATACCAAATCTATTGCTGGCATCGAAAAAACACTTTTAGGAGAGTTAATAATTTTAGCTACAATAATCTGTTTGCCATCATTATTTTTATGACAGTCTTTAATTTCATAGACAAATTTTTTACTAGAATAATTCCTAATATAGGCATTTTCTACATACGATAATACTATATTTAATTTTGAGTTAATGAGCTGAAATAACCTTTGCAAATCTACTTTCATTGTTTTTCTTTAATTACTTTTTGCAAAATATTAGATAAAGCATTCTCTATTGTAATAAATCCTCTTGTAACTTGTTGAGTTTGTTGATTATTGTCATTAGTACAAACAAAATTCTTACTTGATGATAGTAATAAATTGCCATAACTTGATGCAGCAATTTGATTTTGAAAAGCACTACCGTTATCGGTCTTCAAAGTCATCAAAAGTTCTCCATACTCATTCATTTCCAGTTCCTTTAACTTTACAAAATATTCTTTCCCATTGATAGTTTTTAATTTCATAGAATCATCATTATCGCTAGGGGTTATTTGGAGATATCTTTGTTCCTTCGGAATATGCGACAAATTAATGTTAAGGATGTTACTACGTTTCTCAGTTGCTGAGCAATCATAATCAAACTGGCGACTTCTTTGATCGCTAGCAAGACCAAAGCCAAAAGAATTATCTAATGCTAGATCTTCAGAAGCATAAGATCTTTGTTGATACTCTCTCTCCTCTAATCCTAATTCTAACGGTACGTTGGTAGATGAATAAACATCGACATCTCCGATTATAAGTCTATTTTCCTCTAAATTTGAAGGTGGATTATAACCTTTAGTAATCTTCCCAACCAAATCGCACCATCCACCGAGCAAATTATTAACATCAGACTCTAATCCCTTAGCCTCGTAAGACAACACTCCCGATTCTTGATATTTCCGTCTGTAAGTATTAAATTCGTATTGTAAGATTTCGGCTTTAGCTAGCTCTAGCGGTACCTGCCATGTTCCCCCTGCTATTTTTTTCCAAGCCACCGATAAAGCCGTATCTATTTCTTTATCTTTAGAAACAGAACCAAGCTTGGTAGGTTTCCAAGTTGCAGCGTGATAAATTATCTGTTTAGCTAGCTCATGTTTACTCAAACTAGCTGCATATCCATTAGCTAATCCTTTTGAGACAAGCGAGTAAGCGAACTTTCTAGCTTTATTGGCTTTATCTTTCGGCAGCACCTTCAGTTTTTTGCGGATTAACTCCGAGTGAATGTTAAACTCCTTGTCCTCACTAACACCCTTTTTATTGCTACTGGCATTTTCAACACTATCCTCATTTTTAAACCTCTTTAAAAAATTACTAAAAAGAACTTTGGGCGTAGCTCCTAAGTTACTTTTAATATCTTTTATTTTTGATAAAAGGTATTTATTTAATAGTAGTCCAGATTTGGCGACATGAGGGTCAGATTTTATTCTATCGTTTTTCTCTATTTTTTCATCTAACTCTTCCAAAGAGGATAAAGTTTTGGGTTCATCGGATAAAAATTTACTATCATCTAATATAAAAGATTTTTCTAATTTATTTTCTACCTTACAAGTAGCCTCTATATTAAATTCTTCCATTACGGAATCAATATATGATTCATCGCATGAATTATTAGGTAGAGGTATAATAGAGTCTATATTATCGTTACAATTAACATTAGCATCATCTGGGCCATTATCATTACTATCACCATCAATTAACGATTTTAATAACGAGGATTGTTCTACATTTAAATTAAATTTAATACCTCCTAGTATTAAACAATCTTCAATTAATTTAGGAGCAACGTTGTTTTCAATTGCGACTAACTCATCTTTTATATTTTTTAGTTTTAAGTTAGAGCGATCTTTTACTTTTTCTAGCTCTGTAATACAGTCTTTAGGTAGTGATAGAGTTATCTTCCATAAAGACTGATCTTGCCTTTCTTGCATTCTACAATCATCATTGCTACCACACCTCTTTTTAATGTAAATATTTTGTATTTTAATAAAACCAAGTTTTTCTAAAGCTCTAATAGATTTAGATAGATGTTTGGTATTACAAGAATACAGATCTGCTAGCTCTCTGTAAGAAGAGATAAAAGAAAAACTAGAATCATCATTATAACTATGTTTATCAAGGTTAAAATCTCCTCTGCTTTGAATCATATAGTTTTTATAACATCTAGTATAAAAACTTAGCCACATAACTTTTCCTCGAGAATTTAGATATTCATTAGAACTAATGATCTTGAGGAGATTGTAATTAAGTTTAATAAATAGCTTGGTTCTATCTAAATAAGTTCTCTTGCATTCGCTTAAAGGATTATAAGAAGTATGATCCCCTACTCTATCTGGGTACTTCTCGCTTAAATGATTAAATACGGAAGTAGGAAGAGTAGGTGTGATAAGGTTTCTGTTGTTTCTACCTATTTTATCAAAATCTTTATTTATAATAAAATAACCCTTCTTCACTAAACTTTGCTGCATAGTAAAGATTGAAGACCTAGAACATCTAAGATACTTAGCCCAGTCCTCGCTCGGTAGAGCGCAAGATCTACTATCTCCATTATTCTTGCTAATTAAGGCAAGGTTATCAGCTAGTAAGTAATAGAGTTTCTCGCAAGATGTCAGGTTGGTAGTTGTAAGGACATGTTCAAGAACGCAGCCAGTGATTGGAGCATACGATTTGGTTTCTGTTAGAGAATAAAATGTAGTAAGGTTGGGCGTTGTATAATCGTTTAAGTTGCAAGATAAGCCGTTACTTGCGGTAAATGGTTGAGAATTATTTAAATAAAGACTGGTATCATCAGGTATATAATTTGTGTTTAGTTGCATGTTAGCTCCAATTAATTAGGAACCAACCGCCTTTTTATTTGACTTTATAGGTATTATATGTTACTCTATACTTAGAATTTTTGTTGTTAGCTCTTCAAAATTCTTCATAAACAAAAAAGGGTAGTTGGTTAGTTTCACAAAAATAACACTACCCTTTTTTACGGTACAAAGTCAACTTATATTTTTTTCTTTTCGTTTACTCTAATAGATTTATTATTAGGAAAATAAATTCCACTTTCATTAAAAAACAGGATAAACTTACTAATTTCTGTTTTATTACTCTTGATATAAGAAGTATTATCTTGCTCCTCGAATCTTCGGAATGAACCATAGCTTAAATCTATGTGTTGCTCTAATCCTCTGAGTGATAAATTAGTTGCAGTTCTTGCGGCAATAAACTGAAATCTGGTTAAATTCATTTCTATTGGTTTAGGTTCTACATATTCATCCAACTCTATTGTGTACTGATCTACAAAAAGTAATTTTTTATTGCAAAAATATATTAATAATCTTTGTGCATCTTGAGCTGAACATGTAATCTCATCATTATTACCAATAGTATTAATTAATCTAGCTAAAGTTACTTTGCTAATGTTGGCAGCATTACTTAGTTCATCTAAAGTTAGATTTAAAGTTTTTCTAGAAGCGCGTAATTGAAATCCTGTAATTATCATATTATTTTCATAACTTAATTTAATTGTTTAGATATTTGTAGCATAAGATAAGGCAATTAGTGTATAGAAAATATTTTATCATTTTATCAAATGAGTAAAGTATCATTTTATCAAATGATACTAATATCTAGTTATTAAGATAGTTTTTAATTAATTCAATTAACACATCTTTGATTTGCCTACCTTCTGCACTAACCTTAGACTTAAGTTTTTGTCTTAGATTTTTTTCTATTTCAAAGTTAATTCTTACTAAATCTACATCGTCTTTTTGAACAGCAATCATTAATTTATCAAACGTAGCATCTTCGCTATTATTAAAGTGCTTCTTGTTTTTTATACTATCATTTAGATTAAATTTTTTGCTCATAAATAAAATTCTTTAGTTCTTCTGTTATTTTTTTAATCTCAACCGCTGCTTCACCTGTATTTTCTATATTAAAAACACTTTTACCAGAACTTAAAGCTTCGCTGTAGACCACTCTTTGAGTAGTACGAGAATGAAAAATAGGGAGAGAAAATTGTTTTAATGTTTCATCTATATCTTTTGCAAGATTAGAATTTTTGATTTGCCTACTAATTATAAAGGCAGCTTTAGGCAGCCCATTTGTTACTTCTTGCCTTGCTTTTATTAAGTGAATTAATGCTTCGCAAGCCCATATGTCAGCAGCAGACGGTTGAATAGGTATAAGAACTACATCAGAATTTTTTACTGCAAACGCAACCATATCTTGTAATTTTGCTGCTCCGTCAATTATTAAATAGTCAAAGTTTTGTGCAATTAGAGTCAAATCTTTTTGTAAATTAGGTCTATCAATAATTATTATTTGTGGTTGAATATCTTCTATATCCATTGATTTCCAATCCCTCAGTGTTCCCTGAGGGTCAGTATCAATAAGTAAAGTTTTGTATCCCTCTATTAATAAACTTGATCCCAAGTTCGAACTTATTGTGCTTTTACCACAACCGCCCTTTGGATTTAAGACACTAATTTTTTTAACCATGATTATCATATTATCATTTGATAATATGATAATATGAAGATTTACTCATAATGTCAAATGATAATATGAGTAAATTTTCATATCTAAATTTAGATAGAAATAAATTATACGAAAAATTAGTGATTTCCAATAGGGCAGGGTGCATGGAGAAAATGAGGTAAAAAGTGGCTAAGAATTATACGAGAAATATGCCGCTTTCTGATAATGTACGAAAATAATAAAATTATGGTTTTCCGCGCAGACCTTTTGTAGTAAATAATTTTATTTAAAAATTAATATAAGCTACTATAATGTTTTTACACTGTAATAAAAATTTATCTCTAGCTTATGTTTGATTTTTTTAAAAAAAAGGATGGTAAGAATAAACCTCAAGAACCCAAATTAATAATGACCACTACAGAAGAGTTATTGATGCCTGTAAGGTTGTATTATACAATACATAATAAAAAATCTTTAATAAAAGCTCTGAGAAAACTTAAATGTGTTTTGTTTTCAGAAAAAGATGATAATCATTTCATAATATCTTATCATAAAGAAGCAAAAAAATTTAATCTAGCAGTACCTTATCAGGAAGTGCCGAAGGAGTTATACCCTATTACCTTGGCCGAGGGGTATATAGTAGGCAATTCTAAGCTACATATAGATACGAGGTCTTTGAGAAGAGGGGTAGAATTAGTGGATTTTTTAGTGAAATTTATTATTCCGTCTAGCATCATAGAGATTACCGCTATGGCAAATTATAATAAAGCAACTGTAGCAAGAGACGAAGATGAGTATTATCAATGGTTTAATGTAAATTACAGCGAATTATTCGATAATGTTAGAATCACAGATCATAACGTTGAGTTATTAAATCCAATACAAAAACTCCTAGAATTTCATGAAGACTCTAACGAAGAAAGAGAACACAAAACACTAGAAGAGCTTGATAAAAAAATCTTATTATTGAAGCAACAAGAAATAGATCATTATCCAGATGTAGAGAAGATTGCTCTTCATTATAATAGAGCGTCACATGAAGAGATGATGAATATGCTAGGATTTAGAGCTGTAATAAAAGAGGTCGTAGCAAAAAAACGCTATGACGGGGATAGACATTTTACTTCATTCGATGCAATAGATAATTTTAGGGAATTTGCTGAAGAAAAAACGTTGCAATCTAAGTTCAATTAAGTTTTAGTTGTCTCTAAAATTATAACATTGTAAACAATCAAAAAGTACTCAAAAAATCTGGATACTAAATCGTAAATCAATATATAGTAGACAGCAAAGTCTACTAATATAGAATTAATAAGTGATTTTAGGATAACTAAGTGAAGCAGACAGAGTTATCCTTTTGTTGTAAGAGTTTATAAAGTTCTTTTAATTTTTCTAGTAACTCATCAAAAGTAATTACTGAAATATTTTTTAAGTTACCTCGAAATAGATCAAAAGATTTTTGTAATTCTGGTGTTTCAGGAGTTTTTCCTATAACTAGAACCGCCTCTACCGCATAAGACTTTAAGTCAGAATTTTTATCCATATACTTTCTTGAACTAAAATCTTTTGTTAATTCATGCAGTTGATGTAATACTTGGTTAATAGAGCCAGCGAAATCTCTAGATGGACTATATACGTCTGTCCGATACATTCTCTTATCAAACAGCTGTGTCGATGGTTTTTTAATTTCTAATATCAAAGTATTATTGGTTAAAGGATTCTTGAATATAAAATCAGTGACTGTAGCTCCCTTTCCTAATGAATCTGTGTTGCTTACATGAGCTTGACCATGAATTAGTTTCACAGGCGAGTTAAATGCTAAACTCAATATAAAAGGATTGTTGACAAATAATTTTTGCCAATCTGATTCTTTTTGATGTTTATTTTTCAGTCTATCATTAAATTCTTCTATTAATTGATTAAGGTTGCATAATTCAATCTTATTAAGAGCAACACGTAAGATTTTTTGTTCTTCTGCGTTAATTTTTTTATTATTAGACAAAACTTTTTTTATTATATCAGGTGCTGAATTTAGTCGAAGTTTAGTTTTACCAGTAATAAGCAGATTATCTAAAATATTGTTTTTGTTATATAAGTTTTCCTGAGGAAATTTGACATGGTTAATACAAAGAGCTAGGTGATTATAGACTATATCGTATTTTATATTTTTGGTTGGTATCTGATATTTTTTTTTATAATTATTATTAATAACATTAATTTGTATTCTTATTTGATTATAATCTTCGATATTAATAATAAAACTACCATCGTCATTGATAGTAGTTTTTTCATCTCTACTTATTACAAGACTTTTTGCAGCAAATTCACTTACGATTTTCGTTATAAAACTGTATTTTTGAGTAAAACCAAGACCGAAATCACAGTCCTTAATAAAACCAACTGGTAAAGATTCTAAAACGCCATATACACAACTATTGGTATGTATATGCTTTTCTGTAGTTTTGTTTTTAAATGATTGCTCTAAAGGTTCAATGCATTCCCAGCTATAACCATCAAGCGTAATACTTTCAATATTATCATATTTTGGCTTTAAAAAATTAGCTGTCATATCTATTGGAGAGATTGTGATGCGAGAACTATTTTTATAAATCCATAAGATTTTTGTTTTGTATTGTTTAACTTGATTTAAATCACACCCATGATCTTTAAGTCGATTGATAGAAGGAATATACAAAATTTCTGCATAATCAAAAGAATCCTCGCTAATCTCAAGTGTTCCTCTGTATATTGAAGGAAGGTTCATAATGATTTCTTTGATAAATTTAAGGATTTAACAAACACTGTATGGAGCATCTCAAATGTTAAATTAATTGTTATTACTAAATTTTTTTAGCCATAATTTTTTTAGCCATTTAATATTTTCTAAATATGTCAAAAACACATGTTTCTGGCGTCCCAAAACAAAAATCCATTTTTTCAACTATTCCTCTCTAAAATCTGCTCCAAAACTAATGTCACTATGTTTGGAAGAGAAGTATGCTTGAATTTAGGTTTTTGGAATATTATTTTCTATAAATATTCTGTACGGATTATAACTAAGAATAAGTAATAACGCCAACTATAACAATCAACGCCCCTATCAATCCAGTTATTTCTGCGTATATACCAATCGCCAATGAAATAGCTTAAATATACTTGAAATACTTAGAACTAACTAACATATCCACTAATGGATGATTTAAAAATATATTAAGGTAAAAATAATGACGGACAAAGTATATGAA
>Ga0164294_10001273_pt1 | contig 23510 bp, 23 predicted proteins | sample GEODES005metaG_FD_111479 | JGI IMG/M metagenome (GOLD analysis project Ga0164294, IMG submission 111479) | Oligotrophic lake water microbial communities from Sparkling Lake, Wisconsin, USA - GEODES005 metaG | ecosystem: Environmental > Aquatic > Freshwater > Lake | place: USA: Sparkling Lake...
CGGTCGCGGTCACGTCCGCCTCGCCGCGCAGGACCCGCGACACGATGGCGCTTGCGGCAGCGGCGGTGGCCACCGTGGCGTCGCCCTCGCCGCGGCTGCCGCGAGCCTCGGCATGCGGGACGAGGTCGAGCAGGCGGCGGTTGCGCTTCCACAGCTTCATCAGCGCATAGAACCTCGTCCTGCCGAGTCCGAGCTCGCCAAGCGCGAGCGACAGGTCGTTCGGCGACGGCCGAACCAGCCGATCGTAGCTGTCGAACACTGCCCCGCGGTGGCGGGCGATGGCCTTCTTGGCCTCCGGCAGTCCGAGCCATGCCGGGTCGGCGCGGTCCGCTATCGGGGCAAGAACCGGTCCTTCTTGATTTCTCATCTGGGTCTCCTTGCGAACGACGATCGTCACCTTGTTTCTTCTGGCAAGCAAAAAATTGGCATCCCACTTGCGGCGCGGCGCATGAAGCGTTAGATCAATGTCACTTTTACGATGATGTGGAGAAACGAGATGATCACGATGTTGCCGATCGACCGCCCCGTGACGTTGTCGAGTTTGCGCTTCCTGAACCGGCGTGGGATCGTGATCGACGGCCACCGCTATTCCAGCCCCGAGCTGATGGCCGTGCTGCCATCGCTCGATCCCAGCAGGATTCTCATCCGCGTGGATCCCGCTGCACCTGAGACCGTCAGGGTTATCCTGCAGCAGTCGGCCACCGAGTTGGTCGTGCCAATGGTGATGCCGGTCACGCTGGCCCGGCGCGGAACGGCGAAAGTCGCGCCGCGTGCCGCTGGTGTTCGGGCGTGAGCGCGCTGGACGCCGCGTCGGCGAAGGTCGGATCGTGCCACGTCTTCGTGCCGCCGACAACGCCGCCTGCCCGCCACACGCCGGCCTCGCCGGTCATCGCGCATCGCGCGGTGCTCGTCCGGCATGCCTGCTCGTATGACCTGTCGCACTGGACGGGAGGCGTCGTCCGCCGCTTGGCGCTGGCGAACCGCCCGATGACGTTCGGCGAGATCGTCGCGGCGGCGGGTTCGCGCGTCGTCGCGCGCTACGCCGTCCTCCAGCTCGCCGCGGTCGGCGCGGTCGAGATCGCGGGCGACACGATAGCGCTGATCGACGCCACCATCGTCAGTCCCGTCGACCGCGGGTTGGCATCGTGAACCGCGTCGTGCTGGTGGGCGGGCGCCTCAGCCTCCAGGTCGAGGAGGTCATGTATGCGGTCTGTATCCAGACCCTGAAATCCACGCCGCGCAACACGCTGAGGATGGCCTTTGGACTTCTGTCCAGCCGTCTGGCGGTCATGGGCCTGGAACGGCCGTCCTACAGCACGTTCCGGCGACGCGCGCGTCTCTGGTCCATGCACGGCGGGTAGCATGTTGCGCGCGCAGTCATCGTGCCGCCAGGAGGCGGAGGGCTTCGGCAAGCAGGGCCGGGGCGCGCCCCCAACGCGGCGCGGAGAACCATTCGCGCATGTGGGGTGGCAGGCCAGCGAGGACGACGGGCGGGACCGGCGCGAGCGGGGTCAACGCGGATTTCAGACGCCACGTCGTGCCTCCGATGGGGTGCGTAGCAGTGCCGATGAGCATCCTGTCGATGGCGTCGATCCCGACCTCCACCACTGCCGTCAACTCCTTGCCGGAGAGCGCGCTGGAGACGGTGTGGGGGAATTGCTCGTCGGCCCTCAGCACCGTCCGCGTCTTGGCCAGGATGGAAAGGCCCGGTCGGAACTCGACCGTCACCTCGATCAACGGAAACCGGCCGACCGCGTTGGCCAATACGTTGCCGGACAACCCTTGTGTGCCTTCCTCGACCGCGAAGGTGATGGTGGCCCCCGGAGTGGCGGCGCAGGCCAGTATTCCGGATGGCTCCATCCCCAGATCCCGGAGGGCGTGAAGCACGGATGCGTCGATCTTCCATGCCCAGGGCGGCATCACCTCGACTGCCTCGGCGCTTCGGGTGAGGGAACCGTCCCTTGCTCTGACGGCGACTGTTGGGCCGACGGGGAGTGTCACGCTCTCGAGGTGTCGCGCGGCAACGCGCTCGCGGTTGAGATCGCAAGCGGCGGCGTCGGCGAGCCGAACGATGCGCCGCGCCACAGCCCGCCAGTCGGCGGCGGCGGGTATCGCCGCCCTATGGGTTCCGCAGAGGAGGCGCCCGGTGGAACCGTCGAACCTAGCCGGCGGAAGCCCTTCCATTTTCAGCACGGCGAACGGCGGGGTGCAGGCCTCGGCCAGGCGGGACGGCAGGATGTCGAGCAACGCGGTGACGGATGGTTCGAGGGGCATCCTTCCCCCGTAGCCGTTGCTGGTTTCGCCGCGGTAAATGCCGCGCCTCGGTCATCCACCTCGATCGTCTTTCGGTGCCCGGCCGAGCAGCCGCTCTTCCCGCCAGGTCCTGGTTATGACGGGACGGCCGACGCCGCAGGAGATGAGGTGGGCCCGCGCGACCGATGCCGCCAGCCCGGCGACCGCGGGGCTGCCGACGATACGGTCGAGGAATTCCGGCCCGTCGCCGAGGCTGGCCGCGAGCTCTCCTATTCCGATCAGCCGCACCGTGTCATCCGGATTCCATCCCTGCGCCAGGAAGGCGTGGCTCGCGGCGTCGGAAGCGACGACCCGGCGGTTCGCGGCTCGCGCGAAGTCGGCGACGGCGGACGCGGCGCGCTGCGGCGGGAGCGGCAGGTCCAGCCGCTCGTCCACGCCGGCGTTATGCAGGGAATAGGCCGCGCACACGACGTGGAAGCCGTCCTCGCTGAGCGCTTGAAGCAGGCGCACGGGCCGTCCGTCCTCGCCGAAGGCGATGCTGACATGCATCACCTCGGTCGGGGCGAGCCCCTTTTCACTGGAAATGTTCATCGTTTTTCCTCCCTTGGATTCCATTGCCTCATCAATCGCCGCCTGGTTGCCGCCCGGTGGGCGTCTGCGCGCCTGCCGCTTGCCTGCGTCGAATTGGCCGCGGTTGTCGGGACCGATCCTGACGTGCATGCCGACGGGCGCGCCCATTCCCGCGCACCGACCTCCGAGAGGAGGGCGGGCAGATGAGCGAGCGGATCGGCGAGGGTGGTGACCTCAATCGCCTGATGGATGGCCTGTGTGGCGCGGTGGCTGCGCTCGATGAGCTGGGCGCCGAGCGCTACAGCGATCTGCACCTCAGTGTCCGCGGGGTCCGCGGCGACGACGTGGTGGCGGACGTCACAATGCGGAATGGCCGGGTCGCGATCCGCGGCACTGCCCCTGGTTCAGCCGATCTCCTGTGGAGGACGGAGGCTGGTAGCGGCGCCGAAGGCGCGCTGCTGCGCGGCGATGTCGGGCTGGCGTTATGGCGCTGGGCCTGGCGCGACGAGGACGCCGCGGCCTGGGCGGGCTGTTCCCGCGCCGACCTCCGCGATTGGCTTGCGCACCCTGCCGGCGACGGGTCTGGGGCAGTCCCCGGCTCGGTCGAGCGCCGGCTTCGCCAGATCGTCGTCCTGGACCAGCAGCGTCGGGTGGCGGGCATCTCGGACGAGACCGTGTCCGGATGGATGCGCGCGTCCCGGGCAGGTTTCGGAAACCGGTCGGCGCTCGAGGTGCTGGCTCAGGGGGACGAGGTTGGCCATCTCCGCATCCTGCTCTGGCTGCTCAACGTCGGCGGTGCCGGCGAGACGATGCACTGATGGGCGGCGGAGATGATTACCGCCGCGATGGCCCGAGGCGCCGACCCGCGCCCGTCAGGCTACGCCGCATGGCCGCGCGGTCCTATGTCTCGTCGTCGCCGCGACACGAGATCGAGGTGGCGCACGCCCGGCTGGACGCCGCGCTCGGCCCCCATTCGCTGCGCACGCCGTCTCTCTGGTCCTTCGGAACGGACGTCGAGCTCGCGCTGGCGGAGCGATACGCGAGGAAGGTCTACGCTGGCAGCATGTTCCGCGTGACGATCGACCGCGAGGTCATCGCCATGATGGGGAGGGACTGGTCGATCTATCGCGCGGCCGGCGTGCAGCCGGGTTTCGGCCTGCGTTTCGGACCGCGCGCTAACGTGCTCAGCATCTGCCTAGGCCCGTTCTACGTCAGGGAGATCCGCTGATGTGTGCTCGCCACCCGCGCTCGCGGATCCCGGACCGTCGCCGTTGCGCCCGGCATGAACCCGTATGCTCCTGCGTGGCGCGGCCGTGAACGTCCGCGACCCATCCCGTCGGACCAGTTCCGGATCGTGCACCGGCGAGATGATTTCGCTGACCACCGGCGGCTGGATGGTGTATGAGAGCCGCGGCGAGCTCGACCTCCTCCTGATGCTCGACGTCGACTACCGAACCGTCGAACTGACCACTCAGCCCGAGGAGTTCCGCTTCAAGGTGGCCGGGCGGTGGCGGCGCTACACTCCCGACGTGTTCTCCCGAGACGTGTTTGGTGGGGCCGCGTTCTGGGACGTGAAGCGGGGGCGTCGGCTCGACGCCGACCCCGGGCTCGGTGGGCGCCGCGACGCGATCGAGGCCCAATGTGCCGAGCGCGTCGCCGAGTTCCACCTCTCGCCGCGCGAGGCGTTCCGTCCCGGCCATCGGCTGGCGAACGCCTACCGCATCTACGCCTCGGCCTGCGTGCGCGACGTCACCGCTGAGCGGCGGGTCTCCGTCATCCTCGCCCGGCACCGTCCGTCGGTGACCTTGGCTGCACTCCGCGCGGACGGCCTCGACCCGACGCTGCACTCCTGCCTGCTCGGCATGGTCGGTCGCAGGCAGGTCGCGATCGCGCTCGACCGATCGGTGGATGACGATACTCTGGAGGTGCACTGGTGAGCGACCCGACCCTTGAGCTGCGTGGCGGCGATACCGTGCAGATTGGCGGCCCGTCCGCCAACCTGATGAAGGTCGTCCAGCGGACGCGCGGCGGCTACATCGTCCTTCCCAACGGTGCCGAGCTGACCGAGATGGTCACGGACCGCGATCTGGTGGCGGCGTATAATGCGAAGACGCTGCGCCACTGGCCGTGCAATCTCCAGAATGTCGAGGAGAACCGCGCGAAGGTCCTTCAGACCTCCTTCGGATCCTGGCCCGAGAACTATCAGCGCGAGGCGCTTCGGCGGCTTTCTTTCGTGGAGGCGGTCGATCTCGCGAGGGACGCCCACCCCGATGTCCTCGCGACATGCAAGGCGGTCGTTCCCGGCGTCTACGCGGAGCGCGTCGATGCTTGGAACGAGGAGGAGCGCGACGCCGCGCGCGATGCCCAGAACGGGCGTCGGCGCCGGAACCCGCGCCAGCCTGGTGAGGAGGTTCAATACAAGCGGGTGGGGGAACCGAAGCCGAGCAGCGTCCGCACCTGGCACAGCGACTGGGTCGCCTGCGGCAGGGATCCCCTGGGTCTGATGCCGATGTGGCACCTGCGTGGCCGGCGGCAGCCGCGGTTCACCGTCGCGGCCGACGACGACACGACCGACACCTACAAGCTCATGGAGGAGGCGACGAAGTCGGCCTATCTCGACTTGGTCAAGCGCTCGAAGCAGATCGCCTACGAGGTCTACAAGGAGCTGTGTCTCAAGGCCAAGCTGACCCAGGTCGTCTCGGGGCGCACGTTCAGGCGGTTCATCCAGAAGCGCTATGACGAGTATGAGCGCTACGCGGCGCGTCACGGCAACAAGAAGGCCTATCTGCGTTTCGGCATCTTCTCGCTCCGCCAGCTGCCCGACAAGCCGCTGCAGGAGGTCGAGGTCGACCACTGCCTGATCGACCTAATCGTGGTCGACGAGAACGGCAAGGTGCTCGGTCGTCCCTGGGTCACCGTGCTGCTCGACCGTGCCACCAAGTGCATCGTGGGCGTGCACGTCAGTTTCATGCCGCCGGGCTATGCGACGGTCCAGCGCGCGATCCTCCACGCGCTCTACGAGAAGGATCTGAGCGGCTTCCCCGGCCTGGAGCACTCCTGGCCGTGCTTCGGTCTCGTGGAATGGCTGATCTCGGACCGTGGGAAGGAGTTCCTGAGCAAGTCGTTCCGCGAGGCGTGCCTGCTGCTTTCCATCTTCCCGATCGCGCTGCCCGGCCGCCGACCCTGGTTGAAGGGCGCGATCGAGAGAATCTTCCGGACGATGCACGCGCGTGTCTTCGACCTGCAGGAGGGGACGACCAAGGCGAACGACGCCGAGGTCTACAATTCCGTGAAGCGCGCGCGCGTCACCCGCGTGGAGCTCGATCGCATGATCATCGAGTGGATAGTCGACGAATACCACCAGCGGCCGCACCCGGCGCTGAAGCGGAAATACAAGCGCGAGATGACGCCGCACCAGGCCTGGGAGCAGCAGATCGCGCGCTTCCCCGTCCGCTTCGCCCCTGATCCGCAGCTGGTCTACCAGCTCACCTGCGAGATCTTCGAGCGCAGAATCTCAAACACCGGCATCCGCATCAAGAACCACCTCTACGTCGACGAGGTGCTGCTGGGGCGGTTGCTGCGGCGTCCCGGCGCGCGTGAGCGCGATTGGACCTTCCGCCGCGACAAGCTGAACCTTGGCCGCATTTGGGTCTGGGACGAGGACGAGATCGTCTGGCATCCCATTCCCAACGCCGACCCCGAGATCTCGGAGGGCGCAAGCGAGATCATGTTCGCGATGTGGAAGGGCGCTGCCCGCGACACCACGCCCGCAGGTGAAGCGGTCGATGTCGAGGCCCTGCGCCGCGGTCGGGCCATCGTCGAGGAACAGCGCGCCGCGTCTCTCAAGGGCGTGTCGAAGATGAAGGCGGCGATGAAATGGGTGCTCTATGGCGAGATGGGCGGCCCGTTCACGCCGGTGCCCGCGCTAGAACGCCCTGACGACCTGCCGTCGACTCCCCCGAGCGAAGTTCGTAACGTGGCCAACGATGACCACCTCGGTATCGTGCGCGACGAGGGCGCTGCTCCCACACCGACAGTCGCGGGGACCGCGGTCGAGCCTGCCGCGCGTCAGTCCGACGGCTTCGCGGCCGACATCGACGCCGAGATCGCCAAGATGATGGAGCGTATGGCATGACCGACCTGACCGGCTATCAGCCCGGCGAGCTCGAGGCCGCGACCGCGGGTGCCCGGCTCGAGAACGGGATCATTCCCCACCCCATGCTCGACGACGGGCTCAAGCGGCTCCGGATGCACCAGGCCCGCAGCTACGTCCTCGTCGGATCGAAGCCCCAGCCCTCGCACCTGCTCGTCGTCACCGGCGCGCCGGGCGCGGGCAAGACGACGCTGCTGGAGCAGCATGGGGCGGCGTTCCCCAACGTCACGGACGACGACGGCATCCGGATGACCTTCGTGCGGGTCGAGATGCCCTCGCCCTGCACGCGCAAGCAGCTGGTCGAGGCGATCTTCACGGCGATGGGGCATCAGCCATCGGAGGACTGGAAGACCACGAAGATCGTCGACGAGATCGCCGCCTTCGCCGACCGGCACTATGTCCGCATGATCGGCATCGACGAGGCGGACCGCATCTTCGGCGCGGAGACCGCCGAAGTGGCGAAGTTCCTGGTCTCGCTGCTGAACAAGGTGAAGGCGCAGATCGTCCTCGCGGGCGCGCCGGAGATCACCGCGCTGAACACCGGCTGGGGCCTCGGCAGGCGACTCGAGAAGGATCTCGTGCTCAACGCCTACCGGTGGGACACGGGCGAAGGGCAGAAGGCGTTCCGTGCCATGCTCGGGGTCTTCGAGGCCCGCATGGGACTCTCTGAACGCTCCATGCTCAACGAATTCCATCTTGCCCGGCGCATGTATGTCGCGTCGGAAGGGCATGTCGGCATCGTCTCCAAGCTCCTGGTGGAGGCCCTGCTGGCAGCACATCAGAAGGGTTGCCGGAAGGTGACGGCGGACCTGCTGGGCGAGGTCTACGCCGGGTTCGTGCGGGCCGAACGGGAGCCGGAGGAGATCGACTTCGACCGCGACGTCGAGAAGGATCCGGCTAAGCCCCAGGCCCCATTGGCGAAGGCCGACAACCCATTCCTTTGCACCGAGGCGCAGCTGAAGACGATCTGGATTGCGTTGAAGCGCAAGGGCGAGGAGGCCGAAGCCAAGGCACGTGGTCAGCGCAAGACCGGTGCGGTCGGACGCGGAGCCAAGTCGACGTGACGTCAGCACCGCTCGGTCTGCGCATTCGCACTCGCCAGTGGGAACCTGCGCACGGGTCTCTGGTGCGCCTTTCGAGCAGAATGGGCATGCGCGATCCCCGCCGCACCGGCAGGGTGATCGGATATCCGATGCGGGAGCTTTCGGCTGGCAGGGGTGTGCGGCAGTTCGCTCTCAGGGCCGGGATAGATCCGGAAATGTCGGAGGCGGGATCTCCCGTGCTGTCGTTTGCCGGCCGGTCCGTCGAGTTGGGCGGCGAAGCGTTGAGGCTCGGTGACTGGTCGATGAGCGAACGCCGGCGCTGTCCCCACTGCGTGGGCGAGGACATTCGCGAAGCGTCCGACAAGAGGATCCCGCCCGAATCGTGGGTCGCCCACCGCTCCTGGTGGGATGTGTCGTCTGTGGGGACCTGCGTGATCCATGCATCGCCACTGACCGCCAGGTGTGGATCGTGCGGCCGAATCCAGCGCTGGTCGGACCCATCGCTGATCCGGTGCCGGTGCGGCGCGGGGCTCTGGTCGACCAAGGCGGAATGCGTGCTCGACGGACATTTCTCCGCCTATGTCATCGGACGCCTGGGCATGGCGCCGGCTGTATCGGTGCCGCTTCTCGACGGGCTGGACCTGCGGTCCGCCATCCGTGCGGCCGAGTTGCTCGGGGCGACCTGTGGCCCCAAGACCGAGGTGAAGCCGCGGCGGCTCGGTGCTGCGCTCCGTCGGGACCGCGAGGTGGGTCTCGGGCTGGCGCTCGACTGGCCCGATGGCTTTCTCGCAGTGCTCGGTCGTCTTTCCTCTCAGCGGGCGATCCGTGGCGCGGACGGCCTGATTGGCGCATACGGCTGGGTGTATTCTGAACTGGCGGCGATCGCTTCGGGCGCCTTCGAGTGCGGCTTGGCCGAGGTCGTGCGATCGCACGCCGTGGGACTGGGCGTGATGGCGCAGGCGGAACCGAAGCTCGGGTGTGTCCCGCCGGAGACTATCACCGCGACGGCCGCCGCGCGGCGGCTCGGTCGGTCCTATGCCAAGACGCGGGAGATGCTGTCCTCGGCAGACGCGATACCGCGTGGATCCCGGCGGGGCGTCGGGTTCACGCTCGACCCGGCGGCGGTCGAGGCGCTGCGGGTCTGTCCTGAGACGACCGCGACCCAGGTCGCGAAACACCTTGGGATCGGAAGATCGCAACATCGCCGCATTGCGCCGATCGTGTCGATGGCTGTTGATCAGGACGTCGAGCGTGGCGAAGCGACCAGCCGCTGGCTCGCCGGACTTCGCGCAACGGCGCGCAAAAAGGCGCCAGGTTTGGGAACGCCTCTTCCCATCGCGTGCCGGAACATGTCGGTGCCGATCGACGTCGCCTGCAAGGCGATCGCGTCCGGGATGATCTCGGCAGGCCAGGGATCGCGATCGGAGACTGGACTCCGGTCTATTTTCGTCCGGCAGGGCGATCTGGCCTCGCTGCGTCCCGCGACGCGGTGGACGACCGCCGAGGGCGTCGCGCGTCGATGGCGGATCCATCCCGAGACCGCGCGTGGCCTAGCGGGGATCGGCGCGCTCGGTGAGCCCGACGGGCGCGGACGGATAGTCGAGGAGGCCGCCGAGGCGTTCTTCGACCGGCACGTGCCAGCCTCGACCGTTGCCCGCGAGCGTGGCACGTCGCCCCGCGCGGTGATCGCTTCCTTCGAGCGGGTCGGGATCACCCCTTCGTTCGGTCCGCCCACCCTGCGGCAGGCGTTCTTCGCCCGGGCCGACGTTTCCACGGTGCATTGATGGAGCGTGGTCGGATCGTGAAGGATGTCGAGCGGCTGACGATCGTGCCGCTGCGGTGCCGGCCGCGGCTGCACGAGCCGGGCCACTCGATACTACAGCGCCTCGCGGCGCGAGCCGGGAAGACCGATGTCGTCGAGTTCCTGAGGACGGTGCCCCGATGCCCGACCTGGCTGGCAGCCGAGGTGCGAAGGGGACGACATCTCGACGCGATCTCGGTTCTAAGCGGCATTCCGCTCGACCTGATCACCCGATACACGCCGGTTGCCAATTCCGGGGGCACCTTCATACGAAACGTGCTGCTTGCGCCTTGCGAGCGCCACCTCTCCCCGATGCCCGGCCGAGGCAGGATCTGCCCGGAGTGCCTGGGACAGGATCGGGAGGCTCTGCTCGGTCCCGATGAGGGCCGCGCCCATCGGCGCTTCTGGTGGGATTTGCCGTCGGTGTTCGGCTGTCCGGTCCATGCAAGGCCGCTACTGCAGCACTGTCCCTCTTGCCATGGGCGTCTGGACTGGCTGAGGCCGCGGCCCGACCTGTGCCCGTGCGGACAGGACCTCACCCGCGTCGACAGCGGACCAGCAGCCGACGCGTCCTTGGACCGTCTTCTCGTGGACATGATGCTTGGCCGCGACCGCCCATCGTGGGTCGACGGAATGAGCGTCCAGGGAATCGCCGGACTCGCGCTGCGCGTCGGCGTCGTCGACAGCCTTGGTCCCGCGCAGAAGGAGGTGACGCGGATCGGCCTGGGCGCCCGAATGGATCTGGCGGCCGCTGGAGCCGCGCTGCTCGATGACGGCCCTGAGGCATTCGGCCGCGTCCTGGACCGAAGCGTGGCGCATCCCAACGCCAGGATCGACAGCCCCAACCGCGCCTACGGTGAACTCCATCGCTGGCTTCGGCGCGGCGTCGAACCAGGGATGGAGCCGTTCCGCGACTTGCTCCTCGAGCACGCGCTGCGACACCTGCGCTGCAGGCGGGAAGAGACCATGTTCGGGCATGCTTTGCCCGTCGTGGTCCGACAGCGACTGCGGCAGCAGGTGCCGCCGGTGGCCGTTCGGCGGGCGAGTTCCCGGGGTATCCGAGTCGATCCGCCGACGGTCGCATCGCTGGCCGATGAGCTGGGTTGTTCTTGGGAGAGGATCTGCTCGGTCGCGAGCATCGCCAACTTGGGGGAATTCACGGCTTCGACAAGGACAGCGCCAGTGCCGGCGGAGGTCGCGGAATTGCTGCGCGCGCGTCTCCAGCTGGTGGCACCGACCCGGGACATGCAGACAGTCCTCGGACTTTCGGCGCCGCAGTTCGTCAAGTTGCTCGCGGTCGACGACCGGGACCGAATCCCGAAGGGCAATCCGGGCGGAGCGGACTTGTTCGACATCGTGTCGGCCCGGTCGTTCCTCGATACCGCTGGACAGGCGCCATGCTGGAGCTCGCCACCGGAACATCTCGTGCCGCTCATGGCCGTCGGCCGGATCAAGCGCCGCTGGCCCGATGTGGTGAAGGCCGTCAGGGACGGCCGGGTGGGCGTCGCGGGCGTGCTCACGGACAGAACGGGGTTGCAGGCGCTACTAGTGGACCCGGACGAGGTTCGCGCCAGTCTTCCAATGCCGGCTCCCTCGGTTCCCACGCTTTCCTTTTACGAAGCGGTCAATCGCCTGGACCTGTCGGCAGCAACCGTCACGGCGCTTCGTCGAGCGACGATCCTGATCTACGCGCCGCGGCACGGATTCGACCGCCAGACCAAAGGTCCCACCGTCGCTTCGGTCGAGCAGTTCGAGCGAGACTTTGTCTCGGCGCGCTCGCTGGCGCGAGAGCTTGGGCGCGGCGTCCGCTGGCTGTCGGACACCTTGGCTTGCGTTGGGGTCTTGCCGGTAGTCAGCGGCGGGAAGGATGTGCAGGCGGTGTTTCGGCGTGCCGCTGCGGACGATGCCCTATTGGACTATCGCCGCGATGCAGCTTAATTGAGACCAACAGGGTCACGGCTACGGCTTATTTGAGTCCAGTCCGAGCGTTTATGTGGCCAAAAGGGCGATATGCCGGGGTGTTTATGGTTCCGTCCACAAAAACAATCAACGGGAGACGGATGATGCGGTGGAGCATGATGTTGGCGGCAAGTGCCGCACTGGCGGTACCGACCGCGATCGTCGCCAAGCAGGCCGTCTCCCCCGCAATCTCGAAAGCGCTCGCCGACCCCGCGCGCGCCGACCAGGCCAAGGACGACGAACGTCGCCATGCCGCGGAGGTCATCGCGTTTGCCGGCATCAAGCCCGGCAGCACTGTCGTCGATATCATTCCCGGCGCTGCATATTGGACGCGGATCTTCGCTGGTGTGGTTGGGCCGACCGGGCACGTTTGGGCGGTGTGGCCGGCCGCGGCGGCTGGCTATGCCGAAAAGGGCAAGCCCGCGCTCGAGGCACGCGGCCTGGCCAACGTGTCGGCGGTGCTCGACCCGGCCATCCTGACCGTCGACAAGCCGGTCGACGTCGTCTGGACGGTGCAGAACTATCACGACATTCCCAACAAGGGCGGCGGCGAGACGGCGCTGGCCGCGTTCAACGGCGCGGCGTTCAAGGCGCTGAAGCCGGGCGGTACGTACATTGTGATCGATCATGCCGCAGCGGCGGGGTCGGGCATGCGCGATACCGAGACGCTGCACCGGATCGACCCGGCGGTCGTCAGGAAACAAGTGACGGCGGCCGGCTTCACGTTCGTCGGTGAGTCGACGGTGTTGGCCGATCCCAAGGACGATCATACGCTCAAGGTGTTCGACCCCAAAATCCGCGGCGTCACCGACCAGTTCGTTTACAAGTTCCGGAAGCCGCTGAAGTGAGGCTGGCGCTCGCGCTGCTGGCCGCAGCATCGCTCGCCAGCTGCACCAAGGCCTGGGACACGAGCAACACCCAGGCCGCCGATACCAGGCTGGCGCGCGACACCGCCACCGACTCGCGCCGCCACGGGCCGGCAATCGCCGCCTTTGCCGGGCTGAAGGCCGGGGACAAGGTGATCGACTGGATTCCGGGCGGCGGATATTGGACGCGGACCTTTTCGCGGATCGTCGGGCCGACCGGCCATGTCTACGGCATCTGGGCCAAGCCCTATGCCCAGGAGGCCGCGACCGATGTCCGCCGCTATCAGGAATTGAGCCGCGACGCCGCATTCGGCAACATCAGCGCCAGCATCCAGCCGGCGACCGAACTGAAAGCGTCGGAACCGGTCGACTTGGTCTTCACGTCGCAGAATTATCACGACTATCCCGACAAGTTCATGGGCTCGCTCGACCCGGCGGTGCTCAACAAGGCGGTGTTTGCGGCACTGAAGCCGGGCGGAATCTATCTGATCATCGACCACGCCGCGGCGACTGGGTCGGGGATGCGCGACACCGACACGCTCCACCGCATCGATCCGGACGTCGTCAAGAAACAGGTCGAGGCGGCGGGATTCAAGTTCCTCGATGAAAGCCGATTGCTCGCCAACCCCGCGGACGACAAGGCCAAGGCAGTGTTCGACAAATCGGTCCGCGGCCGGACGGACCAGTTCATCCTGAAATTCCGCAAGCCGTAGCTGCCCAGCGTTCCTGCGAAAGCAGGAACCTGGGGCCAAGAACGATGTCGTTAATAGCCCTGGGCCCCTGCTTCCGCAGGAGTGCTTTGCGGTTTAGCCGCGCTCGTCCTTGAGCGGCCGCGACAGCAATGCACCGATCACGTCGGTGACCGGTGCACCGTCGAGCAGCATGCCGACCGCCTCGCACACCGGCATGTCGATCCCGGCCTCGGCCGCCGCTTCGCGCAATACCGGGGCGGTAAACGCACCCTCGGCGACCGTGTGTCGATCGGCGAGCAATTCGCGCGCGGAGCGGCCTTCGCCCAGCCCGATGCCGAGCGAGAAGTTGCGGCTGCTGGTCGACGAACAAGTCAGGACGAGGTCGCCGAGCCCCGACAGCCCCGCCATGGTTTCCGCCCGCGCCCCGCGCGCCAGCCCGAATCGCGTCATCTCGGCAAAGCCGCGCGCGATCAACGCGGCGCGCGCATTCTGCCCCAACCGCGCGCCCTCGACCACGCCGCAGCCGATCGCGAGGACGTTCTTGACCGCACCCCCGATCTCCGCGCCGATCACATCGTCGGAGGCATAGGTCCGAAACGTCGGCGCCGCGAGCCTGTCGGCCAGGGCCGCGCCCAAATCGGCATCCTCGCACGCCAGCGTCACCGCGGTCGGCAATCCCGCTGCCACCTCATGCGCGAAGGTCGGGCCGGACAGCACGGCGATCGGCGCATTCGGCTGTGTCTCGCGCGCCACCTCGCCGACCAGCAACCGCGTCCCAGCCTCGATCCCCTTGGCGCACAATACCAAGGGCGTTGTGCCGAAATCGGTCGCGCTCAGCACCGCGCGGACGTGCTGCGCAGGTGCCACAACCAGCACCGCATCCACCGCGCGCAGTTCATCCAGGTCATCGGTCGCTGCGATCGTCGGCGACAGCGGCACGCTCGACAGGAACAGGTCGTTGACGTGGCGGCGGTTGATCGAATGCACCACCTCTGCCTCGCGTGCCCACAACGTTACAGGCGCGGCCCCCTGCGCCGCAACCTGTGCCAGCGCCGTTCCCCACGCCCCGCCGCCGATCACACCGATCTTCATGCCTTCACTCCTGCGCCACGCACCTTTTCGGCATCGGGATCGAGCGGCCAGCGCGGACGGGCGGCCACGTCGAGCGGATCGGTCAGGCCCGCGGCGAAGCGCTCGGCCCCCGCCCAGGCGATCATCGCGGCGTTGTCGGTGCACAGCCATTGCGGCGGGACGCTGAACGGCAAGGCATAGTCGCCGGCCAGCGCTTCGAATGCCGACCGGACCGCGCCGTTGGCTGCGACGCCGCCCGCAACGACGAGCGCGGTCGCGTCGATATCGCCGAGTTGCCGCCGCGTGCGGTCGATCAGGCAATCGACCGCCGCCTGCTGGAAGCTGGCGGCGATGTCTTCCCTGCGCCACGTCCCCGCTTCATGCGCGCGCAACACCGCGCTCTTGAGTCCCGCGAACGAAAAATGCGGCTCGGACGAGCCGAGCAGCGGACGCGGCAGCGGGACGATCGGTTCGCCGGCGGCGGCTGCGCGCTCCACCGCCGGGCCGCCGGGAAAACCGAGGCCCAGGATCTTGGCGGTCTTGTCGAACGCCTCGCCCGCCGCATCGTCGATCGTCGTCGCCAGCCGGCGATAGCGCCCGACGCCTTCGACCAGCAGCAACTGGCAATGCCCGCCCGACACCAGCAGCAACAGATAGGGGAACGCGAGTTCGGGGTCGGCGAGCCGCGGGCTTAGCGCATGCCCTTCCAGATGATTGACCGCGACCAGCGGCTTGCCCGCGGCGTGCGCCAGCGCCTTGCCGGTCACCAGCCCGACCATCACCCCGCCGATCAGCCCCGGCCCCGCCGTCGCCGCGATCGCGTCGACCTCGGCGAGCGTGACGCCTGCCTCGGCCAGCGCGGCGGCGATCAACGGCTCCAGCACCTCGACATGCGCGCGCGCCGCAATTTCGGGCACGACGCCGCCATAGGGGGCATGCGCCGCCTCCTGCCCCGCCAACTTGTGCGCCAGGATGCGCCGGTCGCCCGTGACCAGCGCTGCCGCGGTCTCGTCGCAGGAGGATTCGAGACCCAGGATCAGCATGGCAGCATCAACATGGTCTTTTCTCTACGCCCCTCGCCCGGTAGCACAAGCCATGCCCCCCATCCGTCTCGGCACGCGCGGATCGCCGCTCGCCCTCGTCCAGGCCAATTTCGTCAAGCACGCGCTGGTCGCGGCGCACGGCGTCGCGTGCGACATCCATGTCATCAAGACGACCGGCGACCGCGTGCAGGACCGCGCGCTGGCGGAGATCGGCGGCAAGGCCTTGTGGACCAAGGAACTCGACCGCGCCCTGCTGGGCGGCGAGATCGATATCGCGGTGCATTCGATGAAGGATGTCGAGACGATCCGCCCGGACGCGATCGCCATCGCCGCCATGCTGGAACGCGCGGATGTACGCGACCGGCTGGTCGGCGCCGACAACCTGGCCGCGATCTGCCACGGTGGCGTGATGGGCAGCAGCAGCCCGCGCCGGCGCGCCCAGGTCCTGCGCGCGCGGCCCGACCTGACCGTGACGCTGTTCCGCGGCAATGTGGATACGCGCCTCGCCAAGCTGGCGGCGGGGGAAGCCGATGCGACCTTGCTCGCCGCGGCGGGGCTGATCCGGTTGGGGCGCGAGGATGTCGGATCGGCGATATCGATCGACGAAATGCTTCCCGCCCCGGCACAAGGCGCGGTTGGCGTGGAATGCCGCGCCGACGACGCCATGATGCGCGGACTGCTGGGCGCGATCGATCACGCCGGCACCAGCCGCGCGGTACGATGCGAGCGCGCATTACTCGCCGCGCTCGACGCGACGTGCCACTCGCCGGTCGCGGCGCTGGCGACGATCGACGGTGACACCGTCACGCTGCGCGCCGAATTGCTGTCCGAGGACGGCGCCGAACATATCGTCGCCGATGCCAGCGGCCCGGACGGCGAACTGTTGGCGCGGGATCTCGCCCGTGCCTTGCTCGACCGCGCCCCGCCGTCGGTTCGCGCCGGGTTCGGGGGTTGAGCCGCGCGGTCGCGGTTCTGCGGCCCGAACCGGGCAATGCCGCGACCATAGCGCGAATCGAAGCCGCCGGACTGACCGCAATCCGGTTGCCCCTGTTCGACCTGCGCGCGGTCGACTGGGCCGTCCCGGACCCCGCGTTGTACGACGCGCTGATCCTGACCAGCGCCAATGCCCCGCGGCTGGCGGGGTCGGGTCTCGATGCCCTTGCCACCTTGCCGGTGTTTGCTGTCGGCCCCGCCACCGCTGCCGCCGCGCGCGAACGCGGCCTGACGGTTACCGCGACCGGGGACGGCGACGGTGTCGAGATCGTCGCGACGCTGGCCATGCGCGGCTTCACCAAAGCGCTGTTGCTGGGCGGGCGCGAGCGGCGGGTGCATGAGGGCGGCGTGGTCGCCAACGCGATCACCGTCTATGCCAGCGATCCGCTGCCGATCGAGCCGTCGGCCATCGCCGCATTGTCGGACACCGTCGCGCTGCTCCATTCGACTCGCGCGGCAACGCGCCTTGCCGAGCTTGCGGGTCGCACGCGCGCGTCGATTCGGCTGGCCGCGATCAGCCCGGCCGTCGCCGCGGCCGCCGGACCCGGCTGGGCCGATGTCGCCGCGGCCGACTCGCCGACCGACGACGCGCTGATCGCGCTGGCCGGACGCCTCGCCGATTGACCCCGCGCGTCCCGCCGCGGATAAGGACGCGATGAGCGACGTCCTGCCGCCTCCCGCGCCGGTCCTCCCGACGCCCCCCGCCCCGCGTCGCATGACGTGGGCGACGGCCGGTGGGATCGCCCTGATCACCTTCCTGGTCGGGATCCTGATCGCGGCCTGGGCGGTCGATCGGTTCAAGCCGGCCGACCAGACCACGCAACCGCAGACCGTCGCGGCGTCGACCCCGCCGACCAAGGTGATCGTCACCCCGCCCGCCAGCACCGATCCCGCGTCGCTGTCGGCCCGCCAGGAATTGCTCAGCGCCCAGCTGACGGCGCTCGAACAGCGTGGCGCGGCGATCACGGCGGCCTCGGCGAGTGCCTATGGCAACGCGACCCGCGCCGAAGGCCTGCTCGTCGCGCTTGCCGTCCGCCGCCAGATCAATCGCGGCCAGGGCCTCGGCTATCTCGAACAGCAGTTGCGCGATCGATTTGCCACGACGCAGCCCAACGAAGTCAATACGATCATCGCCGCGGCGCGCGACCCGATCACGGTCGAGGATCTGCGGCTCGGGCTCGACCAGATCGGCCCGCAGCTCGCGCTCGGCCCGTCGGGCAGCGCAGGGTGGGGCGGCGCGGTGTGGCGCTTGCTCGGCAGCCTGATCGTGATCCACCCCAAGAGCACGCCCTCGCCGGTCCCCAGCGAACGCCTTGCCCGCGTGCGGCGCATGTTGTCCCAGGATCAGGTCGAGGCGGCGGTCGAGGAAGTCGGCAAGCTGCCCGGCGCGGCGCAGGCGACCGGCTGGATGACCGGCGCGAAACGCTATGTCGAGGCGCGCAAGGCGCTGAACGTGCTCGAAGCCGCCGCCTTACAGGGCCGCGTGGTCAATGCGGCGGCGCTCAACCCCGCACCGGCCCGCTAGACGCGCGCGATCAGCGCTTGGGCCGCGGCGGGATTGCGGACCTTCGCCCCGGAAATCATGAAGACGAAGGTATCGCGCGGCCGTTTCGGCGCCGCGTCGCCGACATAGGGCAGACCCTTGGGCGAGCCGCCTGCGGCCCAGGTCCGCACGACGTCCGCCCAGCGATCGAGCGCGTCGGAGGAATAGCCGGTCGGCTCGTCCTCGACGGAGCTTTCCAGCCGCGCATAGACGAAGTCGGCACTCACGTCGGCGATCGCCGGATAATCGGGCGATTCGCCGTACACGATCGCAACGTTCGCCGCGCGGCACAGATCGACGAATTCCGGCACATGGAAGCTGTCGTGCCGCACTTGCACCGCGTGACGCAGCGCGACGCCGTCCTGCTTGGCGGGCAACAGCTTCAGGAAAGCACCGAAGTCCTGGGCGTCGAACTTTTTCGTCGCCATGAACTGCCACAGGATCGGCCCGAGCTTCGGCCCCAGTTCGACGATCCCCTGCCCGGTGAAGCGCTGGATCGATTCGCCGGCCTCCGCCAACACTTTGCGATTGGTGCAGAACCGCGACGCCTTCAACGCGAACACAAAGTCGTCTGGCACGACTTTCGCCCAGCCCGCAAACGTCGCCGGCTTGAAGCCCGAATAGTTCGTCCCGTTGACCTCGATCGCGGTCAGCTTGCCCGCGGCATATTCCAGCTCGCGCTTGTGCGGCCATTTGTCGGGGAAGAAGGTTCCGCGCCAGGGCTCGTACGTCCAGCCGCCGATTCCGATTCGTATCTCTGCCATGCTGGCAGGATAAGCGTCAGCGACGCTCGAAGCGATAGCGGTCGCGGATGCGGCGGTTGAAGAACCCGCCCTTGGAGGCGGCGCGTGCCATTGCCGCGAAGACGCGTTCGGGAACATCGAGATAGGCGTAGCGGCGACCGGTGACGAATTGGACGTCGAGGGTGTGCGCGACGGGGTCGTAACGGAACGAGCGGATGACGCTGGAGGGCATGAGGCGAAAACGTCTTTAGCGTTCTCAAGCTCCCGCCGCGGCGAAGCCGCGTCGTCGGCCAGCGCTGCGCGCTGCCGTCCGAGCTTTCGCTATAGCACGAATTAGCGCAGCTAATTCGCTGCGAAAGCTGGAGCGGGCGAAGGGAATCATTCGTTACCGCCGTTTCTCAAGGCTCATGTGTAATGAGTCTTCCGGCGGCGACTTACAGGCCGGTTCCAGACTGACAGCTCTCAGACGCCTAGCCGCCCGCTCGCGTCGCTTCTGGCGGCTCCATCGCGATCACTTGCTCATCCGGCTTCGACCGACGCGCTTGGTATCAGACGACACGGCCAGGGCCCGGTTCACCGATCGAGCGATTATGGACCAGATGGCTCGCTCCGTCTTGGGAGCAGTTCCCGCGCCGCGCATGATCTGATTATGGCAACCCCGTTTCGGTAAGGTCGCCGCGTAGTCCGGCGGGCGTTTAGGCTGGGCGTTCGCGCAGCCTCACCCTCGTGCGACGAAGCAAGGCCACGCCGTGAGCCGATAGGACGTCACCTTCCATATCGCCGAAGATCTTGGTCACTCGGCCAAGCGTTAGGTGTGCCGGCGTTTCGCCATGATTGATGACGATGACGTAGCGACCTCGGCTGCCGTTACGTTCGGCAACTTCCACCCCTGCCGCCGGGACCGGATCCGGTGCGGACAGTCGCGCCTGCACCAACAGCCGCTGCATCAGCGCGTGCTGGCCGCCCGCGTCGAGAATGGCCCCGACATAGGTGATACTGCCCTTGCCGACGCGGTGCGACACGATCGCCGGTCGGCCCGCCAGCCACGGGCCGGTGTCGTAGGTGGCGAGCACGTCTACGTCGCGGGCGGTCGGCTTGAGCACTTCGGCCCAGATCGAGGCAGTGCCTGCGAAGGACGGACCGGTGATGCCGATACGCTCGTCGATCGGATAATAGTTCTCCACGGTCGCGCCCAGCAAATCGACGAGCGGACCCGGCTGGCGCTGGGTCCAGAGCGCGTCGTCGCCGTCCTTCATGCCGCTGCGCGGGCCGAGCACGAGGTGCCCGCCACCGCGTACATAAGCGGCTAGACGATCCGCGGTGGTTCGATCCAGCACGTTAAGCAAGGGCGCGACAACCAGCGCATAGCCCGACAGATCGGCGTCGGTGGTCAGCACGTCGATCGTCCTTCCATCGACCGCGAGCGCGCGATACCAGTCCTTCATCGTCGCAACCGGATCATAGCCGCGACTGTGCTTCTCCTGCTCGACCGCCCAGCGGCTGTCTTGCGCATACAGCATCGCGACCGAGGCGCGCGGGCTCGTTCCGGCCAGCAGCGGCGCGGCTACGGCAAACTCGGCGGCAGTCCTGGCGATCTCGTCATAAATCGGCATCGGCACACCATCCGGCCCGACCAAGGTGCCGTGATATTGCTCCTGCCCGTTGAGTGCGCTGCGCCATTGCCAATACAGGACGGCGTCGCCGCCATGCGCGACCGCCTGCCACGCCAGTTCGCGCACCTGGCCGGGATCGAGCGCGCGGTTGACCGGTGCCCAGTCGACGCGGCCCGGCTGCGCTTCCATCACCCAGAAGTTGCGACGCTTGTAACCGCGCACGAGATCGTGGTGCAGCGCATTGGCCACCCAGTCAGGTCGACCGTTCGGGACGTAGTCGTCCCATGCCGCGATATCGAGGTCGCGGTGGACGCGGTACTGGTCGAAATTGTTGTTCCACGCGGTCGAATTGGTGGTGAGAAACTGGCGCGGATCGGCCGCCGCACGGATGGCGCGTGCCTGATTGCCGACGTAATCCGCCCAAACCGCGCTGACAAAGCGGTGAAAATCGAGGATCAGCGCCGGGTTCTGCGCGCCTTTCGATTTCAATGGCACCTGATCGAAGCGTCGATAGACCTGGCTCCAATATTGCGTCGTCCAGCGCCGGTTGAGCGCATCGATGGTGCCATAGCGCGCCGCGAGCCATGTCGCCCACAGCGCCTTTGCCTCCTGGTCGAAGCTCGGTACGCCGATCTCATTGTCGATCTGCCAGCCGACCACGTTGGGGTTATGGCCGTACCGGCGCGCCATCTCGCCCGCGATCCGGGCGGCGTAGCGGCGATAGGTCGCGCTGGCGAAGGAGAATTGACGGCGCTCGCCATGTCCCTCCATGCTGCCGTCCTCGTTAACGCGCAGCGTATCGGGGTAGGCCTCGGTCAGCCAAACCGGCGGGGCGGCGGTCGGCGTGCCGAGCACGACACGGATATGGTGCTTCGCCGCGGCGGTGATCGCGCGGTCGAGCCAGCCGAAGTCGAACTGCCCGTCTGCGGGTTCCATCCGCGCCCAGGCGAATTCGCCGATGCGAACGACATTGAGATGCGCCCGTTCCATCAGCGCGAGGTCCGTCTCCCAGCGCTCCTCCGGCCATTGCTCGGGATACCAGCTGCTGCCGATCGCGAGCGCGGCGGGTGCGAACGGGGGCGGGTCGCGGGGCGCGGCGGCCACCGGCGACACCGCCAGCACCAACGCCGCGACCGCGTAGCGCAGGTTCATTGCACGGCGTCTGCGGCGGGACGTTTTCCCGTTTCCACCCAGGTGCGCAGCGCATTCCATGCGGCGAGGGTACGGGGCTTATCGAACCCGCAATGCGTGTACCCTTCGACCCCGCCGACCGGCAGCGGCGCGCGGACCGGCGCTACGGTGAACTGCACCAGCTTGCTACTACGCCCGGCGGCGGCGACGACCTTGCCGAGCGCCGTTTCCTGCGCGAACGGGACGAGCGAGTCGATGCTGTTGTGGATCGTCACCAGCGGCGCGCCGATACGCCCGGTCGCCTTGTGCCACTGCTTGAGATAGGCCGCCGCCGCCGGGGCCGCGGCGAAGCGCTGGATGCCTGCATTGAGCGCCGCCGCTTCCGCCGGGGTCATCGTCGGCGAGGCATAGACCTTGCCGATATTGCCGTAGACCTGCCCGCCCGCGGTCGCCGTCATGTCGTCCGCGCCGAGCGACGCCGTGACGAGCGGAAAGGCGATCGAGGCGGCATCGCGCTCGAATCCGCCGATCGCCGCGACTTGCGATACGATCCGCGCCTCACGCCCGTTCGGGTTCTTCTGGGCTGCATTCCACAGCGCCAGCACCGGGGTCGCAACCTTGCCGATCTGACCGAACAGATAGGCCTGCGCCAGCGCAGGCGAGGGCGGGTCGGTCGGCAGCGCGTTGCGGCGCGCATCCTGCTCGCCGGGCAGCGCATAGGGCGTGTCCTTCGTCAGGAAGTTGTAGGCAAGGCGCATGTCGATGATCTGACCGAACAGCGTCTGCCAGCTGTCCACCACCCCACAGCGCGCGAACCCTCCCGCAAACGACCCCGGATAGCGATCGAGCAACGCGACGACGATCCCGCCACCCATCGAATCTCCCATCACATACGTGCGCCTCGCACCGAGCTTGCTTAGGAAATCGCGCAACCGCACGGTGTTCTTGACGCCCGTCTCCACGCCGAGCCCGGCCTTGTCATAGGCGCTGTGCCCCACGGCATAGCCCTGTCCGTAAGCCTCGCCGAGCAAGCCGTTGCCGGGGCCCTTGGTTACCGGGTCATCGCTGACCGCGACCGGAGTGCCGGGGGTGGAGTAGCCGTGCGCGTAAAGCAGTCCTTCGTGGTTCCACTTGGCCGGGATGCCGAGCGCGAACTGGTCGCCTTCCAGTTTGCCGTCCAGCAGCACGCCGCCGCCGGGGGCCGGCCTGGCCACGACGTCGGTCGCGCCGAGCGCCCTGGCGCGCGAAACCAGCGCGGCCTGCTCCGCGCCGACAGCCGGGACAGGCGTGTCGGCGGCGATCGCGATGACGGGCGCGAATAGCCACAGAGCGGTGGCGGCATGACGCAGGACGGGACGGATCATCGGCAGACTCCCTTGGACGAAATGGTGAGATAGCGGGCAAGCATCGGCGCCAGCCGTGCGCGCATCACGGCGTAGCCGGTGCTGTTGGGATGGACGCCATCATTGGCGAAACGGGGGTCGAGCGCGCCATCGGGCGTTGCCAGCGGCGTGTGATAATCGACGAAGCCGAACCCGTTGAAACGTGCGTAATCGGCAAGCCAGCGATTGAGCGCGACGATCCGTGCGGCCGGCTTCATCGCCGGTGCCCACCAGAACGCGCCAGCCGGTGGCATCGCGCCCAGGATCACCCGGATGCCGTTCGCGCGCGCCAACGTCGCCATCGCGACGATATTGTCCTTATAGGCCTGCTCCGTGGTCGGCCCGGTATTCCCCGCCACGTCGTTTGTCCCCGCGAGGATATGCACCGCGCGGGGGTGCAGCGCGATGACATCGGCCTGGAAGCGCAGCAGCATCTGCGCGCTGGTCTGCCCGCTGATCCCGCGATCCAGCACGCCGTGCGTGAACAGATCGGGGTCGGCCGCCTTCCACAATTCGCTGATCGAATCGCCCATGAAGACGACCCGTACCGGCCCGGACAGCGCCGCATTTTCGGCCCGGTAACGGCACAGCCCGGGCCAGTCGCGTGCCGCCTGCCCGGTCAGGGGCTGGTCGCGCGGCGGCACGGGCGGGGGC
>Ga0164294_10001274_pt1 | contig 23506 bp, 29 predicted proteins | sample GEODES005metaG_FD_111479 | JGI IMG/M metagenome (GOLD analysis project Ga0164294, IMG submission 111479) | Oligotrophic lake water microbial communities from Sparkling Lake, Wisconsin, USA - GEODES005 metaG | ecosystem: Environmental > Aquatic > Freshwater > Lake | place: USA: Sparkling Lake...
ATCAGCTTGAACAAATGAAACATATTTACCCCTACAATAATTTTTTCACGATTACATTCGTAAAATTCAAAATTTTCACTCAACAAATGTAAATGAACCAAGATGGTATGGGACTTGTCCATGTTGATAATTCGCATACCATCCTTTTGGAAGGTTATGTTGGACTCAATCAAGATATCTTTCAATGCCGTAATTAGTGTACGAAATGGTGCAATCTGAACCGTTTTAATCAACAATACATGGTTGTCTACGTTGACGGTCATTAGAGACATTCTTTTTAATTTTTTATATAATTATCATTCTATATATATTAATTGGATGTATTACCAAAAAAAATATACACGTACATTTCCAGCTGTACCTGCAGTAATCTCTGTATAATTTTTTGGTTCTGGTCCAATAAATTTTGCTCCTTTGCCTCCAACCCCTCTTCCCCTTATAGCATCTGTAGTTTTTATAGATTCTATTATGGACGGAACTTGCTCATCAAGACCTTCAGACTTTTCCCAATCCTTTTGTATTTGTAGATAAGATACCCTTTTCTGGTTGTTTATTTGTCCCTTACTATTTTTTTCATATGTTTGAACTGTCATAGTTATGCCGTGAAGAATCGGGTCTGTTATATATTTGTCTACGTTATTTCTAACGGACTTTAGTACAATATCATAACCTGTATTCGTTGTGTATCCTTCTCTATCATTCCATGACTGAATATATTTGTATTTGGATTCGCCAGTATAACTTAAATCTATAATTGTGATAAACTCTGGGTCCAGTTCTATTTCTTTATACATTATTTCTCCGTTTCTTCCATCTTCACCATCTGTAACAGGAAGATATGCATAACGATTTATTGGAAACCTGGTTTTGTTCATAACATAATATCGGGGGGTATCACTTTGTTCCCGGACAACAGGCATGTTGAGTGAACTTTTAAATACCCCATTTACAGTAGAACCCTGGACCCATTTTTCTTTATAATTTTTTTCCTCCTCCTCGCTTAAAAGTATTAGACTTTTATTTATTATACCTGACCCACTTGTTCCTCCAGTAATCCCCACTATTTTTATTTTTTTTACTCCAGAAGGAATCGTTACTCGTCTATCCTCAGAATTATTCATATTGTAATCTATATAATAAGCAGTATAGTACATACAAATATCAATTCCATCTTTATCAAGAATCCCAAATGGGCTTGGTGTGGTCCATTCTATTTCCATATCTTTTCCGGAAGGTAATCCTGAAATAGAATTGATGGTTCTTGTTGTCTCATAGCTACCATCTGCAATCATAGTTACCATGTCTATTCCTTTTATCATTACCGACATATTATTATATACAATATAATTAAAATCCATGATTTACCCCATCACCTACGTTACAAACTATTTATAGTGAAGTTCTTACTCTTGATAGCTTCTTCCGTAAGTTCGTTCAGTTTGAATGAAGGATACATCTGTTGGTAACATACATCCCATCTTTCAAATTCTTTTTTACATTTGTCTTTGTCTTTTTCTTTGATTTGATAGATTGGTTTTTTCATACATTCTATAAATGTCTTTGCGAACACATCACACATCTATAGAATGTATAGATTAAAATTCAACACAATCTGATTCAAATGCATCCTCCCTGCCTGACTTTTCGGCAAGCGAGTATTCCGAGACACGGGATTCAAAGAAATTGGTCTTTTGTTCCAAGCTAATCATTTCCATGAAATCAAACGGGTTTTTGGCGTGGTAAATTTCGTCACAGCCTAGTTGCAGAGACAATCTATCTGCTACAAATTCAATATATTGATTCATCAAATCGGAATTCATTCCGATGAGCCTGCACGGCAAGGCTTCGGTAATAAACTCTTTCTCAATTGTCACCGCTGACTGAATGATTTCTTGTATTTTTTTACGAGACAATTTCTTCTCTAACTTATTGTATAAATACACTGCAAACTCGGTATGCAAAGCTTCATCCCGAGAGATAAGTTCATTGGAAAAGGTAAGTCCAGGCATGAGTCCGCGCTTCTTTAACCAATAAATGGAACAAAAGGCTCCTGAAAAAAAGATACCCTCTACGCAGGCGAATGCAATGAGTCGTGATGCAAAAGAACTTCGCTTGTCCTGAATCCATTTGAGAGCCCACTTCGCCTTTTTCTCAATGCATGGGAAGTTTGTAATGGCGTTAAACAATTTGTCTTTTTCTTCGTTGTCTTTGATGTAACTGTCTATTAAAATACTGTAGGTCTCTGAATGAATATTTTCCATGGCGATTTGAAACCCATAAAAGGCTTTGGCTTCGGGCAACTGAACTTCGTTCATAAAACGAACTCCTAAATTTTCCAAAACAATTCCATCACTTGCTGCAAAAAAAGCAAGAATCATTTTGATATAATATCGTTCATCGGTTGTCATTTTATCCCAATGAGTCATGTCCTTAGACGTATCAATTTCCTCAGGTCTCCAAAAACAGTCTATCTGTTTTTTGTACATTTTCCATATGGTCTGGTCTGACACTGGAAACATCACGTATCTGTTATCCTCTTGGAGAAGCGGTTCCTGATTCGTCTTGGACATTCTACGTATTATACGTCTATATTTTTATATAAATATTTAATGAGAATTATATAGACATGGATTCAGAAGAAATAGAAATGTGTTTAGAAGAAGAACGTAAAAAGTGTCTAAAGAATCTTCAAAATTATTACAAAAAATACGGATGTGATAAAATAGAAATTTTACAGAAGTATTTGGAGTCCTTGTGTGAAACCCTTACAGAGGAGGGTGAAATACAAGAAATAAAAAAACAGATGGAACTTTTGAAACTTTATAGCTGACGTCTCAATGCCCGTCGCTTTCGCCATAAACGTTTGAATATATTTAACTTATAGGTATGCAAAACACACAATTGTCTCTGTCTAGAATCTTCATAGATTTCAACCAGTTGTAATTGGACATGTTTGTCTAAATGGTACTTGTAGTTTCGGATCACGTCATGTGGAAGGCGATGTGCTTCCCGTCGGATATGTCTAAAGGCGACTTTGTATTCATCTTGCCAACTATTGTCATAGAATTCATCCACACTGTAGCTATACACTACCATGTAGTGTGGAATACTTCGCTCACCTCCATGCGTCAGGTAGAAATAGGGCTCAGCAATTGCAATCTCCATGACAATTTATGCATGACAATTACTTATAGAATCTCCGTCAATTTTATTTTAGGATAAGCCTAATATATTTTCTATGTGTATAATGAAAAAGAAATTTGCTCTCAAACAATGTTCTTTTTATTTATTTCCAGGTATATTCTTTATGATTGTGATAGTTACAATGGTCATTGTAGACAGTTTGTTTTTTACGAATAATCGTGAATCGTTTAGTGGGTCATTGAATCTATGTGATTTACATGATGTAGCGATGTTAACGGATGCGTCTTTGTCTCCCGTTGCGACTGCTTCTCCATTTATCACATTAAAACCATTAGAAGTGAAATACATGGATATGTATGATAGCGTGCTTTCCACGAATCATTATATTACGTTGGCTCCCACGACCTCTTCCACACCTGTTCCTGTTACGACTACTAAACCGAACAATTATAAAAGTGTGTATGCAAATACTCTTTCTGAGAATACGTTTATTACATCACCGGGTATGAGTACAGCTATGACGGAGATGTCAAAAGTGAAAGAAATGGGACTAGGTGCAAAAAAATACGATACGGTTTACAACAGTGTCATCAACGATAATAAATACAATACGACTTTTTGAGAATAGTACTTAAGACATATTGTGAGTCTGTTTTTTTATTGTATTGTATTTATATAATGAAAAGGAAATCCTCTATGAATTGTGTTCTTGAAAGCGTGCCTCTGTTATATTTTTTGTTTTTTACTACGCTTGTTCATTTAGGTTATTTTATGATGTTGAAAGATTTTCAGAGTGTCTTTATTTTCTGCTTAGCAGCCATATTTGTCTATTTAGTTATTCCAAACATGATTGTGGTATTAGCTATCACTCTCGTATTTGTGGATTTATTGCACATCATACAACGCAAAACAACGAAAGCATACAAAGAAGGATTTAGTAAGTCTGTTACGTTTGACGACATATCTGGTGTAGATATATCGGGAGTAGATATATATGAAAATGAAGAGGTAGAAAATACCATGCAAACTATAGAAGATACGGATACAAGTACGAGTACTGTTAGTGCTACTAGTGCTACTGCGAGTAAAACTACGAGTACGAGTAGTGCTAGTACAGAAGACCCTACAGAAGGAACCGTATTAGAAGATGTAGACGAACAAACGGAGAAACTTCAAAAGATTTTTGATAAAGTAAAAACAGTGAGTCCTGAAGTCTTATCCTCACTGACGATGCTGAATAGTATTGATATAACTGAAATTAATAAAATTATCAATAATATAAACAAAATATCCTCTACTTTCTCTAAAAACGAGGCTTAATCTGTTTTACCTTTCCACGTAGGATATCTTTCAATCTTTCTATAGACATATCTCCACCTCCACCTCCAAATCGTTTGAATAACTGGTATAGCATATTTATCAGTGTATTTATACGCGACGTTTCTTCGTCTACTGCATCTGTAGCTTCAGGCTTTATATGTTCTTTTTCAACCCAAACTTTTTGTTCGTAGGCTCCATATAAAGTAGAACCCTCTCGTTCACTTAGGAGGTTCAATGTATTTTTGTCAAACATTAAATGTAGATTTGTCATAAAATAATAATCTGCCCGACTCATTAAATAGGAATCATAAAAAAATAGTATGATGAATATGTATTATGTCAAATCTTCCCGTATCTTTTGGTAAAACAGATATTGTGAAGAATAGTTCTTTGCATTTATCTTATAGCTTTGAAAAGATTCTATCCGTTGAGGCGCTCAACAGTCAGTTGCCGTATGTACAAGACTATAAGATTAAGGCTTTAAAATTAAATTTAGAAGGAAAAACGTCTAACCCTAGTATTTCTATATCCATAGATGCGAATACTGTACTCTTTACTTTAAATAACTGTTACATTACAGACCTATATCCGCATGAAAAAGATGTAGTCACAGCCAAAGCCTTTGTCATAGAAGGTTATTCTGTTGAACACGTGAACAAGGAACGACTCATGATATATTTACCTATGAAAGAGACTGCTGACACCAATAATTTATTTATTAACTTAGAAACCGCTATCATGAGTACAGTTCCAAATACAAGAATTGAGAACGGTTTAGACTTGAATGCGTATATACCATCAGCCTCGTTGGAGAAAGACCTTTATACGTATTTTAAACACAGCGACAACAATGGAACGGTATACCATAATGTCTATTTTAACGAAACTTCTCTGGGGTATACATCCGCCTTGAAAGTTCCTGCGAATACAGACGAGTATTCGTCTCTTGCTCAAATTATGAATTACAAATCATCTACCGTTGCGAAAGAACATTCCAGTATGACAAATGATTTTGAAGATAATATTTATATTGACTGTGTGCCCGTAGATTTATTGGAGCAGAATAAAAAAAAATATCTAAAAGTGGACCCCAAATACACAAGCAAATTTAAACAGTTTATATTCTACATTGCTTATTTTGTGATTCTTACGCTCATCGTGTATGGTATTTATTATATCTATATTTTTGCAACTGGTCTAAAAATGCCGGCCCTTCCATTCCCTATTCCAATACCCACGAGTTTAAATGGGTCTGTCCCTGTTAAAGCGAGACCTTAACTATTAAACCTTGACCTTTTCTAAGATTGGTTTTACACGGGTTTCTTGGTCTTCGTCTTTGTTTTTGATACGGGTGAAATTAGAACTTTCAATAATGGCTTCCTCTAATTCAAGCGCTTTTTGCGTTGGGTTCATTTTACGTATTTCTTCGTTTCGTTTATACGTAGGGTCGCTGCGACCATTCATCAACAGTTGATACCCATAAATAAGGAAAAGTATACCTACGATTGGATTTAAGGTAAGAAAGAGAACCACCAAAAAAACCAAAAAAAGGATTACGTATACAGGATTGTTCAGTTCCCTTGACACGGATGTATTCGGCAATATCTTAAAAATGATGAATACTGCTAAGATTAGACCAAGTATATTCTCAAACATCATGACAGTTGTTATTTGCATTATTATATATCTATAGAAAAATATAAAGAGTATAATTTAATATAATTGTAATGAGTTATCTTGGAAAAAAAGGATATACTCTGTTCAAATCTGAACTTTCTTCCCTACAACTCAAAAAAATACGTCAAGATTTGACCGTAAAACCCTATTCCACTCATAACAACGAGGTGTCTTATCCTATTTACCGTGAATCTGAAACAAAGATTTACATTCCTCGTTATTATGGTGTAGAAGAGTTCGGTGAAGTTGAATCTAAGGTGTCTCGTGGAAAAGATATTGATGTAACCTTTCAAGGTAAGTTGTTTGATTATCAAAAGGATATTACGCTTAAATTTACAAAGGCTGCAAAAGAACATGGCGGTGGATTATTGGATGTAGAACCCGGAAAGGGGAAAACCGTCATGGCTTTACATATTATCAGTCAACTCAAAAAGAAAACGCTTGTTATTGTGCACAAGACGTTTCTTATGAATCAATGGATAGAACGCATTCAAACTTTTCTTCCTAATGCAAAAGTGGGTAGAATACAAGGGGATGTAATTGACGCGGAAGGGAAAGACATTGTATTGGGCATGCTTCAATCCTTGTCTAACAAACCTTATCCTTCTGAATTATGGGAGACATTTGGACTATGTGTCTTTGATGAATGTCATCATTTGAGTGCAGAAGTATTTTCTAATGTCATGATTCAAATTGTGACACCTTATAATTTAGGATTGAGTGGGACGATGACACGGAAAGATGGTCTTAGCAAGGTATTTAAGTATTTTATTGGTCCGGTAGTACACAAAGAAAAGTCGGACATTGAAACAGAAGTCCTCATCAAGAGTATTCATTTTCAAAATGAAGACCTATTTGAACATGTAAAGACTGATTTCAAAGGACAACCTCTTTATTCGTGTCTCATTTCTAAATTAAACGACAAAGATAGAAATGAACAAATGGTAAGAGTATTGAAACGAGAACTTGAACTTCAACCCAACCAGCAAATCATGATTTTGTCTCATACCAAATGTATGATACATGATTTATATGAAAAGATTTCACAGTTTGAACCTAGTGTGGGATATTACTTGGGAGGCATGAAAGAGGAACATCTCAAGGAGAGTGAATCCAAACGGATTATCTTGGGTACCTACGCCATGGCTTCGGAAGGTCTAGACATTAAGACATTGACCACCCTTTATTTGGCGACCCCCAAATCCGATGTCTGTCAAAGCGTGGGTCGTATTCTTCGGAGCAAAGACCATAAACCCGTGGTCATTGATTTTGTTGATGAGACAAATGTCTTTGAAAGTCAATACCAAAAACGAAAGAAATATTATCTTAGCAAAGCCTATGTGGTTCAAGAATATGAAAATATGATGTGTTATTTAGAAGATAGACATGTTATTCCTTTCAAAAAACCTGCAAAAGGTAAATCCGCTGCATCTACGAAAGAGTCCAAGTGTTTCATACAGATTCCTGATACATTGTAAAATATTGTTTACTGACTTTACGTTTCGTCGTAGATTCTGTGTAGGCTCGGTATAAGTCTTCTTCGTGATGTGTATTTTTGAAAAAGATATTCAATTCTTCCTTTTTGTTCCATAATAAACAACCCATGTGATGGATATACCTATTTTCTAAGATAAAAAGTGCCGGATAATAATATTGAAGAATATCCTTTATTTTTTGTTCTGTCATGTCATGGTATTTCGGATACATTTCAATGAATAACGATAAGATTTCAGTCAGTTCTAAATACTTCTCTGTTGTATCTTCATACATGTATTTTCGCCAAAAAGAATTAAATTTCTGTACGAAAGGCAATTTCATACTGGTAATGTTTATAAAATAAGGACGATTATAAGCGATGACTTTGGACAAGTCATCTTGTATATTTTTATGGAGCAGATGAATGCAATTTTTTTGTTTGAGATATTGTTTCCATAGGAATATCATGTCATTTTCATGAATAGAATATTCACTTGGTTGAATATAGGTTTCTATAAAATCTGCAAGAACATCCTCACGTTTAGTTTCTTTTATCCAAAGGACTTCTTGTCTCAAGGACTGATTGGTAACATCTTCTAGGAAAGAGTCTCCATTATTAAACCGGTTGGAATAATGTATGGAACAACAAATCAAGTTTACATAAAAAGGTTCGTCGCATTTTAAATAATTGATATTGACATGAGTCGTTTTGATGAGACGAGACAATGCAGGAGGATGTTCACAAAATTTAAACTTAAATTGAGCAAGCTGATTGGAACAAAAATACACGGAAATGGTTTTCTGTAATATTTGAATAAACGGTTTCATGGAATGGTCTAAAAAATAATACAAATTTGTTTTTTTCATAATAATATCACCTAAAATCGTCATAAAATATTTAGACCCATTTTTGGTAGAAAACAACAAAGGATGTAGAAAAGAAATCACATTTTGTAACGTGATGGAATCTGGGATGGTATTGAAAATACTGGTTTCTTTTATTTTTTTATGGATTTTTTGTTTTATCTGTTGTTTCAATGCAGTATGTAGAGGATAGATGTTAAGGTTGTTAAATATCAAATGAAGAATATCATTCTCTGTCAATACCGTATACTGATGTCTCTTATAAAAAACATACAAATCACTTGTTTGAATATAATAAAGAGTGTGTTCTGAAAAAAAACTTTGTACAATAGATTGAATATTGGTTGCAGACTCATAATGACAAAGTTGTAAATAGAGTTGTTGATTATCTTGTTGGGACGTGTGTTTTAACAAGTTGTTTATTTTTTCTTTTATTTTTTCGGGGTAATTCATTGAAATAGATTATGAAATCTTTTTTATATAAAAAAGCATTATACAATTATATATATGGAAGATTTGAAATTTAATACAGATATTAGTACCTATAAATTGGAAGAACTTTTTTCATTGTTAGACATTAAAATCACAGAAACCAGTGACCTTGTCTCTATTAAAAACCTTATCACACAAAGAACCGATAAATACATAGACCAATTTACAAAGGCAAACCGTCACGGTATTGCTGATTTTTTTAAGGACGTAAAGGCGGAATTACTTGGGAATAAAGACGAAGGTTCCTTGACGTCTACTCAACAGCTATTACTCAGTTATGATAAATCGTACAATCCACTTACGAAAATGAAATCTGCGGCGGGTAGTGATTCTTTATACGATAGTAACAGTGGTTCTGGAAATCCAATCAATCGTAAAACCGTGACAAAGTTATTGAACATTGACAGTCGGTTTCGTAAAAACTATGCTGCAACTTCTGCTACCGATTATTTGATAGATTTACCCTATTCTGTCAATAATGTCATTGAGGTAAAGTTATGTGATTTAGAGTTACCTTCTACGTTTTATCCAATTACACCTGCAAAATTGAATAACTATTTTTGGTATGCAACCTATACTCAAGCGCAGTTAGAGACAAATACGCCGAACTTGTTTTATATGTGGATAAAAGAAGGTAACTATTATTTTGATAATTTGGTGACCTATATCAATACCACCTTTAAAACTACGAGTACAAGCGATATTGAAGGATATTTATTTGACCCATTACCTCTTTCCATGTCTTTTGATTTGAATTACAATAACTTAGGTGGTGTTGGTAATGGTACAGGCAAAGTATCTATGGGTATATTCGCAGGAACAGACATTTCACTAAACTTGACACAAGAAATAGTCAAAGTAGATTTAAATTTTGAAGCTCCTGCGATACCTAATTTCACGAATTCTACTCGTATTTTAGAACCAGCCCTAAAACGTCTTTATTACACAAAAAGCGTAGTTCCTATAGACCAACGATTTGGATGGATGCTTGGATTTAGAGAAGGATATTATGGAAAAGAAAATGGAACGGTTCTCTATCATGTCAGTGATTCTATCTTGAATGTATTAGGACCACGTTATCTTTTTTTGATTGTGGACGATTTCAACAAAAGTAACAACGTGAACTTTATTAGTACATCTAGTTACGGGTTGTTACCTGACAACATTATGGCTCGTATTTCATTAAAGGCACCCGCTTTCAGTATTCAATCTCAGAACGATTACAGCGTATATGCAGAACCACGTTATTATTATGGTCCTGTGAATATTACCAAAATACACATTAGACTCGTGGATGAATTCTCTAGATTAGTAGACTTAAATCGCAGCGACTTTTCTTTCACTCTCCGTTTGACTACCATCTACTCCTCTACTTAGACTTTGAAACAAGTCATGATAGGAAAACTCTCCGAGACAAATCTCATATAGATTTAATAAAACATGACTAGGATAGTATTGACTCATATTATATTCTTTACGTGGTTTTTCTTCTTTGTCCCAGGGCAAATAACCAAATGTTAAATCTAATAACATATAAATAAGAGAAATGACATCGTCTTTGAATTGATAAATATATTCTGTTTCAAAACATACAAAGCTTGCATATCGTTTGTTTCCAATAAACGATTTCATGGGCTTGTGTGTTTGAACACATGCAAGTCCAAAGTCTATCATGAATAATTCGTTTTTGAATCCAATCAAGAAATTTTGAGGCTTGATGTCTCGGTGTAATATATTTACTTCATGCAAATAATAAAGCTCCTTGAAAAAAATAAGGTAAGGAATCTTCCCGGAGTAAGTGAAGAGGTTTTCTTTCAGATGGGTGAGTACCAAATAACTAGAATCTTCGTGCGTTCCCATTCCCTTTAAATTGGGAATACGTACTCGTGATTTGGAAGATTTTAAATAGAGATAGAGCTCGGCTTCTTTCTGTAATAACTTTTTCTGTTTCTCTACTTTGACGACAACCTTTTCTTTTTTGATTACATGTTCGCATTCATACACGATAGACAGTGTGGTTTTAGTAAGCTCTTTTATGACTTGATATTTACCTCCTATTAACATTTAAAGGTTACTTCTAATATACTATAGCAAAGATGATTCTAAGTGATTTTCAAAAAGAAGCGATACATGCTATCCAAAATGGATATCATGTACTCATCACGGCCCACACTGGCTCCGGGAAAACATTACCCGCTGAAAAGGCGATTGAACACTTTACGAGTTTAGGAAAAAGTGTCATTTATACGGCACCCATTAAAGCCTTGAGTAATCAAAAATTTCATGAATTCACCAAGAAATTCAGTCAATTAGAGGTCGGTATTTTTACCGGAGACAATAAACATAATCCTTCCGCCAATGTGTTGATTATGACGACTGAAATCCTGCAAAATAAACTTATCCATCCTACGGCAAGCCATCTTGACTTTAGCATGGATAATGTAGGATGTGTGATTTTTGATGAAGTTCATTATTTAGACGATGAAGATAGAGGAACCGTATGGGAGAAAAGTATCATTCTACTCCCTTCCTCTATCCAGATGGTGATGTTGTCTGCTACCATTGGAAAAAAAGAACAATTTGCTTCTTGGATTGAACGCATTAAAGAACGAAAGGTCGTCATTTGTTCTACAGACAAACGCGTAGTACCCCTTATCTATTCTCAATTTTTTACAGCTAATCCTAAAGTCATAGAGAACACCAAAGACCCTGTGTTAAAACGACTTCTTGAATCTAAACAGAACCTCCTTGACCCACTCACGGATGATTCTATGGTTCAGAATAAAAAATGTTTGAAACTACTCAAAGAACCGACCCATCGGAAACAAGTGCTCAATCAGTTGTTTATTCAACTACGACAAAAAGAATTGTTTCCTTGTCTCTGTTTTGTTTTCTCACGGAGACAAGTAGAGGAGCTGGCGAGGGATATCACAACTCCCTTGTTTGAAGCCGGAGAAAAAGATTATGAAATAGAACCAGTGTGTAGACAGCTACTTGTCTCTAGATTGAAGAACTGGAAAGAATACATTGCCTTGCCCGAATATCAGTTTTATCTAGATTTGCTTCATAAAGGAATTGGTGTTCATCATGCAGGCATGCTTCCTGTCTTCCGCGAAATGATTGAAATTCTGTATGACCAAAAATATATCAAGGTGCTATTTGCGACGGAAACCTTTGCGATTGGATTAAACATGCCTACGAAGACTGTGTGTTTTACCAGTATTTATAAACATGACGGTAACTCCTTGCGTACCTTGTATCCACATGAATTCATTCAAATGTCGGGTCGTGCAGGTAGACGAAATATAGATACTGTCGGTCACGTGATTCTATTGACTAATTTGTACGAGCCTTTGGATTATGCTTCTATGAAACAATTGTTGCATTCACCTCCAAAGGTGTTGAAATCTAAATTTAAAATCGGCTATTCTCTCGTTCTGCAATCGTTGAATCATGATTACGTGAAAAAAAGTCTGATGATGACTGATATTGAACATCAAATTAACAGTTCTAATGAAGTCATCACGAAACTAACAGAAGAGCATGATTCTTTGTTCTATGATATGAACCTAATCCGTGATTACGTAGAGTTGAGAAACAATCAGATGATGCCTTTTACAAGTAAAAAAAAGATTCACGAAATCACCCACAAGATGAAACAATACGAAAGTCTTGAATTGTTTCAGGAACTTGAAAAATATGACAAAAGTTTAGAGTGTATGCAAAAAATAAAGGTGGAGACAGAACGAAAAAACTATGCTCTCGGTTACATTGACCGACAAATTCATGTCTTGGAAGATATACTTTCTAAAAATGGCTTTAAAGAATCTCCAAAAAGGGAAATCGCTGAACATTTACACGAGATACATCCTCTGGTGTTTACCGAACTACTTGTAAAATACGACTTTTTCAAAGAATATTCTACCATGGATTTTTTTACCCTACTAAGTTGCTTCTGTGAAATAAAAGTAAATGAAAATTCTAAAAATTTGTCTCCGATTTTTTTAAAAGAGGAATGTAAATTTATCCAAGAAAGAATGAATTATTATACTCAAGAAGAATGGAATCACGACTTGTCTTCTTCCGGACAAGACGTCATTCAGTACGACATGATGGAATTTATTCAAAAATGGATGAATAGTACCGATGAACATAGTAGTTTGTTACTTTTGCAAGAAGTTAAACTAAAAAAAGGTATCTTTATAGGTGACTTTATAAAATGTTGTCTCAAGATGGTCAATGTTGCAAAAGAGTTAGACCGAATAGAGCGTTTGGATTTTCGTGAAAAATTACGCGAAGGAACTGACAAACTGATGAAATTTATTTGTACACATGATTCATTGTATCTTTAGCTTCGTCTAGAGCCACGGCTGCTGCGGCTACTACGACTAGAGTCACTATCCCGACTCCGACACCGACTCCGGTGACGCCTACAACGACCACCCCAATAAGGGCCATCGTAATATCTACCATACCTATCGTCGTCCACCCGAACAACCAAGTTATTCACAATATTTCCGTGTCCGTATCCGTGGTCGTATCCGTGATGACCCCAGTCAAACCCTGAGTGTACCGGAAAAAAACTCATTATACATTCTATCTATAGAAATTAAAACAACAAATAATTTATTCTACCTTTTGAATACGAATCTTTCTTCGGAGGCGTGCTTCATCGTGGAATACGTAAATCTGAAAGGAATGACGTGTGTATTCTTTCAATTCATTTTGAAAAGGAATCATGAGTCCAAGTTCTTTCAAATAGACTTTTTGGTCCCATACGATACCTTCGAATACTTGATGGTTATTTTGTTCAAACTTGTCCAATAGCTTTGCTGTATTTTGAGCTTTGCGAATGGTACGATAGGTTGTATTGATACTCTCTAGTTTAGAATACCAATGGTCATGAAATCCGTTGTCGTAATAATCACAGATACCTAAATGCCTCGTCAGTTGCATCATGTTGAGAATATCCACCAGCCGTCGTATGGGAGACGTCGTTTGAGCATAGCTACCTGTAGTATCGTAATACGAATACTGATTGAAATAAACAGGCAGCCATTCCGCCGGCAAATTGTCAGGTGTATGTATCTTCAAATAGATACCTTTGTCCAAGATAGACCCAGCCGTGGTATTGAACACAGTCATGTAGTTATGTACCACTTGATGACTATCGCTCACACCACTTTCTTTTAACAAGGCTTCGTAGTCGGGTCCATTTACATTTTCATAGGTATAATTTTTATGAATCTTGACAGAACAAATAGACCACTTGTTGGTTCCATCCTTGAATAGGTCCAATACCAAACATGCACGAACGGTACCTTCGTTGAGTGAACATAAGGTAGACAGAAATCCAGGTAACATCGTATGCCTCTTGTCTGGAAAATAGATTGTACTGATACGCGAAGACATGTATTCCCAAACACCTAGCTGGTTAATCACATACGGCACACAGGAGATGTAGATGGATACTTTTTCGTCATCTATGCTAAATCCATCGTCCAAATCAATACTACTTTCTCCATCAATCGTAAATACTTTTGCATTACGAAAAGGTAAGGCATCCAATGTAAACGATGCTAATTTAGACAACACAACTTGATTGAAATTACGCTGAGACACATTTAGCTTTTTACAATGCAATAAGTATTCGTAATAGTGAGAAGGTACATCTACTTCTCCTATGTTATGTATCAGTTTTCCATCTGAAACCAATACATAATAAGAACTACGTTTTTTTTGAAAATGATGAGGTATTTCATAGGGAACAAGTATAGGCTCGGATTGATCATCTGGATAACAACGATACAAGAATTTATGCTTGCATTTACCAAAGGTCTGGCGGGTATCTAATACGCATGGAATGGGTTCCATTTTTATCAATAGATATATATTATTGTTTTCAATCAATTATTAATTTGTCCATACTTCATCTACCAATCCATATTCCAAGCATTGTTCTGAATTCAACCAAAGGTCGTGTTTCAAAAGTCGTTTTAGTTCGTTCTTTGGAATGGTGGTATGTTCCTTGTAAATATTCTTGAGCTTTACCATAATGGCTTTCAAATTAGAAACCTCGTCTTCAATTTCACTCATCTTTCCCCAACATTCCGAAGACAACTGATGAATTAACATGTGTGCATTTGGACGAATGAATCTTTTTTTTCCACAAACACTAATGAGTGTTCCGGCAGATGCTGTAGAACCTTCAATAATGGTATACACAGGGACGCTACATGCTTCAATATAGTCAATCGCATTCAACGCAGAAAAAATACATCCACCATAGGAGTTGATATGCAAATAGATAGGCACCTTTTTCAAATTCATTTGACGTTTTGTCTTGAGACAAAATTCCTCAGCGGTACGAATTCCTTCAATGAGCTCGCGTATTGTATCACGGTCTACTTCGGCATAAAAATAAATATGGTTCTTTTCTACACGAATAGGTGTAGAAGAATGAAGAAGACTTTCTAGTACCTGTGCCATCTATCTTTAGTCTAATTCTTTTTTTATATTCATTTGAAATTATCATACTTGTGAATGATAGTTGCGTATCCAGTTATACGGATTTGGATAAATGCAAGGCTCGTTCTAAACGTAACACTTCATGATGTTTCAATTCTAACTTGATTTGAAGTTGTTTAATCCGTTCATGGGCATCTGTCAAATCTTTCGTATTGATTTCGTAATGACTCACATAATCGCGATGTGATTTTGACTTAAAATGGAGGGTAAATTCAGAAGATTTAGTAAATGTTTTATGGACATGTGTACACAAACAACGATAGTGGAACCCTTTCACCCGCGCAGGAATTGGATTATAGTCTTCGTATTGTTTTGTCTCGGGATTGTATTCTGGCCGATAGACCGATACGGTCATGAGTTGAGACATCTTTAAAATAGAATAAGATATAACACACTATTCAATTTTACAGAAATAAGTTCGTCAACTTTACGTACATACAATATAGACATGTTAATATGAATACAAACCATCACTATCTTCGTTTTACGATTCAATTATTATTTTTCACCCTTTACTATTTCCTATACAACATGAGTCGTAAGAAACTACATCCTATAGAATATCTATTAGCATTTCTTCTTCTTTTGGTGATGATATGTTCACAATTGTTTTGGAACAATCCAATCAAAGGTTCTATCATTCATAAAATAGATGCACTTGTTGCGAAAAGTACAATCGTTTGTTTTGTGTCATACGTAATCTTCTACAAGTTCAAATTAAGTTTTTTAGTATGTATACTTGCTCTGGTACTTTCTTTTTGCGTTAGTCATTATTTTGCGATGAAAGAATGGTGTTGCAATGAACACCTTTTCTGTCACGGCTGTCTACACCTTATCAGTTTTTTTTCTACTTTCTATGCATTTATTCCTTAAAATGGCCACCATTTTACTGTTTTTGATTTTGATTTTGTTGTTGGTCTTGACCTGGACCTTGACAATGACTTTGACAAGACCTTAGGTATAGCAATACTTTTAGACCTGGTCCGTTTCAGACGGAAAGGTATTGGATTCGCGACATATCTTGGTGGAGGTGGTTCACTTTCTTTGGACTCTTCTTCGGAAACAGGTGTTCTTTTTGATTGTTTCGCAGCTAATCTCTTTGCATGTTGTATATTATATTTGAGTTGTAATCGCTTAGCAAGGTCCGCATTTTTTTTTACAGAATTACCCTTCTGAAGTGACCTTGCTAGTTTAAAATTATTCTGTTCTCTTTGTAACTGATTACGATACTCTTGTTCCTCAACTGCTTGTAAATTTTTGGCTAACTCTTCACTGTTTTGTAGTTCTTTGTTTTTTTTACTTTGTTCTACTGCCCTATGTAAGGCTATTTTTTCTCGTATGCTATGTTTTTTTTCCTCTTTCGCCATTTTCTTACTTTCTTCCAATGCTGCTACGAGTTGAGTGTTGACATTATACCGGGCAGAGCTACGTAAAGGATTTGTTCTTGCAGTTCTTCTAGAATTGGAACGAGACATTATATATAGTAGTGTATATTTTAAGATATTCAATTCTAAGCATGGATAGAAGTAAATCCTAATGCAAAAATCAACTGAGCAATACACGTCATGAAATATCCGGAATCTTTCCAAGATACTCTGTTTGTACCATCATATTTGAATAAATAAAACATAAGACTAAATAAATACATCATGATGACAGCAACAGATACCATTCTCCACCCGGTATAACTATCTAAACGAATCATATTATAGCTCCATACTCCACGTAAACAATAATTTATATACACACACAATAGAGCTGTAATGATAAAAACGAGACAATTGGTGGTCTCTTGGAATGTATACTCCTTGATATAAATCAATTCGCCAAAGACGAGAAAAATAATCATAAAATGAGAAAAAAAACTGGTGAAGGATAGTTGATGTATTTTTAAGGATTGTTTTGGATAGAGAAAATAAAAATACAACACACTGATGGTGAGAGCCAAAGGTGCTACAATCTTGAAAAACTTGACAGACCTTATGTTGATAAGAGCCATGAAAAAATAGGTAAATAATAAAAACAGAGTATGATGGGTGAGTTGAGAGAAATACCAACATAATTTGTCCACGAATGTCCCATCAATGATATATTTACCATGATAATAGCCTCCCTTTGGAAAAAAATCGGCCCCGTTGTTTTGGATATGAAATGTAGAGACAAGACTCAATACAATCGCCGTAAATAAAAAAATAGTTCCTATTAAATAAAATGGACTACGTTCATTGAACATCTATACAAAAGACCTCGTCTATTTATTGGGTAATCTTACTTATTGCATTTGCCAATTGATTGAGTGGAGTAAAATACTGTATCTTATCTACCATGCTATCTTTTTCTAATGGTACGATATGTACATACCAATAACAAGGCAAAAAAAGAACACTATCTTGATGTAATGTTAGACGAATCATATGCGGATGCTCCTTCAACTGTTTTTTGTCGGAGACAAGTTCCTTATATTTTGGATGGATACAACTGACTTGAAAGGTTCCTTTATGAAAACGATAAAAAGTACGGCAGGAGTGATTCGTATCCAAACATTTCCTTTTTTTTATGAAATGCATCACTTGTCTCTTAGTTGAAAACCGAACACAGGGTTCTAAAATCGGTACACTCACATAGGAGATATCATACACCTCTCCATAAGGATTGGAACAGTTAGGGATATCTTTATCTTTATCTTTTAGATTCAATTCCGTTCGTAAAAGAGAAGCATCCAAAAGAAAGGGTTGTTTAACATAAACAAGATTGGTAATGTCTTCTTTATTTATATCCTCTAAAATAGTACATTCGTTATTTGGATTCACTATAAAATGTAAATAAAGATGTGCATACAAAGCAAGAAGAATAAAGACAATCACTATTTTAAACATTAACATGGACCCTTTTTTTTATTCTTCTACTTTTACGATTTAGAATGGGCTAAAAAATAGTTCAACGTATATCCTTTGGTGACTGAAATATGAAGATTTTTATGAATGTTAATAATGACTTTCGGATACAATACCGAAAATTTCAAAAATAACAACAAATAAATAAGTGGATAAGATTGGTCATATTCACCTTCTGACAGTACTTCAATTTTAGTAGGATTTATTTCTATCACCATTTTTTCATTTCCATAAGAGACCATATGGAAAAAATCTTTCCTAATATGGAACACTAAGATATCTCCAAACTTATACAACTCTTCACACAGAGAATGAAAATAGAGAGAATCTATAGAAATTTGTATACCCTTTTCTTCTTCAACCAAGACCTGTTTATGGAGGTGTACATCCAAAGGAATAGAAAAGTTTTTCGTGTGATTCTCGTGAAAAAATTTGATATTCATAAATTTATTTTCTGACTCCATAGACATCATATTTTCACCTGAATAAAGTGAAAATATCGTATATAAAGATTTAGTAGAAATATAAAACTCGGTGTTTGTCCAATCATATTGATGGAACCAGTCTTTCGGAAAATTCATATCCAATACACTACGTTTAGAAGGATGTATCATCTGTATCGTTAGCTCAGTGGTAGTAAACTTGAAACAAACCATTTTGTCTAAAGTTTTCATGAGTTTACAGATTTCTATCCATTCTTTTATTTTTTCTGGTTCAACAAATGAGCATACCATATTATACCGCTACATTTTCGGTAGGGACATTTGAATCAATAACCTTTATGGACTGTTTCAATTTTAGCACATCTAGATTGGTCTCCATAGAAAAACTTTGTACTTTAATAAGGACTTTCTTCAATTCTTGTAGTTCTTGAGACATGAGTTCATGTTGAGTTTTAAAATACTGCAATGTATCGGGAGTCAATATCTCCGACTTTTTATCCGATATCTTTAATTGAGTCATATTTTTCTCTAAATCATTCAACTTCTGTTCATGTTGCAACAACAACGCCAATGGATTTTGAGCAGCAATAGGGACTTGGACCTGGTTAATCGTAGAGGACTGTGATTGTGACTGTGACTGTGACTGGACGGGTTGATTTACCTTAGAATTGGATGGACGTACGGGTTCTGTAGGTACAGCTCGTCTTCTTTTAGCAGCAGCTAAAGCGGATGCTCCACTCATTATACTATCTTCAAACAGTTTTGTTTTAAGTTATTTACGGATTTAATTTCTTTCGTATTTATATTATGGATTTACAAGAAGATAAACTTATGACAGGAGGTAAATCAGGTTCCTTTATTAGTTATTTAACTACAATTACGACGGTAGAAAAAAATGAACTCTTAAACGTGTTTCAATATATCCTCCTCGTCATTATACCTTTGGTATTATTTCTAAAATTAATGAAGGACTATATTCCACCAGAAAATCCCTCTAAATCTACCATTGAAATTGCTACAGAGGTACTCATTCAACTTTTTCTTATTTTCGTCGTGTTTTGGTTGATTCACAAAGTGGTTCTCTATATTCCCACCTACAGTAAAAGTCCTTATGAAAAAATAAATATGGTTCAAATGGTGTTGCCCGTACTTTTTCTGTTGCTTTGTATGAAAAGTACATTATCTGAAAAAATGTCAATCCTATTAGACCGTTTTTTAATTCTTATAGGTATCCGGAAAGAAGGTATGGACGAGGACGACGAAGACGACAAGAAAAAGCCCAACAAAACAAACAAACCAAACAAAAAAAAACAGTGCAGCACTCCTGAAATGCCTATGTCAAGTATGCCTATGATGCCCATGATGCCTCCACCACAGTTGCAACAAAAGCCGATGAATACTTCCTTAGAATCTAGAGAATTACCAGAGATGAATACGAATTATGGTATCGGAATGGGCGAACCTATGGCTTCAAATGAAATGGGATGTTCCTTTTTGAATTATTAAATGGACAACGTATCTAAATAGATAGTTCTAATCGTAAGCATGGAGAATGAAATGGACAAAATGATTGATGAAATGAATCAATATCATATTACGGATTCAATGACGATACAAGAACGAAAAAAACACATCTTACGAAAGGTAGTACTGGATAAAGAAGAGATGAATCATTACCAAACATTATTACGAGAATATAGATATGTGGATGAAGTAGATGAACTGAGAATAGGTAGTTATATACGCTTCTTTCGCTTAACTGCGGAAACATTGGATTTAGGTCAAGGAGGCTTCTTGGTAGATATTCAAATGAGCAATCAAGAGATTGTTTTACTTTTTAAGAATAGAAACAGGTTCTTCAAGTTAAAATTAAACGAATGTATTCTTTTTCAGAAAAATACAAACCAAGAAAAGATTCTGATACAAATTTTAGACCAGATAAAACGTTAACTTTTGTTTACGGGTTAGTCTAAAATTTTTAGACTGTCTTTTAAAGAGGTACAAGAAAGGGATATTGCTTTTACACATTCTGGATTGAAAGAGTGAGATGGAGACGTCTTTTAATTTTCGGATACTGGATTGCGGAGGTATATGATAATAGTTTAATATATCTCTACAATCGTTTATACTTAACATAAAATATAATTATACTATAGTGTTAAAATCTTTATGACCGAAAAGAATATTATTTTTGATTTAGACCATACGTTAGGATTCTTTGAACAAATCATTCACATCATGCATCACGGGGAATTTACATGTCATCAAGTATTGTCTTTCTTTCCTGAATGTTTTCGTCCTTTATTGATAGATTTTCTAAAATCACTTGTTCTGTATAAAAAATCAGGAAAAGTAAAAAGTATTTTACTCTATAGCAATAACAAAAATGAGTCTTTTGTAAAAACAGTCATTGATTATATTCACGAAGTTATAGAATATCCATTATTTGATAAAATCATCACCATGGACCATCCACTACGAAAAAACAAACAGAAAGATTATGACGACCTCTTATACATAGGACAAGGACTGTTACACGAAAATTCTGTCATCTGTTTTGTAGACGATAAAATGCACCCCCTCATGAATAAAAGCAATATTTGTTATATTAAATGCGAAGGCTATGTCCATTTGATTAAACAAGTCGTCATTGTAGAGCGTATTAAAAAAGAGATACCGAAATACATTTATAAAAAAAGATATCTCAATAAAAATAATCAACAACAGATAAGTCGTCTACTTGTCCAACGCATTCGTCTCTTTGTATTGAGATAAAGTACGTGCACTTGCATCGGTTGCTTTTACAAAACGAGGCATCCAAAAATACGGTATGAGATGGTCACAATCTTTATGATATGTACAAAATAAGTCTCTGTAATATCTTTGTTCATCAGTGGTAGGTACATTGAAGTCATAATGGGTAGAGGTAACGTTAGAGGGGATTCGTTCTTGGATGGTCTGATACCATGACTTTTCCATACTACTCACTCCATCGCTAAAAGCCTCTTTCTTGCGAAATAAAATGTCAGGAGGGAGTAAAGCGGGGTCCATCCATTCTATGATAGAACGAATCACATGTTTTTCTATATACCCTTTGTGATATCGGATGCTTGCAGGCAATGCAAGATAAGCATCCACAAAATCTTTGTCTAAATAAGGTGTTCTTGGTTCCAAGCCATGAGATGCAATTGACTTGTCACTACGAAGCACATCAAACATGTGAATGTTATCTATTAATCTACGACATTCTGTATCAAATTGTGTTTCATCCGGGCACGCATGGAAATAGAGATACCCTCCCATGACTTCATCTGCTCCATCTCCATTGAGTACAACTTTTGCATCACTATTCTCGCGTATATATTTTCCTATATTCCAGTTTCCTACGCTTGCTCGTACGGTAGTTGTATCATAACTCTCAATGTCTCGGATGACATGAGGAATAGAATCAAAGAAAGTATCTTCTGTACAAACCAATTGAGTATGTTTACTTCCAATATGTTCAGCTACTTTAGAAGAAAACTTCAAGTCCTCTGAACCAGGCAATCCAATACTGTAGGTTTCTAATCGTTTTCCTTCTTGTTTGCATATTCTTGCAGAAATAGCCGCCACAAGGCTACTGTCTAATCCACCTGACAAGAGACATGCTACAGGTCGTTCTGTATTCAACACACGTTTGCGGACAGCTGTATAAAGAGACGCATAGACAAACCAGAGAGGCGAAGTATCTCCCATAGACTTCCATATAAGAGGTACACTTGAATGAATGACATGATTCATCATAGAAATGGCTGGTGTACCTATCCTATGGTAACGAACCAAATTCTCTGTATATCCCCAAAAATTAGGAGTAAATATAGAATAATGACCGGGAGGAAAATGTTTCACTTCTAACATTGGTAAAAATTTCATAGGAGATAAATCAGAGGATAGACAAAAAGAGTTTTGTACTTCATTGATATACAATGGACGTACACCATAAGGGTCACGTGCCGCAAAAATATGATTGTTCGATAAATCATGTATCACGAAGGCAAATTCACCATCTAATTCATCCATACACTTCTCTTTTAACAAATCATATAATTTCAGAATGACTTCACAGTCACTTTGAGTATTCATTGTAAACTGAAAACGTTCAATCAGTTCTTTGTAATTATAAATTTCACCATTACATACCATTACATAATGTTTATAATGTAATGGTTGAGAAGATTCTCGTGTCAGACCATTGATAGCAAGACGATGAAACCCAAGATGTACATCCTGATTACATTCATAGGTATAATGTTCAGGACCTCTTTTAGAACCTCGTTTAAAATAGGTATCAAGATTCGCTACCGTATGGTCTCCAAAAAAAGCAGTGATTCCACACATAATACATTATAGATGTATACTTTAAATAGAAATACAATTAGGAATATAGAATTATCTCTATTCTATATTAATGGACTATGAAGATGAGTTGAACCATCGTTTAGAAAAAAGATATCTTCCGTCTACTCCCTTAAAACCCTTGTACGATTTTCGTCCTACTTCTACAAAATACACACTCGGATTATCGGCGGAAGAACCATTACGTACGGAAGTTCCATCTATTCCATATCAAGAATATTCACATAAAGTATTTAATCCTGGATGCAGAGCGCCTGTAGAATATTATATGAA
>Ga0164294_10001275_pt1 | contig 23456 bp, 25 predicted proteins | sample GEODES005metaG_FD_111479 | JGI IMG/M metagenome (GOLD analysis project Ga0164294, IMG submission 111479) | Oligotrophic lake water microbial communities from Sparkling Lake, Wisconsin, USA - GEODES005 metaG | ecosystem: Environmental > Aquatic > Freshwater > Lake | place: USA: Sparkling Lake...
CCATGCCCGCCGCCCTGCCCCTCGACGATCAGCTCTGCTTCTCGCTCTACGCGACGAGCATGGCGATCACCCGCGCCTACAAGCCGATGCTCGATCGGCTGGGCATCACCTACCCGCAATATCTCGTCCTGCACGCACTGTGGGAAGAGGATGGCCGCACCGTCGGCGCGATCGCCGATCGGCTGGCACTCGAATCGAGCACGGTCACCCCGCTGGTGAAGCGGCTCGAGGCCGCCGGCTTCGTCACCCGCGAGCGCAATCCGCAGGACGAGCGCCAGGTCCAGGTCCGCCTCACCCCGCGCGGCACCCAGATGCGCGAGGATTGCGGCTGCCTCGCCGAGGAACTGCTGGCGCGCTCGGGCATGACCGGCACCGACCTCGGCAGCCTCAACCGCGAGGTAAAGGCGCTGTGGACGGCGCTGCGCGAAGTGAGAGGCTGAGCCGACTTCTCCCTCTCCCCTCCGGGGAGAGGGTCGGGGAGAGGGGCAGTGTGTCCCGATCGGCCACCGCCGAACCGAGCTCAAATTCCGCCCAGCTCCATACCGCCCCTTCCAATGTTGGATTTCCTCTGCTTCATTGAAATCCGCCCGAGTCATCCGGTTTCGGGCGAAAGACCCGCAATCGCTCTCCCACGCATGCAAGAGAGGGATTCAAGGGATTCAATGAATCGCCCCGCCGGGCGGTCGAGAACGCGAGAAACGGGAAGAGGCAGATGGCAGACCGCGAATTCGATATCATCGTCTATGGTGCCACCGGCTTCACCGGCCGCCTCGTCGCCGAATACCTTGCCGCCCACTATCCCGAGACCAAATGGGCGATGGCCGGTCGCTCGCTCACCAAGCTCCAGGAGGTCCGCGACGCGATCGGCGCGCCGGCGCAGACTCCGCTGCTCACCGCCAATGCCGATGATCCCGCCAGCCTCAAGGCGATGGTCTCGCGCGGCACTGTGGTGATCACCACCGTCGGCCCCTATCAGCTCTATGGCGAAGCGCTGCTCGCCGCCTGCGCCGAGACCGGCACCGCCTATGTCGATCTGTGCGGCGAGCCCGCCTGGATGGGCCAGATGATCCGCAAGTACGAGGAGACGGCGAAGGCCAGCGGCGCGCGCATCGTCTTCTCCTGCGGCTTCGATTCGATCCCCTTCGATCTCGGCGTGTGGACCGCCCAGCAGGCGGCGATCGCCCGCTTCGGCAAGCCGGCGCCGCGGGTGAAGGGCCGGGTGCGCGCGATGAAGGGCACCTTCTCCGGCGGCACCTTCGCCAGCGGCAAGGCCTCGATGGCCGCCGCGGCAAAGGATCCCTCGATCCTCAAGCTGATGATCGATCCCTTCGCCCTCACCCCCGGCTTCCAGGGGCCGAGCCAGCCGAACGGCATGCTTCCGCATCATGACGAAGCGGTCGATGCCTGGGTGGCGCCGTTCATGATGGCGGTGATCAACACCAAGAACGTCCACCGCACCAATTTCCTCGCCGGCCAGCCCTATGGCGCCGACTTCCAGTATGACGAGATGCTGGTCGTCCCGGGCCTGGGCGAGATCGGCAAGGCGGCGGCGGAAGCGCTCGCCAAGGTCAATCCGATGGCGGCGGACAAGGGCCCGGCGCCGGGCGAGGGGCCGAGCAGGGAAGAGCGCGAGAGCGGTTACTACGACCTCGCCTTCGTCGCCGAGATGCCGGGCGGCGAACGCATCACCGCCACGGTCAAGGGCGACCGCGACCCCGGCTATGGCTCGACCTCGAAGATGATCGCCGAAAGCGCGCTCTGCCTGATCAAGGACGTGCCGGCCGAGGGCAAGGGCGGCATCTGGACCGCCGGCGCGCTGATGGCCGAACCGCTGGTCCGGCGGCTCGAGGCGCATGCCGGGCTCAGCTTCTCAGTAGAGTAAGGTGATCAGCCCGGCGGCGAGCACGCAGAGAGCGATGACCAGCGGCACCAGGATCGCCCGCCTGCGGTTCTGGTCCTTCTGCCAGGCGGGGATGTCGAACCAGTAGCGCCCCGCCCCGGCTTCATGAACGATCCCGGCGCGGAGCATCCGCTCGAACTGGGTCTGCTCGATGCGCCGCTGGGGCACGAAGGGCACCGCCTCGTCGGCGGTCACCGCATGCTGGGCGAAGAAATGCGCGCGGATATTGCGCCGCGCACGCACGGCCAGCGCCCCGATGGTGACGGGGACGCTGGAGGAGATCACTGCGCGGGCGCCGCCGGCGGGCAGGTGGTGACGAGCGGACCCTTGGCCAGCTTGCCGCTGTCGAGCGAGTCGACGCGCATCGTCACGCCGGTGGTGAAGAACTGCGGCGCGGTGCCGCAGAAGCCGCCGACCAGCGCGGTCGAGATCTCGGCGGGCGTCAGCGTGGTGCGCCAGCCGGCGGGGCCGTCGACGAGGAGCACCAGCGTGTTCGCCTCGGCGGTGATGTTCTTGAGGATGATGCCACCCTCGAAGGTCTGGCCGATCGCGCCCTGCATGTTCTTGGCGAAGTCGGCAGCGGTCGGCTTGGCCTGCGCTGCCGGAGCCGGCGCGGTCTGCGCGGCGGCGGGCAGTGCCGGGACGGCAACGAGCGCCAGGGCGAAGAGAACGGGCTTCAGCATGTGGTCGATTCCCCGGAATGTGAGAGCCGAACCATAAAGCCCCGCCGACAACGGTCAATGAACAGGATCAGCGCCGCTTCCCATTATGGCGGATATTGGCCGGCCGGCCGCGCCGCTTGATCGGCCGGGGCCGCCCCTTGCCCGCCCCTTCCGGCCGGAAGCCCGAAGGCCCCGCCGAGCCCTTGCCGTCGGGCAGCTCGAAGCGCAGCGCGCCGGACACCGGATTGGCCTCGAGCAGCCGCAGCTGGAGCCGCATGCCGATGAAGAACACGTCCCCGCTCTCGTCCCCGACCAGCCGCTGCCCGGCTTCGTCGTAGCGGAAATACTCGGTGCCCAGGTCACGCGCCGCGACCAGCCCGTCCCCGCCGACACCGTCCACCGTGGCGAAGAAGCCGAAGCTCTGCACCCCGGTTATCCGCGCATCGAGCAGTTCGCCGACATGGTTGGCGAGATAGGCGGCGACATAGCGGTCGATCGTCTCGCGCTCGGCTTCCATCGCCCGGCGCTCGAGGCTGGAGATGCTCTCGCCGATCCGCTCCATCGACGCCGCCTCGTCCTGGGTCAGCCCGCCCGGGCCAAGATCAAAGGCCTGGACCAGCGACCGGTGGACGATCACGTCGGCATAGCGGCGGATCGGCGAGGTGAAGTGCGCATAGCTGCCGAGCGACAGGCCGAAATGGCCGTGGTTCGCCGGGCCGTACGACGCCTGCATCTGGCTGCGCAGCACCTGCTGCATCACCTGCTCGCGGAAATCGCTCTCGCCCACCCGCTCGAGGATATGGTTGAAGGTCGCCGGCTTGATCACCTGCCCCAGCGCGAACTCGATGCCGAAGGTCTTGAGATATTCGCGCAGCGCGACGAGCTTCTCGCGGGCCGGCGCCTCGTGGATGCGGTACATCACCGGCGCCTTCTTGGCTTCCAGCGCCTTGGCCGCCGCGACGTTCGCCGCGATCATGTAGTCCTCGATCAGCTTGTGTGCATCGAGCCGCTCGCGCGGCGCAACCGAGAGGATCCGCCCCATCTCGTCGAGCACGATCCGCCGCTCGGGCAGGTCGAGGTCGAGCGGCTCGCGCTTGTCGCGCGCCTTGTTGAGCGCCGCCCAGCAGCCCCAGAGCGGCCGCAGCGCCGTTTCGGTCAGCGGATGCTCGCGCTTGCCGTCGATCGCCGCCTGGGCGTCCTCATAGGCGATGTTCGCCGCGATGCTGACCACCGCGCGGGTGAAGCGCCAGCTCTTGAGCTCGCCATGCTTGCCGATCTGGAGATGACAGGCGAGCGCGGCGCGGTCTTCACCCTGCTTGAGCGAGCAGACTTCCGCCGAGAGGATCTCCGGCAGCATCGGCACGACGCGGTCGGGAAAATAAACCGAGTTGCCGCGCTTGCGCGCCTCGCGGTCGAGCTCCGAGCCGGGGCGGACGTAGAAGCTCACATCGGCGATCGCCACGACCGCCTTCCAGCCGCCTTCGTTCTTGGGATCGTCGTCGGGTGCCGCCCAGACCGCGTCGTCATGATCGCGGGCATCGGCCGGATCGATCGCGACGATCGGCAGATGGCGAAGGTCCTCGCGCTTGCCGAGATCGAGGCGGGAGACCCGCTCGGCCTCCTCGATCAGCTCCTCGGAGAAGACGTTGGGAATGCCATGCCGGTGGATCGCGATCAGCGAGAAGCTGCGCGGGGCGAAGGGATCGCCCAGCCGCTCGACCACCTTGGCGGTGATCCGCGGCGGCCGCCCGGCCTTTTCGGCGAGCACCAGGTCGCCCTGCTCGGCGCCGCCCGCGTCGGAGACCGGCCAGTTGCGGCGCTCCTTCTTCTCCACGCCCTGCAGCCACAGCCGCCCGGCCTCTTCCTTGAGCACGCCGAGCATCAGCTCCTCGCCGCGCGCCAACTTCTTCATCGGATGGGCGATCCAGCCGTTTCCGGCCTCTTCGGTGCGGGCGAGGATACGGTCGCCGATCCCCAGCGCCGAGCGCTTGCCGCGCGGCTCGCGGACCCGCAGCCGCGGGACCGGAACGCCTTCGGCCTCCCAGTTCTCGGGCACGGCCCAGGTGGTGTCGCCATCGGCATCGGTGATGCGCAGCACGGTGACCTTGGGCACGCCGCCCATCTTGTGGAAGGCGCGGCCCGGGGCGACGTCGATCAGCCCCTCATCGCTCATGTCCTTGAGCAAGGCCTTGAGCAGGATCTTGTCCTGCCCGTGCAACCCGAAGGCCTTGGCGATCTCGCGCTTGCCTGCGGGCGTATCGGAATTGGTGATGAAATCGAGAATCTGCTGCCGCGTCGGCAGCCCTGCTTTGATTTTGGTTTTTGCCATTGGCCCCTAAGATAGGGACTCGCGAGCCGCCTGCCAACGCCGTACCTTGCGCCGGTGACTTATGACCTGCTCATTATCGGCGGCGGGATCAACGGGTGCGCGATCGCCCGCGAAGCCTCGCTGCTCGGACTCAAGGCGCTGCTAGTCGAGAAGGACGACCTGGCTGCCCATACCAGCTCCGCCTCGACCAAGCTGATTCATGGCGGGCTGCGTTATCTGGAAACCTATGAGTTCCGCCTGGTCCGCGAGGCGCTGCACGAGCGCGAGCGGCTGCTCGAAGCCGCACCGCATCTGATCCGCCCGCTCACCTTCGTGCTGCCCCATGCTCATTCGGTGCGCCCCTGGTGGCTGGTCCGACTGGGCCTGCACCTCTACGACCTGCTCGCTGGCGGCACCTCGCTGCCGCGCTCGCGCGGGCTGCGGAAGGGCGACAAGGCCTATACCGATCCGCTGGCCGGCACGCATAGCGGCTTCGTCTATTCCGACTGCCGCGTCGACGACGCTCGCCTGACCCTGGCCAACGCGATCGACGCCGCGCATCACGGCGCCGAGATCGCGACGCGCACCGAGCTGCTCGGCGCCAAACGCGAGGGCGAAACCTGGCGCGCCGAGCTGTCCGACGGGCGCACGATCGAGGCGCGCGGGCTCGTCAATGCGGGCGGTCCCTGGGTGCGACTCCTTCTCGACAAGCTAGCTATTGCTAATCATTCGCAGGTCCGACTGGTCAAGGGCAGCCACATCGTCGTCCCCAAATTGTTCGACGGCGACCATGCCTACATCCTCCAGCAGCCCGACCGGCGCATCGTCTTCGCCATCCCTTACGAAGGCGAGTTCACCGAGATCGGCACCACCGACATTCCGGTCGACCGGCCCGAGGACGCGGTCTGCTCCGAAGAGGAGAAGCGCTACCTGCTCGAAGCGGTGAACCGCTATTTCACGCATCAGGCAAGCGAGCAGGACATTGTCTGGTGCTGGTCCGGCGTGCGCCCACTGCACGATGACGGCGCGGCCAAGGCGCAGGCCGTTACGCGCGACTATGTGCTCGAGCTTGACCAGGCCGGCCCGCCCCTGCTCTCGATCTTCGGCGGCAAGATCACCACGGCACGCGCATTGGCCGAAGAGGCGCTGGCGAAGATCGGCCCGGTGCTCGGCGTCGAGGCCGAGCCGGTAACCCGCGCCCGCGTCTTCCCCGGCGGCGCGATCCCCGCCTTCGACAAGTTCCTCGCCACCGCCAAGGCGCGCTGGCCGTTCCTCGGCGATGCCCGCGCCGAGCGGATGGCGCATGCCTATGGCTGCTGCCTGGGCGACATGCTCCGCGACCTGCCCGATCTCGGCGAGGATCTGGGTGCCGGACTCACCGCCACCGAGATCCGCTGGATGCGCGATCACGAATGGGCGCGCACCGCCGAGGACGTGCTGTGGCGGCGAAGCAAGCTGGGGCTGCACGCCGGCCCCGAACTCGCGGCGAAGGTCGAAGCGGTGCTGCGCGAACCCGCCGCCGGTAGCGCTAACCGGCCTTAAGTCCTTCTTAAACCATCCGAAGGCAGGGTCGCGCCGGGGTGGATGAGAGAATGGCGACCAGGTTCTCGCAATATCGGGCCGTGACCGCTGCGCTCGTCGAGCAGCGCGCCGAGACGCGCCACCGCATCCTCGTCACCCGCGCCACCGTCACCAAGCGCGGCAACAAGCCGGTCGAGGCGATGCTGCACGATCTCTCGGTCTATGGCTGCCGCCTCGCCTGCGCCGTCGGGCATGGCGAGGGCGACAAGGTATGGCTGGCGCTGCGCGGCGACCAGCCGGTACCCGCCACCGTGGTGTGGAACGACGGCGCGCATATCGGCTGCCGCTTCGACGATCCGATCGAACGCAGCCTGGTGCGGCAGCTCACCCTGGTGATCTGCTGAGGTCAGAAGACCTCGACAAGTTCCTTCTTGCCCATGCAGAACAGCCCCGGACGCGCCGCGCTCGCCTTGCCGCGGGTGATCTCCCAGCGCACCTGCCGGCATTGGAATTGCGCCACCGGTCCTTCGGAGACGACGGTCAGCTTGCCCGTCGCGCCGCGGCTCTTCCACGACCAGCTCCCGCCGACGGCCAGCCCGGCGACCAGCTTCTCGAGTGCATTATATGCGTCCTTGTCGGGCACGAAGCGCCGGGCCGACGCCTCATAGTCGAACCCGCCCTCGCAATCGTTGCACGGCACCCGGACGATCGCGTTGAAGGCCGCCTTTGCCGCCTTGTCTTCTTCCGAGAATTTGAAGGTGCTGGGGCTGAAGATGCGCTCGTTGAGATTGATCGGCCAGGGCGCAGGGCCGTTGGCCGCAGCAGTGCCGGCGCTCTGGGCAGGCTGGGCCGTGGCCGGCGGGGCCGCTGGCGCCGGCACAGCCTCGGCCTTGCCCGCCTTGCCCGCCTTGCCCGCCTTGGCGGCGCGGCGTGCTTCGGCTGCGGCGCCGGCAGTCTTGGCCGCCTTGCCGAGCAGGTCGCCAAAGGACTGGGCGGCTGCGGCGCCGGGGGCGAGCAGGCCGAGTGCCAGCGGGGCGGCGAAGAGGACGGAACGCATGGCTACTCCTTCGAAATTCGGAGCAGGCTAGCGTCGCGGGCGATGGAAGGTCGGCGCGGCTCGTTCGAATCCGCCTGGAATGCGACCGGTCCGGACTTTCAGCGCGTCACGGCGCCCGGGACGGATCTCAGAACCCGATCACGTTCGCCCGGGTGAAGCGCTTCGCCTCTTCCGCCGTCAGCAACCGGCGATCCGTGCCGGCAGGTCCCGCTCCTGGCCCGCGATTGCCGAACTCGGACAGTCGCGCCTCGGGGGGCGTCAGCCGGCGCTGGTCACCGTCCGGCCCCTTGTAGCCCATCCAGGTCCAGCCTTCGCGGCGGATATGGCCGTCCATCCAGCAGCGCAGGAACGCCGCCTGTCCGAGCAGCGCCATGTTGCCGCCGGCGCGCCAGGGACGGCCGAGCCAGGTCGAGCGATCGGGCACGCCGTTCTCGCGGCCCAGCCGGCAATTGGCGAAGACCAGTCCGAATTCCTGCCCCGCCGGGGTGCTGGGCGCCGCGAGATAGCCGAAGCCCTCGGCATCCGGCACATAGCGGGTGACGATCTCGCAGCGCTCGAACCACGCCGCCGCGCCACCGAAGATGAAGTCGACGCCGCCGACGATCCTGGTGTCGGTGATCAGGCTGGGCGTCTGCAGGTAGAAGGTGTCCTGATAGCCGAGCAGCACGCAGCGATCGACGGTCGTGCGGTCGGCGTCGCGGCCGATCGACAGCGCCACTGCCTGGGCGCCGTTGCCGGCACTGTCGCGCCGTGCGCCGATATAGTCGAAGCTGTTGCGGATGGTGAGGCCGCGCAGGGTCACGTCCTTCGCCGCGATCGTCAGCGTGCCCGATCCGCCCGTGCCCCAGGTGCCGCCGCCCGGCTTCGGCGTGCCGCCCGCGGTGCCGTACTGGAGCACCCTGCCCGGCGACCCTTCAATCGTGACGCCGTGCGCGCGAACGGTCAGCTTTTCGGTGAAGACGCCGGGCTTCAGCAGGGTGCGCAAGGGCCGCCCCGCCCGCTCCGCCTGTGCCAGCGCTGCCCCCAGCGTACCGGTGGCGGGATCGACCACGATGTCCCATGGCGCCGCACTGCGCGCCCGTGCCGCGACCGGCAGGCTCAGCGCGCCCGCAAGGAAGGCGCGGCGGCCGGTCATCCCCAGCGATAGTTGAAGCTGATGCTGATCCGCGCTTCCTTGCTCGAGCCGGGCGGGACTTCGTGGCGGAGCCAGCTTTCCCAGAGCAGTACGGTGCCGGGCTCGGGGAGAATCTCGATGAAGCTCCGCAGTTCCTCGGGCGCATCTTCGCGCCGGGTGGGCGCGGCCATCATCATCGCCAGCCGCGGGTCTTCGAGCTTCAGGCCGCGCGAACCCTTGGGCAGCGCGACATAGAGCGTGCCCGAGACGACGCTGTGCGGATGGATGTGGGCGCCGTGCCCGCCCTTGCCGTCGAGGACGTTGACCCAGAGGCTGTCGAGCTTGAGCTTCTTGCCGCCGAGATCGAAGGCGCAGGCCTTGGCGAACTTGGCGACATGCTTGTCGAGCAGGCGCTTGAGATCCGCGAAGTTCGGGTCGCGGATCGGCAGGTCGTCGAGCGAGGCATAGCTGGTATAGCCGCGATAATGGTTCTCGCGGCACCAGCGGCGGCCGGCGCTGTCGTCCTCGGCGAGCTGGAGGCACGAATCCTCCAGCGCGTCGAGAAGCCCCTCGTCGCCGAGCGGCTCCTGGTAGAGCAACGTGGCGAAGAGCGTGCGCATCAATAGGCCCGCGCGACCAGGATCCGCTCCACCGCCGGCACGCCGGTGAAGATGCAGGTGCCGGTAGCCGGTGCCGCATCGTTCGACACGTTGCGGAAGGTCAGCTTGAGCGCCTTGATCCGCTCGACCACCTTGTCGAGCTCGGCGCCGGTCGGCTTGGCCCATTCGACCTCGACCCAGCCCGGGAATTTGCCGGCGGTCTCGAAATAGGCCTCGAGCCCGGCGAAGTCGGTGACGTCGCGGACGATGTTCGCGTCGGTGCGCGCCTTGGCCTGCTCGAACAGCATCTTCTGGATGCCTTCGAGCGTGCCGACGACATCGCCCAGGAACGCGTCGCGGGCGACGATCTGCGCGTTGAGCTTGCCGTCTTCCTTGTAGAGATCGGTGCGCACGGTGACCGAGACGTTGCCCCCGGCCATGTCGCGCCCGCCGACTTCAACGACGATCGGCGCGCCCTTCTTGATCCAGCCCCAGCGCTTGGTGACCGCCTTGACCGCCTTGAGGTCGAGCAACGCACGCACCGGCTCGCCGAATACTAGAAGCTTCCCAAGCTCCTGTTGCACGCCCTGGCAATAGTCGATCAGCGCGGCGTCCTCGTCATTGTCGCGCAGCATCGGCACGATCACGACCTGCCACGGCGCCAGCCGCGGCGGCACGCGCATGCCGTCGTCGTCGCCATGCGTCATGATCATGCCGCCGATCATCCGGGTCGACATGCCCCAGCTGATCGTCTGGGCGAGCTCCTGCTGACCTTCCGAATTCTGGAACTTGATGTCCTGCGCCGAGGAGAAGGTGGTGCCCAGGAAATGGCTGGTGCCGGCCTGGAGCGCCTTGCCGTCCTGCATCATCGCTTCGATGCTGTAGGTCGAGACCGCGCCCGGGAAGCGCTCATTCTCGGGCTTTTCGCCGGCGATCACCGGCATCGCCGCGCACTCCTCGGCGAAGCTGCGATAGATCTCCAGACCCTTCAGCGTCTCCTCGCGCGCCTGCTCGGCGGTGGCATAGGCGGCGTGCGCTTCCTGCCAGAGGAACTCGCTGGTGCGCAGGAACATGCGGGTGCGCATCTCCCAGCGGACGACGTTGGCCCACTGGTTGATCTGCACCGGCAGGTCGCGCCACGACTGGACCCAGCGGCTGAACGCGGCGCCGATCACCGTCTCCGACGTCGGACGCACGATCAGCGGCTCTTCGAGCTTCGCGGCCGGATCAGGCTTCAGCCCGCCCGCGCCATCGGCGATCAGCCGGTGATGCGTGACCACCGCCATCTCCTTGGCGAAACCCTCGACGTGATCGGCTTCCTTCTCGAAATAGGAAAGCGGGATGAACACCGGGAAATAGGTGTTGTCGTAGCCGGCGCCCTTGATGCGATCGTCGAGCAGGCGCTGGATGCGCTCCCACACGCCATAGCCCCACGGCCGGATGACCATGCAGCCACGAACACCGCTCTCCTCGGCCATGTCGGCCTCGTTGATGACGGTCTGGTACCATTCGGCGAAATTGGCTTCGCGGGTGACGCTGAGGGCATGCTTGATCATGACTTGGGCGGATAGCGGCAAAGCTTGCGCCGTCAAAGAGGAGTCGCACTTGATTATCCGCCCCTTCCCGCGCCACTTGGACGGGTTGGCGGTTTCAGGGGCGCGGTGATGAACAGGCAGTTGCGGATCGTGGCGCTGGCCGGGCTGGTGATCGGCCTGATCGCAATGACACTCACCCAATGGCCGCGCAGCGGTCCGCAGAACGCGCTCACCGATCCGGCATCGGTGGAGCGCGAGCTGCTCGCCGACCAGCCCGGCGGCGCGCTGAGCCTGGCGATCAAGCGGACCTTCCCCGAGGACTTCGAGGCGCTGAAAGCGGCGGTGGTCGAGCGCGCCCGCGCCGGCCGCACCCCGCAGGAGATCCAGCAGGTTGCCGGCGCCTTTGTCAGCGAGGCGACGCGCAAGCGCCGGGCGAGCCTGGTCCAGGCGCCGGTGGCCGATCTGCGCGCCTATCTCGCCGCCGAGATCGCGCTGGTCGAGCGGCTCGCCGCGACCTCGCCCGAGCGCTGCGCCGCCTATTTCGCCGATCCGCTCAACGATGCCGGCTGGTTCGCCCCGGACCTGCGCGACCTCTATCTCCGCCAGAACATCGCGCTGTGGCAGGCCGCCGCCGGCGCGCGCGACCATCCCGCCGGGCGCACGCTCGCTGCGCCCTCGCCGCGCCCGGTTTCCTGCACCGAGGGGCTCGACGCCCGCAAGAAGGCGGCGGCGCTGCCCGACGCGCAGTTCGGGCAGGTCTATCCAGCCATGCTCTAGGGTTGCCCCCCGCGCGCCCGTGCCGCAAAGGCTCGAGCGTGCAGGGCGATCAGATATTCAAGGGCATCTTGCTGCGGCTGTTCGCGATCGCGTGCCTCTCGACCATGTCCGCACTGATCAAGCTCGCCGAGATGCGCGGTGCCGGGCTGGTCGAGACGATGTTCCACCGGCAATTCTGGGCGGTCCCGCTCGTCACCGCCTGGGTTGCCGCAGGGCCCGGCCTCAAATCGATCTGCACCCGGCGCTTCGGGGCGCATGTCTCGCGCACCGCCGTGGGCCTTACCGGCATGATCTTCACCTTCGGCGCAGTGCTGCTGCTGCCGCTGGCCGAGGCGGTGACCTTCCAGTTCACCGTGCCGATCTTCGCGACGATCCTCGGCGCGCTGCTGCTGAAGGAGCCGACCGGTTGGCATCGCTGGGGCGCGGTCATCGCCGGCTTCGTCGGCGTGCTGATCGACGTGCAGCCGGGCAGCACCCATATCCCGGCCTTCGGTGCGATGGTCGGCCTGCTCGCCGCGCTGTTCGTCGCGATCGTCGCGATCCTGCTGCGCCAGATCGGCAAGACCGAGGCGACCGGCACCACGGTCTTCTGGTTCTCGGTCCTCTCGGTGCCGGTGCTGGCGATCCCCTATGCCTTCCAGTTCAAGGCGCACGACCCGGGCACCTGGGCGATCCTCGTCGGGATCGGGCTGATCGGCGGCGTCGGCCAGCTCGCACTCACCGGATCGGTGCGCCACGCGCCGGTCAGCGCGGTGGTGCCGATGGACTATTCGAGCCTGATCTGGGGCACGCTCTATGGCTGGGCGATCTTCGGCATGTGGCCGAGCGGCTGGACCTGGCTCGGCGCCCCGGTGATCATCGCCAGCGGGCTCTATATCGTCTGGCGCGAGCGCAAGCGCGGGGTGCCGGATCCGGCGGTGACGAGCGCGGAGATGGAGCCGGTTTAGAAGGAAGGTGGAAGGGACCTCGGCCACCCCCAACCCAACCGTCACCCTGAACTTGTTTCAGGGTCCAACGCTCCTCAAGCGATATCGCCGGTGGCGCGTTGGATGCTGAAACAAGTTCAGCATGACGATGGATTTCAGGATTTGCGATAGATGAGCATCAGGTTGTTCGCCGGCATCTCGACCAGCCGCGCCAGCGCCAGCCCGTGCCCCGCTGCCGCTTCGCTCACCGCCTCGACGAAGCGCAGCCCGAAGCGCGGGTCCTTATCCTTGAGCCACAGCTCGAACTGCTCGTTCGATGGCGCGGTCTCCACGCCTTCGCGGCGATAGGGGCCGTAGAGGATCAGCGGCGCACCGGGCGCCAGCACCTTCCCCGCCCCGGCCAGCAGCCCAAGCGTCGCTTCCCAGGGACTGATATGCACCATGTTGACGCAGAGGATCGCGTCCGCCGCCGGGAAGTCGCCGCCGGCCGCATCGATCTCCAGCGGCGGCAGGACATTGGCCAGTCCCTCGGTCCAGCCGGCGATCGAGGTGAGCGCGTCGCTGTCCGGATCGCTCGGCTGCCAGCTCAGTCCGGGGAAGCGTTCGGCGAAATAGGCGCAATGCTCGCCCGTGCCGCTGGCGATCTCCAGCACCCGGCCGGCATCGGGCAGCTCCTCGGCGAGCACCGCCGCGATCGGATCACGGTTGCGCTCGGTGGCGGGAGCGTGGCGCTTCACGCGGCACGTGCCGCGTCGAGCAGCCGGCGCGCGCGCAGATACATCTCGACGCGCTGCATCGTCAGCATGCCGAGCGCGAAGGCGATCAGCACGTCGGTCATCGCCATCACGTCAAAGTGCATCACCGGCAGGCCGAGCGTTTCCGCATTGCGGGCGACGGAACGGATAAGGACGAGCGCGATGATGAAGGCCATCGCGGCCAGCGAGCCCTTTTGCGAGATCTCGTGCGTCTCGGGATCGACCTTGATCTTCATCATCCGGCCCCGCTGCCAGCCCAGCGCACCGCCGGCGAGCAGCGCGGCAAAGGCGATCGCCCAGGTCATCGGTGCCGGCGGGATGTTCCAGAAGGTCACGCCGGCAATCAGCAGATAGAGCGCGGGCACGATCCACAGCCGCTCGATCCGCAGCGGCCGCTCGCGGCTGAGCCGGCGGAAGCGCAGCGCCAGCACGACCAGGATGATCGCGATGGGGATCAGATTGAACAGCGGATTGGGATGAACGGCCTGACCCTGCATCGAAACTTCCCCCGGAAACTTGCAAGTGATATATACGAATAATACAGTTCCTAATGCCAGCCGGTTTGGCGGGCAAAGGCAAGAGGATTGCGCATGCGGCCACGCCGGTCCATCAGGGCGCCCGGAGGGTTCATGGACGTCGATCAGGATAGCGCTGGCGTGAAATTCGCGCCGGCGGCCGCCTTTGCTGGCACGCTGGTGGTGGGGCTGGCACTGGGGCGGTTTCTCGGCAGCCCGGGCCTGCCGCTCAGCAATTCGACCGAGCGGGGGATCGGCTGGCTCGCGGTGATCCTCGGCATCGGCATCGTCTTCTCGGCGATCGGACTGTTCCGCAGCGTGGGCACCGATCCGCAGCCGTGGAAGCGCTCGACCGCGCTCGTCACCGACGGCGTCTATCGCTGGTCGCGCAACCCGATGTATTTCGGCATGGCGCTGGCCTATGCCGGCCTCGCGATCTGGCTCGACTCCCTGGTCACGCTGCTGCTGCTCATTCCGCTGGTCTTCGTGATCCAGAAGGAAGTGATCGAGCGCGAGGAAGCCTATCTCGCCGGCACGTTCGGCGATCGGTACCTGGCCTACAAGTCGCTGGTGCGCCGCTGGATCTGAGCGGTCAGGGCCGGCGCGGATAGTCGCCGCGATAGGCAATGCAATAGCGCAGGAGCTTCTCGCGATCGGTAGCCGCAGCCGGCACCGCCTTGCGCAGATCGGGCAGCGCGAAGGTGGTGGCGCTGTCGCCGCCATAGCTGTTGTGGAGCAGGGAAAAGAGCGCTTCGTTGCCGCGGATCGGCAGAAACCGGCCATGCGCCTCGTACCAGCCGTCTGGGCAGAAGCCGCCGGAGAACAGCATGATCTCGCCAACGAACGGATCGACGCTGGCATGTGCCGGCGCCGATGCGGCGAGCGCGGCGGCGGCAATGGCGGTGGTGAGCAGCACGGCTTTCATGACAATCCCCCTCGATGATCGCTCGCCCCAAGGCTGCCTCAGCGTCGCGCCGCGGGCAGACGGCTTTTGAACGCTTCCGGGGCTAGCGACGTTGTTCGGACATGATCGACGCGATTTCGCTTCCCGAACCCCTTCTCCGCCGCCTCGGTGCCGCCGCGAGCGAGATGATGGGCAGCGCGCCCGGCATGGACTTCGACTTCGCCGCGCCCCGCGGTGAGCCGGCGCTGATCCCGGCGGACTCGGTCTCGTGGCGCGTGTTCAAGAACCCGGTCTCGCTGTTCATCGGCGGCGTCGCGGCGGTGATCCTCGAACTGGCCGAGCCCGGCGTGCGCGACGGGGTGTGGCAGCATTCGAGCTTCCGCACCGATGCGGTCACCCGCCTGCGACGCACCGGGCTTGCGGCGATGATGAGCGTCTATGGCCCGCGCAGCCATGCCGAGGCGATGATCGTCCGCGTCGTGCGCGCGCATGACCGGGTGGAAGGCACGACCAGCGAAGGCACGCCCTATCGCGCCAATGATCCCGTGCTGCTCGACTGGGTCCAGGCGACCGCCTCCTACGGCTTCGTCCGCGCCTATCACGCCTATGTCGAGCCGCTGAGCTACCGCGAACGCGATTCGGCGCTGGCCGAAGGCGCGCTGGTGGCCCGGCTCTACGGCGCCGTCGGCGCGCCCGGCAGCGAAGCGAAGATGGCGGCGATGTTCGCGAAAATGGACGAGCGGCTGGTGCCCTCCCCGATCATCGCCGAGTTCCTCGGGATCATGCGCAGCGTGCCGGCACTGCCCTGGGTGGCTAGGCCGTTCCAGCGAGTGTTGCTTCGCGCCGCGGTCTCGCTGCTCCCCGATCCGCTGATCGACCGGCTCGGGCTGGAGGACTGGCGACTGCGCGTGTTCGAGCGGAAGCTGGTGCGCCTGGTCGCCCGCGTGGCGAACCGAGTGCCGCTGCTCGATTCCCCGCCGGCCAAGGCAAGCGAGCGCCTCGGGCTGCCGGCGGACTGGCTGTGGCGGAAACGCTAGGAGACCGGCGCGGCGGCGTTTAGCGTCGCGCGATCATGACGAAGCAGCTTTCCAAGACCCTGTCCTATTGGCTGCGCCATGCCCCCGAAGCGGGCGGGCTGGCGCTCGACGATGCCGGCTGGGCGCCAGTCGACGCCGTACGCGCGGCGCTCGCCCGCGAAGGGCTCGATCCCGCATTGCTGGAGCGCACCGTGGCGGAGAGCGACAAGCAGCGCTTCGAACTTTCGGAGGATGGTGCGAACATCCGCGCACGACAGGGCCACTCGATTTCGGTCGACCTCGAATGGCCGGTCGCCGAGCCGCCCGAGCATCTCTACCACGGCACCGTCGAGCGCTTCCTGCCGGCGATCCTGGCCGAAGGACTGAAGCCGATGGCGCGGCATCATGTCCATCTGTCCCCCGATGTTGAGACCGCGACAAGAGTGGGCGCGCGGCGCGGGGAAGCGGTGATCCTGAAGATCGCGGCCCGCGAGATGGCGCGTCGCGGCGCGGTATTCCGGCTTTCGAGCAACGGGGTGTGGCTGGCCGATGCCGTGCCGCCGGAATTTATCGGGCGGCCCTGACTCCCCTCCCTGCAAGGGAGGGGAATTGGACAGGACTTACTCCGCAGCCTCGGCCTGCACCGGCGCCTTCCACGCCAGCACCGGCTTGCGCGCCGCGAGCGTCTCGTCGAGGCGGCGGCGCGGGGCGAAGTGCGGGGCGGTCTTGATCGTCGGGTCGCCGTTCTTGGCGCGGGCAGCCACGCTGCGGAACGCGCCGATGAACTGGTCGAGCGTCGCCTTCGACTCGGTCTCGGTCGGCTCCACCAGCATCGCGCCATGGACGACCAGCGGGAAATACACCGTCATCGGGTGATAGCCCTCGTCGATCAGGCCCTTGGCGATGTCGATCGTCGAGATGCCTTCCGGCAGCCCCTTATCGCTGAAGATCGCCTCGTGCATGCACGGGCCGTACTTTGCGAACGGCGCTTCCCGCACGTCGGTCATCGAGCGCAGGATATAGTTGGCGTTGAGCACCGCATCCTCGGCGACCTGACGGAGACCGTCCGCGCCGTGCGACAGGATATAGGTCAGTGCGCGGGTGAACATGCCCATCTGACCGTTGAAGGCGGTCATGCGGCCAAAGGTGCCGGCATGATGCTCGCCCGCGGTTTCCTCCTCGACGAGGTGGAACTTGTCCCCGTCCTTCTCGACGAACGGCAGCGGCGCATAGGGCGCCAGCGCCGCCGACAGCACGACCGGGCCCGAGCCCGGGCCGCCGCCGCCATGCGGAGTCGAGAAGGTCTTGTGCAGGTTGATGTGCATCGCATCGACGCCGAGATCGCCCGGGCGGACCCGGCCGACGATCGCGTTGAAGTTGGCGCCGTCGCAATAGACATAGCCGCCCGCCGCATGCACCGCGTCCGAGATCGCCTTCATGTCGCGCTCGAACAGGCCGCAGGTATTGGGGTTGGTGATCATCACGCCGGCGATGTCCGGCCCCAGCCGCGCCTTGAGCGCTTCCAGGTCGACGCGGCCGTCCTCGGTGGCGGGGATGTCCTCGACCGAGAAGCCGGCGAACGCCGCCGTCGCCGGATTGGTGCCGTGCGCGCTGGTCGGGACGAGCAGGATCTTGCGGTCCTGCTGGCCCTGCGCGTCGAGCGCCGAGCGGATCGCGAGGATGCCGCAGAGTTCCCCGTGGGCGCCCGCCTTGGGGCTCATCGCCACCGCCTGCATGCCGGTCAGCGTGATCAGCCAGTGCGCGAGCTGGGCGATCACTTCCAGCGCGCCCTGCACCGTGTCGACCGGCGCGAGCGGGTGGATGTCGGCGAAGCCCGGCAGGCGCGCCATGCGCTCGTTCAGGCGGGGATTGTGCTTCATCGTGCACGAACCGAGCGGGAACAGGCCCAGATCGATCGCGTAGTTCTGACGGCTGAGGCGCGTATAGTGGCGAACCGTCTCCGGTTCGGACAGTCCGGGCAGGCCGATCTCGCCCGAACGCTCGAGCCCGCCGAGGCGCGACTTAGCCTGGGGCACTTCGCCGAAATCGACACCAGTCGTTTCGGACGAACCGATCTCGAAAATTAGCGCTTCGTCGAGCATCAGCGCGCGGTTGCCGGTGAAGGTCGAGAGGTCGCCCGCCTCGCCTGCTTCCGGGGTGGTGGGGCGCCAGCCGGACTGGTTGATCGTGCTCATGCCAGCACCTCCTGGAGCGCGGAGGCAAGCGTCTCGACGTCCTCCTGCGTAGTGGTTTCGGTGACCGCGACGATCAGGCCGGTGCCAAGATCGGCGGCCGAAGGATACAAACGACCGAGCGACACGCCAGCGAGGATGCCCTGTTCGGCCAGTTGGCGAACCACCGGCCGCGCTTCCTTCGAGAGCTTGAGTGTAAACTCGTTGAAGAAGGTCGGGGTCACCAGTTCGACGCCCGGCACCTGAGCCAGGCGATCGGCCGCGGCCGAGGCGGTGGCATGGTTGATCGCGGCGAGCTGACGCAGGCCCTTCTCGCCGAGCAGGGTCATGTGGACCGACATGGCGAGCGCGCACAGCACCGAGCTGGTGCAGATGTTCGAGGTCGCCTTCTCGCGGCGGATATGCTGCTCGCGGGTGCTGAGGGTCAGCACATAGCCGCGCTTGCCCTCGGCATCGACGGTTTCGCCGCAGAGCCGGCCCGGCATCTGGCGGACCAGCTTCTCCGAGCAGGCGAACAGGCCCACATAAGGCCCGCCGAACTGCAGGCCGACGCCGAGCGACTGGCCCTCGCCCACCACGATGTCGGCGCCCATCTCGCCCGGCGCCTTGATCGCGCCCAGCGCCACCGGCTCGGTGACGACGGCGACGAGCAGCGCCTTCTTGGCATGCGCGGCTTCGGCGAGCTTGGAGAGATCGGCGATACGGCCGAGGATGTCGGGATACTGGACCACGACGCACGAGGTATCGTCGTCGATCTGCGCGATCAGGTCATCGGTGTCCGGGGTCGGGCTCAGCGTCGGCAGCGACGTGACGAGCTGGTCGCCGGTGAACTTCGCCATCGTCTCGGCGACCGAGACATAATGCGGGTGCAGGCCACCCGAGAGGATCGCCTTGCCGCGCTTGGTCACGCGGCGGGCCATGGTGATGGCTTCCCAGCACGCAGTCGAGCCGTCGTACATCGAGGCGTTCGCGACGTCGCAGCCGAGCAGCCGCGCGATCTGCGACTGGAACTCGAACATCATCTGCAGCGTGCCCTGCGCGATTTCCGGCTGATAGGGCGTGTAGGCGGTGAGGAACTCGCCGCGCTGGATGATGTGATCGACGCTGGCCGGCACATGGTGGCGATAGGCGCCGGCGCCGAGGAAGAAGGGCGCTGCCCCCGCCGCCAAGTTCTTCGCGGCGAGCCTGGTCATGTGGCGCTCGACGGCGAGCTCGCTGGCATGCATCGGCAGGCCGGCGATCGGACCATCGAGCACGGCGCTCGCGGGCACGTCCACGAAGAGATCGTCGATCGACTTGGCGCCGATGACGCCGAGCATCGCCTCGCGATCGGGCTGGGTAAGGGGAAGGTAGCGCATCAGGGCCTTCTCAATTGGTGTTCGCAGGCGCGCCCTCGGACGGGGTCCAGGCGCGAATATCGGAGGGTTCGATGCCGGCGGAGCGATCGGTGCCGCCCTCTCCGGTGCAGCTGTCCTTGGACACCTGCGCAGTGATCACGACATAGCGCTGCCGGAAGGGTGCCGCCTGGCGGTCGAAGGCTTCGTCGCCGCCGATGCCGATCATCGGGATGGCCTGCATCTCGTCCAGCGCGGCCCGTGCAAGCTTCCGCTCTTCGGGCGTGGTCTTGTTGCCGGCGCTGCGCCGGAAGGCGCTGTTATAGGCGTCCCATGCCTGCTTGCTGGCAGTCATATGGCAATCATAGCCAGCGCATTCGCCGAGATAGCCGGCCAGCCGGACGGGCTTGCCCTTGAGCGCCTCGCATTGCGCGACATAGCGGTCGACCGTCAGCAGCGGCGCCTGGCCGCAGCTGCCGAGCAATGCCGTTGCGGCCCCAAGGGCAAGTACCAGCCTCACAGCTTGGACACGTAGTCCTGATAGGCGCTGTCGTTCATCAGGCTCTCGAGCTCGCTCGGATCGGCGAGGGTGAGCTTGAAGAACCAGCCTTCGCCCTCGGGGTCTTCGTTGACCAGCGCGGGGTTGTCGGCGAGCGCCTCGTTGCCCTCGATCACCGTGCCCGAGACCGGCGCATAGACGTCCGAAGCCGCCTTGACCGACTCCACCACAGCGGCGTCGTCACCCTTCGACACTTGCTTGCCCTCGTCCGGGGTCTCGACGAACACGATGTCGCCGAGCTGGCTCTGGGCGTACTCGGTGATGCCGACCGTCGCGGTGTCGCCGTCGACTTCGATCCACTCATGGTCTTCGGTGAAATAACGGCTCATGTCTTACGCTCCCTTTCGGACATAGCGGTGGGCGACGAAGGGCATCTTCACGACCTCCGCCGAATGGATCTTGCCGCGCTGGGCAAGGGTGATCTTGGTGCCGGGCTCGGCCGAGGCGGCGGGCACATAGGCCATGGCGATCGGCTTCTGCAGCGTCGGCGCGAAGCCGCCCGAAGTGACCTTGCCGACTTCATTGCCATCGGCATCGACGACCAGGCCGCCCTCGCGGACCGGCTGGCGCCCTTCGACGATCAGGCCGACGCGCTTGAGGATCGGGCCGTTCTCGCGCTCGAGCATGATGCGCTCGTGACCGGGGAAGCCGCCTTCCTCGCGGCGGCGCTTCTTGAGCGCGAAGCCGAGCGCGGCGGAGACCGGGGTGGTCTCGGTATCGAGGTCGTGCCCGTAGAGCGGCAGGTCCGCCTCCAGGCGCAGCGAATCGCGCGCGCCAAGGCCGATCGGCTTCACCTCGGGCTGAGCGGTCAGCGCGTCGGCAAGCGCCTCGGCGCCTTCGGCCGGAACCGAAATCTCGAAGCCGTCCTCGCCGGTATAGCCCGAGCGGCTGATCCACAGGTCATGGCCCTGCCACTGGAAAGCGGCACCCTGCATGAAGACCAGGTCGGACACGCCGGGGATCACGCGCTCCAGCGCGACGACCGCCTCGGGGCCCTGCAGCGCGAGCAGGGCGTGATCCTCCATGTGGTTCATGCCGATCTCGTCGGGCAGGAACTCGCGGAAATGGGCGATGTCGTCCCATTTGCAGGCGCCGTTGACGACCATGTAGACCTCGCCCTCCTTGAGGCGGGTCAGCATCAGGTCGTCGAGGATGCCGCCATTGTCGGCCATCAGCAGCGAATAGACCGGGTGGGAGAACTTCGCGGCCTGGATGTCGGCGGGCATCAGCGCCTCGAGCGCGGCCTCGACGCCCTCGCCCGAAAAGGTCAGCTGGCCCATATGGCTGACGTCGAACAGCCCGGCATGCTCGCGCACCCAGATATGCTCGGCCATGATGCCTTCATACTGGACGGGCATTTCATAGCCGGCGAAGGGGACCATGCGACCGCCCTTGTTCCGGTGCCACTGGTCGAGCGTGAGCTTGAGCAGCTCGGCTTCGCCCTCCCCGCCTTCGGGATCGCCGCTAAGGGTCTGGTCCTGGACTTGCTGGCTCATCGCGGCGGCACTCCGGATTCGAAAGGGATTCGACGAAGCGGCGCGGAATCCTCGCGCACCGTTCCATCGCCCCCTCTGTCACGGAACCTGAGAGCTTTCGCCAGCATGCCGGCTTACCCCTTCGGTGGGACGTGGCATCGCCGCGTCCGCTTTCCAGAGTGTCGTGTACGCGCGGTCCCTTGTGCCTGAGAGATTCCGGGGCGGTTGCTCCTTCGGCGGTGGGTTGCCCCACACTCTCCCGCGCGTGCCTATCGACGGAGCGCAGCCTTGGCCGCGCCCTCGATTCGAGTCAATCGACGATGAAGAGCTTGGCGCCCGTGGCTGTGGAAGAGCGGTGCGCCGCATCCCCGAAATCGGACACCTGATACGACATGCCCGCGGTCAGCCGGGTGCGCCGGCCGTCCCGCAGCTCGCTCTCAAGCTCGCCTTCGAGCACCAGCAGCACATGGCCGCGATCGCACCAGTGATCGGCGAGATAGCCGGGCGAATATTCGACCATCCGCACGCGCAGATCGCCTGCGGTAAAGGTGCGCCACCACGCCATCCCGGTCTCGCCGGGATGTTCGGTGCGCGGGATGGCCGACCAGTCGGTGGCCGTGAAGGCCAGCGCGGGCAGCTTCACCGGGTGACGTTGTACTTCAGCTGGTCCTCGGTCAGCTGGAAGCCGACCAGCGCCTCGAAGGTCGCCGAGAGCACCGCGCCGCGAATCGAGGGATCGGCCAGCGGATCCATCGCCGCCGCCTGCTCGCCGGCCTTGCGCTTCTCGCTCAGGCGCTTGCGCACGTCCGACGGGAGCGTCGCCGCGGTACGGTCGACATAGGTGGTCGCGGTGCCGGTGGTCTGGGCACGCAGCTGGCCGGGCTCGAAATGCACGGTGACGCGGTTGATCCGCTTGGCGGTGACCGACGAGCCGCCACGCACCACGGTGACGAAATAAGGGAAGCTCACGTCACGCGCGCCCTCGGCGCTCTGGCGGCGGGCCAGCACGTCGAAGTTGATCGTGGTGACGACCGAGGGGCCGCTGTCGTCGCAGGTCGAGGTGACGTTGGTCATCACCGCGTTGACGTCGATCGCGCTTGCCTCGCGGCTGTTTGGCGGGTTGAAGATCGTGATGTCGCCGGTGCCGGCCGGGATGCCGACATGCGGGCAGGCCGAGCGAACCGCAGTGATGCCGCCCTCAGCAATCTCGCCGGTTTTCTTGCAGGCGCTGAGCGCGAGCGGGATCAGAGCTACAACGGCAAGCTTGCGGACCAAGACGGAAACCCTTTCAAACGACACGGGACCTTTAGGCCCAAAACGCCGCGCACCATAGGAACCGCGTTGAGCCCACGCAAGCAATCGCGTAGGTGCGAGGCGGAACTATGGCAGACCAACTTAAACCTGTCCTCGAGCTGCTGATCGCAGCCCCGCGAGGCTTTTGCGCCGGCGTTGATCGCGCCATCCGGATCGTCGAACTGGCGATCGAGAAATACGGCGCGCCCGTCTATGTGCGCCACGAGATCGTCCACAACAAATATGTGGTCGATACGCTGAAGGCGAAGGGCGCGATCTTCGTCGAGGAGCTCGACCAGGTGCCGGACGACGTGCCGGTGGTGTTCTCCGCCCATGGCGTGCCCAAGGCGGTGCCGGCCAAGGCGGAAGAGCGCGGCCTCGAATATCTCGACGCCACCTGTCCCCTCGTCTCCAAGGTGCACCGCCAGGCCGAGCGGCTGGTGAATGCCGGGCGGCACATCCTGTTCATCGGCCATGCCGGCCATCCCGAAGTGATCGGTACCTTTGGCCAGGTGCCCGAAGGCGCGATGACGCTGGTCGAGACGCCCGCGGACGCCGAGGCCGTGCAGCTGGCCGACACCGACAATCTCGCCTTCCTCACCCAGACCACGCTGTCGGTGGACGACACCGCGGCGACGCTCGACGTGCTCAAGCGGCGTTTCCCGGCGATCCTCGCTCCCGGCCCCAACGACATCTGCTACGCCACCACCAATCGCCAGGGCGCGGTCAAGGCGATCGCCTCGTCGGTGGACCTGATGCTGGTGATCGGCGGCAAGAACTCGTCCAACTCGCTCCGCCTCGTCGAGGTCGCCGAGCGCCAGGGCACCACCGCCTATCTGATCCCGCGCGCCGAGGACATCGACTGGGCCTGGTTCGAGGGCGTCGGCACCGTCGGCGTCAGCGCGGGCGCCTCCGCCCCCGAGCTGCTGGTCCGCGAGCTGGTCGACAAGCTTTCCGAGCGGTTCGAAGTCACCGAGCGCGAAGTCGAGACCGTGCCCGAGAACGTCGTCTTCA
>Ga0164294_10001276_pt1 | contig 23442 bp, 27 predicted proteins | sample GEODES005metaG_FD_111479 | JGI IMG/M metagenome (GOLD analysis project Ga0164294, IMG submission 111479) | Oligotrophic lake water microbial communities from Sparkling Lake, Wisconsin, USA - GEODES005 metaG | ecosystem: Environmental > Aquatic > Freshwater > Lake | place: USA: Sparkling Lake...
ACGGGGATATCGCTTTCCGAGGCGCGACCAACCACCAAGCGACCAGGTACGAGCGAATACTCCGCCACGGTGCGTCCGTCGAGATTGAGCAGCAGTTTGGCCAGCGCCGGACGCTCCGGGTCCTTCAGCGGCGTTTCGGTCAACTGGCCCGGCAGATGCAGCGCCATCGAGCGCAGACGTCCGGTCTGGTTGGGGTCAATGTCTTCTTCCTGCGGGGTAGCGTGTCGCGGTTTGCCACCTCCCCGTGCGGCTTGCTGGCGCAGGTCGCGGATGCGCTGCAGACGTGTGGCGTAGTCCACCCAGCGCAGTTCCTCGATGGCGGACTTCAGTTCTGGCAGGCCGACCGTGTCGCTGTCTACGGCGAAGGCGCTCATGAGCGCGGTGTCGCAAAGGGTATTCACCAGACGGGGTACGCCGCCTGAGTACTGGAAGAGGACCGGGAAGGTTTCGTCCAGGAAAATCTGCCGGCCACCGGAGCCGGCCACCTCGAGGCGGTGCTCGATGTACGAGCGGCTGTCTTGCGCCGATAGCGGCGTGAGGTGAAAGCGCAGACGCACGCGCTGCACCAGCTGAATGAGTTCCGGCGAGTCCAGCTTGTCGTTCAGTTCAGGCTGGCCCGCGAGAATGATGCGCAGCACCTTGTCGCGCGTGGTTTCGATGCCCGAGAGCATGCGCACTTCTTCCAGCACGCGGTTCGACAGGTTCTGTGCCTCGTCGACAATCAGCATCACCTTCTTGCCGGCAGTGTACTGCTCGATGAGGTATTGGTTCAGCGTGGCCATGAGTTCGGCTTTCTTCATGCGGAACGGCTGGAAGCCGAACTGCACGAGCACAGACTGCAGGAACTCGGTGACACTCACCTGCGTTTGGTTGACCTGCGCGACGATGACGTCCTTGTCGAGTTCCCGCAGGAAAGTCTCGATGAGGGTGGTCTTGCCGGCACCGATGTCGCCCGTAATGATGACGAAGCCATCGGTGAACCAGATGGTTGATTCCATGTACGCCTTGGCGCGCGCATGGTTTTTCGACAGGAACAAGAACTGCGGGTCCGGGCTGAGGCGGAACGGCAAATCATTCAGTTTGAAGAGTTCAAGATACATGCGCTTTCCTTCTAAGGATGCCGCGGCTTGGCGCGTGCGGTGGCCGCAGGCACGCCTTGCAGGGCGCGCGCCGCCTTCAACAGGCGTTCGCGTTGTGCGGTGGTGGCTGCCACTACCGTGGCATGCCCGAGCTTGCGGCCCGGGCGGGCAGTCTTGCCGTAGTCGTGGAAACCTAGGCCCGGGACAGCCAGGGCGTCTTTGGCGCGGGGCATTTTGCCGATGAAATTTACCATGCCGACATGGCCAAGCGTGGCTGTGCTGCCGAGCGGCAGGCCGGCAATGGCGCGTACATGGTTGGCGAACTGGCTGGTGGCGGCGCCTTCGATGGTCCAGTGCCCCGAGTTGTGCACGCGGGGTGCCATTTCGTTGGCCAACAACCGGCCGTCTTGCACGAAGTACTCGACCGTGAAGGTGCCCACATAAGCGAAGTGCTCGAGCAGCGCGCTGGTGTGACGTCGTGCTTGGCGCGACAGTGAGGCATCTACGTGCGGCGCCCGGGACACCGCCAGAATGCCGCCCACGTGTTCGTTGCAGGCCAGTGGGTACCACGCCAGATTACCGTGGCGGTCACGCGTCACTACTTGCGACACCTCGTGCGTGAACTTCACGAAAGCTTCGTAGATGAGCGCCACGCCACCAAGCTCCGCCCAAGCGGCATCGAGGTCGGTGGCGGTACGCAACACGAACTGGCCTTTGCCATCGTAGCCGTCGCGACGTGTCTTCAGAATGCCTGGCAAGCCAAGGCGCGCCACCGCGACGTCGAGATCGCTGCGCAAGTCCACGGGGTGAAAGCCGGGCGTGGGAATGCCGAGGTCGCAGAACAGCGATTTTTCGTAGAGCCGGTCTTGCGACACCTGCAGCACCTTGGGCCCTGGCAGTACGCGGGTGTGGCGCGCTACCGCTTTCGCGGCGGCGACCGGCACGTTCTCCCAGTCGTAGGTGACCACATCGACCTGACGGGCGAACTGTTCCAGTGCTGGGGCGTCGTCGAAGGCGCCCGTGACTATGGGGCCCACCTGCGCACCAGGCGTGTCCGCCGTGCGGTCGTAGAACAAGCAGGAAAGGCCAAGCGGATAAGCCGCCAGCGCCAGCATCTGGCCAAGTTGGCCAGCACCGAGGATGCCGATTTTCAAAGGGACGCTCATGTCGGGGGCGTAACCAGCGCGGAGGGGTTCAAGGCAGGCGCGGGTCGGGGCGGTCCAGAACCTTGGCGGTCTGCGCGGCACGCAGGGCGTCGAGACGCTCGCCATACTCCGGATACTTGTTCGCGAGGATGGAAGCTGCGAGCAGCGCGGCATTGGTGGCACCGGCCTGGCCGATGGCCAGCGTACCCACGGGTATACCGGCCGGCATCTGCACGATGGACAATAGCGAATCCATGCCGTTCAGGGCCTTGGATTGGACCGGCACGCCCAGCACGGGGAGCGAAGTTTTGGCAGCGACCATACCGGGTAAATGGGCGGCACCACCGGCACCGGCGATGATGACTTCGAGGCCGCGGCTGCGTGCGCTCGAGGCGTACTCAAATAGCAAGTCGGGCGTACGGTGCGCCGAGACGACGCGTACTTCGTGGGGAACGCCCAAGGCTTCCAGGGAAGCGGCAGCGTGCTGCAGCGTTTCCCAATCGGAAGTGGAGCCCATGATGAGGCCGACCAATGGTTTCATCGAAGAAATATACCACGCAGGGTGTGGCCTCCCTGTGATGCGTGCCGCAATCGTGGCCGTGAAACCCGGGCCGCGCCCACCCCCAAGGGGCGGGGCTGCGGACCGGTTCACAGGTTCGGCGGCAGCTCTCGCAGGTAGCGGAACAAGGCGCGTGCCGCAGCCGGCGAGCGGCCTGCGGTGGTTTCGCTGACGGCTTCTGCCACCAGACGGCGCACGTGGTCGAGGTCCGCCTGAGGCATCGCGGCGCCGAGTGCCACCACGGCTTCCTCGCCTTCTACCAACAGGCGGTCACGCCATTGCTCGAGGCGATGAAAGACGCGCGAGGCGGTGTCACGCGAATCACGACGAGCGTTGAGGGCGGCGGCGATGGGCTCCACGTCCAGATTTCGCATCAGCTTGCCGATGAGTTGCTTCTGGCGGTATAGCCCGCCATGCGCGGTGATTCTTTGTGCCAGAGAGACGGCGTCAAACAGCGATTCTGGCAAGGCCAGGGCGACCAGTTCCAAAGGCTTCAGGGCAATGAGGGACTCCCCCAATTCCTGCACACGGTCGGCATCGCGCTTGCGCTGGCTCTTGCTTGGGCCCCATTCCTCGTGTTCGGCAGCGCGTGCAGCGCGTTCCTCTTCGGAGAGTTGTGGCGGCTGCCGGCCGGTCGAATGTCTTTTGCCCATGCGCAGATGATACCAGTCGCCCTGTTAGACTCGGCACATGACCGAAGCCAATGTTTCTGCCGGCCTGGCCGGACGGGGTGGAGCTGCCGCAGGCGCCTCTGGTGTTTCGCTGCCTGCCAATGTGCGTGAACTCGAAGACGTGGTGGCGCGTGCCTTGGAAGTAGCGCGCGCTGCAGGGGCTACTGGTGCCGAAATCGGACTGGCCGTGGACGCCGGCTTGTCTGTCTCCGTGCGCTTGGGAGAGGTGGAGTCGCTGGAATACCAGCGCGACCGCGGCCTCGGCGTCACCGTGTATGTGGGTCAGCGCAAGGGTTCGGCGAGTACCGGCGACCTGTCACCCGAAGCAGTGGCGGAAACCGTGCGCAAGGCAGTTTCCATTGCCTCGTTCACCGCAGCGGACCCTTGTGCCGGGTTGCCGGACGTTGGGGACATGGCGGTGGCCATTCCTGATTTAGATCTCGCCCACCTGTGGCCGGTCTCCGCCGAGGAAGCGGTAGAGATTGCGCGACGCTGCGAGGCGGCAGCGCTAGCGGTGGACGCGCGCTTGGTGAATTCGGAAGGCGGCTCCGTGAGCACGCATGCGGGCCTGCGCGTGTTTGGTAACTCGCATGGCTTCCTGGCCAGTTACCCGGGCACTCACCACAGCGTCAGTTGTTCGGTTCTCGGGCAGCAGGGCGAGGCATTGCAGCGGGACTATTGGTACACCACTGCGCGCGATTGGCGCGCCTTGGAAGAGGCCGAGGCCGTGGGTCGGGTGGCCGGCGAGCGCACGGTGCGTCGTTTAGGTGCGCGGCGTCTGGCGACCTGCAAGGCGCCGGTGCTTTATGTGCCGGAACTCGCGCGCGGCTTGGTGGGTCATTTCCTCGGTGCCATTCGCGGCGGTTCGCAGTACCGCGAAAGCAGTTTCCTGCTAGGCGCGGTCGGTGCGGCGCTGTTCCCGTCATTTGTGCAGTTGGCGGAACGGCCTCACTTGCCGGGTGCCTTGGGCAGTGCGCCGTTCGATGCGGAAGGCGTGGCCACGCAGGACCGCGAGTGGGTTCGCGATGGGGTCCTGCAGGGCTATATCCTGGACACCTACAGCGCGCGCCGTCTGAACTTGCGTACTACCGGTAATGCCGGGGGCACGCACAACCTGCGCGTCGCGCCCGGCACTGCGAATCTCGAAGCGTTGTTGCGTCAGATGGGCCGCGGTCTCATGGTCACGGAACTGCTGGGGCAGGGCGTGAATGGGGTCACTGGCGACTATTCGCGCGGCGCCTCTGGCTTCTGGGTGGAAGGCGGCGAGATTGCCTTCCCAGTGGATGAAGTGACCATCGCGGGGAACTTGCGCGACATGTACCGGCACGTGGTGGCCATCGGCGCGGATCTGGATACGCGCGGTAGCCTGCAAACGGGCAGTTGGTTGCTCGACGAGATGACCATCGCGGGCGAGTAACGAGGGTTGGTCGCGTTGGTGCCCGCGCATGGCGGCGACTCCAAGGCGGTGGCACACTGGGCGCATGGCTACTGGTTACCCCGAACGCATTGTCTGCCTCACCGAGGAAACGACCGAAACCCTTTACCTGTTGGGCGAGGACTGGCGCATCGTCGGCATCTCCGGGTTCACGGTGCGCCCACCGCGGGCGCGCAAGGAAAAGCCCAAGGTCTCGGCTTTTCTCAGTGCGAAAATCGACCGCATCCTCGAACTACAGCCCGATCTTGTGCTGGGCTTTTCCGATTTGCAGGCCGACATCGCGGCCACTTTGGTGCGACACGGCATCGAGGTCCATGTCTTTAACCACCGCAGCATCGCGGAAATCTTCCGCATGATGCGCACGCTGGGCGGCATGATTGGCTGCGAGTTCAAGGCGCAGGCGCTTTGTGCCAAATTGGAAGCCGAGGTGGAAGCGGTGCGGTTGGCGGGCCTCGCGCTACCGCGTCGGCCACGGGTTTATTTCGAGGAATGGGACGAACCGCAGATTTCCGCCATCCGCTGGGTGTCGGAACTGGTGGGGGTGGCCGGTGGCGAAGATATCTTCCCAGAACTCGCGGTGCAGTCGCTCGGCAAAGATCGCATCATCGCGGACCCGCTCGAAGTACCACGCCGCGCGCCCGAGGTCATTCTCGGCAGTTGGTGCGGCAAGAAGTTTCAGCCGGCCAGCGTGGCCGCACGTCCCGGTTGGGAAGCGGTGCCGGCCATACAACGCGGCCACCTGTATGAAGTGAAGAGCCCCATCATCTTGCAGCCCGGGCCTGCGGCGCTTACGGAAGGACTGCAGGCGCTGCATCGGTACATCGCGCGCGTGGCGCAGGAGCCAGCCTGAGGTCCGGTGCGCCTCGTTCCTGCTCGCCAGCGCTCAGGTGGTCAACAGGCGCAGTGCCTCGGCGTATTTGACTGCCGTACGTTCGATGACTTCCGGTGGCAACTGCGGCCCCGGCGCGCGCTTGTTCCAGTCGAGTGTTTCCAGGTAGTCGCGCACGAACTGCTTGTCGAATGAGGGCGGGCTGGTGCCTGGCGCATAGCTGGCCACGGGCCAGAAGCGCGAAGAGTCCGGCGTCAGCGCCTCGTCAATGAGCACCAAGCGCCCCGCGTGGTCCAAGCCGAACTCGAACTTGGTGTCCGCGATGATGATGCCTCGCTCCAGTGCATAGGCGGCAGCGTACTCATAGAGTTTCAGCGCCGTGCTGCGCACCTGCTCAGCGAGCTCTTGCCCGAGCAGTTCCACCACACGCCCATAGGCGATGTTTTCATCGTGGTCACCTACCGCCGCCTTCGTGGCGGGCGTGAAAATGGGTTCAGGGAGACGGTCTGCGAGACGCAAGCCGGCGGGCAGCGGCACGCCACACACTGCGCCGGTGCTTTGGTAGTCCTTCCAGCCGGAGCCGATGAGGTAGCCACGCACCACCGCTTCAATGGGCAGCGCGCGCAGCTTGCGCGCCACGATGGCACGGCCAGCCAGTGCCGCGCGTTGGCCGGCATCGGGCACGACGGTGTCCAGCGGCAGTTCGGGCGCCAGATGGTTGCCGATAATGTGTGTGGTGCGCGCGAACCAGAAGTTCGCCACTGCCGTGAGCACTTGCCCCTTGCCCGGGATGGGGTTGGGCAAAATCACGTCGAAAGCCGAGAGGCGGTCCGTGGTGACGATGAGTAGGTGGTCGGCATCCGCCTCATAGACATCACGCACCTTGCCGCGGTGGAGCAACTTCAGGTGGGGGAGTTCCGATTCGAACAAGGCGGACTGGGTAGAGCAGGAGGACATGTCAGGTACCGGGTAGAGCTTTACAGAGCCTGCTAACCTATTCCGGATGCGTTGGCTCGGCAAGTTGCTTGGTGTACTGATTGGTCTCCTGCTCGTGCGGCACCCGGTTGGGGCGTTCGTTGGGCTGGTGCTTGGTCATGCCTTTGACAAACGTGAGGGTCGGGGCAACGCGCCACGAGCCTACGGACCGCAGCAGCAGGCGCAGTGGCTGGACGGCGCCTTCGCCGTCATGGGCTGCGTGGCCAAGAGCGACGGGCGGGTGAGCGAGCACGAGATTAGCGCCGCCCGGGCCGCCATGCAGATGCTGCGGCTGGACCAAGCGCAGCAGCAGGCGGCCATTGCCGCCTATACGCGGGGCAAGGCACCGGATTTTGAACTGGAGGCGGTTCTGCGACGGGTGGCGGGACTCTGCCGCGGCCGCCCAGACTTGCGAAGCATGTTCCTTCAGTTGCAGGTGTTGGCGGCTTTGGCGGGCAACGATTTGCGCGGCAGGCCGCGCGAAATCCTGCAGAAGACGGCAGCTGGCCTTGGCGTGAGTGGTTTGGAGTTCTTGCGAATGGAGGCCGCCGCGCGGCTGTTCCACCACCATGCCACCGCTGGAGGGCGTGCTGGCCAAGGTGGTGGCCAGGGTGCTGGCAGTGATAATGCGGCGGGAAATGGCTCTGGATATGGTTCTACGAGCGGTTCGGGGGGCGCGCGGCGCAGTACGACCTTGTCGCCAACGGAGCGCTTGGCGGCTGCTTACGCCACGTTGGGAGTGACGGCTGCTGAGGACGATGCCGCCGTTACCCGCGCATATCGACGCCAGATGAGCCAGAATCACCCGGACAAGCTAGCCGCGAGCGGACTTCCGCCGGCAATGATGGAAGTGGCCAAGGAAAAGACGCAGCGTATCCGTGAAGCCTGGGAAATCATCCGCGACGCCCGTGGTCTCCGCTGAACGCAGCGCCCCCCGGAGCCCCATCCTCGCCCCGCCGGGCTTGGCCTCCTTCTTTCGCCTGTCCGACGCGTGGGAACTCTCTGACCTGCAGCAGTGCAAACTGTTGCACTGTCCTTCCGTGGCGGTGCTGGTGCGCTACCGCGCTGGGCAGGGCCCGCGCCTGACGCCCGTGCAACAAAAGCGCATTGCTTTGCTGGCTGGCATTCATGCCGCCTTGTCGAATCGGGGTGTGGCTGGCGACCGCGTCTGGCGCTGGGCGCATGAGCCGCAAAAGACGCTTCCCTACAAGGGCGAAACGCCCGTCCATTTCATGATGGCAGGCGGGGTGCCAGCTATCGTCGAAGTGGCCAAGTTCCTCTCGCGTAGCTGAGGCCCACGCAGCGGCAACGCCGCGCGGTAGAATTCGCGCCTGCGCTGCGGCAGGTGCCGCTGCGGAAGCTTTCCCAGCCGAGGCCCCCATGTCCGCCCGTCAGCCTGCCGTCATCGCCCCGTCCATCTTGTCCGCGAACTTCGCTGCGCTTGGCGCCGATGTGGACGCCGTGCTCGCTGCCGGGGCGGACTGGGTGCACTTCGACGTGATGGACAACCACTACGTGCCGAATCTCACCATTGGCCCGCTGGTCTGCGAGGCCTTGCGCAAGCACGGCGTCAAAGCGCCGATCGACGTGCATCTGATGGTGGAGCCGGTGGACCGGCTGGTGCCCGATTTCGCCAGGGCTGGTGCCTCGCTCATTAGCTTCCATCCGGAAGCTAGCCACCATGCGGACCGCACCATCGGGCTCATTCGCGGTGAGGGCTGTCAGGTGGGCTTGGTGTTGAACCCGGCCACGCCGCTCGCTTGGCTGGACCACACGCTGCCGCAATTGGACCTGGTGTTATTGATGAGCGTGAACCCGGGCTTCGGTGGCCAGAAGTTCATTCCTGCTGCGCTGGATAAGTTGCGCGCAGTGCGCGCGCGCATTGACGCTCAGGTGGCCGCGGGCGGTCGTGCCGTGCGCCTCGAAGTAGATGGTGGCGTGAAGGAAGACAACATCGGCGCCATTGCCGCAGCCGGCGCCGACACTTTCGTGGCCGGCTCGGCCATCTTCAATTCGCCGAATTACGCCGCGACCATCGCGGCGCTACGCCAGGCCATCGGCTGACGCAGCGGGAGTTCGCGACCGGGCCGGCTTCAGGTGGCTGAAGCGGCCTTCAGCGCCTTCAGATCGCGCGGCGGCATGAGACCGGGCTTTTGGCGCGGCTTCGGGCGGGCGCCGAACACCACGATGGTTTTTCCGGTGGCCTTCAGCAGGCCCTGGTCTTCCAGAGCCTTGAGCACACGGCCCGCCATTTCGCGCGAGCAACCCACGAGGCGTGACAGTTCCTGTCGGCTGACCTTGATCTGCATGCCCTGCGGATGCGTCATGGCTTCCGGCTCGTTGCACAGATCCATGACGGCGTGCGCGACGCGACCGGTGACATCCACGAAAGCGAGGTCGCCCAGCTTGCGGTTGGTACGGTCGAGGCGCGTGGCCAACTGCGTGGCCAATTCGAAGATGAGGCCGGGGCTTTCCGCGGCAATCTGGCGGAAGCGCTGGTAAGTCATTTCCGCGAGTTCGCAGCTCTGGCGGGTGCGCACCCAAGCGCTACGCGTAGGCTGTTCGTGGAACAGGCCCATTTCGCCGAAGAACTGGCCCTTGCTCAGGTAGGCCAGCACCATCTCGTTACCCTCTTCGTCTTCTATCATGACTTCGACGGAGCCGGAGATGACGTAGTAGAGGACGTCGGGGAGGTCCCCGGCGTGGATGATGACGGTCTTGGACGGGATCGAACGAATGCGGCAATAGCCCAAGAAGCGGCCGATGGCCGGCAGTTCGTGGAGGATTCGGGTTCCTTCATCCATTTTCATGTCCCCTGACGGTCTCGAAACAGCCGACGGTTGATTTCAGTAACCATTGTTTTAGAACATATTATGTTCTGTGGCAATAGCCGGCTTTATTGCTCTACCAAGCCACACACTACATTACCGGCCACCGCCAACCTTGCTGAACCTTTCAGCGGAACCTTTCAGCGGAACCTTGCCGCAGAATCTTTCAAACGTGGTAGGCCACGGTGGTCATTATCTTGCCGGCGGCACGCATCGCCGCGCGGACGGGCGCCGGCAGTTCTGCCGCGCCGCAATTCTCGGCAGCAGCGCCATGGGCCGCTTCATCCGCCCGCATCTGTTCCACCACGGCCCGGTCGGCAGCGTCCCCGATGGGCAGCGTATCCAGATGCCCGGTCAGATGCGCCTCGACCTGCTTTTCGGTTTCCACGACAAAACCGAGGCTGACGCGATCATTGACCAAGCCCGCGAGTACGCCCATGGCGAGCGCTCCGGTGTACCACAGGGGATCGAGCAGGCTAGGCCGGTCGTGCAGAGCGTTGAGACGTTCGCGGCACCAGGCCAGATGGTCCCCTTCTTCGCGGGCGGCAGTGCGCAAATGTGCGCGCACTGCGGGGTCTACTGCTGTTAGCGATTGGCCATGGTAAAGGCCCTGGGCGGCAATTTCTCCCGCATGATTGATGCGCATCAATGCTGCCGCGTGGCGGCGCGCAGCCCCTGCCGGTTCTTGGTGGGGGACGTCCGCCGCTGGTGTCGGGCAGGTGCGCCCGGTGCGTTGCGCTTCCCGGCCTCCGGTACCGCCGGCGAGCATGCGCAGGGCGTCATCAGCGAGGCAGAGGAGACGGTCGCGGGCAGACAGACTGGGGTGCATGAAAAAAACTCCTTGCTGGGCAAGAGTTTACACTCCCCGGCGAGTTGCTAGTCAGGGGGCTTTGCAAACGCCCGGGAGTGCCTGTATTATTTGCGGTCTTTCCTGCCCCCGGCACCGCCGAGGCCCGCTTTACGGGTCCGGTCCGGGAGCAAGCGTTGTAGAGGTTCACGATGAAGACGGTGTTTGCTAACGCCCAGAATGCCCGCCGCGATTGGCTCGTGGTAGATGCTGCTGGGAAGAATCTGGGTCGCTTGTCGTCCGCCATTGCCATGCGTCTGCGCGGCAAACACAAGGCCTTGTTCACTCCGCATGCGGACGTGGGCGACAACATCATTGTTGTGAACGCCGAGAAGATTGCCGTCACCGGCAATAAGCTCACGGACAAGTTCTACTACCACCACACGGGCGCCATCGGCGGCATCAAGAGCATTTCGCTCGAGAAGCTGTTGAAGGAGCACCCGGAACGCGTCCTGCAGTTCGCCATCAAGGGCATGATGCCGAAGGGCCCCATGGGTCGTCGCATGTTTAAGAAGTTGCACGTGTACGCCGGCGGTGCTCACCCGCACGCAGCCCAGCAGCCCAAGGCTGTCGAGCTCGCGTAAAGCGCGCCCCACCGAATCCCAAACGGAAATCGCTCAATGCCCACTACTTATTACGGCACCGGCCGCCGCAAGACGTCCACCGCCCGCGTGTACCTCACGGCTGGCACTGGCAACATCGTCATCAACGAGCGCACGCTCGAGCAGTTTTTCGGTCGCGAGACTGGACACCTCATCGTCCGCCAGCCGCTGGAGCTGGTGCAGATGCGCGACAAGTTCGATATCACCGTGTCGGTTGAGGGCGGTGGCATCACCGGTCAGGCCGGCGCCATCCGTCACGGCATCACACGCGCCTTGATGTGCTACGACGAGACGCTGCGCAAAGTGCTGCGTGTCGCCGGCTTCGTCACCCGCGACGCCCGTGAAGTCGAGCGTAAGAAGGTTGGCCGTCGCAAGGCTCGCCGCGGTACGCAGTTCAGCAAGCGCTGATCCTCGCCGCCACCGGTTCTTGGGGAATCGTCTAACGGCAGGACAGAGGACTCTGACTCCTCTAATCTAGGTTCGAATCCTAGTTCCCCAGCCAAACCTTCGGGTCGCAACGTGCAAGCGTTGCGGCCCGTTGTTTTTTGGGGGCGTATGAGCGTAGCGGTTGTGCACGGCCCGAGCCCAGAGCACACTTTGGCCATGTTCCTCTCGCGTTTCTGGTTTGGCCTCTCCGCGCTGGTCGTCGGTCTCGGCAGTGCTTGGTGTGTGGTGCGCTTCGGTGGTGGCGGAACCGTCGCCGCGGGGGCTTGGCAAAGTACGGTACTGGCGGGCAGCACCCATGCGGACCCGTACACGCGTGCGCGCGTGGCGTTGGGCGGGTTGCTGGCGCTAGGGCCAGCGGAAACCGTTTATTACGTCGCCACCACGGACGATGCAGGCAGTCCATTGCGGGCGCATTGCCGTTACCGCGTGACCGGGCCGGCACCCACTGCGCGTTGGTGGAGTGTTACCGCCTACGCCGACGACCGCTTCTTGTTTGCCGACGCCGCGCACCGCTATAGCATCAACAACGCCTCACCCGGATTGCCGCCTGGTCAAGTGACGGTGTTGACCGGGCCCATTGCGTGGGGCGCTGGACCTTGGTTGCCAACACCCGGCGACAGCGGCTTGCTACTCTTGTTGCGGCTGTATCAGCCCGGTGCGGAGATTCGAGCCAATGCGGCGGCATTGGTCCCGCTGCGCATTCAGGCCGCGGGGCCTTGCCAGTGAGCCCGGCGCTTATACGCCTGCGAAAGTATGTGCTGTGGCTGCTGCTGGCGGCCGTCATTCATGGTCTGGCCGTCTGGGCTTTGCCGCGAGTAGTGATGCGCGGTGCGATGTCGCGGTTGGTCCCGGCGAACAGCGCGGTGAAGGATGAACGAGTACGGGTGTTTTACCCGCCACTCGCCACGGCGACTGCTCGACAAATCGTGCTGCCCAGTCCGGACCTTGCTTATGCCTTGTGCGTCTACGACCTGAGTACGGGGCCGGTAGATGTGGACGCGGCACTGGACTGGCCCGGTTACTGGTCGGTGGCGCTCTACGCGGACAACACCGACAACTACTTCGTTCGCAATGACCGCGTGGCTGGCGCGCTACCGGTGCACTGGCGGTTGGCGTTGCGTGAAGGCGCCGGCACCGCGGCTGCAACGTCGCTGGCAGCTGCAGCTGCGGCCGCGGGCCGCGAACTGGTGTGGGCTCCGTCGGCGCGTGGCTTGTTGCTGCTGCGTGTACTGGTGGCCGACCGCCATCGCGAAGCCGCCGCGGCCGCACAGGCCCAAGGTCGCCTACGCTGTGTCGCTGCGCCCTAGTGAGGCGCCTTGGTGAGGCGCCTCGGTGAGGGTCGGGCGCGCTGCATAGCGCCGCGCAATAATCGCCCCGGCCACCAGCTGCGCTTGGTGGTAAGCAATCATGGGTAGGACCAGTAGTCCGAGCGCCGGGTAGGCACCAAATAGCGCCTTGGCCATGGGCATGCCGTTGGCGAGGCTCTTCTGGCTGCCGCAAAGCAGCAGGGCTGCTGCGTCCTCCGGAACCAAGCCTAGGCGCTTGGTTGCCGCATGCAGGCCGAACAGCATGATACCGAGCAACCCGGTCACGGCCACCAGCATGACAACTAGCGAACTCGCTGAGGTCTGGTGCAGAACGTCTGCGGCAATGGCATCACAAAACGCTACATAGATGATGAGCAGGACGGCACCGCGCTCGATGAAGCGCACGAGACGAGGGGCGGCTCGCAGGCAAGGGAGCAGCCAGTGCTGCAGTAGATGGCCTGCGGCGAAAGGGAGCAGCACTGTTCCCAGCAAAGAGCGGATGGCGTCGACCAGCGACAGATGCACGCCGCTGGTCGCTGCCAGCAGGCTGACCAGCATGGGTGTCATGAAGATGCCCAAGAGTCCCGACAATGTGGCGTTGAAAATGGCAGCAGGCACGTTGCCACGGGCGATGCCGACCAACGTTACCGCGGAGGCGATGGTGGAGGGGAGGGCGCAAAGATAGAAAAAGCCCAGTGCCAGCGGCATGGGCAGGGTGCCGCGCAATAGCCAAAAGCCGCAGCAGCCGAGCAATGGAAACACCAGATAGGTGGCAGCCTGAATGAGCAGGTGCAGACGGAAATTGCGGCTGCCGGCGTGCAGACGCTCGCGTGACACCTGTGCGCCATGCAGTCCGAACACCAGTGCGATGCCGACGCTGGTGATATGGCCGAGACCCAGCGCGCCGTGGCTACCGCCCCAAGGAGCGGTGAAGTAGGCCAGCACCATGGCACCGAGGATGCCGAGCAGGAAACTGTCGAGCCAAGCCGGCCACCTTGGCCACACCGACCAGTGTGACCGAGCAGAGTTGCCGGGCCCTGGCGCCGCCGTCATGCGTGGCGCGGGTCCAAGATTTCCACGCCGGAGTCCCGGCCGATGAGCAGCACGTCCGCGCCGCGCCGCGAGAACAGCCCATTGGTGACAACGCCGGCCACATGGTCGAGGGCCGACTCTAGCGCCACTGGGTCTGTGATGGTCAGGTTGTACACATCTAGGATGCCATTGCCGTTGTCGGTCGTGACGCCCTCGCGCAGTACGGGCTGGCCGCCGAGCGCGACGATTTGCCGCGCCACGTAGGAACGTGCCATCGGGATAACCTCGACCGGCAGCGGGAAGCGGCCCAGTACATCGACCAGTTTGCTCTCGTCCATGATGCAGACGAACTTGCGCGAGGCAGCAGCGACGATTTTTTCGCGAGTGAGAGCGGCGCCGCCACCCTTGACGAGCGCGCCGTGGCGGGTCGCTGCGTCCGCGCCGTCGACGTACAGGGAGAGGTCGCCGGTGGAGTTGAGGTCCATGACTTCGATGCCGGCGGCGCGCAACAGGCGGGTGCTCGCTTCACTGCTCGAGACGGCACCGCGGATGTCATGGCGGCGACTGGCGAGTGCGGCGATGAAGTGGTTCACGGTGGAGCCCGTGCCCACACCGATGATCATGCCGTCTTCCACATAGCGCATGGCCGCCTCCGCGGCAACCTTCTTGCGGTGGTCTGCTGACATTGCGCAGGTCCTTATTTTGCAGGGTTTGGTCACTGCCATGATACCGGCAGCGGAGGGCAGAAACGACGAGGCCCGCTTGCGCGGGCCTCGTCTTAGAAGTGCGAAGGGGAGGTAGAGACCTTGCGGTTTCCGCCGCCCTTCTGCGGCTTCGAAGAATTACTTCTTCTTAGCAGCAGCCTTCTTCTTCGCTACCTTCTTTTTCGCGGCTTTCTTTTTAGCAGCCATGATGAAACTCCTTACAGGTTAGTCCGAGGTCGAGTATATACACAGTATTAATAAAAACAAGCAACCCCCCTTGCAAATTTTTTTTTGCTTGTTCCAAAGGGCAATGCCGCAACCCGCTTCAGGACTCCGCGTGAATTGCCAAGTGACCACGCTTCAGCGCTTGCTTGGCGTACTTTTGCCTTCGAGTGAGAGCACCGCTTTCCATTCCGCCGCGGTGATCGGCGTCACCGACAAGCGATTGCCTCGGCGCAGGATGAGCATTTCATTGAGTGCGGAAAGTGGCTTGTTTTTAAGGGTTTCCAGCAACACCGGTGTGGCGAGTGGACGCACCAGTTGGACCTCAACCACGTACCAGCGCGGGTCGTCCGGTTTGCTTGCCAGGTCTTGATGATCGTGTCCCGGGATGAATTGCGTGGGGTCCGGATAGCCGGCCTTCACGACTTCCAACACACCGTAGATGCCCGGTGCATCGCAGTTCGAGTGATAAAGAAATGCTTGGTCGCCGACCCGCATTTGGTCGCGCAACATGTTCCGCGCTTGGTAGTTGCGCACGCCATCCCACATGGTGGTGCGCTGCGGGGCCTTCATGAAGTCCGCCAGTCCGAACACCGAGGGTTCCGATTTCATCAGCCAGTGGTTCATGCAGTTCTTCCTGAAAGTGCCTGAGGCAACGTGATTTTCTGTAGTACTAGGGTCGTGTGAGGTAGAAGCGGCGCAGACCGTGGGCAGTGAGTACGGCGTCGAGTGGCATGTCCCATGCGCGCCGCGGAACGCACGGCAGCTGCTGGCATACATGCGCCAAACCTAAACGCCAGGGGCGACGTCCTGCGGTACCGGCTAGTGCACGGTCGTAGTAGCCCCCCCCCATGCCAAGTCGGTGGCCGGCTACATCGAAGGCCACGAGCGGCATGGCGATGAGATCGAGGTCACGTGCGCGCCGCCATTGGTGGCGGGGTGTCGCAGGTTCTTCGATGCCGAGCGCGTTGCGCCGCATGACGATCGGTGTGAGTGGGCGACGGCCTTGCGGTGTCGCTGGCGGGCGCGGCACGGCCGCGAAGCGCAGCAGGCGGAGACGCCGATGGGCGATGACCGGCAGATAGACCGTGCAACCGCGTTGCCAAGCGAGGCGCATGAGTTCAGCCGTGGGGAACTCTTCGCGTAGTGGCGCATAGAACGCGACGTGTTGTCCGGCGCGCAAGCGTAGGCATTGCGCAAAAGCGGCTGCAGCCGCTTTTGCTTCGGCGCGCCGCACCATGGGCGACAAGCCGCGCCGGGCCTGGCGGACGGCGCGGCGCAGGGCTTGCAACGCAGTGGCATGGCTCACGATAGGCGCTGCAAGTTCGGCACCTGTACCGGCAATGATATTGGCCGCGACGTCGGCTGTCGGCGGGTGGGCGTGGTTTTTCATCGGCTACTCCGGAGACGATGTCCTGCATCCGGCGGGTTGCGCTGCCAACCCGGCCACCAAAGGAAACCCCGAACAGGTTGCCCTGTTCGGGGTAAGGGAGATGGCGCCGTCCGCCTGTGCCGTGCTGAACCGTTGCCCTCGATCCAAGGCAACAAGTGGGGCAAGCCAAAGGCACTTAAGGCTTTCCGCTCGAGGCGGACTTGCGCAATGCTGCCAATGACCCAATGCCCCGGGGTTTAGCAAATTAGGGTCGAGGGGTCCCAGGCTCACTGCTCGAACACCGCAGGCGGCGCCAAACTTTTGGGGAGCCACCTTGTGGCACCCCCTGTACTGTCTTTCAGTCGATGGTCATTTGGCGGCTATCCTGCAGCGCGCCTTCGACCTTCTCGCGCATCGACTTCATGCGCTCTGCCAAGGAACCATCCGTGTCGCCACCGCGCATGCGGAGTTTCAGCAACTCATCGGTAATGTTCAGAGCCGCCATGACGGCCACGCGGTCGAGACCGACTACTTTGCCGCTGTCGCGGATATCGCGCATGCGCGCATTCAGGAACTCGGCGCAGTCGAGCAGGTGCGCGCGCTCTTCCGGGGCGCAGGAGAACTGGTAGTCCTTTTCCAACAACCGTACGCTGACGCGTGACACCACGGCTTCCGTGGGCGGTTTTGGTGCGGCATTGCTCACGTTCCCTGCTCCATGGATTTAAGACGACCAATCATGGCCTCGACGCGGGTGCGGACCTGCTCGTTCTTCTGCATGAGGGCCGAGCGTTCCGCGCTCAGCGCGTCCTGGCGCTGACGCAGGGCACGGTTTTCCTCACGGAGCAGATCCACCGCGCGCAGTAGCTCGTCCAGGCGGCGCTCGAGGCGCTTCAGTTCCTGTTCGATGGCGGTGGGGTTGGTATCGCTCATAAGCGCATCTTGGGGCGCAGGCCTCGCGGAGTCAATGCGGCTGGCGTACCTTTGCCTGCGGTAATATAGAGGGATGGCCTACCTTGCTCCTTTCCATCATCTGGACCGCAGTTTCGCGGCGGCCGGCTCCCCGGTCGACGCTGCGGAAGCCCACGGCTGCCTGGCCGGTTCCCTCTGCGCGGTAGCGGCTTACCGCTTCGAGCATTGGCTCGCTGAAGTCATGCCCGAAGAGGAAGATGCCGACGAGGACAGCGGCCACGCGCTGGTGGTCTTGCTCGAGAATGTGTTCCACGAGACCTCGCAGGCTTTGGGCGGGCAGTCCATGGAGTTCGCGCCGCTGCTGCCCGATGACGAGACACCCTTGCCGCAACGCGTGCGGGCGCTCATTGCTTGGTGCACAGGTTTCCTCTATGGCCTCGGTGCCGGCGGTCTGCCTGCGCCGGAACATATTCCCGGTGAGATTGGCGAGGTGTTGAAAGACTTCACCGAACTGACCCGCGCTTCGGACCTCGACCCTACGGTGGAAGAGCAAGAGTCCGCCGAGGCGGACTATGTCGAGCTCGTGGAGTATGTGCGCGCCGGCACACAGTTGGTGTTCGAAGAGCTCGCGCCACTGCGCGAACGCGCGCTTGGGCTGACGGCTGCCGGTGTGGCGCCGCGGCATTAGTGGTATTGCTGCCATGAACGCCGTCCCACCGCTGCCCGCCGCGCCACGTTTGCGCCGGGAAGAATTTGCGCGCCGCCGTCGGCAACTCATGAAAGAGATGGGTCCGGGCACCATCGCTATCCTGCCCGCGGCGCCAGTGCGGCATCGCAACAGCGATGTGGAATACCAGTACCGGCAAGACAGCGATTTCTGGTATCTGACCGGTTTTGCCGAACCGGAAGCGGTTGCGGTGTTAGTGCCGGAGCGCGAGCAGGGCGAGTTCATTTTGTTTGTACGCGACCGGGACGCGGTCCGGGAACTCTGGGATGGCTCGCGGGCGGGCACGGAGGGTGCCGTGCGTGACTACGGTGCGGACGATGCTTTCCCCATCAGCGACATCGACGAGATTCTTCCCGGCCTCATCGAGCGTTGCAGTGCGGTCTACCACTCGGTGGGCCTGAACCCAGAATTCGACCAGCGCATTTTCAGTTGGGTGAATGGCCTGCGCGTCCAGGCCAAATTTGGCCTGCATACGCCGCAGGAGTTTGTGGCACTAGACCACCCGCTGCATGAACAGCGACTGGTGAAGAGCCGCGATGAACTGGCTTTGCTACGCCATTCGGCGACCATTGCCGTGGGGGCGCATGAGCGCGCCATGCGTTTCGCCGTTCCCGGGCGGACGGAATATGAAGTGGCGGCCGAATTGCTGCACGAGTTCCACCGCCACCGCGCGGATATCAGCTATTCGCCCATCGTGGGTGGCGGTGATAACGCCTGTGTCTTGCACTACCGCGACAACAGCGCCACCTTGCACGACGGCGACTTGCTGCTGATCGATGCCGGGTGCGAGTACGAGTATTACGCTTCAGACATTACCCGGACTTTCCCAGTGAATGGTCGGTTCACCAAAGCGCAACGTGCCATTTACGACCTTGTACACGCCGCCAATCTCGCCGCCATCGAGCAGGTGCGGCCGGGTCGGCACTGGGACGAGCCCCATATGGCGGCGGTGAATGTCATCACGGCAGGCCTTGTGGAGCTGGGACTACTGCAGGGCCAGGTGGAGCTGTTAGTGAAGCAAGGAGCCTACCGCGAATTTTTTATGCACCGTACGGGCCATTGGCTCGGCATGGACGTGCATGACGTGGGTGAATACAAAGTGGCGGATGCTTGGCGCGAATTCGCCCCGGGCATGGTCACTACCATCGAGCCTGGTCTGTACTTTCCGCCAGGTAACCAGCGCATCCCTGCCGAGTACCGTGGCATCGGCGTGCGCATCGAGGACGATGTCGCAGTGACGCGCGGCGCACCGGAGGTACTCACCGGCGCCTTGGTGAAGGACGCCGACGGCATCGAGGCCTTCATCGCTGCGGCCCGCCGATGAGCGTCGGCACGTCTGTTGGCAACGCGGTACCGAACGCAGCCGGCTCACCTGACAGCAGCACTTCGCCAAATACCGCGGCTGTGCCGCTGGTCGATCTGGCGATTGTGGGTGGCGGCATGGTGGGCGCCTGCCTTGCCTTGGCCTTGGCCGACACGCTTAAGGGTACCGGCCGCCGCTTAGTGCTGCTGGAGGCCACTTCGCCCGACACCGGCCAGAGCCCGAGTTTCGATGGGCGTACCTCCGCCTTGTCGAATGGCAGCCGTCGTATCCTCACCACCTTGGGTGTTTGGGAAGCCGTAGTGGCGCAGGCGGCGCCCATCAGCCGCATTCATATCAGTGACCGTGGCCACTTTGGCGCCGCGCGCATTGACGCCGCGGAGCAAGGTCTGGAAGCCATGGGCTACGTGGTGCCAAATCGCGTGCTAGGCGCCGCCTTGTGGGCACGCCTGCAAGACCACCCCAGCGTGGAACTGCGTGCGCCGTGTCGCGTGATCGGGCTGGCGCGGGAGTCGCACTGCGTGCACCTAGCACTCGACGCTGGCACCACGCTGGCGGCGCGTTTGGTGGTGGCAGCAGATGGTGCTCAGTCGGTGGTCCGTGCAGCGGCAGGGGTGAGCGCTACTGCCGATGACTACGGGCAGGTGGCCCTCATCACTCAAGTCTCCGCCGGTAAGCCGCACGCAGGCGTGGCCTATGAGCGCTTCACGACTTCGGGTCCCATTGCCGTGCTGCCCTTGCCGCCGGCAATGGGGCAGCAACGCGTGGCGACGGTATGGACGCTCGCGCCCGCAGCAGCGGCGCGCGTGCGGGCGCTGGACGACGCTGCGTTCCTGAGCGAGCTGCAGCAAGCCTTCGGCTGGCGTCTCGGTCGGTTGAGTGCGCCCGGTGAACGTTTGGCTTATCCGCTCGCGCTGGTGCAGGCCGCCTCGCTCGTCAGTGAGCGCGTGGCCATCATCGGCAATGCCGCACAAGGCTTGCATCCTATTGCTGGACAGGGCTTCAATCTGGGCCTGCGCGATGCCGTCACATTAGCGGAGTGCGTCGCTGACGGGTTCGCGCTACCTGACGGCGACCCGGGAAGCGCCGCAGTGCTGCAGCGGTACGCCCAATGGCGCGCCGCCGACCGCCGCTTGCTGGTGCGCTTCACCGACGGCTTGGTGAAGCTCTTCGGAACCAATCTCGGGCCGCTGCGCGCGGCACGTAGCCTTGGGCTCTCGTTGTTCGATGTACTACCGCCGGCGAAGGCCGCGCTGTCCACGCTGTCCACTGGCGGCGGTGGCGACTTGCCGCGGCTCGCTCGCGGCTTGTGCTTGCGGGGTCCGTTGCCGGCGGCACTGGAGCCCGGTCCATGAGCAGTGAACCGCGCACCGCGCGCCGTCAGTCACGCCGCGATGTCGACGTCTTGGTCGTCGGGGGTGGCGTGGTCGGTGCGGCAACTGCCGTGCTGTTGGCGACGCAGAACGCGACGCGTGGTTTGAGTGTGGGTCTGGTCGAGCCGCGATTGCCCTCCCTGCCGGCGGCGAACGCGGCTTGGGACCTGCGGGTGTTTGCCTTGTCGCGCGCCTCACAGCGCCTGCTGGAAGCTTGTGGGGTGTGGCCGCAAGTGTTGCAGCGTGCCCATGCCTATCAAGGCATGCGCGTCTGGGACAGCGTCGACAGCGCGGACGGGCCTCGTGCGCTCACGTTTACGGCTGGCGAGCTGGGCGAGCCCAACCTCGGCCACTTGACGGAAGTGGCCACACTGCAGGCGGCGCTGCATACGGCGGCGGTGCGCGCCGGCGTAAGGGTGTACGGTGCCAGCGTCGAGTCGTTTACGGCGGATGCCGAAAGTGCCGTGGCGACGCTCGCGGATGGCACGGTCCTGCGCACTGGGCTGATGGTTGCCGCGGAAGGTGCGGACTCGCCACTGCGCCAAATGGCTGGCATTGCCGCTACCGTGCATGACTATCACCAGCGGGGCGTGGTCGGCTTTTTGCGTACCGAGCGCAGTCATGCAGATATCGCCTGGCAGCGTTTCCTGCCGGAAGGACCTTTGGCCTTGCTGCCGGTAGCGTCGGGGCGCGTGTCCATCGTCTGGACCTTGCCTACGGACCACGCTTTGCGCGTACTGGCTATGGATGACGCGACTTTCGAGCAAGCGGTCACGGTGGCCAGTGATGGCGTGCTGGGCGAACTGCGTCTCGACTCGGTACGTGCTTCCTTTCCACTAAGACGTATCACCGCAGCGACTTACGCCGGCACTCGCTTGGCGTTGGTGGGCGATGCGGCGCATGCGGTGCACCCACTGGCCGGGCAAGGCGCCAACCTTGGCCTACTTGATGCGGCGGCCTTGGTGCAGACCATCGCCGCGGCAGTTCAGCGCGGCGAGGATCTTGGTGACCCGGGCCCGTTGGGCCGCTATGCGCGTTGGCGCCGCGCGGAAGCGGCGCCGCTAACGGTTGGCATGCACGCGCTACAGCAGGCCTTCACCAGCCCGCAGGCTTGGCTGGGTTCCTTGCGGCGGCAGGGGTTGGGCGTGGTGGCCGGCAACCGTTGGCTGCGGCAACAGTTCATGGCGCGGGCCATGGGGCTGGGTGGCGAGGCGCCGCGGTTATGCCTGGGGCAATCGCTGCTGCCAGAGCCCTGAGCTTGCGCGGTGGCGCGGACCGGCGCTGTGCGGATTGCCCGGCGGCGTTCAAGATGTCAACAAGGTATCCATCTTCGCGGCGCAGATGAAGTCGTTCACCGACAAGCCATCGATTTCGTGGGTCGTGAACAGAACCCGGCAATAGTGGTAGCCCACCTGCAGGTCCGGATGATGGTCCTCGGCGTTGGCGATGTGCGCTAGTGCGTTCACGAAGCCCATCGTGCGGTAGAAGTTGCGGAACGACAGTTCGCGTCGCAGGCTCTTGCCATCGTCGCTAAGCCGCCAGTCCGCATGGAGCTGGGCCATGGCGGCTGTAGCCTCCACAGGGTCCATGGGGGCGATACCACCCCGGCAGGATTCACAGCGGCGGTCTTTCAACAGCGAGTCGGTCATGCGCGTCTCCGATAGGTGCGGGCGATATAGGCCTCGACCATGCCCTGAAATTCTTCGGCAATCCGCTCGCCCTTGAGCGTGACCGTTTTTTCGCCGTCTTCGTAAACCGGCGCCACGGGGCGCTCGCCGGTGCCTGGCAAGCTGATGCCGATATTGGCGTGCTTGCTCTCGCCGGGCCCATTCACTACGCAGCCCATCACGGCCACATTCATCATTTCCACGCCCTCGAACTCGCTGCGCCAAGCGGGCATGCGGTGGCGGATGTGGCTCTGGATGGACTGGGCCAGTTCCTGAAAGTAGGTGCTGGTGGTGCGCCCACAACCGGGGCAGGCCACTACCTGCGGCAGGAAGGCCCGGAAACCCATGGACTGCAATAGCTCCTGCGCGACGATGACTTCGCGGGTGCGATCGCCGCCGGGGTCTGGTGTGAGCGAGACGCGGATGGTGTCGCCGATGCCTTCTTGCAGCACTACGGCCATGGCCGCGGTGCTGGCCACGATGCCCTTACTGCCCATGCCCGCTTCGGTGAGGCCGAGGTGCAGGGGAAAGTCGCAGCGCGCCGCCAGCTTGCGATAGATGGTGATGAGGTCCTGTACGCCGCTGACCTTGGCCGACAGCACGATGCCCTCGCGCGGTTGGCCCAGTTCCACGGCGCGCTCAGCGCTATCGATAGCGCTGACGACGATGGCTTCGCGCACCACATCCATGGCATCCCACGGCTCGCTGCGTTGATTGTTATCATCCATCAGGCGCGTGAGCAGGTCTTGGTCGAGGCTACCCCAGTTCACGCCGATGCGTACGGGCTTGCCGTAGCGGCAAGCCATTTCGATCATTTCCGCGAACTGAGTATCGCGCTTGCTGCCGCGCCCGACGTTACCGGGGTTGATACGCAGTTTGGCCAGCGCCTCGGCGCAAGCCGGGTGGGCCTTCAGCAAGCGGTGCCCATTGAAGTGGAAATCGCCTACCAGCGGCACCTCGATGCCCATGGCAGCGAGTCGGTCACGGATATGCGGCACTGCCGCGGCGGCGCCTTCTTCATTCACGGTGATGCGCACCAGTTCGCTGCCGGCACGAGCCAACGACGCCACCTGCGCGACGGTGGCTTCGATATCGGCCGTGTCCGTGTTGGTCATTGACTGGACGACGATGGGAGCGCCGCCACCAAGGGTGACGCCACCAATACGGGCTTGCAGACTACGGCGGCGTGGGGGTAATGCCATGGGTTCAGATCACCAGATGCGGATACGGTCTTCCGGAGCTTTCCACATGCCATCGCCGGGTTGCGTGGCGAAGGCTTGATGGAAGGCGTCCATGTTCACCGGCGAACCGATCGCGCGGAAACGGCCGGGGGAGTGCGGGTCGGTCGTCAACTGTTGGAGCAGCGCGGCGTCGCGGTATTGGGAACGCCA
>Ga0164294_10001277_pt1 | contig 23423 bp, 20 predicted proteins | sample GEODES005metaG_FD_111479 | JGI IMG/M metagenome (GOLD analysis project Ga0164294, IMG submission 111479) | Oligotrophic lake water microbial communities from Sparkling Lake, Wisconsin, USA - GEODES005 metaG | ecosystem: Environmental > Aquatic > Freshwater > Lake | place: USA: Sparkling Lake...
GCTTCCGTCTGCGGCTTTGTTGAAAACCAAGGTTGGCGCCATTGAACTGCGAGGTCTTTTCAGGGAAGCAATTCGATTGGCAATTGGACCCGATGCGTCAGAAGGTTCGAAAGAAAAATCGGTAAGTTGATTGTTGAGAATAAATCCACGCGTGAAGTGAAAAGATCCCATGCCAGACTCCACAGTGGTTGTCATGACAAACGCATTACCGTACTCGTCCACAATTGACATGTGGGTTGTTCCCTTCCCTTCTGTCGCACTGCTGCCTTGAGCCTGCGCAGTTGGGAAAACACCGGCTTGCGCTATACCCATACTCTTAGTCGTTGAAATTAGACCAGCCCTGGCTTTCAAATAGTCTTTGGCAACCATGCTGCTCACACCGCTTCCAGGAAGGGCAACAAAATCCGTGTCGGCCACATATTTGTTGCGGTCTGCGTAAGCCAGTCTTTGTGATTCACTGATCAAGTGAACCGCACCAACTGAAGGCTTACCGCCTTCTGAATTGACCAAAGTTGGTAAATATTGACTTGCAGATAAATCAAAGTTTTCCAAAATGCCCAATGACTGAGCAACCGCAATGCCACCGGAAGAAGGAGGGCCCATGCCACACACCCAATAATTGCGGTAAGTGGTGCAAACAGGCTCTCGCTTGATTGCCTTGTAATTCGCTAAGTCACTCAACTCAGTTAAACCTGGGGTGATAGCAACTGGATTGGCGCCTCCAGAACTGGTCACTTTGATTTTATTGACGATGGATTGAGCGATGGGGCCTGTGTAAAAAGCATTGGCACCACCCTTTGCAATTGAACTGAGCGTTTCAGCGTATTCAGGGTTCTTGATGACAGTGCCAAGGGCTTTTGGAGAAGAATCGGCGTTTAAAAAGTAAGCTGCTGCTTCAGGATCACGAAGCAGATCGTTCTTAGCGCCCGCAATCGCATCAGCCATGCGTCCGCTGATACCAAAACCATTTGTGGCCAATTGGATGGCGGGATCAAACAGTGTGTCCCACGACTTTTTGCCATGATCTTGATGCACAAACTCCAACATCTTGACCGCTCCGGGGGTACCAATGGATCGGCCACTTGCCCGCGTGCTGGCGAAGGAAGTACCTAAATTTGGCAGTGGGTTTGTGGGGTTGGTGTCACTGATATATCGCAAGTAGTTTTCAGTGGCAGCAGCAGGTGCTGTTTCGCGGCCGTCGTAGGATAAGACTTGTTTGGTGTCAGCCTTGTAGTAGAGCGCAAAAGCACCACCACCCAAGCCAGAAGACTGAGGCTCAACCAAGCCAAGAACCATTTGCACAGCCACTGCAGCATCAGCAGCAGTACCGCCTGCACTGAGAACCTCACAACCGGCTTGGGTGGCGCGGGGATTGGCTGTGACAGCCATGAAATTGACACTGTTAACCACCTTGTTACCCAGTCTGTATCCCGAAGATTTTTCAGGAATGGCGGGATCACCTGGCAATCCAGAGCCTACTGACACGCCGCCAGTACTTGTAGCCTGTAAACAGGCTTTTAATTCAGCAACATTTCCACCACAACCGGACAGAATAAAAGAAGCAAAGCTCAATATAACAACAGCTTGCCACTGAGATAACTTGCAAATAATGATGTTCTTCATGCTTGACCCTTGGTTGATAACTTTCATTCAATATACGCTTCATTGTCATACGGGCGCAAGCTAGGGTAAACATTCGTGTCAAAATCAATGCCGGCCTGTGCAGCCACGTGCATGAACGCGCGCTGGCTTAAAGCGGTTGGACTTCGGCACCCGACCACCCTGCGCAAAATTTGATTTAATTTATAAAATTTATATTAAAAACACCAATTGAGATGGTTTTACCGGACTCCCGAATGAGTATGTCAATTTTGACATTCTCTCTGTGAAGACATTGTGCGTAAGCACAATCACCACGCTGAAGCAGCCGAGCACCTTCAAGCAGCCGCTCACCACCACGCTGCGAACGAGGCTCCACAGTTGAACTGCACACATGGGCGACACGCCGAGATGCCGTCATTTTTGATCAACAGTCAGTGAGAAAAGATGCGCAAGTTAGTGGCAGTTTATGAGCCCGCCACCGCGGCGCGCTGACTGCTTGCTAAAAAGTCGCCAGCCTTAATTCAACGCTTCGAAAGGAACATGGCTGTGTCAAAGGGTGTCTGATTTAAAAAAGACTTTTAATGACTATTGCATTTCATAAAGTAATTACTGAATATTTAAAAATCAAAGTCCTGCAAAAGTTTGGCGTATTCGGCACATGTTCAGCCAAATTGTGTATGGTCGAGCTTCTTGTCCTTTGGACATGCGAAAGGAACATTCCATGGCTATTCCCTGGCTGACGGCACTCAAAATCGTGCCATGGGGGGACGTGATTGAACACGCGCCCAATGTGCTTAAGGCCGCGCGCAAATTGATGGATCGCCAAAAAGCAGAGCCAGAGCTCAACACAAGCACCGCTGTGGACATGGCTGGTCAGTCTGTGCCGAGCTTGGGGGAAATCCAAAACCGATTGATAGCAGCCCAAGTTCAGATAGAAGGTCAAGCCCAAACGCAAGTGCAGCTGTCGGAGACCTTGGCCGCACTGGCTGAGCAAAACGCCCAACTGGTCAGCGCGGTTGAAGTGCTGCGACTGCGCACACGGCTGTTGGTGTGGGGCATGGTCGCACTGGTTGTGGCCATGCTGTTCTTAGGCTTGCGCTGATTTCTACCGGCCGAAATGCGCGCGCAGGTAGGCCACGATGGCGGCCGAGTCTTGTAGCCAAAGGGCCTGGCCCTGGGTATCGGTGATCTTCAGGCAGGGCACTTTGGTGGCACCGCTGCCCTGCAGCAGGTCGTCACGGTTAGCGCTGTTGTGTTGTGCATCTCGCTTTTCGATGGGCAGCGACAGGCGGCGCATTTCTTGGCGCACCTTGATGCAAAACGGGCAGGTGCTGAACTGGTACAGCGCCATGCTTTGGCACTGCAAATCAACAGCAGCTTGGGCCGCAGGCTCCCGATTCACGCCACTGGGTCGGGTCAGACGCTCTTTGAGCAACATGAATGGGCCCAGCACAGTGCGCAGGGTTCTGAAGAATGTACGAACAAAGGTATTCATGGGCGCTTTGAGTCTCGAATAAGGGTTGAATAAGGATTGAATAAGTCGCTGGATGCAAAAAAAGTGGTCACAGTAATTTGGCCAGATATTTGCCGGTGAAGCTGGCCGGGTTCTTGGCCAGTTCTTCCGGCGTGCCCACGCCCACCACCCTGCCGCCGCCTGAGCCGCCTTCGGGGCCCATGTCGATGATCCAGTCGGCGGTTTTGATGACGTCCAGGTTGTGCTCAATGATCACGATGGTGTTGCCCGCATCGCGCAACTGGTGCAGCACTTTGAGCAGCAGGTCGATGTCGGCAAAGTGCAGGCCGGTGGTCGGCTCGTCCAGGATGTAGAGGGTGCGGCCCGTGTCGCGCTTGGACAATTCCAGCGCCAGCTTGACACGCTGCGCCTCGCCGCCTGACAAGGTGGTGGCCGATTGGCCCAGGCGAATGTAGGACAAGCCCACGTCCAGCAGGGTTTGCAGTTTGCGGGCGATGTTGGGTACGGCGTTGAAGAAGACATAGGCCACCTCCACCGTCATGTCCAGCACCTGGGCAATGTTTTTGCCTTTGTATTGAATCTCCAATGTCTCGCGGTTGTAGCGCTGGCCTTTGCACACATCGCAAGGCACGTAGACGTCAGGCAAAAAATGCATCTCGACTTTGACCATGCCGTCGCCCTGACAGGCTTCGCAGCGGCCACCGGCCACGTTGAACGAAAAGCGCCCCGGGCCGTAGCCGCGTTCGCGCGCGGCAGGCACTTCGGCCAGCAGGTCGCGGATATGGGTGAACAAGCCCGTGTAGGTCGCCGGGTTGCTGCGCGGCGTTCGGCCAATGGGGGACTGGTCCACGTTGATCACTTTGTCAAAGTGGTACATGCCCAAGATGTCTTCATGCGCTGCGGGTTCGTCGTGTGCGCGGTGAATTTGGTGCGCGGCCGCCAAATACAAGGTGTCGTTGACCAAGGTGGACTTGCCTGAGCCCGATACACCGGTCACGCACGTGAGCAGGCCCACCGGAAACTGCGCGGTGACCTCTTGCAGGTTGTTGCCGGTGGCATTGACAATCTCGATGCAGTCTCTGCCCTTGGGATGTCGCGTAGCAGGCACAGCAATTTTTTTGCGCCCCGACATGTACTGCCCCGTCAGCGAGTTGGGCGCGGCCATGATGTCGGCGCAGGTGCCTTGCGCCATCACGCGCCCACCGTGCACACCGGCGCCGGGGCCCATGTCAATCACATGGTCGGCGACGCGGATCATGTCTTCGTCGTGCTCGACCACCAGCACGCTGTTGCCAATGTCACGCAGATGTTGCAGCGTGCCAATCAGGCGGTCGTTGTCGCGCTGGTGCAGGCCGATACTGGGCTCGTCGAGCACGTACATCACGCCGGTCAGGCCCGAGCCGATTTGGCTGGCCAAGCGAATGCGCTGCGACTCGCCTCCTGAAAGGGTTTCGGCGCTGCGGTCGAGACTCAAATAGTTCAGGCCTACATCGTTCAAAAACTTCAGGCGCAGACCAATTTCACGCACCACTTTGTTGGCGATCTCCCCTTTGGCGCCGCTGATGCGCAGGCTCTGGAAGTAGCTTTGCGCTTCGCCCAAAGTCACATGGCTGATCTGGAAGATCGCACGGGCTTGATCGCCTTCGCCCACGCGCACATGGCGCGCTTCTCGGCGCAGACGCGAGCCCATGCAGTCGGTGCAGGCTTGGTGGTTGCGCAGGCGGGCCAGGTCTTCGCGCACAACAGACGATTCGGTCTCGCGGTAGCGCCTCGTCATGTTCGGGATGATGCCTTCAAAGGGGTGCTTCTTGCTGACCCGCTTAGCTTGCGCAGCGCTGCTGTCGCTTGCGGCCGCAGGGGACTCCATGATGTAGCTGAACTTGATGTTTTCTTCGCCCGAGCCAAACAGGATGACCTTGCGCACCTCATCGGGCAGGTTTTCAAACGGCGCTTCTACATCGAACTTGTAGTGCTTTGCCAGACTTTCGAGCATGCTGAAATAAAAGCCGTTCCGTCGGTCCCAGCCCTTGATGGCACCACTGGCCAGACTCAAACTCGGGAAGGCAACCACGCGTGCAGGATCGAAAAACTCCATCGTGCCCAGCCCGTCACAGGTCGTGCATGCCCCCATGGGCGAATTGAAAGAGAACAGCCGGGGCTCCAACTCGCTGATCGCGTAGTTGCACACCGGACAGGCAAATTTGGCATTGAACACATGCTCACGCCCGTTGTCCATCTCCATCACCAAGGCCCGGCCTTCGGCCAGGCCCAGAGCGGCTTCAAAGCTTTCGGCCAGCCGCTGGCGCAGGGCGTCGCGGGCCTGGCTGCTTTGGTTTTCATCGGTTTCGTGGCGCACTTTGATGCGGTCTACGACCACGTCGATGTCGTGTTTTTCTGTTTTTTTCAGCGCCGGCAGGTCTTCCACTTCGACCGTTTGCCCGTTGATGCGAAAGCGCACGTAACCGAGCGCCTGCATTTGCTCAAACACTTGCGCAAACTCGCCTTTGCGCTCACGGGCAATCGGCGCCAGAATCATCAGCCGTGTGTCTTCAGGCAGGGCCAACACGGCGTCGACCATTTGGCTCACGGTCTGGGCCTGCAAGGCCAGCTGGTGGTCGGGGCAGTAGGGTGTGCCGGCGCGGGCAAACAACAGACGCAAATAGTCGTGAATTTCGGTCACCGTGCCCACGGTGGAGCGCGGGTTGTGGCTGGTGGCTTTTTGCTCGATGCTGATGGCGGGCGACAAGCCCTCGATCAAATCCACATCGGGCTTGTCCATCAGTTGCAAAAACTGCCGTGCATAGGTGGACAGGCTTTCCACATAGCGGCGTTGGCCTTCGGCGTACAGCGTGTCAAAGGCCAGGCTCGATTTGCCCGAGCCCGACAAGCCGGTGATCACCACCAACTGGTTGCGCGGAATGTCGAGGTCGATGTTTTTCAGGTTGTGCGTGCGCGCACCCCGCACGCTGATGTGGGTCTGCCGCAAGGCTTTGGCCAAGTAAGAGGCGTCGTCTCTTTCGAGCTCGGCGCGCAGTTCAGCGCGGTCATCGTGGCGATCATCGTGGCGATCTTTTGGGCTTATAGCCAAGCTTGCATCAGAGGGGTTCAAAATCAGTGCCGAACACAAAACCCTCGATTATCGACCTTGTGGCCTCACTTGTCTGCGCAGGTGCCCCGTTTCGTCAAATGGGGACAATGAACCCATTGAAATGCTGCACCGAATCCCGCACATGACTTCTTCTGTGACCGACTCCCGTGCCGTTGCCGCCACCCTCATGACCGCCACCGAGCGGCGGGCGAGTGCTTGGCTGGCCTCTATTCTTGCGCTGCGCATGCTGGGCTTGTTTCTGGTCTTGCCGGTGTTTGCGCTGGAGGCGGGCAAATACCCCGGGGGCGATGACACCGTCATGCTGGGTTTGGCCATGGGCATTTATGGTTTGACACAAGGGTTGCTGCAACTGCCGTTTGGCATGGCATCGGACCGTTTTGGTCGCAAGCGGGTCATCGTCTTGGGTTTGTTGATTTTTGCCGCAGGCAGTTTTGTGGCGGCGGCCGCCCCGACCTTGCAAGGCTTGTTGATTGGGCGCAGCTTGCAAGGCGCGGGCGCGGTGTCTGCTGCGGTGACCGCCCTTTTGGCCGACCTGACGCGTGACGAGGTTCGTACCAAAGCCATGGCGCAGGTGGGCGCCAGCATCGGTTTGATGTTTGCAATGTCCTTGGTGCTGGCGCCGATCCTGGTGGACGTAGTCGGTTTTTCGGGCTTGTTTACCTTGACCGGCTTGTTGGCCCTGACCGGTATGACGGTGGTGTTATGGCGCGTCCCGCCTGAGCCTGCCCAGCACAAACACCAGCCCCGTGGCGGATTGTCCGAAGTTTTGCTGCACGCGGGTTTGATGCGCCTGTACCTGGGTGTGTTTGTGCTGCATGCGGTGCAACTGGCCATGTGGGTGGCGGTTCCGGCCTTGTTGGTCCAGTCTGGCTTGCCCAAGGCGCACCATTGGTGGGTCTATTTGCCAGCCGTTTTGACCTCGTTTTTTGTGATGGGAGGCACCTTGTTTCCTCTGCAGCGCAGGGGTTATCTGCGGGCTGTTTATTTATCGGCTGTAGGTCTGATTGCCTTGGTGCAAGTCGGTTTTTTGATACAGGCTTTGGGCACCACCAGTTGGGTCAGCTTGAGCGCTTTGCTGTTTGTCTTTTTCTGCGGCTTCCATATTTTGGAGGCTTCACAGCCCAGCATGGCTTCGCGCATGGCCCCTGCCCCTGTGCGCGGTACCGCCTGGGGTGTTTACAACACCTTGCAATCGCTGGGTTGCTTTGCGGGCGGCCTCGGCGGAGGGCTGTTGGTCAAAAATTACGGCACCCCGTCCTTGTTCTTGGCGTGTGCTGGTGCGATGCTGGTTTGGCTGCTGCTGGCCTGGCCCATGAAATCAGCTGAATATTCGGCCCATAAAGCCCCATAATTGCAACTTACTCAGAGGAACCGTCCCATGGCATCCGTCAACAAAGTCATCATCGTCGGCAATCTGGGCCGCGACCCCGAAACACGCTACTTGCCCTCTGGCGATGCCGTGAGCAACATCAACGTGGCCACCACCGACCGCTACAAGGACAAAGCGACCGGCGAGATGAAGGAAGCCACCGAATGGCACCGGATCAGCTTTTTTGGCAAATTGGCCGAAATCGCGGGTCAGTATCTCAAAAAGGGTTCACAGGTCTATGTCGAAGGCAGCCTGCGCACTCGCAAATACACCGACAAAGATGGTATCGAAAAATTTGCCACTGAAATCCGTGGCGAAACCATGCAGATGCTGGGCGGCCGCCAGGGCATGGGCGCCCCGTCCGATGAAGGCGCTGGCTACGCCCCCCGTCAGGCTGCGCCTGCCCAGCGTCCTGACTCGGCACCCCGTGCCCCCGTCCCTGCCGGCAAGCCGGCCGCGTCGAGCGGGTTTGACGACATGGACGATGACATTCCGTTTTAGGGCTTCTGCGGGCCAGTAAAGCCCTTCGATTACGGCCGTATCAGCTTTCCTGCTGTTGGAGAAATTTTTCTATCACTGTGACCAGCCATGCTGGCGTTTCCAGCATCGGGTAATGGCCTGAATTGGGCAGGATTTCCAACTGGGCTGCTGGGTAAAGGCTTGGGAAGGTGGCGCGGACAAAGTCCTCGCTCACGCCGCCGTCATACTGGCCGATCAACACCAGTATCGGCGCTTGCATGGCCGGTGCCTCGGCTGAAAAGTCGCTGCGCGAGAATGCCTGCAAATAGTGGGCGAAGGCATCTGGCGAAGCCGTCTTGCGTGCATGCGCCAGCACGAAACTCGCCACGGCGGCGGTGTGCCGCTGGCCCAGTGAGCCATCAATCACCATGCGCGCTGCGGCGTCGTCGGTACAGGCGGTTTCAAATAGTTGCCGCACCTCGGGTGGAAATGGCACGCCGCTGGCCGGTACAGGCGTCACGCCCACGACCGCACGCACTTTGGGGCCCGCATCAATGGCCACGCGCTGAGCGGCCATGCCGCCCATGGAGTGGCCCACAACGCTCCATTCGGTCCAGCCCAGCTCGGCAGCCAGGGCCAGCGCATCGGCTGAAATTTCCGCCATCGTGTGTTCCCCGTTGATGGCGCGTGAGCGGCCATAGCCACGGTAGTCCATGAAGGCATAGCTAAAGTGCGCCAAGTCCAAAAACGGCATGCAAGGGTCCCACACCGCGTGGTCACCGAACCAGCCATGCAGCACCATGACTTTGTGCGCCCCCGTACCCAGCAGTTTGTGTCCAATTTTCATGCGCTCTCCTCAGTCGGGTTTGATGTTGGCTGCCTTGACAATGCGGCTCCATTTGCCGGTCTCTTTGCTCAGCAGATCGGCAAACGGGGTCACACCGCCGGGCAGCGTGTTGAAACTTTGCGCTGACAATTGAGACCGCACATCGGGTCTGGCCAGAACCGTGGCCAGGTCCTTTCCGAGGCGCTCGACGATATCGGCTGGCGTGCCTGCCGGTGCATTCAAGCCAAACCAGAGCGCCGAATCGAAATCGGCGATGCCGACTTCGGCAAAGGATGGGACATCGGGCAAGGCGGCCAAGCGTTGGCGACCTATCAGTCCATAGGCCTTGAGGGTGCCGGCCTTCACATGCGCCATCACGGTGGATGCCGGGGTGAACAGCAGTGACACCCGGCCAGCCAGCAAGTCGGTCAGTGCTTGCGAGCTGCCCTTGTAGGGAATATGGGTCAAGCGAACCCCTTGGGTCTGATTGAAAAGTTCGCCATAAAGGTGGGTGAAAGTGCCATTGCCAGAGGATGCAAAACTCATGCTGTCTGGCCGGGCCTTGGCCAACGCCACGAGTTCGGACAGTGTTTTGGCATTCAAGCTGGGGTGCCCGACCAGCAACGCAGGCGCTTCGCCCAGCATCGTCACTGGCGTGAGATCGCGCAAAAAGTCAAAGCTCAAACCCGGGTACAAACTGGGATTGATCACGTTCGCCGTGGTGCTGAGCAAAAGCGTGTAGCCATCGGGCCTTGATCGCGCGATGGCCTCGGCTGCAATGCTGCTGCCCGCGCCAGGCCGGTTCTCAACGATCACGGCTTGCCCCATCAGATCGCCCAGCATGGGCGCCAAGATGCGCATCACCACATCGCCGGTGGTTCCTGCTGGAAAACCAATGACGACGCGCACCGGCTTGTTCGGATAGCCCGCCTGCGCCGAGGAATGCCCGACGCCCAGACTGGTCAGCAGGGCAAGAGTTTGCCGACGATTTGCTTGCATAGTGCTCTCCGGTAGGGGGTCGCTGTGGTGTTTGATTGATCTTGCTTGCTTTGACTTGTGCCTATTTGGGCGCGTAGCCGGTTTTGGCGCCGAAGGCCTGTTCGCGCTGCGACCAGTCGTGCGTCTTGTTCCAGACGTCCAGCACACCGTGTGCCTCTTGAACAAAGCGTTTGGCACGCTCTGGCTCACAGGTTCGCACCGTAAGCTCAAGCCGGTGACCGGACGGGTCAAAAAAGTAGATCGACAGCATGATGTCGTCGTGGTTGGTCGGCCCGACCACCTCCAGGCCCTTGGCTTGCAAGCGCGCCTTGGCAGCGAGCAAGACCTCAACGTTTTCAACCTCAAAGGCGAAGTGCTGGATCCAGTCGGGTGATTCCAGATCCTTCATGTTGCCGGGGTCCTTGGGGCATTCGAAGAACGCGATGTTGCTGCCATCTTCCATCTCAAAAAAGATATGTACATGCGGGCTGTATTTACCCGTCGAAGGCACATGGTCTTCGCCCATGGCGTGGGCAAAAGTCAGGCCGAGCATCTCGGTGTAGAAGGCCGTGGTCTCGGCGGCGTCGCGGCAGCGAAAGGCGGCGTGGTGAAGTTTTTTGCACAGCATGGGGTTTCCTTAGGGTCTTAAGTCGGGTTGCAACGCGGCATGTAGCCTTGCGCGTTGGTTTGGTCAATCACATCGGTGCATCAAGTTGGCGTATTGGAGGCCCTGGAGGCCAGCACATTCGCCAGCAAACTGGCCCCGTAGTTTTCCGCGCTGGCCGCTTGGTGGCGTGGTGCCGTGGCGAGGTACAGCTTGACGGCGGCAACCGCCTCGGGCGGGAAGGCCAACAGACGTTGCGCCAGGTTAGCGGCACTTATTTCGAGCTGCCCGGCAGGGACGATGGTGCTGACCACACCAAACATCAGGGCGGTTTGCGCATCCATTTCTTCGGCCGACAAGACCAGGTAGCCCAGTGCTTTGGCCGGCATCTTGTCAAGCAGTGGCGCCATGGCAATACATGGCGGAATGCCACGCTCGAGCTCACGCAGCCGAAAACTGCTACCGGCTTCTGCAAGGGTCAGATCGCACAAGGACGAGAGCACCATGCCGATGCCCCAGGCCTTGCCTTGGACCAAACCCATCACAGGGTCTTTGCGGCGACGAAAGGCTTCATACAACGCCATCATGGGTGCGGCGTCGTCGCGCAGTACGTCGATGGCGCTGATGTTGGAGCCTGGCGGTGGTGGTTGCATGTCGCGGCCCAGGCAGAAGTCATTTCCTTCGGCACGTATCACAACAACCGGACAAGCCTGCGCGTCGTCCAGCGCAGCAATGAGGTCCAATGCCATGGCATTGCTCAGGCGGTTACCCTCGTCGGCGCGGCTGAGCGTCAGAGTGGTGACTTTCCCGTCCAAACTGCGCTTGATATGGCTTCCCATGGTTTCTCCAGTTTGATCGAATGTTGACGCGTATTTACTGCCGCGCAATGCCGGCTTTGTCGACGACACCGCGCCAGCGCACGATGTCTTGCTCGACCGTGTTGCGCATTTCAAGCGGACTGTTGGGTGCGGCCTGGCTGCCCAAGTCTGCCAGTGTCTTGAGCAGATCCGGGTCCTGCAGAGCGCGGCGAGTTTCGGTGTTGAGCAACTTGACAACGGCCTCGGGCGTTCCTGCTGGCGCTGCCAGCCCCAACCAGGACAGCACTTCAAATCCCGGCAAGGCGGCTGCGACCGGCAGCACGCCTGGCAAGCTTGGCCAGGGCTGGGCACTGGTCACACCCAAGGCCCTGAGACGGCCTGAGCGGATGTGCGCCGTGGCCACCGTGAGGGTGTCGGCCAAGATGTCGACATCGCCAGCCAGTACCGACTGCACCGGCGCGCCGCCACCTCGGTAAGGTACGTGCAGCAGTTTCACCCCGGCACTGGCGCCCAGCAACTCACCGACCATGTGCTGGGTCGAACCCACCCCCACTGAAGTGAAGGTGATCTTGCCGGGCTCTTGGCGTGCCATGGCCATCAGGTCGGCCAGTGTCTTGGCTGGATGTTCCGCGCGCACGGCCACCACGAACGGGAAGGATGAGACGGTGGAGATGAAGGCAAAGTCCTTGACCGGGTCATAAGGCAGCGAGCGCGTGAGCGCAGCCGAAACGGTGTGCGCACCCGTCAGCATGACGAGGCTGTAACCATCGGGCTTGGCCTTGGCCACAAAGTTGGTGGCAATGCTGCCACCCGCGCCGCTCTTGATGTCGATCACCACCGGCTGCTTGAGCAGGTTCTGCAGGCGTTGTCCGACCAGCCGGGCGACCACATCGGCATTGCCGCCGGCACCGAATCCGTGGATGAGCTGGATCGGCTTAGAGGGGTAAGCCGCATCCTGCGCCTGCGCAAGGCCTGTCAGGGCGGTCGTCCCTGCAGCCAAGGCGGAGGTGATCAACTTGCGACGAGATATTGGGAACATGCTTGTCATTTCAATTACCTCCAATTCAAGCAACTTGCTTTTGCGCCAAAGCCCAAGGCGGGTTGGCGCCGAGAACAAACCCAGCCAGAAATTTCGCCTTCGGCATAGAAACTCCAAATGACCTTAGTTCATAGATTCTAGTAATAAATGGCGTTGAAGACATGAGATGATTTGGATTTGATTTTTGAAGGAGACCTGACCTGTATGGACCTGCAACTGAACAACAAAACAGCGCTCGTGACCGGCGCCAGCGTGGGCATCGGGCGCGGTATTGCCAAGGCCTTGGCCGCCGAAGGCGTGCGTTTGGCCGTGTCGGCCCGCCGTGTCGACAAACTGGAAGAACTGGCGAATGAAATTGTGGCCGCTGGCGGCCACCGCCCCGTCATCATCGAGTCGGACCTGTACCCCGAGGATGCCGCCAAAAAGCTCGCCGCCGCAGCCATGGCCGGTTTGGGCCAAGTGGACATTTTGGTCAACAACGCCGGCGGTTCGCGCAGTTTCAAGGACTTGCATGTGAGCGAAGAGGCTTGGCAAGAAGCCATCACGCTTAACTTCCATCGCCCGCGCCAAGTGGCCGACGCCTTGATCGATCAGATGATCTCAAACCAATGGGGTCGCATCATCAACATCACCGGCAAGAGCGAGCCCGAGCACACCAACGGCGCATTTTGTGCCAAGGCGGGCCTGCACAGTTGGGCCAAAGGCCTGTCGCGCATGGTCGGGCCGCACGGCATCACCGTCAATTGTGTGCCACCCGGACGCATTCACTCGGAGCAAATTTTTCGCAACTACACACCGGAATACCGCCAGTGGCAGTGCGAAAACGAAATCCCGATGGGCCGCTACGGTGAGCCCGAAGACATGGCCAACCTGGTGAGCTTTTTGGCCTCACCCTTGGCCAGCTACATCACCGGCGCAGTGATTCCGGTCGATGGTGGCTTGCGTAAATACCAATTCTAAAAAAATCCCCAAGCCCCACACTGTGGGCTTCATCCTGAGGAGGCCTTGCATGAAATTCTTATCACGTCGCCACACGCTCACCGCGGGGATGGCCTTGTGCGGCTGCGCACTCATGGGGCTGGCCCATGCCGATGCAACTTGGCCTTCCAAAGCCATTCGTTTTGTCGTGCCTTTTGCACCCGGCGGGACCAGCGAGATCGTCGCCCGCTCGGTGGCCGCCGAACTGACCAAGCAATTGGGTGTCAGCGTGTATGTTGAGAACAAACCCGGTGGTGCAGGCGTCACGGCCATGCAGGACGTGGCCAAGGCCGCGCCGGATGGGCACACCATCATCCTGGGCCATGTGGGCACGCTGGCGGTCAACCCCTACATGCTCAAGAACCAGCCTTACGATGTGAATAAAGACTTCATGCCGGTAACCTTGCTGGCCAAAGTCCCCAACGTGTTTGTGATTCACCCCGACGTGCCCGCCAAAAACTTCAAGGAGTTTGTCGACTACGCCAAAAAGAACCCAGGCCAACTGAACTACGGCTCGGCAGGCAATGCGAGTGCGGGGCATCTGGCGATGGAGTACCTCAAGCTGGTCACGGGCATGTACATCACGCACATTCCTTACCGGGGCACCGGTCCGCAATTGACCGACTTGCTGGCCGGTCGCACGCAAGCGTCGTCTGCCGGCATGCCGGCGCTGGGGGCACACATTCGGGCGGGTAAATTGCGGGCCATCGCCGTGGGCACCACCCAGCGCATTGCCGCCTTGCCTGACGTGCCCACCGTGGCCGAGTTGGGCTTCAAGGATTTTGAAACCGCCCAGTGGTACGGCATTTTGACGCCTGCGGGCACCCCACCTGAGATCGTTAAACGCTTGCAGGAAGAGTCTTACAAAGCCCTGCGCTCGAGCGCAGTGACTGAGCGCTTTGCCACCGACAACGCGGTGAGCGGCGGCGGGCCTTCGAGCGACTTTGCCAATTTCATCAAGAACGAACAGCGCATCTGGAGTGACATTGTCAAACGTGCGCAGATCAAGCCAGATTAAAGAACCCCTTATGACCGTAGACGTGTTGATCATCGGTGGCGGCAATGCCGCACTCTGCGCCGCCCTGATGGCCCGTGAAGCGGGCGCTTCGGTCAGGGTGTTGGAGTCCGCCCCGCGCGATTGGCGCGGCGGTAATTCAATGCACACCCGCAACTTGCGCTGCATGCACGATGCCCCGCAAGATGTGTTGGTTGAGTCCTACCCGGAGGAAGAGTTCTGGCAAGACTTGCTCAAAGTCACGGGCGGTATCACCGACGAAAACATGGCCCGCCTGGCCATTCGCCGTTCTGCCACATGCCGTCCCTGGATGCTCAAGCACGGCGTGCGTTTTCAGCCCTCCTTGTCGGGCGCTTTGCATACCGCACGGACCAATGCATTCTTCATGGGTGGTGGCAAAGCCCTGGTCAATGCGTATTACCGCAGCGCCGAGAACCTGGGGGTTCAGATCCAGTACAACGCCGAAGTCGAAGAACTTGACATGAACGACGGCCATTTTGTGGCAGCCCACGTCGTGCACAAAGGCAATGACGGCGCGGTAAGACGCGAACGCGTCACCGCCAAGGCTTGCGTGCTGGCGGCGGGTGGCTTTGAGTCCAACATCAAGTGGCTGCGTGAAGCTTGGGGGCAAAACGCTTTGGGCGAATGGCCGGCGGACAATTTTTTGATTCGGGGCTCGCGCTACAACCAAGGCACGCTCATCAAGCACATGATCGACCACGGTGCCGACTCGATTGGCGACCCGACCCAAGCGCACATGGTGGCCATTGATGCCCGCGCCCCGCTGTACGACGGGGGCATTTGCACCCGCATCGACTGCGTGTCTTTGGGCGTGGTGGTCAACCGAGAGGCGAAACGCTTTTATGACGAGGGCGAAGACTTCTGGCCCAAGCGCTATGCGATCTGGGGCCGGCTGGTGGCCTTGCAGCCGGGTCAAATCGGCTACTCCATTATCGATGCCAAAGCCATCGGTCGATTCATGCCGCCGGTGTTCCCCGGCGTCAAAGCCGACACCCTGTCCGAACTGGCACACCAACTGGGCCTCGATGAGCCGACTTTCATGCAGACCTTGCACGACTTCAATCAAGCTTGCCGCGTGGGCACCTTCGACCATACCAGGCTGGACGACTGCCACACCGAGGGCCTCCATCCTGTCAAAACCCATTGGGCGAGGCCCATCGACACGGCGCCTTTTTACGGCTATGCCGTCAAGCCAGGCATCACCTTCACTTACCTGGGCATGAAAACCAATGAAACCACCGCTGTACATTTTGGCGGGCAGCCGAGCGATAACCTCTTTGTGGCGGGTGAAATGATGGCCGGCAACGTGCTGGGCAAAGGTTACACCGCCGGCGTGGGCATGACCATCGGGACCGCATTTGGCCGCATTGCCGGACGGCATGCAGCCAAGGCGGCTTTGGGCGATGCCTTTGCAGGAGACGTGCATGACATCGCTTGACGCTTTGACCCGCGAAGCCGTCGCCTTGGCGAATGGTGCCTTGCCCTTGACGGCAGCAGAATCCGAAGTCGCGCGGCAAATGCAAATCTGCAACGCCTGTCGCTATTGCGAAGGTTTTTGTGCGGTTTTTCCAGCCATGACCCGGCGCCTTGATTTTGGCAAGGCCGACATCCATTACCTGGCCAATCTGTGCCACAACTGTGGCGCTTGTTTGCATGCCTGTCAGTACGCACCGCCCCATGAGTTTGCCGTCAATGTGCCGCAATCCCTGGCGGTTGTTCGGGGACAGACGTATGCCGATTACGCCTGGCCACCCGCCTTGGGCGCGCTGTACAAAAGCAACGGACTGACGGTGTCTTTGGCGCTGGCCGCAGGCTTGGCCTTGTTCCTCGTGCTGGTCATGTTGCGGCAAGGCTCTTTGCTCAGTGGTCCTGTGGCTGGTGGTTTTTATGCCCTGTTTCCGCACAATCTGATGGTCAGTTTGTTTGCCCCGATCTTTGTGTTTTCGGTGTTGGCACTTTCGCTGGGTGTATGGCGCTTTTGGCAAGACCTGACACCCGCGACCAGTGGTGCGCCCCTCACCTCACCGGCTGCTGCCGAAGCGGCGCAGCATGCACTGAAACTCACCTACCTCGACGGTGGGCATGGCGAGGGTTGTCACAACGAAGACGACGCGTGGACCCATGCGCGTAAGCGTTGCCACCATCTGACCTTCTACGGTTTTATGCTGTGCTTTGCTGCCACCAGCGTGGCCACGGTTTACCACTATGCCTTCGGCTGGTCCGCGCCCTACGCCTTGCCCAGTGTCCCCAAGCTGTTGGGCGCGGTCGGCGGCGTCAGCCTGTTGATAGGCACGGCCGGTTTGTGGCGTTTGAACCTGCAGCGACACCCCATGCACGGCGACGCCGCCCAAAAACCGATGGACCTGGGCTTCATTGCCTTGTTGTTTTTCATCAGTTTGACGGGCTTGTTGCTGTGGCTGATGGCCGCTACGGTAGGCATGCCACTTTTGCTCGCCTTGCATCTGGGCGCGGTGATGGCGCTGTTTTTGACTCTGCCCTATGGCAAGTTTGCGCACGGTGTTTTCAGGACAGTTGCGCTGTTGCGCTGCGCTGTTGAAAAACGCCAACCCAGCCGATTGGCCCTGGGCAGCGACTGACTCCGCTCACGCCATCATGGTGGCGCTGGCAGACGCAATCACGCCACCGCCCAAGCACACCTCGCCGTCATAGAGCACCGCGCTCTGGCCGGGCGTGACGGCCCACTGTGCATCGACAAAGTCGAGCTTGAAATCTTGCTTGTCTGTGACACCCAGAGCGCAGGGTGCATCGGCTTGGCGGTAACGTGTTTTGGCTGCGTAACTGCCCGGTGAGGGCGCTTGGCCCGAACACCAGCTGGCATCGTCAGCAGACAATTGCGGTGACAGCAGCCAAGGATGGTCATGGCCTTGCACCACCCACAAAATATTACGGGCCATGTCTTTGCGGGCCACAAACCAGGGTGTGTGCTCGCCAGCGCCGCGCAAGCCCCGCGCTTGCAGCGCTTTCATGTCAGCCCCTTTGGCCTTGATACCCCCAATGCCCAAGCCTTGGCGCTGTCCCAAGGTGTAGAAACTCAAGCCCACATGCTGACCGATGGTGCGCCCCGTGGGATCTTTGATCGGGCCCGGCTCTTTGGAGATGTAGCGGTTCAAAAACTCACGAAACGGCCGCTCCCCGATGAAACAAATACCGGTCGAATCTTTCTTTTTGGCATTGGGCAGGCCGATCTCTTGTGCAATGCGGCGCACTTCTGTTTTTTGCAACTCACCGACCGGGAACAAGGTTTTAGCGAGCTGCGCCTGATTGAGCCGGTGTAAAAAATAGCTTTGGTCTTTGCTCGCGTCCAGGCCTTTAAGCAGTTCGTGCAGGCCGGTCGCGGCATTGCGCCTGACGCGGGCGTAATGACCCGTGGCAATTTTTTCTGCACCCAAGCGCATGGCATGGTCCAGAAAAGATTTGAACTTGATCTCCGCATTGCACAAAATGTCCGGATTGGGTGTGCGTCCCGCTTGATACTCGCGCAAAAACTCGGCAAAAACCCGGTCTTTGTAGTCGGCCGCAAAGTTGACATGCTCGACTTCAATACCCAGCACATCGGCCACGGCGGCGGCATCCACGAAGTCGATGTTGGACGCACAGAACGCGGTGTCGTCATCGTCTTCCCAATTTTTCATGAAGATGCCGATCACCTCATAGCCTTGCGCTTTGAGCAAATAAGCGGTCACTGCGGAGTCCACGCCACCGGAGAGTCCGACGACGACACGTTGTTGGGTCATAAGTCCAATTATCCCTGTGCAATGCTTGAAGACATTTGCGCTGTGCGAAAGACTTAAAATTCGGGTGCATCTATGAAAAAAATCGCCCTCTTTCGCAAAAATATCAAGACGCTGTTGGCCGACACGGGCAACGGCATTGTGACGGTGACGCACAGCGGCTTGGCCATGGTGGGTCTGGCGGTGTCGGTGTGTGTGTTGGTGTTGGCTTTGCGGCCCGCCGACCTGGCCGAAGGTGAGGCGTATGTCTATAACTGGCTTCGCGAGCGCCATGTCAGCTTGTGGTGGATGCCCGATAACGCGGTGGACAGGGTCACGGCGGCTGACCTGTCGATCCTGCCCAAATCGCAGGCCGATGTGGCCACTTGGTTGGCCCGCAAATACCGGGTCGCGCCTGAGCCGCTGGGCGCACTGGTGGCCGAAGCACATGTGTTGGCTGGGTCGTCCAAATTGCCGGCGCATTTGATTTTAGCGGTGATGGCCATTGAGTCGAATTTTCACCCCTACGTTCAAAGTAATGCGGGCGCGCAGGGTTTGATGCAGGTGATGCCCAAGGTGCATGCCAAACGATACGAAGAGTTTGGCGGCAAGCTGGCCGCCTTTGACCCGATCACCAACCTGCGGGTGGGCGTGAGTGTCTTGGTCGATTGCATCAAACTCAAAAGCGGGAATGTCGATGATGGTTTACGGTTCTATTTGGGGGGTGACAGCGCAGCGCCCGGGGGGGACAGCTACGTCGCCCGTGTGCGCGCGGAGCAGGTCAACATGGATGCTGTCGCCGCAGGCCAATGGGTTGCTGTTCCCTGAAGGTAGGCCATGAGTTTTGTTTCGCCCGAGTTCGCGTTGCTGTGCCTGTTGTTTTTCCCTTTGTATTGGCAGTTGGTTGACCGCCCCAAGTTGCAACGGGCATTCTTGCTGCTGTCTGGTTATGGGCTTTATGCCACGTGGTCGCTGACTTTTGCGGGTGTCTTGTTCGCCTACAGCGCAGGTATTTGGGCTTTGGGATGGTGGGTTTCGCGTTGTGACAAAGAGCGCTTGCCGATGGTGCTGGCTTTGGCTTTGGTCCTGTGCACCAGTTTTTTGGTGTACTTCAAATACTACGAATTTTTACGCGCCAGCCTGTCCGATGGTCTGGTGCATTTGGGCTTTCAAACGTCTTTACCGCTGATGGACCTGGTCACGCCGGTCGGTGTTTCGTTTTTCACCTTCCAGGCAGTCACCTACCTGGTGATGGCCGCACAGCAATCAGCTCAGGCGCGCAGCTTACCCGAGGTGCTGCTTTTTTTGTGTTTCTGGCCCAGCCTGTTTGCCGGCCCCATCGTGAGAGCAGAAAAGTTCTTCGCTCAGTTGGACGCGGGAACGACAGGGCGACCTTTGGAGGTCAGCCTGGCCTTGTACTGGATCGTGTTGGGGGCTGCGCAAAAACTGATCTTTGCCACGTGGTTGGGCGATACGTTTGTGGACCCGGTTTTCAAATACCCCGAACAGCAGGGTGGCCTGACGTTGCTGGCCGCCATGGTGGGCTACAGCTTGCAGATTGCGCTGGACTTTGGCGGCTACACCTTGATCGTCACCGGTTTGGCTCGCCTGCTGGGCTATGAATTACCGGTCAATTTCCGGCAGCCTTATTTGGCCCGCAACTTGCAGGATTTCTGGACCCGTTGGCATGTGTCACTGTCCAGTTTCATCCGCGACTATATTTACATTCCTATGGGTGGCAACCGCTTGGGTTTTAACCGGACCCAATGCAATGTGATGCTGGGCATGCTGATCAGTGGGGTCTGGCACGGGCCAAATTGGACCTTCGTGTTCTGGGGCTTGCTGCATGGACTTGGGGTGGTGGGGGTCAATTTCTACAGGCAAGCCCGCGGGCCTGTTTTGCCTGCTTGGTTGGCACACACACTGACGCTGCTGTTTGTCACTGTCGCCTGGGTGTTTTTCAGGGCGGACACACTCACAGGTGCGTTGAACCTGTTGCAAGGTCTGTGGCACAACGCGCATGGGTTTTGGCATGCCGACATCGGACAAGTGCTGCAACTGGCGGTCTTTACGGGGGTATTTTTGGTAACGTGTCGGCATGCGGTGGCCTTGCAAACACGCGTGGTGGACGGGATGCAGTCGAACTCGCCTTGGTTGGTGACCCCAGTGATGGCTGTTCTGATTTACCTGGTCATTGCCTTGGGCCCCAGTGGTGTGCCCGGTTTTATTTATTACCGTTTTTGAAGCTATGAAGCTTGCTATTTCTGTTCCCCAACTGGGCTGGATGCTGTGTGCTGTGGGTCTGATCAACACTTTGCTGTGGTTGGACGCTTTGGACAACTACCTGGATGCTCGGTTTCAGTGGAGCCTGTCATCTCACCTCCCAATTGATTGGTTTGAGCCGTCTCGTCATTTGGCCGAAGGGGTCGGCAAGTTGGCTTCACAGATCGGACGCCACGCCAAAGAAGTGACCCAGACTGGCCAAGAAATGCCTGCACCGCCGGTCAAGCCTGCACCGCCGACCATGCAATTGGCTGTTCAGGCCCTGCCAGCGGGTTCGTTTTTGCCCAGTTTGGTGGTTCAACAACTGACCGCCGGCCCGCAAAGAATACTGTTTGCCGGCGACTCAATGATGCAAGGCATTGCCCCTTTGGTGATCCGCGACTTGAGCCTCAAGCACCCGGATTGGCAAATGACCGACCTGAGTAAACAAAGCACAGGTTTGACGTCTAGAAAATACTTTGACTGGCCACGCACCATTGAACAAGAAATTCAAGCCCAAAATCTGACTTTGGTCGTTATTTTTTTGGGCCCCAATGACCCCAGGGACATGTATTTGCCCGAAAAAAGGGTCTCGTTTGGCAAGCCGGAATGGCTTGAAAATTACGCTGCGCGTGTCGACGAAATCCTGGCGAACGCCGTACAAAACCAGGTGCGTGTGATCTGGCTGGGCTTGCCCGCCATGCGCGAAGAAACCTTGCAACGCGGTGCGATGGTGTCCAATCACGTTTTTCACGATCGAGCGCAAGCGTTTGGCACCGATTACTTGGCGACCGAGCCCTTGATCGGATTGGTCTCACTGCCCTTCAAAAAATTCATGCGCGATGAAAACGGCTTGTCCATCAATTTACGCGGCGAAGACGGGACCCATTTCACACCCGCAGGTCTGAACAAAATCAAACAAGCCTTGGTGGCACACATAGAGAAAGCCCTGCCACAATGAAGTTGAAGTTGAACTTATTCCCGCCGTTGATTCACAGCGCCTTTGTTGCACTGGCCGCGGTGTTGTCTCTTGGCACGGCCATGGCCGTCCAGCCCGCTCTTGCCCAAGCGCCAGTGCCTACGGTGTTGCGTGTGGTGGCACAGCCTGCGGTGCCGGATCTGCAATGCGCATCGGTCCCCCGTGCTGCTGCATCCACCGCCCCTGTGGACAGGGATCCGCGTGACATTCCGGACGATGAAGACGTGCAAGCGGCATTGAATGCGGCGCGTCAAGTTGCCACTCCGCAAGCCACTGCAGATCAGCGCAGCAGGGGGGTTTTGGGGCAAGCTCTGCCCGGCGAGCCTTACCGGGTCGCTGTGTGGGGTGACAGCCATTTGGCGGCAGGGTTTTTCACCCAAGAATTGGTCAAAATTCTCAAACTTGAGGCCGACCAGATTCGCTCGGCCTTGATCCCTGCCAACATGAACCGCCCCGGCGTGCGACTGCCTTTGCGTAAAAGCTGCGTATCGCCACAGTGGCGTTACGAGCCTGCGCATGCCCTTGCGGCCGGCGCGGCGGCGCCAGGGCCAGGTTTGGTGAACCTCCATACTTCGCAGCCCGGTGCCAGCTTGGCGTGGGATCTGCGCAATGCGGCGGGCGTCGCTGAGCTGCGTCAAGTGCGTGTGCTGTACCAGCAAACGGAGGCGCCTTTGCAGCTCGCCATCAGCATCGATGAGGGCCCCGAGGTGGAGGTGACTCTGTCGGCTGCCGAGGGCCCTGCTGTTCTGGAGTTATTGGGCGATGCACCCCTCTCGGTGGTCCGGGTGCGCTTGGTGTCTGGCGACATGCGTTTGCATGGGCTGGCCTTGCCGGTCGGCCCCTTGACAGTGCTGCAAATGGATGTCTTCGGCTACCCGGGAGCCACCGTGGCAGGTTGGAAAAACGCGCAGCCTGATTACATGGCCGCATGGTTTGCGCAGACGCACTACAACCTGGTGATGATGGCGTTTGGCACCAACGAAGGCAATGTCAAACCCTTTGACGCCAAGGGCTATGAACTCAGCTTGCGTGCTTCGCTCAAACGAATGCGGTCTGTGTTTCCGGATGCAGCCTGTGTGCTGATTGCCCCAGGTGACCGTGGGGTGCTGGTCAGACGTTCAGAAAAGATGCGCCCTGCCCCTTCTGTCACTGCACGCAAAAACGGCCCGCGCGCAGCGGCTCAGGGTAAAGCAAAAAAGTCCCCTCCGGGCAAAGCCCCCGCACGCCATTCGAGCGGCAAACCGGGTCAGGACAACGTGGCCGGCATGGCCAAAAAGCTGTTGCAGTACACCGCCATTCACCAAGAAATCGGCCAGATTCAAAACGCCGTGGGGCAAGAAAACGGTTGCAAATTCTGGAGCATGCTCAACGCCATGGGCGGGCAGGGCGGGGCGTACCGCTGGGTGCGTCAAAACCCGCCATTGATGGCGCGTGACTTGATCCATTTCACCGTTCCAGGCTACCAACAATTGGCGCAGCAGTTTGCCAACGACATGGGCTGGGAGGCCAGCCAGTTGATGCCGGACCTCAAGCCTTAACAGAGGGGTCGGTGTACAGCGCGTCCAGACTGAAGCGCTGCCCCGCCAGATGGTCTTCGATGCAGCGCAGCACCAGCGGGCTGCGGTGGCGGTCTGCGCTGGCGCGAATTTCTTCGGGTGTCATCCACAGTGTGCGGACAATGCCGGTGTCGAGTTTCAAGGCCGGATCGGCCTGGCCCACCTCGCCACAAAAAGCGAAGCGCACATAAGTGATGTCTTCGCCCGTGGCGGCCCTTTGAAAGCGCGACAAATACACCCCGACCAAGGCCTCGGGCTTGAAGGCGTGGGCCGTTTCTTCCAAAGCTTCTCTGGCGCAGCCTTCTAAAAAGGACTCCCCGGGGTCCAAATGGCCTGCCGGGTTGTTCAGCCGCAAGCCCTCGGGCGTGTGCTCTTCAATCAAGAGGTAACGACCGCCTTGCGCCATGATGGCTGCAACGGTCACATTGGGTTTCCAGCGTAAGTCCATGCTCGAAATTATCACCGTAATTTGTGCCCGATCTGTTCTGAAGAAATGTCAATTGGTTTCTTCGCGGATGGTCTTAAAATTCAAGCACAATGCGGTAGGTTGATGTTTGGACAAAGCTTGCGGGTCTTGGCACGTGGGTGAGTTCTCAAAAAAAA